>WNFT01010964.1_pt1 | contig 16520 bp, 18 predicted proteins | sample 5400191 | NCBI WGS metagenome assembly WNFT01 (sample SAMN13153359, study PRJNA577476) | soil metagenome | isolation source: 80 cm saprolite under Madrone tree | place: USA:California | collected 2016-06-14 | reverse complement strand
CCGCGTTAACGAACTTTGATCGTGTAGTAAAGAAACGTCCCGCCTACTTCTTTGAACCAATGCGGCGTGCCGTTGGGTACGATGATCACGTCACCCTTAGTCAACTGGCGCGTTTCGCCACCATCAATACGCGAACCGCGAATCTCGTTCGCGGCAATTTCCTTCATCTCTGCAGCGGTGCCGCCGGTGACGAAAGTCGCCGTGCCTTCGACCACGTAAATGATGTCGGTGTCGAGAGTGTGAATCTCAGCCAGACCGGGCGTGTCGCGGCGGCTCGTATTGACCATGTAATTCCGGTTGGTGCCATCGAGCAGCACGGCGCCTTTCGAGAAAGACGCAGAGACCTGGTTATTATCAAAGAACAGGACCTGCGGTTTGCTCATTTGCATTGCGTCGCCCATTTTCGCGTCGCCGCCAAACACATTCGCGCCGGCGATTGCTAACTCTTCGTCCTGCTGTGCGCTCATCGCGCCGCTAACCCCGACACCACCCACGATCTGGCCATCGACAATGATCGGAATGCCGCCTTGCAACGGCGTAAATAAACTATCCGGCAGCGCGACCATCGCAGTGCGACCATTCTTGATGATGTCTTCAAAGACTTTGGTCGGACGTTTGAAGAGCACTGCGGTGCGTGCTTTGCCGATCGAGATGGTTGCGCCGGCGGCAAAGGTGCCGTCAAGACGTTCGAGCGCCATCAGGTTTCCGCCGTCATCGACAACCGCGATGACACCGCCAGGCGCGTTGTTTTTCTTTGCATAGGCGACTGATGCGGCAATGACCTTCTTAGCGCCATCGATAGTGAGCGTTTTCTTTTCTGTCACCTGCGCGCTAGAGCTGGAGCTTATGGCCGCCAGAACCAGGCTGAGTGTCGTCAATTTAAGAATCAATTTCATGATGTTCTCCTTGCGAGTCAGATTGCTTTTCACTCGCAATGTTTAAGTTCCTAAGGTGCGCGGCTGCCCTGCACGGCATTGCTCCACTTCAAACCTGAATCCAGCGAAAGCAGAGCGGGCGAGACGCCCGCGGTCCCAGTAATTTACATTCCTGGTTCTGGTGTGATCGTGACGCGAAAGAGTTGACCGTTCTTTGAGTAGATCGCTTCGCTCTTCGCGCGCGTGACGACGCCATGCTGGTCCGGGCCGGTATTAATCCCTTTTTGTCGCGGTCCCTGATTAGGCCCGATACCCAGCTCCTCGTTAACCTCTGTGCCCGCGTCCCAAAGGATTAGCTGTTCCGTGATGTCTCCGCTAACCGGCATGCCCTTAGAATCAAACAGCGCAATGCCCTCCTCATCCGGTGCGTAAAACTCGTCGTTCGACTGCCCATTCATAAGCGTCATGGAAAGCTTCATTCCGGGATTGGCGGTAAAGCTGAATTCGTATTTGTCACCCGGTCGAATCGGACCGGGACTCATCATGCCGAAAGGCGTATTGAAAACGCCGTGCATAGAGGAGGCGTGGTGGCTCATCACGAGCATACCCACGAGTCCCGACGGATCGCCGTCTTCAGCCTGCGATTCGATGCCTTTGCTAGCTGCCCTTCCTTCAGTAAAGAGCCCGGACTTCTTATCGTTCAAGGTCCATAACCCGGGTGAAAGCGCGAAGGACCACTTGGTGCGTGCGATTCCGTGTTGCAGTGGCAACGGCAACCTGTCCCAGCATAGCGACAGCGAGCAGTACCAGATTGATTAAGAGCCTACGATGTTTCATGACTTGATTTCTCCTTTAAGAAATTTTCTGATGTTTAGCCACAGGGGAACGGAGACACAGAGAAGAATGCAAGATGCAACCAACAGCTTGTTTCAGTTTTCCTGTATTTGATTTCTGTGTGGTCTCTTTCATTTCTTTGTGTCTCAGTGCCTCTGTGGCTATAGTTTCGTTACGCTTGAAAGTTGCATCGGAAGATGCAGCGCTTGTTGTTGAAGTGATGCAGCTTGGCGCACGCCACAGCTGAACTGCTCTTAACCCGCTTGTAGACTTCGGCCGCCAGCAGCATCCCCATAAGCGGAGCCGTGAAATAGATCCAGAGCGACGTCCAGAGGTGCGCCCCAAACGCGGAGCCGAATGTGCGCGCCGGGTTCATGCTCATGCCGGAAAGTGGTGACTCCAGGCTGATGTAAATTGCGACGAGCGCCCCGGCGAACAGGCCCGTCCAGCGAGCCAACTGTTTGGTGTTTGAGATAGTCAGGACGACAATCATCAAGATGAATGCGATGGTTAGTTCCGCGACAAATGCCGGCGTCGGGCCTTTCGGACCAGGCACTGTGGCCGCGTAATTGACTGTGGCATGGGCGACCGAGCTGCCGAGAAAGATTGAGGCGATCAAAACTCCGGCAACGCCTCCGATGAACTGAAACAGAATGTAGAAGGCTGCGTCCCATGGGGCGATCTTTCCCAACCGCAAGTATGTCAACGTTACTGCCGGGTTAAAGTGCGCACCGGATCGTTTGCCCAGTGGAGAAAAAATTAGCGCAATGGCTGTCGCGCCCATGACGAAACCCATCAAGATTCTTCGTATAACTGCACTTTGAATGCTTTGAGCAATCGGTGAAGCAGGGTGATAGAGAAACACCGTAAAGGCGCAGGCCGAGATCATGAACAGGCCCAGTTCGGCTGCTTCCATCAAATACTCGGGCCAATGTGCTTTGAATACTTCGATCATTTGATCGCTCCAGCGATTCGAGTCTTTGAGGCGCGAACCTCCGGTCATTGTTGATGTGATGCGGCGCTGTTCCGACCCTAAAACAGGCCGGCACGGCTTGCGCTCATTTGCTCGAAGTTGTTTCCACGGAACTCGCTTGCGCCTGGCCGTTGTCTCGGGTTCGTCCGCAGCGCTTGCAATCGCCTGCGCTGGAGCCTCTTCTTAATCATTAACCTTCGTCGCATTGTTTTTGTTCCCGCTAGAACTAATTTCTTCGTTCACCTTATTAGTCGCGGCGAACTGCGGTTCCTTACAGGGAGATACGAAGTGATTCGGAGATGCGTTGACGAGCTTCATCAGTCAGTTTGAGGGGCCCCGCGTTATCGCCTGGGCCAGTGAACTCCCGTTGGCTAACAAGTCGTCTAAGCAACCTGATCTGTTTGAGATAACGAACGCACCACGCGCATACGAGCAGGTGCAAACGGAGTTTTATTTGTTCAATCAAGCCGAGACGCCGTTCGAGTGACTCGGACATTAGAGGAACCATTGCCTGGCAGGGCTGGAGCGCGCGCAAGAGCCAACGTCTCGTCGCTTTTCTCGTGTTGGTATAGATTTTCAAATGTGCCTCTTCAATCTATCGCAAGGACTGAGTTCAATCCCCCATAGTTGTCGGGCACTTTCATCCCGTTACTCGGATCTTCAAGCCACCGTTTACCGTCCACGATAAATTTGTACTGATAACTTCCAGATTTCAGCGCTTCAATTTCGGCAAACCATAGTCCGGAGTCGTTCTTCGTAAGCGGTGTTAGCGCCCTATTCCAACTGTTGAAGTCGCCGACCAGTGAAACGCTGTTCGCCTCGTCGTCATGATAAAGAAACACAAGTCGGCCACTCTCAACTCGCGGCGCATTGCAACCGACAGTCTTAAGCCCGTGCTCTTCGCGTAGCGCCAACTCAACCGCGCGGCGGGCGTTAACTACTCCAAATCCCTGACGGATAGCCGGCGCTGTCGTTATGCGGTCAGCCGTCGAAATCAAAATGTTCTTAACAGCGCCGGGCGTTAATTTGGGGTTCGCTTCAAGCATCTGGGCCACTATCGAACTGACAATCGGCGCCGCGAAAGATGTGCCGTCGACATGTTGATAGTGCGTCGCGACGATCTTCTCGCTCTCCAAACTTGATTCCACAAAACTGCGTATCTTCGCGGCATCTCCCACAGCTATCCCTTCCGGCAGTTGGGCCTTTTCTTCAAGTTCCCGAGCAAGACTTCGCAGTTGGTAATCCGGCGCGGCCGCCAACTTCGATAAAGCTTCAGCCCGTTCGTAAACCGTGCCGCCTGCCGTAACGCCAAAGCTCGAGTGATAGAGACTGAGATCCTTTTGTCCAGTCTGATTGCGGTCGTCATAGCCACCAACCGTGATCACCGATGGTGAGTTTGCCGGTGGAATAGGTGCGTGGTCAGTCGTGTTTCCGGCCGCTACAACGATGACGATGCCTTGTCGAATGGCCTCTTCCGCCAGTTGGTCGATTGTGCTGAGTGAACAGGGAACGTCTTCGTCACCGCCAAGCGAAATGTTTAGCACCCGAATGTTGAAGCGCTCGCGGTTTTTGATAACCCAGCGAAGTCCTTGCGCGATGTTCGTTTCGCTGATCCGTCCCTTCTTACTGACTTTCACCAAAACGAGTCGCGCATCCGAAGCAACGCTGCGATATTTCCCCTCACAAAGGTGGCCATTACCTACTAAAACCCCGAATCAAGAAAGGCGATGGTTACGCCCCGGCCGGTAAAGCGAGGATCCACATTGAGCCGATCGGCAGTTGGAATAACCGCGAAACGATTCAGGCCGTGTGAATGATCGTGTCCTTCGATGTTAGTAAGACTCTTTGTCATTAGTCCTAAAAAAAGCCCGACACTCCTCAAGGCAGACTCTGCCTTCAGAAGTTTGTCGGACTAACGAAGAAAACCTTACGAGAGAGACGGGCCTTTAGTCGCGTTGTTGGCTAAGGCTTAATTTTATGCGCTCGCGCGCTTCGGATGAAAGCGGAGGAAGAGATGAAGACTCAAGGTTAGGCTCTTGTGAGGCTTTGGAACGAATCGTATCTCGCATTAATTGCAAATGTTCCAGATACCAAACGCACCAGAGACAGATCCAGAGATGAAGCTTGACGGTAACCCGCTCGCGAAGCGAAAGTCTTCGCTCCATGGATTCCGAGATGACCTTGACCGTCTGCTTGCAGGTTGGCAGCCGACGGAGCAACCACCATCTAATCGCATGCTTGAATCTTTGGTATGCGCTTAAGGTCATTCTCAGTTGGTCGTTTCTTTAGTGAACCAATTAATCTCGAGACAGTTGCGCAAATGGAGCCGCGCACGATGAAGCATCACCCAAAGGTTATTCACAGTGATGTTCAAAGCCTCGCAAATCTGTTCGCTGGTCAGGCCGTCAACTTCGCGCAGCGTAAAAGCGCTGGCCGTGCGCGTGGGCAGAGGAGACAGACAATTGTTGAGAACGTTCCAAAAATCAGTTCGCTCAACCAATTCCTCAGGCGTTGCATGCCACTCGCTCGGCGCGTGATCAGCATTCCAATGATTGGTCCACTCGTCTGTCCTGGTAAAAAATTCGTTATGCTCAAACTGCTCACCCTCGGTCTCTCCAATTGGTGCCTCGCGGGTAACCCGCCGGAAATGATCGGTAACCTTGTGTTTCAGAATCCCGACCAGCCAGGTCCGCTCGGATCCTCGACCTTCGAACCCACGGTAAGCTTTCAATGCCGCCAAAAAAGTTTCCTGCACGCAATCTTCTGCCGCTGAACCGTCACGCAGACGAAATATTGCGTACTTGTAAAGGTAGTCTCCGTGTTGGTCCACCCACGCACTAAAGTCCGGGGGTTGACTCTGGGGGGTTCGCGGGGGTGCGCTCATGCAAAAGCCACGATCTCAAATTAGGCGACAATGAAACGACTTCCATTTATTATTGCATAGGTTGCGATCCTGAGTAATGCCCGAAGGAACTGCATAAAGGCGGAGCTTATGAACCTTATACCCTGTCGTGATTGCGGCAACATGATTGATCCGAGTTCACGCGGCTGCTCCACCTGCGCGATGAATCTGGATGCTGAGAGAATGATCGACAAGTTCGTCTTATACGGACTTCTCTTGAGTGGGATTGTGACTGCGGGAATTATTGTCATACTCTACTTGCGTCATTAACCCTTGCCCGTCGCTACTTCCACCGGTTTACCATTTTGCTTTGTCTTCTGCTCCAGACCTCCGCACTACGGTGTAACAGACTAAGTCTTTTTCTTTCTGGAAGTTAGAATCATAGAGCACCTCAGAGTCTTCCTGTCCGTTTCCATCCCATACCGTCGTCTACCATCTTGTGCTGTTTTTTCAGGCCACATATTGGCCAGTTAGGAAAATCGAACTCCTGGCCTCCGCATTGCGAAATGGACAATCGGCAAAACGCTAAGTATTTGCTTTTTCAAAAGTTGCAGCCACCGAAGAAAGTCAAGGGTTTTTACATTTTTTCCCATTCCTTGCCATCCCGTACACGTCGCGTCCTGTTTTTTTTGGTCACATATTGGTCATTTGGCTTACGCCAACTCACTGGCGAGAAAGCTGTGTTTTTGAGAGTCCGTTTTGCCAGATCGAGTCTGGTGAAGAGTCCGATCACTTGTGATACCCTTCCTGCCCAGGACTAGAAGACGTTTTTGGGCAAGTGCCCTTATGTGTTGATATATATAACCAGTCGAAGCGACACCTTGACGACCGCCAGGTGCGTAGATAGTGGCTCATATCGTTTCGTCAGACTAGGTGATGCCCTCTCCAACGTTCTTAAAATCCGTGGCGTGACTTGTTTTGTCCAATTTGTTCCGCAAAATCGCAGGAATGAGTCACGGTCGTTAGGTCCATCATACATCTGGTCTTTGGCGAGTCGAACTGAATCAGTCAAACCACGACTGTCAAACTCTTGATATTCCACCTTACAATGTAAGACTGATTGGCTAAGATCTACTTAAACTTCAAGAGTTCGTAGGCAGATGAAGGAATTCGCGGCGCGCTCGATTCGTTGAAGTGATCTCTTCCCGCTAATGGATCGTTTCAGCAGCAGCAACAAGGCTGCCGGGCTTGCGATTATTTTTGAAAGGAGTTCATCGAATGCCGGACAATCTTTCACCAACAGAGAATTCTTACAAAATGCGTGGCTGTGACTCAGCGAAGATTGCACTAGCGATCATGCGACTGGGGCTTGGGACGATGTTTCTGTCTGTATTCGTAGAAAACTTCAACAAAGGTCTCTACTCGAAAGATGGATACACCGGGCTGATCAATTACTACCTGGAAAAAGGTCACGCCCCCGCGCTCTGGAAGAACATCATGGGTTTGGCGGCGAGTCACGCAACCGTCGCTGGCCCAATGCAGGCAGTTACGGAAGTCAGCTTCGGGGCGTTCTTGGTATTAGGACTGCTGACGCGGCCAGTTGCATTGGCAGCCTTTCTCTTTCTGACTTCACTCTGGGTGTCTGAGTGGGGTACGGCATGGATCTGGGAGTTACTCATACCGATGATCGCCGCGTTTAGCCTAATGGTTGGCGGCGCAGGCCGGAAATGGGGCATTGACGCCAAACTGATGAAAAAGTATCCGAGGATTCCGCTTTGGTAACGAAAATTTCATGGCGACATCAGCAAGAGTGGCAAAAGAGGAGGCAAATCAATTCGCGCTCGGTCTCGCGTTAACAAACGAGTGCAATCTGGCTTGCTCGTTCTGTTATCGCGATCCCGATCGTGTCGATCGCCTGACGCTCGATCAAGTGCGAGAGGTCATGGGGCGTTTACCCGTCCGCTCCGTCAATCTAGGCACTGGCGAGAATGGAATGCATCCGGATTTTCAAAGCATTCTTACCTTTCTCAGGTCCCAGCCGGTCAAGCTCACGATTACTTCCAACGGTCACAGCGTGGCAATTCTCGGCGATGACGATGTGCGCGCCTTTCACGATGTCGAGTTCTCGCTGGATTATCCGACTGAAGCCGAACAGGACGCGCAACGCGGCGCCGGCAACTGGGCGTTGATTCACGAACAAGCAGCGCGCTGTCGCCGGCTCGGAGTTCCGGTCACGATTGTCGCCGTGATGATGAAAGCGAATTACGCGCGGCTGGCGGACGTGGCGAAAGTCGCTAAACAATTTGAAGCGCCGTTACGAGTCAACGTCTATCAGTCTGTGCGGACAGATGCGTTCGCGCTCTCTTACGAAGAATATTGGGAAGGCTTCAGAAGTCTGTTGGCGGAAACGGATGTAATTATGATTGGCGAACCGCTCGTGCGAGCGCTGGCGGGACTGTCGCCGCTCGCGGGAGGATGCGGAGTCGGCACTGTTCGCGTGACGCCACGAGCTACAACGCAACCATGTGTTTACTGGCCCGGTGCGGGTGAACCTCTGTCGAAATTGCTGGACGCGGGCGAAGAAATTGTGCACACGCCGCTCTTTGTTGCTGCTCGCATCTTGCCATCGGCCTGCGAGCCTTGTGAGTTTCGCGAAACCTGTCATGGCGGCTGCGCGGGTCGGCGTAAACTGCAAGGCGCTTTGGACGAACCGGAAATGTATTGTCCAATCGTTCGGGACGAGCGACCGCGTCTCGACATTAGAATGGCCGCGGCGCGGGATCTTCCTAAAATCGGCAGCGCCTGCACGACCGTTGTGATCGCCCGAGATTGACTTCTCGCGCTTCGGAACCTCAGAAAGGTGTTCGTGATCCAAGTGAATGAATCTCCCGAAACCAGATTCATCCACCGTTTCATTTACAGTTCTCTCTTTCGCAACCTTTTCCTCTCAGGCTCGATCCTTGCACTCCTTGGTTGTGCAACGACCCGGTTTACCAAGCGAGCTACTGACGCCGCTGCATCTCCCTCACCCGCGGCAAGTATTGTTATCGCGCAACAGCAATCCGATGCGATTAGTCGCCCGACGAGCAAACCGTACACCGGCGAGCTCTCAATCTTTGAAGATCCAAAACGCGACGAGAGGCTTCAACCCAATCGAATCATGGACATCCTTGGGATCAAGGAAGGCTCAAGCGTTGCCGACATTGGCGCCGGGTCGGGGTGGTTCACTGTTCGCGCAGCGCGGCGCGTGGGGAACGGCGGCACCGTTTACGCCGTGGACATCAATCGTGATTATCTTGACTACATCGAGAAGCGAGCGAAGGGAGAGGACCTTTCGAATATCCATGTCATTCTCGGCAAAGAAGACGATCCGCTGCTGGCCGAGAAGAGCGTTGACGCAGTCTTGCTCCTGAAAACCTACCACGAAGTTGCGCAGCCAATCCGTCTCTTAAGAAAGACCCATCTGGCAATGCGCGCAAGCGCTTTGCTAGGCATCATCGATCGCAATGGCAAAGGCGACGATCACGGACTCGACAAAGAAGTTGTGATCAAAGAAACCGAGCGCGCGGGGTTTGTGTTGGTAAATCAGTATGATTTTGTGAAGCCGGACAGTGTTGATTATTTTTTGGTATTTCGAGCAGCCGACTAGTCAGCGCTCCACTGCAATTCGCGCCAGGGTAATAAGAATGCGACTCGCGGCCAGAAACGAGCCTTTCAGCGTTCCCGAGATCTTCGACGACCCTCCGCTGCGACGCCGGTAATCAACGGGCACTTCTAGAATTCGCAAACCTGAGCACGCGGCCTTCATCTGCATTTCAAGCGGCCAGCCATAAGTCTCTTCCCGCATTCCTAAACTTTCCAAGGCATCTCGCCGAATTGCACGGAACGGTCCCATGTCGGTGTAATGCACTCCGTAAAGAAGTCTCACGAGGAAACCGACCAAGTAACCGGCCAGGACTTGATGGAAGATCATGCTTCCTGGCTCGCGCCGTCCAAGAATGCGAGAGCCGAGAACGAAATCGTGCGTGCCATCTAGTATAGGTCGAACCAGCATTTCCATTTGCTCAGGGACATCGCTGCCGTCGCCATCAAGAAACACGATGATCCGGTTGTCAGAACTTAGCGCGTTCACGCCCGCACGAAATGCGCTGCCGTAACCTCGTTTGGTTTCGGTAACCACGCGCGCTCCGGCAGCGCGGGCTTTCTCGGCGGTAAGATCTGCGCTGGCGTTATCGACCACGATTATCTCGTCGGCAATGTCGCGCGGCACGGCGCGAACTACTTCGCCGATTGTTTCTTCCTCGTTAAGAGCGGCGATGACAACTACGACTTCTAACTTCGTGCTTTCAGAAGCAGATCGATTCGAGTCTTTATTCGATGACTTAACAGGATTCGCGAGACTCGTGGCGTGATTTGATCTCCCGCGACTTCTTGCGTGAGTCAGGTACTCTATGATGCCAATCAAGGCCCACGGAATGTAAAGTGCGGCTTTCAACGCGAACACTGAGTTTGGTTTGTCAGCGATCCATGTTCCGTAAAGCACAAAGCTGGCCACCGTTAGGTAAAGAATGGGAATTGAAGGCACGAAGCATAGGAACAGGATGAGCCAAGCGAAGTACCAGGGAAAGTCAGGTGCGAAGAGGACCATGAAGGCTGCGCCAGGCACCAGACTCCGTTTCAGGTAACTGTGATCATCGTGTTCACGCGTGAAAATGATCCAAAGCGAAAAGCCCAGTAACACAAGGCAAGCGAAGGAAATAAAAATTATGTTCGGCAGCTTTACACCACCCAGCAATCGATTCGCGAGACCCAGGATAAAAAAGTGCTCGCCACTGACAAGACCTCGCTCCTGGGCATAGCCCGGAAGGAAACCAAGTACTCCCAGAGGGCCGACGCCGAGATACGGCAAATAGCCGGCGATGATTGTCACGGCTAGAGCAACTGGCATCTTCCATCCCCAGCGTTTGTACAACGCGGGAAATAGAACTATCGGAAATAGTTTGGCGAGGGTCGCGAACCCGAGCGCGACGCCTGTTACTGTTTCCCAATTGCGTTTTCGCGCCAGCAATGCCAGCGCTATGAAAGTAAAGGCTAGCGGATCGACATGGCCGCTGCCGGCGAACTCCCAGACAGCCAAAGGATGCCAGGCATAGATCAGAATCCGCTGTCGCGGCAAACCAAAAGATGCGAGTAGCTCCATCAGAATCCAAACTGTAATCAGTTCGAATCCGACCATCGTCAGTTTCATCCAGGTCACTGATTCGCTGATGCGCGTCGTCAGAAGAAACATGGCTTCGGCGGCGGGAGGGTACATGGTGTGCGCGTAATCGCGACGATTGATTTTCGGATAAATCTCTTCGTCGCGCAGGCTTTTTAGATGATCGTCCGCGGGAATGTAACGATAGGGATTGATCCCCGCTGCCTGCACTCGCCCGTCCCAGACGTAGCGGTAAATGTCATCGGAGAGATAGGGCGAAGCAAAGACAATAGCGAGACGGAAGGCTCCCGCGAAGATCAGCACAAGCAGCAGCGTCGAGCGCCGATTGCGAGCACGAAAGATCAGCAAAGCTGCCGTCAGATAGAGTCCAGATTGAACCAGGGCAAGCTTGATGAACCAGACAATATCCGTCGCGCCTCGAGAGTGAAGGCCGACGCGGTAAAGTATTAGCAAGAAAACGCCGATGGCGACGAGCAGGATATTCTGGCCGATCGGCGATTTGGGCTCACGTGACGCGGTAGAAATCATCCTCTTGTCTTCGCTGCAGATGATGAGGCAAGAAAGCGTTTGGCACCATCTTCTGCTAAGAGCCCGGCAAGGTATTCACGCGTGTGAGGCGCTGCGAAGCCACCCTGAAATTGAACTTGGCTGTTGCACCCGTCGGGTAACAACGAGAGCTCATCGCAAAGAAGGCGCAGCGTACCTGCGTCATCCACGTCATACCAGGTCGGCAGAAATTCGATCGCCAGATTAATTTCGACAGCACGTTCGATTGTGTGAGCGAGTACGTCGGCCGTGCTCCACGCGATGAGCTCGAACAGGCTGCGATGAGTATGCTTCAACCCGATGAGGTAATAACCGCCGTCCTGGCTGGGACCGAGCACAACGCGATCTCCGTCCTCCTCTAATAGTGAAGCCGCAGTTCGTAATATCTGAGGAGGCAGGGTTGGACTATCGGAGTTGATCAGGCACACCGATTCGAATCCATTACTCAGCAGTTCGTCAGCGCCACTGATCAATTTTTCACCAAGTGTTTCGCCACGCTGAGCCAATAACATGCGGGTCTTTGGCAGAAGATCGCGCAGCAAACTTTCAGCGCCTGCGGGAGTGTATAGCACTACACCTTCCGTTGCATTTGAGTTAAGACTCGCGATACTCATCGTCATGTCACGCAGAAAACAGGCGCTTAATGTCGCGGCTTCTTCTGGGGTGAGTGGAGGAGTCAGACGGGTTTTCATGGGACCGGCGAAAGGCACCTTGGCCATCAGTGCGAGTGCGCAGTGCGGCGCAATCGACGGTGAATTAGGTTTTGAGTAGCGGCGCATGTTCGAAGCAGGAATTCAGATCAAAAGGCGCAGAGTTTGTACTCCTCAAAGGAAGCTCACAAGAATTCCAGCACCAACAGCCAGAGTCCAAATAGACACCGCAACGACAGCCGCGACTCTCCAATTCGTCGAACGCATGATCGTAAAGAGCGACGGTAGGTTAACTGAGGGACCGGCAATAAGGAGAGCCACCGCAGCGCCAAGCGGCGCGCCTGATGCGAGCAGTATCAGCGCCAGCGGGATCTCGAAGAACGTTGGCAACGCCAGAGGCACTGAAACCGCGGCGACCACGAGCACCGCCAGAATCCTTGCCGCAGTCGAATCAAATGCTCTTACCGAGATCATCTGAGCAATAATCATCGAAAACAGAACTCCGATGATTATGACCGGCAGTAAACGAATTGCGACTCGGATGCAGGCGCGCAGGAAATGGAGAAAGTCTCCCGGCCGGGCTTCCGCTTGCCAACTGTCGCTGTTGCAGTGGACTTTGGTATCGCCCAGCAACCGATCAGCGATTAGTCCCGTGAACAGCACCGCAGCGATGCTTGCCCCAAGTCGCACCGTCCCGACTTTGTAGTCGAAGAGCATGAACGTAAGAATCAAAGCGGCGGGATTTAGCGCGGGCGCGGCGATCATCAATCCGAGCGATGGCCCAAGTCGTCCTGAACGCTCGTAGACGCCGGTAAAGATCGGCGCCACGCAACAGGAGCAGAGCATCAACGGCGCTCCCGCAAGTCCGGCGATTGCTTGCGAGCGCAGCGAACGCCTTTCCAGCAGCCGTGCGAGCCATTGCGAAGAGACAAAGGTGCTGACAGCCCCACTAATCAAAATGCCAAAGAGCAGCGCGGGCCAGATAACCAGAAAATAATTCAACGTGCGCGTGAAGACCCCCGCGGAGGAAGGTCCAACATTGGGTATTACGTTAGCCCGCGGCTTGAAGACTCCGGTAGCCGAGACTTTGCCAATCACCGTCACCGCGGCTGAGCTCTTGTAAGTGATGAGGGCACCGACGATCAGGAGGAGTGGCAATAAGAAATAAAGAATGCGCCGGGTCGTGGTCGGCGTCGATTCTCTTTCGTCCTCGATCTGTTCTGCAAACATCTCGGTGTCCTATCGCACTAAAATATCCCTATTCTTTCTCAAGCTCAATTCCGCAGGCTTAAGACCTGTGGCCGGTCACAATGATGATTCTGGCGGGAAAACTCATCTGACCATTCGAAAAGAATCCACGCGCGGCTTGTTTTACTTCCTGCGCAACTTGATTGGCTTGCTCTTGAGAAAGGCGGGCGAGTTTCTCCCGCAGCGTTGCTGAGGTTGCCGCCCTCAGTTCCCAAAACTCATCGGCAGAAATCGGAGCTTCAATCTGAAACTTCAACAGTCGCTCACGAACGTCGATCGCGCCAACACTCTTCAAGATGTTCGCCAGTTTGCCTGTCTTAGCGAAACGAAACGCGCCGGGCGCGTCCGGATCCGTAGGCGAACTCTCCACATGGCGCGACATGACTTCGGTTATGACATGCAGGAATGGGTTATCTTCGCTCTCTTGCCATAAGGCTAGTGCGAGTGCGCCTCCTGCTTTTGTTACCCGCAACATCTCGCGCAGCGCCGCAACAGGATCGGGAAAGAACATAGCTCCCAATCGACTAACCACACAGTCAAATGAATTGTCAGCAAATGGAAGTGCGCCAGCCAAACATTGGCGAAACCTAGTGTTCGTTATGCCCCGACGCAGCGCCTCGCGTTTGGCAGCCTCGACCATTTCTTCCACAGCGTCTGTACACATCACCGAACCGGTTGGCCCAACCACCTCGGCAATGCTCAATGAAGGTTCACCAGGGCCACCTGCGACGTCCAGCACCGACTGACCTTTGGAAATTTCGGCGTCTTCAATGAGTGCGTCCATTCCCGTAGAGTCTCGGTTATTTGCATGTCACTTGTCGCTCAGGCTAATAGCGCGCTACTGGTTCAGCTTACCACCCGAAGATAAGTTCTGCTGACAAACCAGAGCGCTTTCGGATGGGTTCCTTCTTCCAAGATATCTGGCATTTCCGATTGATCTTTTGCCGGATTGCGCAAATGCAGCGACGCGGCGCGAACGATCCATCCGGCCTTGGCTGCCGGGCGCAGGTTTTGCCTGGAAGGACGGCACGTTCGTTAATGCCGGGCGGAAATCTTGCGATCACGCGACCGCCGCTTGCTCACCTTTTATGAAAGCAAGTAGGTCTGCATTACCTGATCCTTGTGCGTCGAGCACATTCCGTGCGGCGCGCCCGGATAGACCTTGAGCGTCGCATTCCTAACAATCTTCGCTGACAGACTTGCCGAATCGTCGATGGGCACGATCTTGTCCGATGCGGTCTCGTCCAATTCGAGACCGAGGTCGGTCGTTTATTCCGCTTTCACCCACCTATCCGATCCTGTCAGCTTAACTGATACGTCAGAAAAGAAGACCTGCAGCGGCTGCGCGTCCGCCGTACCGTGGTGGTCGGTCGAAATAAGCAGAGACCCAGCTTTCTTGTAGCCCTCCCATGTTGCCGCGACGACGCTCGGCTTATTGGACCCGCCGCGGTGGTAGACGAATTGCTCGACGCGGTTGTCTTTACCGACGTAGAGTTCCCAGGTGTCGCCGGGCGTGTAACCGCCCTCCGAGGGATACTTCACCGCGACCAGCTCGGCAGAGCCGTTGCCCAGCGGCAGTTTCTGCATGCCTTGATCGGTCACGGTGGCGCTGGTGTCCCAGTAAGCATGTAAGGGGAACAGAAGCCAATAGTTATCATTGGTGAAAGCCGGATCGATGCCATTTTTAACGGCGTCGGGTTGGCTGCTGAGTTCGGAGCGCATGTAGGAAACCTTGACCGTTTTACCTTCTTTATCCTTCCCCTCGTAGGAGACCTTGCCGGTCTTTGGCTCCCACTCCCACGAACGAGAGACATTCACTCCGGGAAACTGAATGTTGAAGGTGTACCGGATTCCGTCGATTTGCCCGAACAAATCAAGGCCATAGGTCTTGGCGATCTGTTCGGTATTGATCTTGGCAGTCTGTTCGGGAACGGATGAGCGCTGTTCGGGAGCGGGCGCACGCTTCTGCGCGCAAGAGGTTGCTGCAAGAACCAGCAACCCAAAAACTAGGAAACGGATGGTCTTTGAACGGCCCAACTTTGTCATGGAACTCCTCCTTTAGCATGTTGCTATCATCGATAGTTTGGTACCAGCGGATGGAACCCTATCTGTCATATCCTCCCGCCCTTGTTCCGCGGATCGTCTTCCAAATTCACGTATTCGATCCCAAGGGGTCCCATTGCCGTGACTTGGGCGATGTATTCTCCAGACCTCGCCCAGTGAAAATGCACCGTATTGCCGGGTAGAACGACAACGGTACCCGGTGGGCGACGAATCGAAAAGATCAAGAATCCCAGATCACTCAATCCAGCGTGGTCCTCAGGACGCCGCCCGAGCGGCCAGTGATATTTGCGATCTGATGCATGGATGGGAAGGTCGTTGATCGACGCGAACCGAAAAGCCATGAGCTCGTCGTCATTGAACTCCCAGTTCTCATTGCCATAAGAGCGGTGCCAGTTACCCGAGTCGTCGTGCCACTCGTAAGCAAAGCGCACCGCGATGCGGTTTCCGGTGAACGCCCACAGTTCCTTGATGAGCCGGTAGTCCAACTCTTTCGCCCACTTGCTAGAGAGGAAAGCGACGATTTCGTTTCGTCCGTTAACGAACTCTGAACGATTCCTCCATTGTGAATCGATCGCGTATGCCAGCGCTACTTACCCCGGATCGCGGGTGTTCCAGATGTCCTCGGCGAGACGTACCTTTTGAATCGCACTCTCGCGTGTGAAAGGAGGCAAAGGGGGCTGTGTTGTCATCGTGGCAGTTGCTATGGTTCTTCTCCTTAGCCAGTTGACTCCATTGAATCGTGGTCGTATCGCGTCACCGGATTGCCGGTACAAAGCCTCGCACCAATGCGGCGATTTCATCCGAAGCCGTATCCAGGGCAAAGTGGCCGGCGTCGAGTACGTGCACTTCGGCTTTGGGAACGTCTTGGCGATAGCGTTCAGGTTCACCGAGATCGAAGGACAGATCGTACTTACCCCAGATCACCAAGAGCCGCGGTTGTTTCTCGCGCATCCACGCTTGCCATTTAGGATACGCATCTACATTTGTCCGATAATCGTAGAACAGATCACTTTGAATGTCCCCTTGGCCAGGTTGACTGAGAAACGCAAATTCATCCGTCCAGAGATCCGGGTCATACCGTGCGACATTCGGATCGTTTCCCACATGGCGCGTCCGCGTCGTCTGAAGCGACAGCAGATTTGTGCGCAGCGCGCTTTCGTTGGCCGCGCGATCGGCCCAAAAAGCGCGTCGCGGTTTCCAATTGGCACCGAGCCCTTCGTTATGCGCGACCGCGTCCTGAACGATCAACCCATCGATCCGTTCGGGATGG
>WNFT01007843.1_pt1 | contig 16522 bp, 15 predicted proteins | sample 5400191 | NCBI WGS metagenome assembly WNFT01 (sample SAMN13153359, study PRJNA577476) | soil metagenome | isolation source: 80 cm saprolite under Madrone tree | place: USA:California | collected 2016-06-14 | reverse complement strand
CGAATCCTTCCATCGTCCCACCGGGCACCCGTCTCTACGGGGCGCTTGAGGGAGAAAATGCGCAGCGCGAGGCCTTGACGCTCCAGCTCCAGAATTTCATTGCGGATGAAGGTTTCCGATAGGCGCGGAAACATTTTCACGACGTAGCCTATCCGTTGCGGCTGCGAGATCGTCATCCGACAGGCTCCACAACACTCGCCGGAGCTGGCGCAGGCTCAGGCAGCTCGTCGCTGAATTCCCGAGAGCGTTGTTCATCGGCCAGGAGCGTCAATAGATAACGGGCTGAAGCATGGGCGCCATCGAAGTTCAAAAGGGCATTGGCGCGCTCAATTAACTCGGTCCGTTTCAATTGGAGGGCAGCGGCAATTTCGTTGTTTAAGCCAGTCGGAGCGAGGACATCCGGAGCGATCATGCGCAGCAAGCCCAATTCTTGAAAAGCCGACGCGCGAATCATTTGCTCGGAACGCGGTGAAGTGCGCGGCACACAAACCGTTGGAACCCCTTTGGAGAGAGCTTCCAGCACAGTGTTGTAACCACCCATGCAAACCAGGGCATCCACGGTCCAAAAAAGACTTGAGAGGCAAGGCACAAAGGGTTGAACCACCACGCCCGTATCAGCCGCCATCTGCCGCACCATGTTGAGTTCGTGATCAGGCAACATTGGCCCGGTTACGGCGATCCCTTTCCACGGCGCATCGATGGAGGCGCGCAGGAACGATTTCAACAGGAAGAACCCGTCTTCGCCGCCACCGACAGTGCAGAGCACGGTGGGATGGGAGACTGGTTCAAGCGCGGTCAAATGGGGACAACCGTTGCTGCACCACGGGCAGGAGGCCTGATTTACAACATAACCGCAATACTTCGTTCGGGCAGCCAACTCGGCGGGAAGCTGATATCGTTCGATAGGATCGAAAATGGAGCGGGTTCCGTAAACCAGCGCGAGATCGTAATAATCGCAAACGCGATCCTGGAGCCGATCCCGAGCCCATTCTCGCATGACCACGGCTGGATCGTCCAGAACGTCGCGCAAGCCAAGCGCGAGGCGAGCGCCGGAAGCTTTCGCGGCTTTCAGCGCCGGAGCCAGTTCACCTGCTGCGCCAAATGGATGTTTATCGACCAACACCACGTCCGGCCTGAATGTCTTGACCGCTTCACAGAGCACAGCGGAACGGAGGTTGCGCATGTCTCCGCTGGGGATGCCAAGCCGGCGAGAAGCGTAATGGGTATTGGCGATTTTGCGCAAACCAGGCAATTTGAGGGTATCTACGTTGGGCGGCAATCCAAGGCTGGCGACTTCATCGACACTGGTAGCCAACAGAATTTGAACTTCCGGGGCGGCCTCATGGAGAGCGGCGGCTATAGCAATGTTCCGCCGGACATGCCCAAGTCCCATTCCGTCGTGAGAATAGAAGAAGAAGCGCATCAGAGGTTACGACTGCTGACTATTTCAATTTGTTCCGGGCCAATCACACTTATACCACAAAGCAAGTGACGGGCCAAACGATTTCTTCGGGCATTCCCGAAGCTGCTGCATGTTGATAGTACCCCCACTGGCGATGGGAACGCTGCGTTTACGCGGCAGATCACGAGATCGGAGAAAGCGACTTCAGGACTTTATCGCCCCTTCTGCCGCGTAAACGCAGCGTTCCTATCGCCAGTAGTTTTTTGTAGTTTGCGGATGCGCACTCCCGAAGCGTTCGGCCAAGGCGAGATGAGCACTAGATCATTGCCTCCAAGTAAGCACTAATCAACGGGTGAACGTGGCCCCGTAAGGCGGACCGTTCCGGCTGGAATAAAGTAGCTATAAAAAACGGATGGTCCGCAAGTTCAAGGACTCGGGGTTCCCCTGCCCTGTCGCGACCACTAAATCGGAAAGACTGGCTTTTGAACAAATTCTGACAAGCTGGGTTCAGGCCATAGTTGCAGTGGTATGATTCCAGGATTTCGGAGGTCTCGTAAATGCGACGGATATGCGAACCTTCTTGCAGCAGGATCTCGCCATCCTTCTCGACCAGAGAGCATGCAAGAATAGAAATCAACGGCAAAACCGCGCGTGGACTCGTTTCTGTGTGATCCGCATCCGCCAGGCTGAGAACATTGCGCGCATATTCGATGATGGCATGCTGAAATCCGCCGCATGTGCCGAGAAACGGCACGCCATTGATCCGCGCGAACCGGATCGCGAGCAAAACGCCGTCCATGCAGGCGTAAGGACTGCCCGGTACGCACCACAAACCGTCGAAACCAAGTAACTTCTCACCCGGCTCGCGGGCCAGAGTCGCAGTCGGAAGCCAAGTCGTCTCGAGTTGACCGGCGCGCACCGATGCCGCGGCCAGTTCGAGCGCGCGAGGAATCGCCGAATGCGCCAGGATCTTCGGGTCATAGTCGCCGATTAATCCAATGCGAATGGCGGCCATTCTCAAGCCCGCTTTCGTCACGCGCCATCGATTGCAATCTCGCTCATGAGTGCGAGTTGATTACCATCCGGGTCAACGAACTCGGCTAACCAGAGTTCGGACTTGGGCGTGCGATGCACCAGATGGGGCTCTGCCTTGAAGCAAACGCCTTTGCCTTTGAGAGCAGAGAAGACGGCGCGAATATCCGGCACCTGAAAATAAATGGCGGAGCCTCTTTGGGCGGCCTGGCCTGAGGGCATGACGCCGACAAGCAGCCGGACACCGCCGCAGTTGAAAAAAGCCATTTGCGGAGGAGCTGCGAAGAGGAAGGGAATGCCTAACGTGTCGCGATAGAACGCAACACCTTTGTCGAAATCTTCGACCGGGATCAGGAGTTGAGCGATCTTCGCATTGGCAAGGTTCATAATGCTCTTTGAACAGTTTCGGCGTGATATACGACCCTGCCATCGACAATTGTCAAGATGACCCGGGCTTTGTCGATTTCAGAAGGAGGCACGGAGTAGATGTCGCGATCCAGCATCACCAAATCGGCAAGCCTGCCAGGTGTGATTGCGCCTTTCACTTTCTCGGCAAACTCCGCATAGGCGGAGCCCACGGTATATGCGCGGACGGCCTCATCGACAGTGATTTTCTGTTCGGGAATCCAGCCGTTGGGATGCTTTCCATCAAGTGTCTGGCGGGTGACGGCCGCCTTGATGCCTTCAAGTGGATTCAGAGGTGCGACAGTCCAATCTGAGCCGAAAGCCATCACGGCTCCGGTGTCCAGCAAGGTGCGAAAGGCATAGGAGCCTTTGGCGCGTTCGGCGCCGATGCGTTTTTCGCACCAACGCCCGTCGTCGGCGGCGTGATAGGGTTGCATGGAAGCGATCACTTTCTGCCGGCCGAAACGGGGAATGTCGCTGGCGCACAAATGTTGGGCGTGTTCGATGCGGAAACGCCGATCGCGCGGGCCGTTTTTGTCAGCCGTTTGCTGGTAAATGTCGAGGATGCGGAGGTTTGCTTCATCCCCAATCGCGTGGATCATCACCTGCAAGCCACTTTGGTCCGCGGCTGCAACCCGTTCGAGCATTATGCCTTCGGGCAGCATCTGTTCGAAAAGCAAGCCCCTGGTGTTTGGCGCGTCATTGTATGGCTCAAACAAAAAAGCGGTGGTGGAGCCGAGGCTGCCATCGGCAAAACCTTTGAGGCCGCCGATTCGAAGCATGTCATTGCCAAATACGGCATGGACGCCGGCTTTCCCCAGGACTTCCCAGGACGTGATGGAGCGGATGGCATAGATCCGCGTTTTCAATTCGCCGTGCTCCAGCATGCGCTGATAAACGCCGACATCCTCTCCGGCAGACATATCTGTGACGCTCGTCACGCCGATTTTGGCGGCATAGTCAGTGGCGGCACGAGCGGCGAATTGCTTCTCGTCGAAGCTTTTCTCCGGAATGACTCGCCCGATTAAACCTTCGGCAGCGTCCTTGAAGATGCCGGTTGGCTCGCCGGTCCTTGGATCGCGAACGATCACGCCACCCTGTGGCTCCTTCGTAGCTTTGGTGATGCCGGCGAGCTTGAGCGCGAGGCTATTGGCCAACGCCATGTGCCCGTCGAGGCGACTGACGAAGACCGGATGATCCGGGGTCGCGGCATCGATCATTTCTTTCGAGGGCACTGGCGAACCTGGCCATTTCTCGTGGTCCCAATCCCCGCGGAGAATCCAGCGGCCTTTGGGAAGTTTCCGCGCGTACTCACCGAGACGCTTCGCGAGCTCCTCGGGAGATTTTGCGTCGCGCAAGTCCACCTCGGAAAGCGAGTAACCGCCCGTGAGGAAATGGACATGGGAATCATTGAAGCCGGGAAGGACCAGTTTCTGGTCGGCATCGATCACACGCGTTTTGGGTCCAGCCAAAGCGCGAATTTCGGCAGTAGAGCCGACGGCGGCAATGCGGTCTCTCACAATGGCCAGCGCACCCGCGATTGGGTGGGCCTGATCCATCGTGTGGATGGCGGCGTTGATAATCAGAATGTCAGGGGAGAGCGGCGATTCGGTAGCTGAGCGAGCAACATTGGACATGGCCAGGGAAAGTAAGCAGAGTGAGGCGAGGGTTTTCAGAGGAGCGAGGGCCAAACCGGCTTTGCGAGCTTCGTTGCGAGCCTCGTCCATGGTTGATACTGTATAAATTGAAGGATTTAGGCCAGCATTTTGACGTGGGCGGAGGTCTGAGTTCGCTGTCACACGCTCAAATGGCCCAATGCCAGCAGGCCGTAGAACGTATATTCGCAATCCAGATGGTCATCACCCCAATGACCATAAAAGCCGCCTTCGTTGGTCCATAGCGAATCGACAAAATCGAGGCATTTGTCCTTCCCAGCACTGAAGGAGATTTCGAGGCCGGCCAGCGCGTGGAGAGCTGTGGCCGTGGAAAGCAGGTCGGGCATCGGAGCGGCTGGCGCGGCCAGAAAGCCGCCTTGAGGATGAGAGCGCGCGAGCAGCCAATCGCCTATAGCTGGGTTCAGCGGCTGGCCAAGATTGCGCAGGACAGTGACTGCGGCCGCGGTGGCATTAGTTGCGGCTATTGAATGATGGGGGATCCGCTCGTTCATCCATGCGCCATCCGGAGTTTCGAGGTACTTCAGCGATTGAACAAGGCGCAGAGGTTCGCGCAACGAGGCTCCACAATCCTGGCAGGCTCCCAGCGCGAGGAACGCGCCGTAGGCAGTCCCGAACGGACTGCCTTTCACCGGATTATAACCTCCGTCTTCGCTGCGCCAGGCCTCAAGCCGTTCTAAAATTCCGAGATGATCGGCGTTGGAAGCCACGGTTGAGAGTGGGTTGGACACCGCGGCCCAGCAGCGCGCGAGAGAACAGAGATGCACAAAGTCCAATCCTTCTCCGCGGCCAAACGATTCCAGGTAACGTTTGGTCCTAGAGATTACATCCCGGAACTCTGGAGAGTGGATTACTGCGGGTTTCTCTGGATTGGGCTCTGGACTTAGGATTGCGAGAGCAGCGACCCCCTGCAGGCCAAATACGGTGTAGTAGAGGTCGCTTTTGCCGGCGCGATCCTGGAAACCTCCATCCTGCTTGATCTGGCCGTAGAGGAATCTGCGAGTAAGCTCTGCAGATTCCCCGAGGACCTTGCACGCGAGCCGAGCCACCTGCAGCATTTCCAGACGAAGGCTCATCGCTGCCTGGCCACGTGGATCAGTTCATAACTACTTTGCGACTAAAGCGGTTTCGGGTATCCCGGCAACCGCAGCAGGCGACCTCCGATTGGTTGCTTCGAACTCTTTGCACCACCCTTTAATTTCGGTGTCATTAAATATCCGGCCGATGACTCGCCGCAAGAGTCCTTTCAGATTTGGATTCTCCAGGTCGCGTAACGAGCGAATAGCCTCCTCTTTGTAAGTCTCCAAAAGCGTTCTGGCGCGCTGGTCAGCCTGGAGATTTATGAAAAGCTGGTCGATTTGATCGGAGCCGAGGTCGGTCGGCACAATGCGCCGCCATAGTGATCCGATGAGCTCTTTGTCCTGGCCCGCAGCTTTTTCATAAGCGATGGCGAGCAGCAGACCGGGACGCAGGGCGGCAAGATCGCTCGCTTCGCCATGAGAGGCGTGATCGCTCAGGTCATCGCGAATCTGATAGGCGATACCAAGGGCTTCACTGTAAACCTGCAGTGTTTCCGCCAATTCCTCGATGCTTTCGGCGGCGCTGGCGCCGTTTACGGGACTGGCATAAAGGGCCCCGAGCTTCAGAGCGACTTCAAATGCCGGTGCTGTCTTCTGACGAAAAATGTCCAGCACTTGCGAGGAGGTTAATGGATGCGGTTTTCGTGCCCAGCACAGTTCCGCGCCTTGCCCACGGCAGAGCTGGCGCTGGCCTTGCGAGGCGACGAGCACCATCTGCGCTTTTTGGTCGGCGGAAACTTTGCAGGAAGCGATCAGGCGATAGCCTTCGCCGATGAGCAGATCCCCCACATTCAAAGCCACCGGCACGCCATGTTCCTCGTGAAGCGTCTTTTCCCCGTAGCGCAGCGCATCGTTATCTTCAATATCGTCGTGAATAAGTGAGGCTTTGTGGAAACATTCCACCGCCACAGCCAGCTTGCGAATGTCCTCCGGAAGGGGGGCACTGGTATCCCCACGCAGCGCCTGAAAAGACGCCACGGTCAGAAACGGACGCCACCGTTTACCGGCGCGACCCAGCCATTGGCGCGCGATGCGCTCCGTCTCACCTTCGGCGTTGCCCATGATGAGATCCAGAGCGGCGGGTGAAAACCAGAAGTCCACCTCTTCGCGCAGCGCGCCGAGGTCCAGCCGGCGAGTGTGGTCGTCGCTGGTCAGGTGAATATACTCCCATACCCAATCGATATCGACCGTCGTGTCGATGCAATCATCCTGCAACAGCGGAACAGCAACGCCAGGAATGGCTGCTGCTTCCATATAAGGAAAGGCGCGCTCTAATACGCTGAGGCAGCTCACGCCGACAATTGCCTCGATCTTGCCGGTTTGGATGAGCGACATAACAATCGCCGAGCCTTCGGCGACAAGCACCGCATAACCGAGCTTCTCAGCTTCCGCCTGCAGGTCTTGAATGGTGCACAGACCGCATTGTTTGCAAAGCAACCCGAACTCGTCGAAGGGGGCCGGGCATTTGCTCTCGACGCGCAGACACTTGGGCAGCAGCAGCAATCGTTTCTCGTACGGCACCGAGGCCAACGTCTCGCGCCACATTTCGTTATTGAGAAGCACGCCGGCGTAATCACGATAAATAGGATCGCACTTGAGCAATTGAACAATCTGGTCGGCATGTTCCCTCAACTGCTCGACGGGCAGCGGCGGTACCGGGTTATATTCGGCGACGTAATGGCGAATGAAATGAAGAATGCGGTTCCGCTCCGCGGGCGTCTGCGGAATGTTCTTTTTCGCCGGACGGAAACGCTGCTGCACCGCGTGGCGCGGAATGGCCAAGGAAGGTAGAGAAGGATCAGTGCGCAGCGCTGTGGTTTCCATAATGGCTATTGGTCGGGAGGCAGGTCCGCGAGGAGTTTTTGTATCTGTGTTTTCAACAAAGGCACTTCTTTTTCTACCGCTGACCAGACTATATTCAGGTCGATGCTGCCGTATTCGTGGACAAGGATACTACGCATTCCGGAAATGTCACGCCACGGTACAACAGGATGCGCAGACCGGAACCCGGCATCAATCGCCCGCACGGCCTCTCCAATAATCTGCAGGTGATGTACCATCCAGACTTGAATCAGTTCGCTTTGATCAAAAGCAGTTCGGCCTTTTGCCGTATGTTTTTCGATTTGTTCTATCGCGTCCAAGATGTCCTGCAGTCGGCGTCTGGTGCGATTCATACTTCGACGGCTTCGCGCAGCACTTGCTCGCGAACGCGAGGCTTTAGGCCGTCATCGGTCAGCACATCCACTTTTCGCTCGAACAGGTCTTGCATATCCATCAAGAAACCGCCCAAATCCAGCAACGAACGCCCCGGGCATACTTTTACCAGTAAATCCACATCACTGCTTTCAGTGGCCTCTCCACGAGCAATAGACCCGAAAACCCGCACGTGATAAACGCCGTGGTCTGCGGCGGATTTGAGAATGGCTTCGCGTTTTTCGGCCAGTGTCCCTCGTGTTATCATGATCAAATGATTGGCTGCTGATGAACTCTAACACCTGAAGCCCCGGCGTCGAGTTGGATTTTTAATCGCTTCGTGCTGGCCGTCGCTTCGAGCGGAGAATTTCGATAGGCGCCAAAGTCGTTGAACCAATATTTCTTTGCCCAACGATACATCCAATGCGTCTCCGGAACTTCTTCGCCAGGCAGCCATTGGCTGAAGCGGGGCTGCATCGCTTCCAGCTCTGCCATCGCCGTGCCGCGGACCGTGGTATCTCGGGCCCCGTGCTTGAGCACCAGATCCTTCACCAAATCCGGTCTTTCCAGCACCACACATCCCCGGGTCGCTTTGGCCGACAGATCGCGAAAATCGCGAAGAAAAGCTGACTGGCGCATAGTCTCGAAAACACCGCGCGAGTCACTGATGTTCTCCGTCGCAAATTGGATAATCGGGCAGGGCTCGATCTCACCGCGCGGGCTGATGTGGTGGGAGATGCCGGTGGACATCGGGCAAAGTGCCTGGCCGTCATGGCCGTAATAGGCATCAATGATAGCGATGGGGATCTGGGCGCGCATTTCAACCACAAACTTCCTGACGCGCACGAGTTGCTCCGGGCGTAGTGCGAGTTGCGGGTTCATCTTTGGCCCGACGGGCCGATAGGTGTGGTACCAGACATAATGCACACCGCGATTGATCAGTTCCTGCAACCATTGCCGCGTGAGAAGCTCGTCGATGTTCGATTGGCAAACGCTCGTGGCCACACCTGTCAGAAGCTTGGCGGCCAAACAATGTTCCAGCCCGCGCATCGTTTTGTTGAACACGTCCTTTTTTCCACGGCGCTCATCGCTGACAATTTCACGACCTTCTATGCTAATGAGCGGGGTGGCATTTCCCAGCCGGCGCAGTTCCGTGGCGATTTTTTCTGTAATAAACTGGCCATTGGTGAAAATCTGAAAATAGCAGTCGGGATGGGAGGCGAGCAGCTCGAGCAATTGGGGATGCATGAATGGCTCGCCGCCAAGAATGCCAAAGAAAGCGTTCCCGTGCTGCTTCGCGTCGGTGATCGTGCGGTTCAGCAGCTCCAGATCGATCATCTCCCGATCCGCTTCGACATCGACCCAGCACCCCTGACAGCGCAGATTGCAGGAATTCAAAATCGAGAGATAAAGGAAGGGCGGGAAATAATCACCCTGCTTAATGCGGCGCTTGAATTTCTCGACCGAAAGCAGGCCCTTCACACCGAAGTTCCAGCCGAACTTCCAGAGCAAGCGCGGGTCGGTCGTGCGAAGAATGCGAATGGCGAGCGCGGGAAACATTGATCAAGCTGCGTTGGTCTGGGCTTCTGCCAAGGCGGCCTGTGCCTTGGCTTTGGCCTCCTCAGCCCGGCGCTGAATTTCCTCTGGCGAGGGCAGCGCCATCAGCACTTCCGGCGGTATATCACCTGCCTGCGCAAGTTTCACGAGGCATTTTTGGCGCTCTTTAAGGGCTTTATCGGAGTCGCGCTCTTTTGAGAAACGTGATTTGGCGCGTTCGCTTCGGTCACGCAGCATTTGATAGACATCGCCGCCCAATAAGGCGGAAATATCGATCTTCATCTTTTCCCGCTGCAGGTCGGAGTCGCTGACCGTGTCACCATTGATCGGACCGGCTTTGTATTTCGGGAACATGATGGCCGCTTCAGGGCAGACTCGTGAGCAAGCCGGGCAATTGGTTTTGCAATTATCATTGTTCTGGACCTGAATTCGATGCTGCTCGTCCACGCCATAGACGCCGAATAAACAAAAACTCAGGCACTGCATGCAATTGGTGCAGCGGTCATAATCGATGACGGGAAACCAAGGCTTCCATTCGCCCTGGCGCACCGCGTTCACCTCGGCGCGCGCGGCTTCCGCTGCTTCCAGGAAACGCGGTGGATCAAAACCATCGGCGCTTTGAAAGTGGACGCTCGCGTTGTTACTGGCATCCTGCAAAATGTGAGATTTTTCGCCGAGTCTGCCGAATACAAGCAGCGGTGTGCCGTCTGCCGCGGCTACTTTTCCGTCACCCGTGACCCGCGCGACAGCGAAACCCTTTTCGAGCAGGGCCGTCATGGCGCCGAACCGTGCGGTCGGTTCGAGCGGCTGCCCCCCTACCCCTTCATAGAGGACGATGCGGAGTGTAGTTTGGTCTTTGAGAGACATGGCAAATCAGGAGGGAGCCGGCTCCGGGGCAAGCGCCGTCGCGCTTGCCGTGGTCACCTTTCCTTCCGGCAGGTTTGGGGTAAGCTGCGGGTTGAACAACCCGGAGCAGATCGATTCAGCGCCCTGCACTCGCATGTTCAGCACTTCGGTCTTCTCCTTATCCAGTGGCGCCTGGGCGGCGGCGAAGAGCCACTTGACAGCGCGCGGATAACAGGCCGCAATCTTGATATTCTCTCCTTCCGCGAGCCGTTTAAGGGCGGGGTCCCTCCGGGCTGACATTTCACACAAATCAGCCACTGCGTCGAACGCTACATTCGAATCGCACAAGCTCTTGAGCACGGCTTCCTTGACTTCCCGAGGAACGACCTGCGCGTAAGTACAATTGCAGTATAAAATGCGGTGCGATTCCGGCATACGGATTGCGTTTCTATACACCAGGAACGAGGCCCTGACAAACATATTGCAAATTTGCCAAAAAAACTTAAAAGAAGGGCTTTACTGCGGGCGAGTTTGGAATAATATCATTCAGGCCGCGAAGTGCGGCCGACCGCGAATGGATTTGAAGCGACGCGATCAACCGGATTTCCTGATGCCGACCAGGTCGGCACAGAACCTTCCCTTCCGGGTCGCGCAAGAACTCACCCTCCGAGCAATTATGGCCCCTTCGCGGTCCGATTCCACAAACTAAATTAATAAACAACTCGAAACTACAACATGGACCTTCATCATCCAATCTTCCGAGAGTTTCCGGAACATCGAGACATCATCCGACGGCTGAAAGGCGCGGATGATCATTTCCGGAAAATGTTCGACGAATATCACCGCCTGGACGACGCGGTTTACCGCATCGAAGAGGAAATTGATTTTGCGACCGATCAGGAGATTGAAGAATTGAAGATGCGCCGGGCGAAGCTGAAGGATTACATTTACCACCTGATCCGGCACGCGCCGCCCTCCTGTCCTGAGTGCGAGGGGACGGGAGTCGCACGTCAGGCAGAAGCGATCTGATCGGCGGTTGTATCTGTTGACGGAGTGCGCCCGTCCTCGTAGGAGGACGGGCGCACTCCGCTAAAGAAGTACCGCGGTTAGGCCGCCACTTTGAAGGCGCGGCTTTGCGCTGCGCGCTTGCGCTGGTTTTCGTCCAGCAGCTTTTTTCGGAGGCGCAGATTTTTCGGTGTGGCTTCAACGTACTCGTCCGGACCAATATATTCGAGCGCGCGCTCGAGTGACATCTTCAGCGGCGGGTTGAGTTGAATGCCTTTGCCATCTCCCTGAGAGCGCATGTTCGTCAGCTTCTTGGCTTTGCAGGGATTAACCGGTATGTCGTTTTCCCGCGCGTTCTCGCCTACGATCATGCCGACATAAATCGCGTCACCTGGCACCACCATCAACCGGCCCCGCTCCTGCACCATGTTCAGGGCGTATGACATGGCTTCGCCGCTTTCCATGCTCACGAGGGAACCGTTCTTCCGCGCCGCAATTTCGCCGCGGTCGGGGCCGTACTCGTGGTACAGATGGCTCATGACTCCCAGACCACGCGTCTGGTTGACCAAGTCGGTTTCGAAACCAATCAGACCGCGCGTCGGTATGAGCGCCTCGATGCTGACATCGTCGCCGTGATGATCCATGTTGGTGATTTCCCCTTTGCGACCGGCCAGGTTTTGCATGACGTCGCCCATCGCGGACTTGGGAATTTCCAGGTAGAGCTTTTCGATCGGCTCGAGCAAGTTTCCATTTTTGTCCTTCTGGTAAATGACTTCCGGACGCGAGACGAGCACCTCGTAACCTTCGCGCCGCATTTGCTCGACGAGAATGGCGATTTGCATTTCACCTCGGCCACTGACATTAAAAATGTTCGGCGCGTCTGTCTGGGCGATACGCAAGGCGACGTTCGTTCGAACCTCTTTCACCAGCCGTTCCCAAATGTGCCGCGCGGTAACGAGTTTGCCATCGACACCGGCCAGCGGGCCGTCGTTGACCGCAAACTGCATTTGAATAGTCGGAGGATCAATCGGCACGAAGGGGAGCGGGTCCCGCTCGACGCTGTCGGTGATGGTTTCGCCGATGAAGACTTCCTCGAAACCGGTCAACCCGATGATGTCGCCGGCGTGTGCCTCGGCGATCTCAATCCGCTTCATCCCTTCGAAATGATAAATGGCTGTGACCTTGGAAAGTCCTTTTCGTCCATCGCCATGAATGCAGACCGCGGGATCGCCGACCTTCGCTTTGCCGCAGACGATTTTGCCCAGAGCGATGCGTCCGAGGTAATCCGAAAAATCAAGGTTGGCCACGAGCATTTTGAAACCCTCTCCGGCATGGGCGCGCGGAGGCGGGATGTGCTTGATGATGGCATCGAAGAGCGGCTCCATGGTGCCGCTGGCGTGGTCCAATTGTTCCTTGGCGTAACCGCCTTTTGCGCTGGCGTAAATGACCGGGAAATCGAGCTGCTCATCCGTCGCATGGAGGGACACGAAAAGATCAAAGATGGCATCGAGCACTTTGTGCGGCGTGGCATTGTCGCGATCAATTTTATTGATGACGACGATGGGCTTGGCGCCTGCTTCCAGAGCTTTGCGAAGCACGAAACGGGTTTGAGCTTGTGGGCCATCCACCGAATCCACCACCAACAGCACGCCGTCGATCATGTTCATGATCCGCTCGACTTCGCCGCCGAAATCGGCATGGCCGGGAGTATCGACAATATTGATGTGGTAATTCTTGTATTTGAAGGCGGCATTCTTGGCGCGGATGGTGATGCCCTTTTCGCGTTCCAGGTCCATTGAATCCATCAGGCGCTCTTCCGTGGATTCGTGTTGGTTGGCGCGGAAGGTGCCGGACTGCTTGAGCAAACAATCGACGAGGGTCGTTTTGCCGTGATCGACGTGAGCTATAATGGCAATGTTTCGTATGTGCTGCATGTATCGGTAATCAGTAATGGTGATCGGTGACTGGTTCTTGGCCCGTCACCATCCGAGCCGGGCAATGTGCCCTGAAATAGGAAAAGGTCAAGCGGGAACGGTGAGTTATCAGTAATGCGAATAAACCAAAATCGGCAGCTCACGCCGCTGCTGTTCCACCTCGCGGATGATCGTCCCGATACGGCGCGCTCCCAGCCGCTGATAGAAACCTTCCGCATTCGGGTCGGACTCAATCTCCAGATCACGAAATCCCAAGGCTCTCGCGCGCTCCAGCGCATGGAGGAACAACGAGCGTCCCACTCCACGGCCCATCGCATCCGGCAGCACCCACATATGCAGCAAATCGAGCCTGTCATTTCTGGGACCCAACGCATAAAAACCGACCGGCCGGCCCTCAACGACCGCTACATGCGTCTCGTTGGTAACAATGAATTCCGGTGTGACGGTCAACAGGTCGCTCCAACTCTCAATCCAGCGTTCGGGATAACCCCAATGTCGCTTTGCTGCGAACGCAATCTCGGTGAGCATCTCGGGTTCGTTCGGCTTGGCTCGAAGAATTTGCATAACGTGTATGAGTATCTTTCATCGAACTGCGCGAAACGCGGTCGAGGGAGGAGAGAGAGCCCCCGTGGGATCGCCACAAGGAGCACACTCACCATTGCCGGACGCGGTAGAACCGCTGAGCGCCGATTGCGGTCGGATCGGTCAGTACCCGAATGCCACCATTTCCTGCGACGAGAGGGAGGCCTATCCAATTGGTGTCCTGAAGCGTATGATCCGTGAACCCATTAGTATCCTTCCCAAAACTGAGCAAAGGAGGGCCAAGCGCAGGGGGACCATTGCCGATCAAGGCCAGATAGACGTAGTCACCCGAAGCCACAGCCACCACATTTGACAGCCCCGGTGGAACGAGCGGTATGCCACCACACTCGCCGAAGTTATAGCCAGAGGCGGCTACGGTACCGTCCTTCATTAGCCGCTGACTGACATTACCATCTGTACCACGGGATAATGAAATGGCCACAACATTGCTGAGAGCAGTCCCTCCGGTTCCACCGGAGACGCTTCCGGCTATAATTCTGCCGTCAGCCTGCAGCGCTTCCCATGATAGATAGCAACAATTATCCCCGCCTCCGATTGCCACTATATTGCTGAGTCCTGGCAAGCCAGACAAATTGCCAACGCCCCATCCCGTCACTGTTCCATCCGCCTTCAAAACCAGGCTGTTGCCTCTCCCTGCGGCGATTGCCACAACATTGCTTATTCCATTGGGGACAACCGCGCCGCCGCCTCCCCAACCAACCACCTTGCCGTCAGCCTTGAGCGCCAGGCTATGTTTCGCGCCAGCCGAAATCGCGATGACGTTTGTCAGATCGGCAGGCACGTTGGTTTGTCCATCTGTGCCGAATCCCCAGGCCAGGACCGTCCCGTCCGCTTTTAGTACCAAACTGTGTGAATCTCCGCCGGAAACCGCAATCATATTGGTTAGCCCTTCTGGAATCGTTATCGGAACGTCACCGGAATCATACGAATAATACGATCCACAGGCGGCTACAGTGGTATCTTCCTTCAAAAACAACCAGTGCTCATAACCTGCTGCCATTGCGACCACGTTGCTGGGAAAATGGCAATCCGAACTAAGGCCCCCACCCCAACCGACGACGTAGTTCTTGCACGCTGGCGCCGCACAGTTAATGTTAACTGTGAGGTTATCCAGGAAGTATCTGCTGCCATTCGAAAAGAATTTCACGTTATCAATTCCCAGATAGTTGAAACTGATTAGAGTGGGTTCGTTCGTCTTTATGATATAGCTGTTATCGTGAGTCACGTTCGTTCCGACCAGTCCCTGGATACGAATCTGCGTTCCGCTGCCATTTTCAGCGGTTAAATAAGCTGAACTTAGGTCGAAGAGATTGGGGGAGTAGATGTAAGCATCGGTTCCACTGTCCACATAAGCCACATTCGTAGGAGAAACCATGGCATTCGGGTTGTGCGTGAGGAAAAAACGATAGCCCCACAACAGACCTCCATAACCGTACATAACTCGGGGAGGAAAACAGTCGGATGGGAGGTCGTCGAATGTCAACAGCGTCGAACCATCCGCGAGATAAGCGGCTCCGAAAATGAGGATATATACCGAGGCTAGTGCGAGCTTCATAGCCCTAGTCGTAGTCGTTGCGGTTGTATTTGAACCATCTCGACCATCACGTCCCAAACGATCCGCGAAGTACGTACAACTTCCTAAAATCTTGAGTGCTTCTCGGCTTACCGTTTAAGTTACTACTTCCAGGCAACAAATACAACTATATTCTCCAAAGTTCACTCGTGCCGGAGGGCTTCGACGGGGTCCATTTGGGCGGCGCGAAAAGCGGGATAGAGGCCGAAAATGACGCCGACTAGCCCGGAGATGGTGAAGGCCAAGAGCGGTGACCAAAAGGTAATGATGGTCTTCATCCCGGCGGTGTGCGCCACGACAAAAGGAATCGCGACTCCGAGCGCCACTCCCAAAATGCCACCGGCTCCAGAGAGCAGCACGGTTTCGACGAGGAACTGCGTGATGATGTCGCGACGCCGGGCGCCGAGAGCGCGGCGAATACCAATCTCGCGGGTGCGCTCGGTGACGCTGGCGAGCATGATGTTCATGATGCCGATGCCGCCGACCAACAGAGAGATGGCAGCGATCGACCCGAGGACGATGTTGAAAATTTGTTTGGTCCGCTCGGCACGTTTAAGCAGTTCGAGGGGGACCACGATGTCATAGTCCTTTTTCTTGTGGTTGCGCTCGAGGACAGCCTTGATGGCATCGGCGACGCCGGTGACTTCTTCGAGGGAGGCGACTTTGACGGTGACCTCGTGAAGTTGAACACGCTCGGCTTCGAAGCTGCCGGTGCGGCGGCGCATGAGCACTTCGCCGTACCGCTGTTTGGCAGTTTCCAGCGGGATGAACATGCGGTGGGCGGCGGCGGTCTTGGTGGCAGCGTCCCCCGTCTCGTCGGTTTTTGGCCCCTGACCGCGCGGTTCCATGACGCCGATAACCTGATAATACTCGCCGCCGACACGAACATGTTTGCCGAGGGGCGAATCGCGCGGGAAAAGCGCGGGCGCCATTTCGGCTCCGAGGACGCAGACGCTGGTCCTTTCGTCCATGTCGGCATCGTTGAAAAATCGGCCCGTGGCGACGTGGTGGTTGCGCATTTCGGGATACCAGGGGACGGTGCCGACGACTTCGCAATCGACGCGGCGGCTGATGTTCCAAACGTAATCGCGAATATTGCGGGCGGGCAGGACGATGGTGACGCCGGGAATCGTGGCACGAATGCGGCGGACATCGGTGTAAGTAATGCCGTATTGGAGGACGTAGCTTTGATTGCCCTTGTTGGAGACTTTTTCTTCTTC
>WNFT01006855.1_pt1 | contig 16524 bp, 15 predicted proteins | sample 5400191 | NCBI WGS metagenome assembly WNFT01 (sample SAMN13153359, study PRJNA577476) | soil metagenome | isolation source: 80 cm saprolite under Madrone tree | place: USA:California | collected 2016-06-14 | reverse complement strand
AGGCTACGCTTGTCCCACCCGAAGGCTTCAGCACCCTGTCGATAGCAGTCACGCAGAGCCTTGCTGCTGAACGGCCGATCCTCGTGTTGGTCGCGATCCGAATAACACCGCAGGCGGAGCTCGAGTGGATCGAGCTTCAGCGCAACCGCAAGCTCGTCCATCGCACTTTCGAGTGCATAAACCGCGGTCGCGGCGCTTGGTGCGCGCATATCGCACGACGTCGCTAGGTCGAGCTGAGTGAGCTTGTGCGCGTACCTTGCATTGGCGCATCCGTAGAGCAGGCCTGACCACCCCGTCTCTTGCCGGTAGAACTCCTCGTATTGTGACGTCACGGTGACGGCATCGTGCGTGATCGCGTCGAGCGTTCCGCCAGCATTTGCGCCGAGCGCAATGCGCTGGATCATTGCTGGCCGGTAGCCGATCACATACATCTGCGGCCGCGTCAACACGACGCGCACCGAGCGCTGCAGGGCAAGCGCCGCCAATACGGCGAGCACCACCTGAAACTGCGGGCGCAGTCCTGATCCGAAACCGCCGCCCATGAATGGCGACATGACGCGCACGTCCTCCCGCTTCATGCCGAACACACCGCAGAGATACTGCTGCACGTTCTGCACGCCCTGAGTCTTGTCGTAGACTGTAAGCTTGCCGTTCCCTTCGAAGATGACCGTCGAAGCATACAACTCCATCGGGTTATGGTGCTCGATCGGGACATAGTATTCGGCCTCGTGCCGCACCGCAGCCGCACCCAATGCCTGCTCGGGTGCGCCGCGCGGCTTCGGGGGAGTGAACAACGCCTCGATGGGGCTTGTCGGCTCTTTTACTGGTGAGGCCGAATCACGCTGGCGATACACGTCGGTAACGTGCGCCTCCGTCTCATATTCCACGCGGACGAGCGACGCTGCGAAGCGCGCGACCTCCGATGTCTCGGCCACGACCAGCGCGATCGGCTGGCCGTTGAAGCAGATCTTGTTGTCGTACAGCGGCCGGAACGGCGCGCCCAACGGGGCCGTCTCGTCCTTGTAGGCTTGATCGTGGTCAGCCATGGGCGGGCGGTTCTCGTGCGTGAGCGCATCGACAACGCCGTTGACGCGCAGGGCTGCACTGCGATCGATGCGTGTGATACGGCCCTTCACGATTGTCGAGGTGACCACGCTGCTGTACAGGAGGCCGGGCACGTTGAACTCGGCTGCATATTTTGCGGCGCCGGTGACCTTCGCGACGCCGTCGACGCGGGAGGTGGCAGTACCGATATAGGATGCCATGGCCGTGCTCATATGATCTTCTTGGACGACTGCGACTGCGGCGTGCCCCGCGCCGCTTGCGTGAGCGCGCGAACGATGCAGCGCCGTGCGAGGTCGATCTTGAATGTGTTGTGCGCGTAGCCCCTGGCGTCCTTCAGCAGCAATTCCGCCGCGCGCGCAAACGTCGCCGCGATGGCCGGCTGCCCACGCAGCGTGGCTTCGGCCTGCGGATCGCGCCACGGCTTGTGCGCGACGCCGCCCAGCGCAAAACGCCCCTCCTTGATGGTGTCGCCATCGAGCTCAAGCCCGACCGCAACGGAGACAAGCGCGAACGCATAGGAGAGGCGGTCGCGAATCTTGATATAGGTGTAGTTCGTGGTGAAGCCCTGCTGCGGCAACTCCACCGCGGTGATGATCTCGCCGGCATTGAGACTGGTCTCGCGTTGCGGCGTGTCGCCCGGCAACCGGTGAAAATCCGCAAACGCGATCACGCGTTCACCGGACGCACCGGTGACATGAACCTTGGCCTCCAGCATGGCCAGCGCCACGCACATGTCGGAGGGATGCGTCGCGATGCAGGCGTCGCTCGTGCCAAGGATTGCGTGCATGCGGTTATGCCCGTTGAGAGCGGAGCAGCCGCAGCCAGGCTCGCGTTTATTGCAGGGCGTTGCCGTGTCGTAGAAGTAGTGGCAGCGCGTGCGCTGCAAGAGGTTGCCGCCGGTCGACGCCATGTTGCGCAGCTGCTGCGAGGCGCCGGCCATGACCGCGCTGGCAAGGACCGGATAGTGCTGCTCGACCAGCGGGTGATAGGCGAGATCGGAGTTGCGCACGAGCGCGCCGATGCGCAGACCGCCGCCCGGGGTCCCTTCAATCTGCTTTAGCGGCAGCCGGTTGATGTCAATCACCTTTGTCGGCTGTTCGACATCCATCTTCATCAGGTCGATCAGATTGGTGCCGCCGGCGACGAATTTTGCCGTCGGGTCGCCCGCTAGCTGACGCACCGCGTCCGCAACGTCGATGGCGCGCGCATATTGGAAGCTGATCATGATCGCCCCATCACTTGCTGGATCGCCGCAACAATGTTGGTGTAGGCGCCGCAGCGACAGATGTTGCCGCTCATCAGTTCGCGGATTTCCTCCGCGGTTTTCGCTCTGCCCTCCGCAATCAGCCCGACCCCCGAGCAGATTTGCCCGGGCGTGCAGTAGCCGCATTGGAACGCGTCGTGGTCGATGAAAGCCTGTTGCAGCGGGTGCAGCACCCCGTCTTTCGCGAGGCCCTCAATCGTGGTGATCTGCGCGCCGTCGTACATGACGGCAAACGTCAGGCATGAATTGATGCGCCGCCCGTCGATGAGCACGGTGCAAGCGCCGCACTGGCCCTGATCGCAGCCCTTTTTCGTGCCGGTCAGGTCGAGGTGCTCGCGCAAGACGTCCAACACCGTGGTGCGCGGATCGAGCGTGAGCGCGTGGCGCGTCCCGTTCACCGTGAGGTTCACTGGAACCGAAAAAGCGGTAGTGCCGCTGACGCTTTGCTGTAACTGAGCTGTTGCGCCCGAGGGCATCCCCATGGCGATTGAGGCTGTCGCCGCGCCGGCGATGATTGTACGGCGCGAAGGGTCCGGGTAATGGCGGGCAGTCCTATCCCAACCCTCGTCATTGCTGATCATGGTGATCCCCTAGAAGCCGTCCAAGCGGGCACGCGCCAGGGGTTCGCGCAGTCCGACACGCATCAGGACGCGGTCCGCAAGCGGGCCTGTTTGAGTTTACGACGGCTATACCAAAGCGATAGCCGTTTTGCGCAGAATTGTCCTTTTGACGCAAAAAAGTCGTTCTTTGTCGGTGCGGCTGCGCGTATGATGACCGCGATGCCTGCTAATCGCGAACCTGACGAGCGCGTTCTGCGCACCCGCAATCTCGACGAGGCGATCGATGCTGTCACGAGCGTCTATTACCCTCATACGGTCGAGGTCGTGGGCAGAACTCGCGGCATCGATGCATTTCTCAAGGTTACCCACTCGACGTTTCAGCCTCTGGTAGGCCTGTCGTACGGCGCGCCAGTTACGATCGACGCGCAAAACATGTCGCGCCTCTTTCTGATGATGCACTGCGCGCGCGGCGCTGCGTCCACCACCCAGGAAAACCGAACGGCGGATTGGAGGACCGGCCAGACCATGCCGTTTTCGGCGAATTTCGACACCAGGCTCTGGTTCGACCGCACATTCGTGCAGAAATCCGTCCGGCTTGATTTCGATCTGCTGGAAGCGCAATGCGCCCGATGGCTCGGCTATCCGCTCGAAGAGCGGCTACGGTTCGACCTGCGCCCGTTTTCCGACGAGTTGGAGCAGATCTGGCGGCGCACGCTGGCCTACGGCTGGTCAAACGAGGCCGGCGGCCTGCCGCTTGCGGGCGCCGCGAAGGCCGCATTGGACGAATACCTGCTGACGCTCTTGCTGCATCATCATCCGCACAACTACAGCGAGGAGCTGGCGCAAACCGTGCGGACGCCCGTACCTGGCGTCGTGCGTCGGGCCGAGCGTTTCATGATTGACAACGCTGGCTCGCCAATCACGGTATCGGACGTTGCTAACTATATGGGCATCAGCCTGCGCTCGCTGCAGGCCGGGTTTCGCCAGTGGCGTGAGACCACCCCCACCGCGTTTTTGAGGCGGGTCCGATTACAGCTTGTGCGTGATGAGCTTCTGCGTTCGGGCACGGAGGCTAACGTCACAGCTGTGGCGCTGCGGCACGGTTTTTGCCACCTTGGTCGGTTCAGCGCTCAATACCGAGCGGTTTTTGCTGAAGATCCAAGGGTGACCTTGCGCCGCGGCCGCGCCGCATTGGGGCGGCGATAGTGGCCTCACCAAGCGATGTCGACTTGGGCTTCGATCGAAACTTCTTAAACTCATCCTTATATTATTTATGCCGCTGATTTACCCGTCATGCCGCCAACCAGGTGTTGAGCTGACGATAAACCTCACCGTCCACCCTGTTTGCTTTCACGGTGAGTTTCGGGTGACGTCGCGTGGGTGCGAAGGAGACGGCAGGAATTGACTCATGCTGTCGAAAACGTCCGCGGCATCCTGCTGACACGCAACAATCGAATCATCGGAGTCGACTTTTGAATCGAACTTGCGCTTTTGACGCTCATTTTGAATCAATGTTGCTTAGAGACCTGCCAAAAATCTTTTTTCGGCAGCATCACCCCGAAGCCGACCCGGACCTTTGGCGCAGACGACGCTACCTCAGCCAGAATTCAGCGCAGTCATATTTCGGCGCTGAGGAAGGCCCGCACCATGGCGATCGTGGCAGTGGGATTTTCCTCCATGATCCCGTGACCGGAGTCTGGGATTACCCCTTCACTCACGTTGGTCGCCGCAAAGCGCATGATCTCCGCCATAGTCTTGCCAAAGGACTTCTCGCCGCCAATCGCCAGAACCGGCATGGCAAGCTTACCTTTTGCCAGGAATGCCTGGTTGTCGATGGCGTCCTGATCGAAAGCGGCGAATTGCATGAAACCGGAATGCGTTGCGCCTGGCATCGCATAGAGCTTGGCATAGTGGTGGCGAGCAGCCTCGCCGAACCGGGCGGGTGTGGCAGAAAATTCGTTCCAGAAGCGATCGAGATAGATGCGCTCGCGGCCCGCCACTAGCCTCTCCATATCCGGGCCGCCGAACCGGAAGTGCCAGAGCAGGGGGTTTTTGAGGATTTCTTCCCATGGCCCAATGCCTGGCAGCGGCGCATCGATCAGAACAAAGCGCGCGACGCGCTCGGGATACTGCGCCGCAAAAGCATAGCCCACCATGTTGCCGATATCGTGCGTGACGAGAGCTGCGCGGCCAATCTTCAGGTCGTCGAGCACGCCAGCCACGTCGACAGCTTGCGTCTTCTTGTCGAAGCCTCCGGCGGGCTTGGCGGAAAGGCCCATCCCGCGGAGGTCAGGCGCCACGACGATATGATCGCGCGCGAGGTCGACCGCCATGGGCGCCCACATGTCGCCCGTCTCGCCATAGCCGTGCAGCAAGACGACCGCAGGCCCGCTTCCGCCTGCGCGCACATGGATGATGGTGCCGTTGGTCGCTATGTCCTTCGTGCGGAATTCCGACGGAAACTCGAAGGCGTGCATGGTTATCTCCACTAAAGCCGCTTGGTCCTGTTAGCCGGCAGTCGAACCGCACCCTGAATAAACTTCATCAGTGTGACTATGCTTGCCGCGGTTTTCTGGCGAGAGCAAGTACCGCTCTTCCACATGAGCGGGGTCCCAGGATACGCAAATGCGGTCCCGCGGCTCTTCGTTTTTTCATCGCAATGGCCAAGCGAAGCTAAGTTCGTGGCCATCTGGATCGGTCAGGTGAAAGAACCGCTCGCCCCATTCGGCATTGCGCGGTGCGGTGTCTGGTCGGTAGCCAGCCGCGATCACGCTCGCATAGAGGGTGTCGACGTCGGAATGGTAGAAGATGACACGTCCCCACCAAGACCAATTTCGCTCCGCGGGTTGTGCGACGATATTGAGAAAGCTGGTTCCGGCCCTAAAACTTGTAAACGCGGCGCCGTGACCACCATGGACGATCTCAAACCCCAGCATGCGATAGAAGGCAACGGCGCGCGCCATGTCGTGGGTGGCCAACGTGACGGCACTGATGCTCTCGATCATCGCGACACTACTCCATTCTTCGTATCGTCCATTGGGCAGCACGATGGTGACGGTCCATCAAAGTTTCACAAACGGAAGCAAGTTATAGATTTTGGGCATTCGCGATCTTTCCCCCAAATGCCGCCTTACGTCGCGGCTCGATATGAGGCTCTGCGAACACTCTCCGTCACATGACCGGCAGCGGTTTGGCCGGCGCGTGAAGCATCGAAATGGTGCTGCTCCGAGCGACGCGGATACGCAGAATGCGCCGTCGCCACGGGGCGGATGATCGCGAAAAAGCCCGCGGCGCTTTCGCATGTACAGGCGGCGGCGCTCCCTGTTGTCGCGGTGACCATGGCAGATGCTTTTCGACCATGCCCAGGTGCGCGAAGGCGCCGGCAATGTCGGCGCCTACGCACCGGGAACTCGCATTGCTCCAATGGCGGAGCGTCAACCCTTCCGCCAGGCCGTTTTCGCACAACCAAGGTAGAGAGATGTGGTGCGGTTTCTGTAGGTCGGACATATCTGTTTCCGCCCCTTTCGTCTGGCGGTGCCTTAGTGGTTCGACCGTGGCTCCGTTTCCACATCCCGCTCATCGAACCGGACGTGCAGATTTCCCGCATCCGGCTCTCGGACAAGACCTCACGCCTTCGCCCACGGCTCGTTGCGCCCGAGCGCAGTCAAGCGTACGAGCCCATAGTGCCCGTAAAGGTGCGAGAGTGGATAAGTCCCGCCCCTGCGTCGCCTGACCTTGTGCTTGATGCGCATCCACCGGCGTAACCGCACAGCGGAGTAAGTGCTCGTGTGATGACCGTCGAGGCAACGATTTAGATGTTCTCAGCTTAGACTCACAAGACAGGCATCTGTTCCAAGCTGGGCGGCCTTGCGCATGCTGGCGCATCCGCCAGAGTGGGGCATCTCAGATGGGTTGCCGGTGAACTCGCCATAGGGCCCCTCGTCGTAGATCCAGCCCTCTGTGATTTCCTGGTCTTCAATTGGTGTTTCCGGATTCGGAGGGCACTTTCCTTGATTGTCAAAATCGTCCGACTGCTTCCGAACAGCTCAGCTGGATTTGACGCAAGGCAAATAGTCCCGGCGCAGGTTCGGCAGCGAAATGAAATGCCTATCGGAACCGATATCAAAATTTACGATTGGTGCTGTCGACGACCATTGTCTGGCTCGATTCGGGGCCGGCCGAGAAGTATGTGACATGATAGACTTGATCGGCGTCTATGTCCGGCTGACGTCACACCCTTATCGATCGTGGTACGCGATCCCGCTCCGCCTCATCGTGGGCTTTGGCTTTATGGAGCACGGCTACGCAAAGATTGCCCGCGGACCGGAGAAGTACGCATCGATCCTACATACGCTGGGCGTGCCCGCTCCCGACCTCTTGGCGTGGGCGACGATTATCGTCGAGTTGCTCGGCGGGCTGGCTGTGTTTTTAGGCGCCTTAATTCCGCTCGCGAGCATACCGATGGCGATCGTGCTGCTCGTGGCGATCTTCACAGTCCATTTGCCGAATGGGTTCAGCTCGATCAAACTGCTGTCGGTCGATGCTACTGGAGCGCATTTCGGTCAGCCAGGCTATGAGACCGCTCTGCTCTATCTGGCTGCCCTCGTTGCCCTGGTCCTTGGCGGTTCCGGTCCGCTGGCTTTGGACCGATTTCTGCTCCATCCGCGAAGACACGAATGATGCGGGATTGCGGCGCGACCTTGGGCGGCGGACCGGCCTTGTGCAAGCCGCAGAACGTCAGCTCATGTGCGAGGACGAGACCGATAGACACGCAACAGTAAAGTCTCCGATTTGGTCTCAAAGTAACCCCAACCGGACGCCCCGGCCCACATCATTTTTGTCGGGCGTGGCTACATTGTGGCAGTCCGCGCCAATTGAACTGCGCGCTTATAGGTCTAGATCATCGGGGCATCGGCATGAGATCGAAATGGTGTGCGTATGCTCCGATGGATCACACTCGCGCGATCCTGGCATCCACTTGTACGAATTGGGATCGCAACAATCGCGGTGGCAGCAACAACCGGTTTGCAGCTGCCGGTCGAGGTCACTTTCCCGGGCCAACCATTCCTGCTTTATTTTGTCGCGGTCGTGGCCTCGGCGAGCGTACTCGGCCGTACAGCTGGCTTTGTTGCCGTGGCAGAAACCAGTCTTGCCGCCTTCCTGTTCTACGATCCTGTTTACTCACTGAAAGTGACCCATACGGTCGACCTGCTTGCGATACAGATTTATGCGGTAGTCTCAGTTCTGAGCGTTGAGGCGTTTTGTCGCGTCATTGATACTGCGCTGGCCGAAAAATCGGAGGCAATTTCAGCGCGAATGGAGGCAGAGGCGCGTCTTGCCGACCAAAACGTTCAACTTGGATTGACACGCAACAGCGAGGCGCGGTTCCGCGCCACATTCGACACCGCAGCGGTTGGAGTCGCACACATCGCTCCCGACGGCAGATGGCTCAGGGTCAACGGAGCCCTGTGCCGCATTCTAGGCTACCCGGCCGATGAACTCCGTACCAAGTCGTTCCAGGACCTTACCTTTCCGGACGATCTCGCGGCCGATCTGGTCCAGGTCGAGCTTGTGACCGAGGGAAAGATCGACAGCTATAACATCGAAAAGCGCTACCTGCGGAAGGACGGCATGATCATCTGGGCAAAGAAGACTGTCAGCTGCGTGCGTAAGGGCGACGGGTCAATCGATTATTTTGTTGGTGTGATTGAGGATATTTCCGCACGCAAACAGGCCGAGAAGGAATTGCGCGAGAACGAGGAACGTTTCAGGTCCTCGCTCCTCAACTCTCCATTGCCAATCTCCTTGTTCGATGATCGGGAGCAAATCCTCGCCATTAGCCAAAGTTGGCTTGAACAAAGCGGCTATCTGAGAGAGGAGTTGCCCCGACTGGAGGACTGGACGATTCGAGCCTTTGGGGAGCGCTCGGGCGAAGTGCTTGAGCAAATCCGTCAGATCATTTTCATTTCAACAGAGCCGGAGGCGCGGTCGGCCGAACGGATGATCCGCACGAAAGATGGCCGCGAACGCCTCTGGAGTTTTGTTTCCTCTGCTCTGCCAGCCAAACCTGATGGACGACGTCTGTTTCTTAGCATTGCTCAAGATCTGACCGACCAGAAAGCTCACGAGGAGCAGATTCACCTTCTAATGAGTGAGATCAATCATCGCGCCAAGAACATGCTCAGTCTCGTGCAGGCAATCGCCCGCCAGACCATGGCTCGTGAGCCTGAAGATTTTATCGAGCGCTTCACTGACCGCATCCAAGCACTCGCGGCTAATCAGGACCTGCTGGTCCGGAACGAGTGGCAAGGAATTGATGTCGAGGACCTGGTGCGCGCCCAACTCGCCCATTTTGCCGATCTCGTGGGGTCCAGGATCACGGTGCACGGCTCGCCTGTACGCCTGAACGCGGCCGCAGCCCAAGCGATCGGTCTTGCACTTCACGAGCTTGCGACCAATGCCGGCAAATACGGTGCCTTATCTGTGGACGCCGGCCGTGTCGAAGTGGGATGGCGGCTTGACGGCGATATCTTCGCTATGAGCTGGACTGAGAGCAAAGGGCCGCCAGTGTCACAGCCGAAACGGCGGGGGTTTGGCAGCACGGTCGTCGACCCGATGGTGAGGCAAACAGTCAACGGTGATGTCCACCTTGATTTCATTCCCTCGGGCGTTGTGTGGAACTTGACCTGCCCGGCTGCGAATGCGTTGGAGCGGAACGCCCTCTATAAGAACTCGCAGCCTTCTACGCGGCCGGCTCCCACTCCAGCACGTAACCCCGTTCTTCGGCAGCCGCCGGCACCGACCGTGCATTGATCGCCAGATTGGGCCGGTCCTGCCATTACTTCGCCCCTCAGAATGTCCGGTCATGCCCGACTCGGAAGATTTGAGATCGATGCCGCCGACCGTAACGACCGCCCTAGTCGGCAACGTGGTACTGGCCAGTTTTCTCTTCGCATCGGCGTCGCGAACCGCCTTCTCAATCTCTCGTTGGGCAGTGACACGGAGCTTCTTGAAGAACCTGCGTACGCTGGTGCTGAGGGCGTCGTAGTCCATAATTGCTCTCCTTAGCGTGTCGTCGCGTGGCCGTTGAGCGCCTCCCGCGAGAGCAATTTCAATTTTGCAAAACGCTCCATCGGATGAGAACGTCAGATCAACGGTACCGCCGAGCTCATGAGGGATGAGGTTGCGGATGAGGCTGCTGCCGTAACCGGATAGGACCGGGGCTTTGATTCGCGGGCCGCCAAGCTCGCGCCATGTAATCGTCAGGATCGCCGCTACATCGGTAGCGGTGCGGTGCCAGTTCACAGATACATTGCCATCCGGGCACGATAGGGCGCCGTGCTTCGCAGCATTCGTCACCAGCTCGTGAATGACCATTGCGACTGCCTGCGTCTCCGCAGAAGTGAGCATAACCTCCGGACCGCCAATCGCGATATTTGCGTCGGTCGTGTAGGGTGCAAGCTGGTGACGTATAAGGTCGGTAAGGCCCACGTCGGACCAGCGCCTTTGGCTTAGGAGAGAGTGGGCGGCCGCCATTGATTGAATGCGGCCGTGGAGCGCTTTGACGAACTCGTCCATGGTTTCGCAGCGTCGGCGTGTATGCATGACGACCGCAGCAACGCGCGCGAGCACGTTTTTGACGCGGTGGTCGAGTTCGGTGATCAACAGGTCCTGGCGCTTTTCGGCCTGCTTGCGCCTCGTAATATCGCGGGTCAAACCCTTGAGGCGTACAAAGCGGCCACTGTTGTCGAATTCTGCCCTCGACGTTTCCTCGAGCCACACCTCCCTCCCATCCGGGCGAACGAAACGAAAGGTGACTGAATAAGACGGGCTGTCGACGCGGACCCCGTCAATGATCGCCTTGAGACGCGCGCGGTCGTCTGGATGAACTCGCGCCAGGAATTGGGCGGCGCTGAAAGGCTGCTGCTCAAAACCCAGGATCTGGGCAGCGTTTTCACTGCGTTGGGACAGGCCGCTGCGAGGATCCCACTCGAATGCCGTCACCGCCCCGGCCGTTAGCGCTTCCTGCAAGCGCGCCTCGCTCTCCTCGAGCACGGCCTCATGCTCACGCCGCTCAGCAAATAGCGCCGCAAGAACGTATGCGCATAGCGCGAAGACCAAGATAGCCCCCTGCGTGCTCAGGATGCGGTCGCCGATCGGAAGGGCGGGATCCCCGAAACGGCCGATCCCGAAGGTTATCGTCCAAACAATCGTGAGTGAAACGACGAACGCCGCCGCCGCGGCGAACACTGGCTGACAACGGGCCGTAATCCACAACAGAATCGGAAACAGCAGGGCGACCGGAATCACTGACTCCCGTTGCTCGGGCGGCAGCGAAACAATGATGACGGTCACTACGGCTAACGCGAGGAGTGCCCCGACGCCTTCGATGAACTCATTGCGCGGCAGCGGGTTGCGCAGTGCTTCAGTGACGCCGATCACCAGGGGCGCAACGGTGACGATGCCAATAGCGTCGGACGCAAACCAGTGCTGCCAGGTGCTCCACATTGGCGCCGTCGGGCTGTGGAGCAGCTTAATAGTCACCATCCCGCCGATCCCCGAGGCGGCAGTTGCCGCGGCTGCTGGCGCCAACAGCCCTAACACATTGCGCAGGCTGTTGAGGGTGAATCTCGAACCGAAGTGGCGTTCGATCAGCCATGCGGCAAGCAGGGCTTCGCCGGTATTACATAGAGCGAAGGCAGTGGTGCTCCAGACGCTCCGGTCACCCATCAGGTTGGCAATGATAGTCGCAACCATCGCGCCGCTGGCCACAGCCAATCGCGCATTGCGCCCAAGCGCGATCAGGACGCCGGAGGACACGCCCGCAGCGGGCCAGAAAGGGCAACGCCATCAGGTTTGGCAAGAAGCGCAAGGCTCAGCTGCGCCGCGAAGAAGTAGGCGATGCCAACCGCGATGGCGAGCCCGATCGCACCAATCCAAGTCAGCATCAGGTCGGTGCGCGTTCTGAAATAAACTTCCTTGATCAGATTCTGCAGCATATGCCCCCCAAAAATTCTCAATCCGGCAAACCGCGTGGCAACTTTATCAGCGAGGCGGATGAAGCGAAATCTAGTCAATAGGCCGCCGGAGAATGCCCGCAGATCGCGACCGCACGTTTCGGCCTCCGACGGAGCCGGTTTTTCAGAAAGGCCGTGGGAAAAGACATCCGCTACCGGCTTCGTTAATCCGATCAATGGGGCTGCAGAACTCCGATAGCGGCCGTGGCTCACGACCTTCGCGCAGTACGTCATCCGGGGAATGCAGGTTCAGACAAATGCCCTGAACTTTCCGCTCGTCGGCACACGTCACTTGTGGGGCACATGCGTCCGCAGTTGGCCCAGAGCAGAAGTATCCGAAAAGGTTGGATATTTCCGCTAATCGAGGTTGAGCAGAACTTCGGCGCGCAGCCTGTTCCGTTGAACGCCAACCACCACAATGAATCTCATGCAATGCTGACAGCTCCATTGTCTCAAACAGGATTCAGCCGGCTGGCGGTTGGCAAGCGAATCCGGCAAAATATGATACGTTACTCCATTCGCCCCATGGCTCGACGTTCGTTGCTGTGACAGAACCATGCAGTTTCACGCTAACCGCGTATCCACTTCGACCTTCGCCGACGATTACTACCAAGCCATGTTCGAGGCGGAGGAAGAAGCAGACGACCCTTATAGTCCATATCTTCTTATCAGCGGCAATTCGAAGATCCGGATGACCGTCTATGCTATGTCGAGACCCACGACGAAAAATACATCGGGCATTTTATTGTACGCCGCGTTGAATTCACTTTGCATGGATTGTCTATTGAGCTCGATCGGCCGAATGACAATCTTCTCAACGTTACCTTCACGATGGCACCCTCGGATTTCGAGGAAGCATTGCGGGTGGTGAAGATTATCGCTGGTGAGATAGATCCTCATGATGCGGTCGCGCTCGATCAAGCAAGCGTAGAACGTCAGGGGTGAGTTCATACGACAAACGGGAGTGCTCCGCGGTTCGGCGTGATCCTATTACCGTGCCGTCTTGCCGGTAACGTCGATGATTTGATCTGAGCAGGCACCAGCGCCAATCTTCCAAACATGCCTTTTGCCTGTCATTCTACGCTGGAGCCCTACGCCCCCATTCTTGCTGTTGCACTCGCCCGATCCTGGGCCTTTTTAATCATCCCCGACATTTGACCGCGTCCAGCGGTCGCGAGCAGCGGGGGCGACGGTGGGGACAGCTTCCCTTAGATCAGAGGCCACATCGCGCGGCGTTCGGATGCTGCGCACCGCAATGGGACCTGCGATCACGACCTGGCTGGAAGACCCGGCTGTTGTCGAGGTCATGCTCAACCCTGATGGTCGTCTGTGGATCGATCTGCTGACGGGGGGCCTTGCTGACACAGGGAAGCGATTATCGGCGGAAGACGGCGAGCGCATCGTACGTCTCGTCGCCCACCATGTCGGCGCCGAGGTGCATCCTGGATCGCCGCGCGTTTCTGCCGAGCTGCCGGAGACCGGAGAGCGTTTCGAAGGCTTGATCCCGCCGGTTGTGGCAGCGCCTGCGTTTGCGATCCGCAAACCGGCCGTCGCCATCTTCACCCTCAGCGACTATGCCTCCCTCGGGATTATGACGGCCGAGCAGGCGGAAATCCTCCGTGAGGCCGTTGCGCAACGCCAAAACGTTCTGATTGCCGGCGGTACGTCGACCGGCAAGACGACGCTCGTCAACGCCCTCCTCGCCGAGGTGGCGTGGACAGCCGACCGCGTCGTTCTGATCGAGGATACCCGCGAGCTTCAGTGCAAGGCGCCAAACCTCGTCGCGCTGCGCACCAAGGATGGGGTCGCTTCGCTTTCCGATCTGGTGCGCTCGTCGCTGCGGCCGCGGCCCGATCGCATTCCGATAGGTGAAGTCCGCGGCGCCGAGGCGTTGGATCTTCTGAAGGCCTGGGGGACCGGCCATCCGGGCGGGATCGGCACGATCCACGCCGGATCGGCCATTGGCGCGTTGCGGCGGCTCGAACAGCTCATCCAGGAGGCGGTCGTCACCGTACCACGGGCGCTGATCGCGGAAACCATCAACCTCATCGCAGTCTTGGCGGGGCGCGGCGCTGAACGCAAGTTGGTTGAGCTCGCGACCGTCAAGGGCCTGTGGCGGGGACTACGTCCTTGCGCCGACGGTTAAGCGCACATCCAAAGGAGGCCGTTCATGATGCCGGGAATGGCGCACGAGCGCATCGGAATCGTGATCGTGCCGGCGCTCGTGGGCCTGTTGGTAGCAACCGCTCCGGCGCTGGCAGCCGGCTCGAACATGCCGTGGGAACAGCCGCTCCAGCAGATCCTTCAGTCGATCGAGGGGCCGGTCACCAAGATCATCGCGGTGATCATCATCATCGTGACCGGCCTATCACTCGCCTTCGGCGATGCCGGTGGTGGCTTCCGGCGTCTCATCCAGATTGTGTTCGGCTTGTCGATCGCTTTTGCCGCATCGTCGTTCTTTCTGTCCTTCTTCTCGTTCGGCGGCGGAGCGCTGATCTGATGGCACAGGTCGTCAGCCAGGAACCGATCCAGGGTTTCGAAGCGCCGGTTCACCGGGCGCTCACGGAGCCGATCCTGCTCGCGGGAGCGCCACGTGCGGTCGCGATCCTCAACGGCACCGTGTCGGCGGCCATCGGGCTGGGGCTTCGCCTGTGGATCGCCGGGCTCGTGCTGTGGGCACTCGGCCACATGGCCGCCGTTTGGGCCGCCAAGCGCGACCCGCTGTTCGTCGAGGTGGTGCGCCGCCACGTGCGATACCCGGCCCATTTCGGTTCGTGAGGTGACGCGATGTTCAATCTCGCCGAATATCGCAACAAGCCGCAAAGCCTCGCGGACTTCCTGCCCTGGGCAGCGCTGGTCGCCGACGGTGTCGTCCTCAACAAGGATGGTAGCCTGCAGCGCACCGCGCGTTTCCGCGGACCGGACCTCGACAGCGCCACACCGGCCGAACTGGTTGGCGTCACGGCGCGGCTAAACAATGCGTTGCGCCGCCTTGGCTCGGGCTGGGCGATCTTCGTCGAAGCGAGCCGCCATTCAGCCCAGGACTATCCGGCAAGCCAATTCCCGGATCCGGTTTCCTCGCTGATCGAGGCCGAACGTGCAGCCCAGTTCGAGGAAGAGGGAGCCCATTTCGAGAGCGCATATTATCTCACGTTCGTCTTCCTGCCGCCGGCCGAGGAGGCGGCGCGAGCGGAATCCTTCCTCTACGAGGGCCGCGTCGATGGCGGCAGCGTCGACGCACAACAGATTCTCAAGGGCTTTGTCGACCGCACCGACCGGGTGCTGCAGCTCATCGAGGGCTTTGTACCGGAAGCCGCCTGGCTCTCGGACGCTGAGACGCTGACCTACCTGCATTCCTGCATTTCGACCCGGCGTCACCGTGTCCGCGTCCCTGAAGTGCCAATGTATCTCGATGCCATCCTGGTTGATGAGCCGTTGGTCGGCGGGCTCGCGCCGCGGCTCGGCAACGCGCACCTGCGCACCCTCACCGTGATGGGCTTTCCATCGGTGACGTATCCGGGAATCCTTGATGATCTCAATCGTCTGGCTATTCCTTACCGCTGGTCGACCCGCGCCATTGCGCTCGACAAGACCGATGCCACCAAGGTCCTCACCCGCATCCGCCGCCAATGGTTCGCCAAGCGCAAATCGGTAGCGGCGATCCTCAAGGAGGTGATGACCAACGAGGCGTCAGCCCTCCTCGATACCGACGCCCATAACAAGGCGCTCGATGCCGACGCTGCGCTCCAGGAACTCGGCTCCGATCTGATCGGGCAGGCCTACGTCACCGCGACCGTCACGGTCTGGGATGAAGATGCGCGCGTGGCCGACGAACGGCTCCGGCTGGTCGAGAAGGTGATCCAGGGCCGGGACTTCACCTGCATCGCCGAGACCGTGAACGCCGTCGAGGCCTGGCTCGGCAGCCTTCCGGGCCATGTCTACGCCAATGTCCGCCAGCCACCGGTGTCGACCCTCAACCTCGCCCATATGATGCCGCTCTCCGCGGTGTGGGCCGGTCCTGAACGCAATGAGCATCTTGACGGCCCACCGCTGCTGTTCGCGAAGACGGAAGGGGCAACCCCATTCCGGCTGTCGCTCCATGTCGGCGATGTCGGGCACACTCTCGTGATTGGTCCGACCGGCGCCGGCAAAAGCGTGCTGCTGGCGGTTCTGGCGTTGCAGTTTCGGCGTTATCCCCGCGGCCGCATCTTCGCCTTCGACTTCGGCGGCTCGATCCGGGCAGCGGCGCTCGCCATGGGCGGCGATTGGCACGACCTCGGCGGAGCGCTCTCGGACGACGCCATGGAGCTGGTGGCGCTGCAGCCGCTCGCCGCGATCGATGATGCGGGCGAGCGGGCATGGGCTGCCCAATGGGTGGTGGCAATCCTGGCCCGTGAAGGCGTGACGGTCACGCCAGAAGTCAAGGAGCACCTGTGGTCGGCGTTGGGCTCGCTTGCGAGCGCTCCTTTGGCCGAACGCACCCTCACCGGCCTTTCGGTCCTCCTTCAGTCCGGCGCTCTGAAGCGGGGGCTGCAGCCCTACTGCGTCGGTGGCCCGTGGGGACGGCTCCTCGATGCCGAGGCCGAACACCTCGGCGAGAGCAGCGTCCAGGCCTTCG
>WNFT01004719.1_pt1 | contig 16525 bp, 13 predicted proteins | sample 5400191 | NCBI WGS metagenome assembly WNFT01 (sample SAMN13153359, study PRJNA577476) | soil metagenome | isolation source: 80 cm saprolite under Madrone tree | place: USA:California | collected 2016-06-14 | reverse complement strand
GGCAATTCCGAGCTTTGGCCAGCCAAAATTAAAAACTATCTCTTTCGAAAGGCCGACGCTGGCACCATCGATTTGCATTACAGAGATTACGAAGAACCACCGGGCAACGGAGGCTTTCTTCTCAATGGCGGACGTCTCTACCTCGACATGGGGCACATCGAGTACGCGTCGCCGGAATGTTTGCATCTGCACGACATGGTGACGTATGAATTGGCGGGGGACGACCTGCTGCAATCGTCACTTGTTGCCTTGGGCGCGGACGGTCGCGTGTCGTTTATTAAAAACAATGTCGATCATCACACCGGCGCCACTTTTGGCTGCCATGAGAATTATTTGATGAAACGAGAGGCGCAATTTACACCGCCCATTCTCGGAACGCTGCTTACTTTTTTAGCGACGCGGCAGATTTTCACAGGCGCAGGTCGCGTCGGCCAGTCGAATCCGCTGGCGTTCGACTTCGAGCCGCAGCAACCGGAGGCACAGGTCAATTTTCAGCTCAGCCAACGCGCCGACCACATCGTGAACGACATCTATCAATGGGTGCAATTCAATCGCGCCATCATCAACGCGCGAGATGAGCCGCTGGCCGATTACAGAAAATATAGGCGGCTGCATTTGCTCATCGGGGACTCGAACATGAGTCCGTTTGCCACTGCGTTAAAGATCGGCACGACCGCTTGCATCTTATCGCTGCTCGAGGATGGCCGTTTGCCGCGGAATCTTATTCTGGCCGATGCCGTGCAAAGCACGCGCGACATCTCACGCGATGCCACGCACCAGTGGATTGTCCATCTGGAGGATGGCAAAACTATCGGCGGGCTCGACGTGCAATGGGAATTTCATCGACTGGCGCAAGAATATTTGCGCGACAGGAACGCGGAAACCAACTGGCTGCTGGAAAGCTGGGGCTTCGTCCTTGAATCACTCGAGCAAAACCATCAGTCACTGATCGGCGGTGTCGATTGGATCACCAAAAAATGGTTGCTCGAAACATTTATGGAGGCGGAAAAATTGAGCTGGGATCATCCGTGGCTGCAAAGCATCGACCTCGAATATCACAACATCGATCCGGTCCGGGGGTTATTCTTCGGCGTCACCCCGGGGAAGCGAATCGTGGAATGGAACAACAGCGTCCGCCGTCCAGGCGCGACACGTGTTGCTCCGGCCAATACGCGCGCGTCAGGCCGGGCGCATGCAGTGGCTTTTTTCCAAAAATGCGATTTTCCGTACGTCATTAATTGGGATTCAATTGCGTGCGACAGTCGCGATTTTCTCGTAATGGGCGACCCGTTCCAGACCTACAACGAAGAAGTGGAGCGGTTTTTGACGAGGCCGCGGCCGATCTCACAGAGCAGGGAAGTGTAGAGGGGGAGCACAAGCTGCCACCCTTTTTCGGCCGGCACCACCTCAATCGAGACGATGCAGGGCCGAGATGCCGTAGTTTTCCTGGAGATTGGGCGCTTCGGCCGCGACTTGTGATGCGTCGAGCTCGATCTGTTTGGGATCTTCCTCAGTCTCGATTTTGATGAAGCCGCCTTCGATCGGCTGTTTCACCGCTTCGGCCAGATCACCTAACGATTTGATTTCTTTGCCGTTCACTCTTGTGACCGTCAAATAGGAAAGGTCGTCGTAGCCGATTGTGCTATTGGCTGGCAAGACCTGGCTAAGGATGACGACACGGCGATTTCCCTGTGGAAAAAGCTCTGACTGGAAACGGTCGAGATAAACCAAGCGCTGCGGGGCTTCTCTTTGCCAGGCCGGCCCCCATTCTTTGAGATATTGGCGGGAAAGCTCCTGAAAAATGAGACCGCCGACGACATAATAGCGGGGCGGCTGATCGAAATTATACGGCGGACTAACATAGTCTTTGGCGTCTCGATGCTCGAGCGTCACATTCAGTTGCATCGGCTTGCCCTTACGCTGGATGCGAAAAGGGACAACATCACCCGAATAAGCGTGGGCAGTTAACAGATTTGTGAATTCGATCTTACCGTAGAGCGGATCGACATAGTTACCATTTTGATCGATCTCGTTGTTCGCGACCGCTGTCACAATATCGCCAATCTGCAGGCCGGCTTTCATTGCCGGCGTATTCGGTTCCACGTTGGTAATATAAACGCCGCCGCCTTTGCCTGTTTCCCCGGAGAACTCGCGCAGCTCCGGATCGCGTGTTGGAAAAAATGAGAAACCAGCGGCCGGAAAGCCGCGATAATTCTGGTTCTCAGCTTCCTTCAAAAAATGGGTGATGATGGGTGCCGGAATGGCGTCGAGCAGCTGCGAACGCGAATCGTAGCGCAGCAGCAAGCCGGCGAGCTTGTTGTTCTTCACCAGCGGCACCGTGTAGCTGTTTTCTCGATACTGCATTGGGATGCTGACGCGGTAGGTAAGAAATTCTCCGATATCGATCGGATATGAGGTCATTTGCACAGTTGTCACCAAGCCTTCAGTGGCAACCAAAGCGCCGGTGGGCTCGAGTTGCCACGCGGCGAGCCGATCGCCGACCACCGTGTCGGGCGTGATCTCAAGCGGAGTGATTCCATCGAGGAATGTTTTCTCCACTGGCTCGAGCAAGGCCAGGTTGGCCTCATAATCGATCACCTGCACTTTGGCCGCAGTTTTTTCTCCGGATTCCGCGCGCTCGAGTTCGACATAGTTTTGATTCGTCACCAAATCTGCGGTCACCAGGACCCGGCCTTTCGAGAGAACAGCGCCAAGTGCGCGCTTCGAAATCGGCGCTTTCTTTTGCCAGGGTCGAAAATAATCGTACGACTGCCCGGTCACATTTACCCGGACCAGCGCCAGCTGCTTTTGCTTACTCAGCGTCGCCGGTACGGCGGATTCTTTTTTTGCCAGCGCCCCGGTGGCTACGACAAGAACGATTCCAAGCGTAATAACAGAATGCTTTGGCACCATTTTTAGATTTTGTTCGCCTGCTTCGGCGCGTTTGACCCCGGTTGTTCTTCGAGATTTTGCTCTTTCAACACATTGTAACGCGTTTTGATCCGCTCGCGCGCAGATTCCACTTTGTTGCGATCAAGCACCAACGGAGGACCGTCGCCGATCATCCGAATGACAATACGCTCTGGCGCTTCGGCAAAGCTGTTCGCCAGATCATCGAGCGTTCGAATTTTCTTGCCGTTTATTTCATCCACAATCCCGCCGCGGTACGGCGCGAGATACGTATTGATCGGGTCCGGCAAAATATTGGCTAACACAATGACATCGGGATGCTGCAGATAAAGTTGTTCCAAAATGAAGTATTCAAAAAAATGACGGAGGCGCAGATCAGTTGACCGATTGGCTTCGAGCAAGTCGAGATTCAACGGCTGAAAGAGCAAGCCGCCGTAAAGCACGTAGCGGGGACGCACATCATAACTGTGACCTTGAATCAGATAAGGCCATGCCGTTTTTACAAACTCGATCTTCACAGTCATAGGCTGCTTGTCACGCCAGATGTCGAGCTTAACCGAGCCCCCTTTGAATTTCCGCTCCACTACTTCTTGAAAGTCCGCGGGCTCGCCTTCCAGCTCAACATTCCCGTCACTGGCGATGGGATGATCGTCGATTGTGAGAAGAACGTCCCCGGACCGAAGAACGTTGGCCGATGGCCCAGCCTCGACCACCAACCGGAGTAGGAATCATGTAGGCGACGCCTTGCGCGACATCGCCGCTGTAACCTTGAAACGCAACCCCGATTACCTTGCCGTTTTGCATTACCGGTCCGCCGCTGTTACCTGGATTGATCTGTGCGCTGATCTGAACCGCGAGGTGCTGATCGATCGACGAATGAGTGTAGAGCTGAAAATCGATTCGCGACACTATTCCCGTCGTGACCGACATCCGCTCCCCGCCGATTGGATAACCGTAAGCCGACACGGTCGATTCAAGCGAAGGAATTCCGCCGAATTTTAGCGGCACCATGTTCTTGAAAAAATTCGGCGCGTCCACAGTGATAAGCGCGAGATCGCAATCATTGGCGATGAACAGCACTTTTGCGGGATACTTATTAGGATCGCTGTCGCGCTCCACGGTGAGATAGCGGCTGTTACTCACTACATGGGCATTGGTCAGGATGCGATTGCCTTCAATCACAAAACCGGCGCCGACACCACGTTGAATCGCTCCGGCATTCCACGGCGCTTTGTAATCTGGTTCTACTGCCGTTGCTGTGATCCGGACGAGACTTTTTTGGACCGGCCCGTTTGGCTTTGGCGGCGCAATCGGAACCGGCACTGGAACGACCGCCTGTGCGGGTGGGCTGGATCTGGATGGAACCGCCGGCAGTGGCGCTTGCGGCCCCATAGGGGGCGCCGTGCTGTCTTGCTGTGCGTACGATGCCGAGCCAAGCAACAAAGCAACGTAAATAAAAATCAGAGTACGCTTCATGGGCGGAAAGGCTGGAAAATCAGACAGAGTAATCCAAAATTAAGATCGGAATTCGCATTCGCAAGTGGCCGTTCGGACAGAACTGACATGCTACATGCGCTCGGCGTTCAACATCTGCGAGCGGCTAGAGGCAAATAACTGATCGTTATTCGTGCTCTTCGCCGTTTTGTCGCAGGTCGCGGGTGAAAGTAGAGAAATCAAATTCCAGCGCGATCGAGAATTGATCTGAGGACTTCCTCCGCTTCAAAAAATTCACGCGCCACAGCGCGAGCAGCACGGGAATGTTTCGCGTAATCCGCATTGATTGCTTTCACCGCCTCGACAATTTCCCCCAACGATCGAAATGACAGAAGTCCTGCGTTGCCGCCGTAGGTTTTGGTAAAGCCGGTTTCCTGAATTATAACCGGGCGACCCGCAGCGAGGTAGCAGGCGCTCCGATCGCTGAACCAGCCGGTGTTTAGACGAACGTATTGATCTTTGGCGACGGTAAACTCGCCTTTCGAGCGCTGGATGTAGTCGCGATAAAGCCAGTAATCGACGCTCAGTTGAAGCGGGCAGCGAAGACACCAGCCGTTTCGCTCAAATCTCGCTCGCGTCTTCGTATCTTTGATATTGGTCGCCAGTTCAAATGGTTCTCCTGATTTTTTCGGTGCCGAGATAAAACGCAAGAATTCGCGCGACTTGCTCCAAAGATATTTCTCGCCGCGCCACGTAATGTCTTTCAAACCGCTCGTGGACCAATTCGCGACCGACGTGAAAACCGTGGCGCGGGAAGCGGGACGGTTCGTTTTCCACAAGCCGGTTACAACCGGTTGGCGCGTTGGCAGCCATTTAAGTCCATGCGCCGGCACTGGAAAACTCTTTGTTCCCACATTTTCACCAAATGTAAAAAGCGCGCGATGACGCCGCAAATAATCGATTGTCGATCTTACGCCTTTGTCGATCTTGATTTGCTCAACCCCGGGATCGCTCTCGATGTAAAGGATGCGATCAGAAACGAGCAGGTCGTCGTTGAGCTCCTGCGCGCCGCAAATATTCAGAATGGCATCGGCATCCCGATAGAGCTGCCGGATTTTTTTTAGCGGCAGGCCGGCAGTTGGATTGCGAGGCAGATAACGTGCGCAAAATGCCCAGCGTTTTTTGAATCCGAATTCTTGCGACAAGCGATTGAGAACCCGCGTCGCGTAATCGAATTCATTATTGACTTCGAACGTCTCCGGATTGTACGGAAGCCGTGCCGAGTCCTCGATGTAATAGACCTCATGGCCCAGCCGTTGCAGTCCGACGAGATAATGGATGTGCTGCCAGATTACGCCGGCAATAGGCATCGAACCCATGAAGCCCATGACCACGATTCGCTTGCGCTTCATGAGAAAGAAAACATCCAACACTCAACATCCAACATCGAACATCGAAGACAGAGCGTTCGGCGTTGGATGTTCGACGTCGGATTTTCGATGTTAAATTGAATCACGCTTCAAATTGCTTAACGACAATGGCGGGATTTCCCGCGACCACCGTATTCGGCGGGACGCTTCTGGTGACTACAGCCCCTGCGGCCACGACCGAGTTCTCGCCGATGATCACGGCTTTTAAAATGGTCGCGTTCATGCCGATCCAGACATTATCCCCGATTTTTACGGGAGCGGTTTTTAACTTCGGACGCGGCGGACGATTTTCGAAATAGGGGGCAAGCGCTTGCGCATCAATCACACGTTGCGCGGGCTCCAGAGGATGAAAGTCGGAATCGGCGATGCCGACGTTCCACGAAATCAGGCAGTGCGACCCGATGTCGATCTTCTCCTCCGCCATGATGAGTGCGCCATTGAGCAGAGTGAAATCACCGATTGTACAGCGGCCGTTCTCGCCGACAGAGAACGAGCAGCCGGCATAACACGAAACATGTTTGCCGATGATCACCGCACCCGGCTTTTTGCTGCGTAGCTGACGAAAAATCTGAGCGCTCTCGCAATAAAATCCTTCGCCAAACTCCACGTTGTCCGGAATGGGATGCGACCACCAATCGCCCTCGACATGTCGATCTGCCCTGACGTTGCTCATAATTACGGGGCAAGTTTACAACCGATCTTCTCATTTGATCGCAAGTTAGAAACTTGGGCCACCATCATCAAGGAAATTTTCCCGAGCTGTAAAGTTTCGCGTAAACACCGCCGCGCGCGATCAGTTCCGGGCCGGGACCTTTCTCAACGATGCGTCCATGTTCGAGCACGACGATTTGATCCACACCATGGATCGTTGCCAGGCGATGGGTCGCGATCAACGTGGTCCGGCCCCGCATCAATTCTTTGATGGTGCCCATGATCGCCGATTCCGTTGTCGGATCGAGCGCTGAAGTGGGTTCGTCGAGCAGCAAAATCGGTGCATTTTTCAAAAAAGCGCGGGCGATGCCGATGCGCTGCCGTTGACCGACGCTCAAATGTCCGCCCCGTTCGCCGACAGGACTTGCGTAGCCGTTCGGCAATTGTCGAATGAAATCGTCGGCCTGCGCGCGGCGCGCTGCATCGATGATTTCTTCTTCTGTCGCGTCTGGCCGGCCATAAGCGATGTTCTCTCGCACTGTTGTTGAAAAAAGCAGCGTGTCTTGTAAGACGATCGCGATCTGCGCCCGCAAAGTCCTTTTTGTAATCTCGCGAAGATCGCGTCCGTCGAGGGTGATCGAACCTGTCGTGGGGTCGTAAAATCGTGGCACTAAACTAAACAGCGTGCTTTTGCCAGCTCCGGTGCCGCCTACGAGGCCGACGATCTGATTCGGATCGATGCGAAGATTGATATCGCGCAACACAATTCGGTCTTCCCCATAACCAAAACTTACCGAGTTGAATGCAATCGCGCCTCGCGCGGATAAAATTGCAATCGCATTTTGTGAATCCACCACATCATCCTGGCGATCCAGGACTTCGAAGCACCGTTTCGCGCCGGCGGTGGCGCCTTCCATTGCCCAAGCCGTGTAAGTGAGCGACTCGAGCGGCTGATAAAGCATCAACAGATACGCGCTGAAGACGAGAAGCGAACCGAGGGTGAGTCTGCCAGCGAGAACATGCAGTGTTCCCACGTAATACATTGCCGCCGTGCCAACCACCATGAGTGTGCTGATGACCAGCGCGCTGTTCACATTCGTCAAAGTGAGCCGCAGATTCGCTTGCAGGCTTTGCCGGGCTTGTTGCTGGAATTGGCGCACTTCAAATTCCTCGCGCCCAAACGCGTGTACCATTCGGATCGAGCTCAGGCCCTCTTGCGCTTGCGCCAGCATAGCGCTCTCCTGTTCCTGAATGGATGTCGATTCACGACGAATCCGATGCGCGAAAATATAAATCGTGCCGACAATCAAAGGGACAATGGCTAGCGAAACCAATGTTAACTGCCAATCCAGCCGCAGCATGATGACAAACGTTCCTATCAATGTGAGTGTCGAGCCGAAGATGTTTGTGAAGCCTTTGTTGTAAATTGTCTGGATCGATTGGGAATCGTACGCCACGCGGAAACTGGAATCGCTCGAACGCCGCGCGTCGTGATATTTAAGCGAAAGCGATTGCAGATACGAGTAAAGGTCGGTGCGCAACTTGAGCAGCGCCTGTAGGCCGATTTTCACGAAAAGATAATTTGTGATCCAATTGATGATTCCCCAGAGGACTTGGATCGCGACCAGCGCCAGGCAGAGCAGAGGGATCCAAATACGCCAATCGCTGCGTATTGCCGGGCCCGCGCGTAAAAAATCGTCGACGATCACTTTAAACGGCCACGGTTTGAGCAAGTTCAGGCCAATGCCTATCAGCGAAAGAAACAATCCGAAGATCGTCTGCCCTAGGAACGGGCGGTAATAACGGAGAACGCGGCGGTAGATCGACATGGTGAATTTCGGATTGCGAATTTTAGATTTTGGATTGAACTACGGCGAACTGATCGCAGCTCGACATCGAGAGATTCCTCGACTTGGCTAGGATTGACAATATGCATCATCTTCTTGAAGTTTGGTTTCACTGGGTGCTGACGGGCGGCTACGTCGCGGTTTTTTGGCTGATGGCGCTCGAGAGTACCGTTTTTCCCGTCCCGAGCGAAGTGGTGATCCCGCCCGCCGCGATCGTGGCGGCGACGCAGCAAGGCACGGGAATGTCGCTCGTGGGCGTGGTCATTGCGGGAACGCTGGGATCGTGGTTCGGTTCCGCCATTATGTATTGGGTCGCGCGCTGGCTGGGTCGCCCCGCGATACTGCGATGGGGCAAGTACTTTTTCGTGCCGCCGGACAAGCTGGCTCGCGCGGAAGTTTTTCTGCGCCGCTATGAGGCCGGCGGCATTTTCTTTGCGCGCTTGCTTCCGGTGATTCGCCATCTCATTTCCATTCCGGCGGGAATCGTCCGGATGGGTTTTTTGAAATTCAGTCTCCTCACGCTTATCGGCGCGGGCGCTTGGTGCAGCGTGCTGGCCTGGCTCGGCGGACGTGTCGGCGCGAAGCTGACTTCCGCGCAGTTGCAGGATGCGGACGCGATTATCAAGGCGACGAAATCCCAATCTTTCCCGATCGTCGGAGCGGTGCTGCTGGTTTGCGTCCTTTATTTCGTCGCTATGAAATTAACCGCGCCGAAGTCAGCGCCGGTTGAGACGCTGAGATAGCGCGTTTCTCGATCGGCCCGTCGAAGACCTTATGTTCGAAAATTGAACAAAAGTGTCGCTCAACGGTCAGTTTCAAAGTGTATAAGAATGGGATAACTGCACGACGGGTCATGGATGACGTATTCACAATAGGTGATGGCATTAGAGTTGCTACGAATGGAAACGGGCACGATATGAAAAGAAATCGCCAAATCTTGAAGCCGCGCACCAGGCTTTCGCTGGGTGATCTCATCCTGGCGGTAAGTTCCTCTGCGAGCAGCAGCAAAGAGACGGTCGCAACAGTCGCGGACCTTTTCGCCAGCGGCCGGGTGCGTTTGCAAGACAACGGACGTTTTCTGCGCGCACGCGTTTGTTGAGCGGCCAAATTCGTTGGCCAAGTTCGACAATCCGAAAGCGAACGACGCTTGGTAATCTCTTTAGCGGCTTTCCACCAAACTGCCGCCCGAAAATCGAAGCAGTTGCTGCCAAAGGGGCTCTAAGTTTTCATCCCGCTAGGGCAGAGATGTTAACGAAATTAACAAAACGCTTTTCGCTCAAGCCGCTCGCTTTTATCTTGCTAAAGTGATCGATCGTTATTCTCAGCCTGAGATGCGCAAGATTTGGTCGGACGAGCGCAAGTTTCAGATTTGGCTGGAGATCGAGGTACTTGCCTGCGAGGCGATGGCCGAACTTGGCCAAATTCCGAAGGAGGACGCAGCCGAAATTCGGAAGCGGGCGCGCTTCTCAATTGCTGAAATCGCGAGGATCGAAAAACGAACAAATCACGACGTCATTGCCTTTCTCGAAAACGTTGCTGAGTCCGTGGGACCGGCAGCGCGCTGGATCCATCAAGGGTTAACTTCGTCAGATATCCTGGACACGACGCTGGCGGTGCAACTGACAGAGTCGGCGACGATTCTCCTCGATGATCTCAAAAAACTGCGTGCGGCAGTCGCTGGCCAGGCGCGGCGGTTCAAAATGACTCCAATGATCGGACGGAGCCATGGCGTGCACGCAGAGCCGATCACGTTTGGACTAAAGCTCGCGTTGATGTTCGACGAATTCGGGCGCGCGGAAGAACGTCTCAGCCAAACCCGCGAACGCATTCGCGTCGGCAAAATAAGCGGCGCGGTCGGCACGCATGCTCATGTCGATCCTGCCATTGAGCGCGCGGTCTGCGAGAAGCTGGGATTAAGACCGGCCACTCTTTCCACGCAAATCGTGCAGCGTGACCGGCACGCCGAATTTTGTGCCACGCTCGCGCTTATTGCTTCGAGCATCGATCGTTGGGCGACTGAGTTTCGTCATCTTCAGCGGACTGAAGTGCTCGAACTGGAAGAATTTTTTAGTGAAGGGCAAAAAGGCAGCTCGGCGATGCCGCATAAGCGCAACCCGATAACCAGCGAACGGTTGAGCGGCCTGGCGCGCGTGATTCGCGGGAATGCGATTGTGGCGCTGGAAAATGTAGCCCTTTGGCACGAGCGCGACATCAGTCACTCAAGCGCCGAGAGAATTATTCTGCCGGACTCATGCATGTTGCTCGACTACATGCTGGTGAAATTGCGCGAGCTGGTGGAAAGCTTGCAGGTTTATCCGGAACGGATGGGGCAGAATCTCGCTCTTACAAAAGGTTTGTATTTCAGCCAGTCGATCTTGCTCGCGCTCACACGCGCAGGCGTGGAACGCAAGACTGCTTACGAAGCGGTACAACGAGCTGCCATGAAGACTTGGAAAGGCGAGGGGACATTCGTCGAGAACGCGAAACGTGAGCCGGAGATCACGAGCCGGCTTTCCGATTCGGAGATCGATCGGCTTTGCTCGCTGGATGTTCATTTCAAACATATCAATGCGACCTTCCAAGCGCTCGGTTTGGATTAAAAGGAGCGCGGGCGGTTGCCCATAGCTCGCAGCAATCTGTCGCGAAACTCAGCCCGCCAATTCGTGCTCGCGCTCCTGCTGGTAAATCGTGATCGAGAAGTAAATTGTCGATTACGAGTACGATTACGATCACAAGCAAGAGCAAGAGATGCTCGACCCTCGTTGAGAAGTGCGTGCGGTCTTGCGATTTTGATTCGTTATTCGTAGCGCAGCGCTTCGATAGGATCGAGAGCGGCCGCCCGATAGGCGGGATATAAACCAAATCCGATCCCGATGACCGAGCAGACGACCAGCCCAGCAATTGCCCAGCCGAACGGGAAAATGATGTCCACCTTTAACCACATGGCGAGCAAATCGCCGCCGAGCACTCCAAGAATGATTCCCAGAATTCCGCCCGCTTCCGAGATGAAAACAGCTTCGGTGAGGAATTGCCGCAGAATATCGCGACTCCGGGCGCCGATCGATTTGCGCACCCCGATTTCTTTGGTCCTCTCTGTGACGCTAACGAGCATGATGTTCATGATGCCGATGCCTGCCGCCAGCAAAGCGATAAAGCTGACGACAAATGCGCCGATGCGCACTACGCCGGCGACTGAAACGAATACGCTCTTGAGCGAATCGTTGGAATAAATCTCGAAATCATTTTCCTGGTTGGGGCGTAGCCCGCGCGCAATCCGCATGGCGCCGATGCCTCTATCGAGCGTCGCGTTGTAGGTTTCCTGCGAGAACGATTGCGTGGCAATATTGATTGTTCGATTTGCTTCGCCGTAATTTTCAAAAAATCGAGTGATCGGCAGGATGCAAATATCGTCCTGGCTTTGCCCGAAGGAGGTGCCTTTCTCCGCGAGCACGCCGACAATTGTAAAGGTGTGCCCGCTCAGCCGGATCACCTTCCCAATCGGCGATTCGTGAGGAAACAAACGTTTCTCGATCATTTTGCCGACAACCAAAACACTGCGCGCGAATTCAACGTCTTCGTCATTGAGATTGCGGCCATAGCCCAGAGTGTAGGCATTGGCGGCAAGAAAGCTTCGGTTGGTCCCGACGACCGTCAGGCTGGGACTTGTTTTCACACCATTATAAACCGCCTGCCCCTTGAAGTCGAAAGTCTTGAGGCAAATCTCGCGCGCTCTGCTTTCCATCAGCGCGTAATATCGCAACGCCTGGCGATAAGTGATGTTGTGGCGGTTTTGATACTTCTTCTGTACGTTTCCACTCGCGTTGATGTTAGGCGGATATTTTGCGAACTGGAAAATATTTGATCCGAGAAAGCTTATACCGCTCTCGATGGAGGATTGCAGAGCCCCGATAGCGGTCATCACCGAAATAACCGAGAAGACGCCGATGGTAATTCCGGTCATGGTTAAGGCAGCACGCAATTTGTTCGCCCCTAACGAACTCAATGCCATCGTTATGATCTCACGGAACAGCATGACGATTTTTATTTGTAGCGGCGGTCGTTGACCGTCGCATTTACGCGACCCATAGGCTTGCGACGGTCGCAGACCGCCGCTCCAGGCAAATAGATTCTACTCATACCTGAGCGCCGTCACTGGATCGAGGCGCGACGCCGACCAGGCGGGGGCAAAGCCTGAAAAGAGGCCCGTCAATATTGAAACGATCATGCTTACCATGACCAGGTTGAATGAAAAATGGATTGGAAAAGATGGGAAAGCTTTGCCGATGCCGAAACACATTAAATAAGCAAACGTGAGCCCGATGAATCCGCCGAGCAGACAAAGCGCGGTCGATTCGATAAGAAATTGAAGAAGTATTGTCCGTCTGCGCGCCCCCAGCGCTTTGCGCGTCCCAATTTCCTTCGTGCGCTCCTTCACGCTCACAAAGGTGATGTTCATAATCCCGATTGCCCCGACGAAAAGAGAGAGACCGGTCACGAAAAGGCCCGCAATCGCGATCGAGTTTTTGATCGGATCCAGCGTGCTCTTCAGCGCCTGTTGTTCGTTGATGCTGAAGTCGTCTTTTTTCTCCGGCGGCAACCCGCGCACGCGACGCATTAATCCGGTAAGCTCGTCCCTTGCTTCAGCCAGTTTGGTTTTGTCCTTCACTTTTACCAGGATGTCCGATTCGCTCTTGGCGCTGAAGTACTTCTGGAATGCTGGCAACGGCATCACGACAATTGCATCCAAACTGAAAAGTCCGAGAAATGACCCTTGCCGCGAGATCGCACCGATAACTTTGAACGGCTGTCCGCTAATCAGCACCGACTTGTCGATCGGACTTTCGGAGGGAAAAAGTGCGTCAGCCACATCGTAGCCGATCACGCATACATTGGCGCCGCCGCGAGATTCCAGTTCGTTGAAAAAACGCCCCTCTTTGAAATCGAACGTGGAAGTGATGATGTAGTCCGACACCGTTCCTCTGATCAGAATGTTGCTCACCTCGCTGTCCCCGTATTTAACGCTGCGAATCAGGCTCGACGTCGGCACCGACTCGAGGAGATTCGAGTTGGGCGCTCCCGCAATCATGCGATTGAGTGGCTCTGCATATTCCGTCTTGATTTTTTTGCGGTCGCGATAATTCCACCAATCATCTACTTGCTTCCATGGCCATTGCTCGACGTACAGAACGTCATCACCGAAAACCGCCATGCTCTTGTCGAATCCGATCTGAATTCCGGCAATCGCGGTCCCCATTAGCGTCACTGCAACGATGCCGATGATGACGCCAAGCGCGGTAAGGATTGAACGCGTTTTGTTCGAACGCATTTGCGTCGCAGCGATCTTCCAGCTTTCGCTTAGTTCGTAGACAAAACGTTTCACGTCGTGGGGGCGGCCGCCTTAAGTTAGCGCCAGCGACTCTAGTTCGCGCACGACGGCTCCGTCGTCGCTTTCGATCAAGCCATCACGCAGGTGCACCGTCCGCCGTGCATGGCGCGCGATATAGGGTTCGTGTGTCACGAGAATGATTGTATGCCCGCGTTGGTACAGATTTTCGAAAATCGCCATAATCTCCTGGCCCGTTTTGGAATCGAGGTTGCCGGTTGGTTCGTCGGCCAGAATGATTGAAGGATCGTTGACCAGGGCACGCGCAATCGCAACACGCTGCCGTTGACCGCCGGAGAGTTCGTTTGGCTTGTGATCCAATCGATCCCCGAGCCCCACGTCCCGCAAGACCTGCGCTGCGCGCTCTTCGCGAGTCTCCGGGTCGACGCCCGCGTAGATGAGGGGCAACTCGACATTTCGCAAACTGCTTGCGCGCGGAAGGAGATTGAATGTCTGAAACACAAACCCGATTTCGCGATTACGAATGGCGGCCAACTCGTCATCGTTCATGGCCGAAACGTTCCGGCCGTTAAATTCGTAGTGTCCAGACGTAGGCGTATCGAGGCAGCCAAGCATGTTCATAAGCGTGGATTTGCCGCTCCCACTGGGACCCATGATGGCGATGTATTCGTTACTGTGAATTTGCAATGACACGCCTCGCAGCGCATGGACGACTTCTTCGCCCATCACGTAATCCTTGGTGATGTTCGCGATGTCGATGATAATTGGACCGAGAGGTCGAATTACATCAGCGTTCATTTCTTCAGCAGTGAATTGTGAATGACGAGGCGCCTTGTGACCATTTACGATTCACTCACCACTATTCGCGCTCACTTTGGCCCTTCCTTATCGATCGTAACTTTGGCTTCGTCTTTTAGTTTCCGGCTGATCGCGCTGTAGCTGCCCGAAATTACTTCTTCGCCCGGTTTGATGCCGCTTTTGATTTCAGTGTAAGTGTCATCGGAAATTCCTGTCGTGACTTTGACCATGTGCGCCTTGCTGCCATTTTTGAGAAAGACAACTTTGGCGAGTTTTTCGCGCTCCTCTTTCTGGGCCGATTTCTCCAAACGCTCGTTGACGAATTCCGCGTTATTGTCGCCCTTGTCCTGGGCTGCCGACTTCTGTTTGCGTTTCTCGATCTCTTCCGGACTCAAGTTGCCGTCGCCAGTACGGATCGTCACACTCTGCATCGGCACGGCGACCGCATCTTCGACCATATTTGTTTCGATGTCAGCCGTGCAGCTGAGACCCGGACGCAACGCGACATCGGGATCGTCGATCCGAATTTTTACTTCGAAATTCGTCACTTCCTCCTGAGTACCGGCGCCGGTGGTTTTTCCCGTGTTCGCAATTTGCTGCACGATGCCCTTAAACTTGCGATCGCCATAGGCGTCGATCTTCACTTTGGCTTTGTGGCCGAGTTTCACATTGACCACGTCATTCTCATTAACATCGACAACTGCCTGCATGTGAGCGAGGTCGGCGACCCGCATCACCTCCGTCCCCGCGAACTGATTTGTGGCAACGAGACGCTCGCCGAGTTTGCTATTTAAAAGAGTGATCGTCCCGACCATGGGCGAATAAATGGTGGTCTTGGAAAGCTGATCGCGCGCCTGGCTCGAGCTCGCTTGTGCGCGTTCGATTTCGTGCAGCGAGCTTTCGTAAGTATTCTTGGCCACGTCAGTGGCCGCTTCTGCCGCGTTGTAGTCCTGGGTGGAAATCAGCTTCTTGTCTGATCGCTGCTTCCTGCTGCTCCAGCAGGGCCCTGTAGGAGTCGGGTTTAATTTTTACCAGGAGATCGCCCTTTTTAACGCGCATCCCGTCCTCAACCGGCAATTCAGTAATTTCTCCAGCCACTTCCGGCGAGATTTTGACCTCAGTTTCGGGCTGTATTTTTCCAGTCGCGGAGACGGTCTGTAGAATCGTCTTGCGCACGGCTTTCTCCGTGGTGACCGGGATCGGCTTCTCGCGCTTGCTTGCGATGACCGAAACAATGATCACAAGCACTACCAGGCCGATGGAGCCGAAAATGACGTAACGCCTCCAGCGCAAACGGCGTTTCTTGGCTCCTTGCGCGGCAATCGAAGGATTGGTCACGGATTGATGCATAACACGCTCATCGGGGACGGGGGCACGGAAATTATCTCACTTCTTTTGCAAAGCAAACGCGTTCAAGACATCTACGTTGAGATACAGCAAGCGTCATTCTGGATTCAACAAACGCGAGGCGCTGGCATTTTGCACCGTTCCTGAATCCGCCCGATCGCCCATACAGCATGCTCGGCAACCAAAGGATCAGGGTCGGCTGCAGCGTGTTCCAGCGCCGGCAGATCGGACAGATCGCCCACGTTCCCCAGGAACAGCGCGCGAAATTCCGAATCGCTCAGTTTCAAATAGTCCCGCAGCGACATACCCGCCGTAGATCGGCGCGCCGAGAACGCAGTTTCACGAGATACCTGAGCGAAGCGATTCCAAGGGCAGGCATCGAGACAATCATCGCAACCAAAAATTCGATTTCCGATGAGGGGGCGAAACTCCAGCGGGATGGATTCTTTCAACTCAATCGTTAAATAAGAAATGCAGCGACGCGCATCGAGCCGATGCGGAGCTGTGATTGCCCCCGTTGGACAGGCTTTGATGCAACGCTCACATGTTCCACACCGATCTGGGGCTGGCTTATCCGGCGGCAGTTCGAGAGTCGTCAAGACTTCTGCGAGGAAAAACCAGGTTCCGAGCCGTTCATCGATCAGCATCGTGCTTTTGCCGTGCCAGCCGATTCCGGCCTGCGCCGCATGATCACGCTCTAAAATTGGACCCGTATCGACATAGCATTTTTGCTGCCCGCCGAAGTCGCGAAGAAATCTGTCGAT
>WNFT01003944.1_pt1 | contig 16530 bp, 15 predicted proteins | sample 5400191 | NCBI WGS metagenome assembly WNFT01 (sample SAMN13153359, study PRJNA577476) | soil metagenome | isolation source: 80 cm saprolite under Madrone tree | place: USA:California | collected 2016-06-14 | reverse complement strand
GGCGTCAACGGCGCGGTCGATCTCATGAAAGAGCTGAACGTTGAGTTCGACCATGTCACGCGCATCGGCAACAGCTCGCCGCCCATGGTCTATCGCGACACGGTCATCGTCCCGCCCGCTCTCGAAGAAGGCTTCACGCCGGACTCGATGCAAAACACGCCCGGCTACGTGATGGCGTTCGACGCGCGTACCGGCAAGCAGAAATGGGCGTTTCACACCGTCCCCAAGGACGGAGAGTTCGGCGCGGAAACGTGGGAACAGAAGTCCAACGCCTACACCGGCAACACCGGCGTGTGGGCGCCGATCTCGGTCGATCCCGAGCTCGGGCGTGCCTATCTCCCGGTGGAAACGCCGACCGACGATTACTACGGCGGTCACCGCCTCGGCAGCAATCTGTTCGCCAATTCCGTCGTCTCAGTCGATCTCGAGACCGGCAAACGGATCTGGCACACCCAGATCACGCATCACGACATCTGGAATTACGATCTCCCGTCCGCTCCGGCCCTGGTGAACATGACGGTCGAGGGCAAGCCGGTCAAAGCGCTCGTGCAGCTCACGAAGCAAGGCTACGCCTATGTGCTCGATCGAATGACCGGGCAGCCGGTCTGGCCATTCGAGGAGCGCCCCGCACCGCCAAGCGACGTACCCGGTGAACACGCGTGGCCGACGCAGCCGCATCCGACCAAGCCGGCCGCCTACGACTACCAAGGCTATGTCGAGAACGACCTTATCGACTTCACGCCGGAGCTTCGCGCTGAAGCCATTAGGATCGCGCGGCAGTATCGCCTCGGCCCCTTGTTCACGCCGCCCTCCGAAATCAAACCCGACGGGACCAAGGGCACTTGGTACAATCCCGGCGGCACCGGCGGTTCGCTCTGGCAGGGCGGCGGCTTCGACCCGGAAACGAACTTCTTCTACATCCCCTCGAAGAGCGGTCCAGGAATCACCTCCGTCCGCAAAGATCCGAAGTCGGACTTGAGATTCTCGCGCGGACCAGGCGCCGATCTATCGGTCAAGGGGCTGCCGATCTTAAGACCGCCCTATAGCCGGATTACCGCGCTAAATCTCAATACAGGGGAGTTCGCGTGGGTTGTGCCGCTCGGTACCACGCCTGCAAGCGTGTCTCAGAATTCGGCGCTCAAAGGCGTGAATTTGCCGAACACCGGCGGCGTCAATCTTCAGGCCACCCTTCTCGTAACCAAGACATTGCTCATAGCCGGCGAAGGATGGGGCGGCGCTCCCATTGTCCGCGCCTACGATAAGAAGACAGGAGCCGTTTTGGCCGAGGTGAGGATTCCAGGCCAGATGGGAAGCATGCCGATGACCTACACGGTGAATGGCAAGCAGTACATCGCCTTCACAGTCGGGACCCCGACGGAGCCGGCGGAATTGGTCGCTCTGGCGTTGGAGAAGTAGACGCAAGACAGTAATATCCGCCTTGGTGCCAAGTTGGACGATGGAATGCTCATGTGGCGAACACTATTGATCGTTCTTGCAATGGGCTTCGGACTCGTCGGGCAGGCCCACGCCGGCGACATCAGTCCGCAGGCCAACCGGGAGTTCCTGGCCGCTTTCGCAAAAAAGCCCGGTGTCATAGTGCTTCCAAGCGGTTTGCAATATCGCGTCATCAAGTCCGGTTCAGGTCAGACGCCAGCCGCCTCCGACATCGTCACGGTTTCCTACAAAGGCGCGATGGTTGACGGCGTTGTCTTTGATCAGACGAAGCCGGACGAAACGCGGCAGCTGCCGGTCGGCAGCGTGATCCAAGGCTGGAAAGAAGCTCTGTCTCTCATGAAGGAGGGTGACGAGTGGGAGCTCGTCGTGCCCTCCAATCTGGGCTACGGCGAGGCCCACGCCGGAAACGGGCGCATTTTGCCGAATCAGACACTAGTGTTCAATCTGCATCTGATAGCGGTTCGGCACCCGGGCCCATAAGCCTTTTTTGTCACTCGCACGAATCTTGTTTGTCCGAGTATGATGCGTTTACGGCATTTCCACGTTCGGATGCTCGAAATGGCGCTCAAGATGCGAAACAAATTCCTGAAGGCACGCATTTACCGCGATCGCGCGGAGGAACTGCGCACCATCGCCGACGGGCTATCGACCAACAGCGAGCGGAATTTTCTGATCACCCTCGCCGATGATTACGAGCGCCTTGCAAAAGTGGCGGAAGCCCAGGGCCGCTTCGCACAGGCTGTCGAAATCCCGCATTAGCGGCGCCTAAACGTAACGCCGAGCGTCACGGGCTGCCCCCATCCGCTCGGCCGGGTCTCGTTTCGTGATGCCAGGCTTCGGACCGTTCCGTGAATATGTTATCGTAGGTTCGAATTCAGAGATGCCCAATTCTTCGCGACTTCGTCACCATATTTGTCGGTTGCAGTGTTCGATCCCGTCCACCGCAAGAGGGCACTCAAACGATTGGAGAATACAATGCGCGCTTTGTTTTCTAAGGTCGCAGCCTGTCTGATCATCGTGGGAGTATTGGCGGCGATTACACCTCGCGCGCGCGCCGAGACGCAGACGGAGAACATTGTCGCCGAGATGCGAACCTATCTCTACCTGCAGGTCGCCTCCGACGCGGCTCAATCATTTCTTCCCAACGGCTGGACCTTGAGTCCGGTCACGACCGGCGCCGCGAAGGATGCCAATTTCGTCGTCCTGTTCATCGACCGCAAGCTGGCGCTGACGCCCGACGGGAAGCCGCTCCAGGCAGGCACCAATCGACTGCTTGTTCTGATCGTCCCGAGCAAGAACGTTAAGACGGGCGAAGTGGCAAACATGATCGTCGGCGGCTATTCAGCCGATCCTGCGGGTTCTCCAGGCGCCTACAAGGTCTATGGCCCCGGTACCGTCTCCGTCGATCGTACCGAGCACGGCGGCGACAAACTGGGGAGCAACGTCGAAGAGACCTGGGTCGCTAAAGGCCAGGATGGCAATGAGCTCGACCTTCGCATCGCCTTTGTCCGCGGCGTGCCGGCGCTGAGCACGTTTGATCTGCACAACTTCTCGGCCGCCGATCCCGCGTTCTACAGGATTTACCGGGGCGAGCAGGTGGTCGATGTGCTGCGCAGCGTCAACACCGGCGTCAACCGTGTCCAGACCTTCGAGCTGAAAGCGTCCGGGAAGGGTAAGCTCGCCAAGGCGATCAATGGCTCCGAGAAGATCATCGCCATCAACGCACTGCCGTTTTATCGGCGACTTACATTCCTGCCATGAACCGGCGGCCATGGCGGCGATCCTTTTTGGACCGAAACCATGGCCGCAATCCATCCAGCTAATTGAGGCTCGATATCCGCCTCAGAATTTGATCATCGTGGTGCGCGTCATCGTGACATTCATGGTGACGCCTGCGGGGCCGCCCTTTGCCAAATGGAACGCCGCGTATTGCTCGTGATAGACGTCCTCGCCCGCCGAGCAGTCCACCGGAACGATGACCTTGTAGCCGCGCTGCGCTGCGCCGGAAGCCGTGCCGACGGTCGCCCCCTGGAACGAGTTGCCGCAGACGATCACGGTCTTGATGCCGGCTTGCCTCAGCGTTGCCTGAAGCGTGGAGCCCAGTACCAGACCACCATGTTGTGCGCGCGCGCCGCATCGTGGATCCGTTTGAGGCTCGGCACCGCGGCGACGCACCGCGGGCGGGCGGTGCAGCCGGCTTTCATGATGTCGAGAAAGAGCACCGCGGTCGTCGCCGGATCGACCGTGACCTCTTTGAGCTCCGGCGGCGGCGGCGCGACCGCCTTGTTCCAGTCGGAAATGACGTCGGCGACGGACGGCGACGCGAGCAAGGCGCCGAGCAGCGTTCCCGCAGCAGCAGCAGCGAAGCGTGACGGTGTCATGTTGTCCTCCCTGTATATTGACAGCCGCAAAGAGCGACCTCGCCCAAGAATAGAGCAGTTGCCCTATGCAGGCTACGGCGCGCTCCAGCAACTCGGCAGTCCGCCCTTGCGGGGAGCGCGCGAATCTACGCGCACCCCCGCTGACCAAGCGGACGTTTATGATTTCACCTCCGGTCCCAATGGCGCGCGTTGAACAAGCTCGATACGGGTCCCCCAGGGATCGGTGATGTAGGTGATGGTGTTGCCCCCTTGGGGATTCGTGCGAGGCGGCTCGTCAAGCTTGATGCCTTCCGCCGTGATCTTCCGCACAAAGGCCGGGTGGTCCTTCACGTCGAACCCGATGTGGTCGAGCACATGCCCTCTGGTCGGCGCCTGCTTCGTGTCGGCCTTGGCGAACCGGATCTGTACGCCGGGCAGGTCGACGACCGGCGCGTTGTTGCGGGTGCCCGCCTTGCCGCCGAAGGTCTTGGCATACCAGGCCTGCGCTTTGGGGATTTCGGCTTCCGTCAGGGATAAGTGGATATGTTCATTGCGGATGGGCACCGACTGCGTCTTGTCTTCCAGGATTTCCATGCGCAAACCGTCCGGCGTCTCGACATAGGCCTGGTCGAGCCTGCCGTTGCCGCCCGGGAGCACCTTCACGCCCTTGGCCTTCCATTCGGCGACCCGCTTCTGGACGTTGTCGACGATGAAGCCGACATGGTTCACCACCGTGCCCTGGGTGCCGCCCTCCCCCTTCTCGGTTCCGAGGACCAAATTGATGTAGAGCCCGGGGAACATGATCAGCGGGTTTCCGCCCGGCATGTACAATTTACCGCCCATGGCCAGAAAGATTTTCTTGTTCGCTTCCACGTCCTTCGAGGCGAGGTGCCAGTGACCCATGGTCACCCCGACCGCATTGAACGGAGCCGGCTGCGCGGCCGCGCTGCCTGCGGCCAGCGTCAAAGCGAATAGTAAAGCTGCGAATACACCTGTCTTCACGGATGCCTCCCTATTGAGCTGGATTTCCGGTTGCGTGGCTATGCGGTAACGCTATCAGCCCGTATTCAAGCTATCACGCGCCCTCGGTGCTAAAAAGCCGAAGATGTCTCCTCCCGGCGAGATTCCGACCGCCAGGCGCCGCAATGATCTGTAGACCCAACATCCAATCAAAGGCATTGTCTTCGCCGTTGGCAAATTGATAGCCTGCCCAATCGCCGAGGAAAGAGGGGATCAGGGGGTTCCTCGGATCAGAGACCGCGATTCCCTGCTTTTATGAAACTCGGCCGGGCGAGGGTTTGCGCGGCCACAGGAGGCCGAGCAGGATTTACGGGAAAGCAAGCCTGCAAAACCCGTGACAGCCGATTTGGGAGGGGGCTTTTCTATGCATGTCATTCCTCAGTCTTGGTCGCATTTACACATCCTGATCAGCGTTTTCCCGTCCGTCGGACTCTTGCTGGTGCTCGGCGTTTACATCGCCGGATTCCGCACCGGCAACGACTTCGTCCGGCGAACCTGCCTCTTCGTGTTTGCCATGGTGGGCCTGCTGTCCATCCCGATCCTTGTCAGCGGTCTCCTTTCGATGGCCGATTTGTCCGCGAATCCTAGGTTTGCCAAGGACGCGATCAATACGCACCTTATCTGGGGGATGGTGGCGCTCGGCGTTCTACTGATCTCGGGCGCCGTCGCCGGCTTCGAGCTGTGGCGCTCTTGGCGCGCGCGGCGGCCGTCCGGCGATCCGTTCCATCTTGTGCTGGGTCTCGCTCTGGTCGCTCTCGTCATGACAGTTGTAGCGGCCGAGCTTGGTTTGGAAATCAATCACCACGAACTGGAATTGGTGGCCGCCATTCCCGACATATCGACGCCGCAGGCCTGGTCGCACGCCCATATCATCCTGAACCACATCCCGACGGCCGGGTTCGCCTTTGCGCTCTTTTTCTTCGTGACGGCGCTCGTGGCGAACAACGACGTCATGAAGCGCGCCGGCCTCACCCTTTTCGTCATCTGCAGCATCGTCGGCGTCCCGACCTATGTCGCCGGCACCGCTGCGATGTGGGCTTTGACCCAGCCGACGATCCCCGAGATTTCCAAGGCCGTCATCAATTCCCATCGCGACATGGCGCTGTGGTCGCTGGTCGGCCTCGCATTCACCGGTGCCGCCGCGTGGATCGAGCTGTGGCGGTTTCGCTCTCTTGGCCGCCTTTCCAAGCTGTCGCTCAATCTGGTTCTGCTGTTCGCGATCGTCACATTCGCCGTCATGACCGAAACCGGGCACCGCGGCGGGCTGATCAATCATCCGGAGATTCGCCTCGCGTCGGATGTCCTGCCCACCGATGCCGACGCCGGCACATCCATGGCCCTCGAGGGGGTGATGAAACAGATGATTTGGTTCGTACCCTGGCAAACCGTGCACTTCTTCGGCTACTGCCTGATATTCGGGACGGTGTTCGCCGTTGTGATGCGAGTGCTGGGCTTCTGGAAGTCCGTGTCGTTTGCCGCCACGCACCGGCTGCTGCTGCTGGGATTTCTCGGCGTGCTGATGAACGTCGTCAGCGGGATGCTGATGATGCTTGGCGACAGCTACCGCTACGTGGTGCAAGACAGCACATTTGCGCCGAAGATCGCTTTGATCCCAATCGGCGCGATGGCGGTGCTGTATTTCTCGGGCTCCGATAAGCTTTGGAGCCTCAAGTCGGGAGAGAATGCGCCGACGACCGCCAAGTGGATTGCCGCCGCGGTGCTGCTGGTCTGGGCCGGGGTGATCGTTTGCGGCCGAATGCTGCCCTATCTCTGATAAAGACGGGATGGGGGATATTATGGCTGAGTATCAAATCGTTCTGATGGTCCTTGCGGTCAATGTCTGCGTCCTAGGTATCGTCTTCTTCGCAGCATACCGCCTCAACAAGGCCGCGCGCCGATCCGGCCGGTAACAGTGACAGGCGAGGGGGAGGATTGAGCAGTGCTCGAATGGCTGGAAAATACGCAGTTTTCTATTCTGCTCCGAAGCGAATGGTGGGGTTGGCCGCTGGCGCTGACGCTTCACGCCTTCGGGACGGCGCTTGTCGTCGGTTTGATTCTCATCATCGGTCTCAGGCTGCTTGGGTTGTTCGAGCTGATTCCCTATAGCTCGCTCCAGCGGCTGTTTCCGGTCATCTGGGTTGCGCTGGTGCTGCAATTGTTGAGCGGTTTCCTGCTGTGGATGACGAAGGCGACGCGCTACGTCGCGGACGGTGCGTTTCTGCTCAAATTCGGATTGGTCGTCGTGGGCGCGGTCCTGACCTATGCCTTCTATGGGATGCTCAAGCGCGAGGCTGTCTCATGGGACGCCAACGGGGTCGTCTCATCGCGCGCGTTCAAATTTGGTGCCGCCATCCTTGTCGTGTGGTGCAGCGTCGTTATCGCCGGCCGGCTGACGGGATATCTCGGAGCTCTCTATAACGGCTGATCCGCGACGCGCCTGCTGACGGTGCCGGTGAAAGCAAAAGAGCCCGGAACATTCCGGGCTCTTTGCTTGTTAGCTGCCTTGTGACAGGAGCTATTTGTTCACCTTGCTCAACCCGAGATTCTCGTCCCCGGAACGCTGAAGGACGACATTGACCCCGGATTTGTCGAGCGGGGTGGCGCCCAGCTTGAGAATGGTTTTGGCCGTCTCCTCCCGGTATCTGCGCGGGATCTGAAGCCGGCGGGCGCCGATTTCCTTGGTCAGGACGGACAAGGAAATGCTCAAGGGCGTCTGACCGAAATTGTCCTTGGCATCGATATTCCCGCCCTTGCTGACCAAATATTCGATGACGTCGTTCAATCCCTGATAGGAAGCGGCGTGAATGGCTGTCCAGCCGTACTGGCCGGCGACATTCACGTCGGCGCCATGTTCGACGAGATATTTCGCCGTCTTGACCGCCGTCGCCCGTTCCTCGGGCTCTCTTGCCCTCTGTACGTCCGTGCCGGCGCCGGACGCCATGATGAGTGCCGTCGTACCCGACTCCGTGGGAATGTTGGGATCCGCCTCGGCTTCCACCAAGGCCTTGATCACGTCGAGGTTGTTGACTTCCGCAGCCAGCACGAGCGGCGTAGCGCCTTGGAGAATAATTTCAGTAAGGGTGACGGCGGTGCGCTTCTTGTAGTTTTGCACGCTACCGTTTCTGATTTCCTCGGCAGCCTTTTCCTTGTCCTGCTTGAGACGGAGATTCGGATCCGCGCCGTGCTTCAAGAGCGACTTGACGATGATGAGAACGGCGTCTTTTCGGTCCACGTCGATTCCATAATCGGAATCCCGCACGGCGCGGTGCAACGGAGAGTAACCGTTGGCATCCACGAGGTTGGGATTGGCGCCATTGTCGAGCAGCAGGTCGACTGCCTTCGCATTGCCCATGGCGCTGGCGATTATCAAGGGCGTCAACGCTGTTTTCGGTTGGGCGTCATTCGGTTTGGCGCCGGCCTTGATCAGAATGCGACCGCTGTCCACGTCGCCCTGCTGGGCGGCGAACATCAGCGGCGTGAATCCGGTTTTTGAACCGAGCTGCACGTCGGCGCCGCCTTTCACCAGCTCCTCGACAACCGCGGACTGGCGTTTCGAAAGCGCCCACATCAGGGCGGTTTGTCCGCCATTGGCTTCCTGAACGTTCGGCTTGGCGCCGCCCTTGAGCAACGCTTTCACCGTCTCGACATTGCCCCGGCTGGCTGCCGCCATGAGCGGCGTCTCGCCCGACATCAAGGGCGTGTTGGCATCGGCTCCCGCCGCAAGCAGCTTCACCGTCAGCGCCGGATCGGACTGCGCCGCGGCCGCGTAAACCGGCGTCGCGCCGAATTCGTTGGCAGCCTTCGCGTTTGCGCCGGCTTTTAAGAGCATATCGACCATCGCCGGGTCATTGCGGGTGATCGCCCAGACCAGCGCAGCCGTGCCTTCGGTTCCGGTGACGGACTGTTTGGTGCGACCGGTCAACAGAGACTGCACTTGGGCGCGGTCCCCTTGCTTCGCGGCAGTCACGAGCGACATGTCGCTTCCGCCGGCGGCCAGTGCGGCGCCCGCAAACATCGCCGAGCCCAACACTCCCGCCAGAAGCCTTGTACGAATGTTCATCGCCGTTCTCTCCTAGTTGGACCGTATTTGGTCCGAGTTCTGTGAACTGAAGTGCCGTGGTCCCCGCTTTCGCGGGGACCACCGGAACACAGATTTAGATTCTCGCCACCTTGCTGGGCGAACCCGACGGCAATTCCAGCCTACCCGTGCTGTCGCCGAGCTTGTCCAGATGCGGAACACCGGCTTTGTCAAGCATGGTGAGAAGCAGATTGGTCATCGGCGTGCGCTTGGGATAACGGACATGCTGTCCGCCCTTGATCCCGCCGATACCGCCTGCCACGAGCACGAGCGACAGATCCGTATAGAGATGCAGATTGGCGTCGCTGAGGCCGGCGCCGTACAGGATCATCGAGTGATCGAGCAGTGAGCCGTCGCCGTCCTTCGTATCGCGCAGCTTGCCGAGGTAGTAGGCCAGCATCTTCGTATGCAGGCCGTTGATCTGCGTCGTCTTGATCTGCTTCTCGCGATCGCCCTGGTGATGGGTGCAGGGGTGATGGGCATCGCCAAATCCCAACTCGGGATAGGCGCGGCCGCTCATTTCATGGCCCATCTGGAAGGTGATGACGCGGGTCATGTCGGTCTGCCACGAGAGAACCATCAAGTCTGCCATCAACTTGAAGTAATCCGAGAACACTTCCGGAGCGCCGACGGGGCTTCCGCTGGGCAAGGCGTGGACGTCTTGCTTTTCCGCCAGCTGCATGCGCCGCTCGACATCGCGGATCGCATCCAGATACTGGTCGACCTTTGCCCGATCGCTTCCGCCGACCTTCACCCGTAGCCGCTTGATGTCCGAATTGACGGCATCGAGGATGCTCTTGTCCTCGTTTCTGATGGTCAAACGCACCTTGGGATCGGTGCCGCCGTCGCCGAACAGGCGCTCGAACAGGGCGCGTGGGCGGTTCTCCATCGGGAGCGGCGTGGACTCGTTGCGCCATGAGATCGTGTCGTAATAGGCGCAGCCATAGGCGGACTCGCAGGCGCCCACGATTTCCGAGGACTCCAAACTGACTTCAAGCGAGGCGAGCTGGGTGGATTTGCCGAACTCGCGCGCCGCGATCTGGTCGACGGAGACTCCACCGCGGATGTCTGCGCCGGAGGTCATCTTCGCGTGGGTTCCCGTCAGCCAGGCGGTGCAAGCGCGCGGATGATCGCCGCCCACTTCGCCGTCGCGGCCCGCAGCCTGTTGCTGATCGAGCCCGGACGGTATCACGATGCGGTCGCGGAAGGCCTCCAGCGGCTTGAGAGTCTGGGTCATCTCCCAGTCGGCGCCCTCGGTCTTCGGCGTAAACTCGTGGTTCAGGTTGAAGATACCGTTCGGCGTCTGCATGAACGCCATGCGGATCGGCCGCTTCGTTTCGACGGCAAACGCCGGCGTCATCGCGCCCAGCATGGGCAAGGCAATTGCCGCGCCGGCACCACGGAGGAACGTCCGACGGGGAATGGATTTTCTAAGAATTACCATTTTTGACTCTCCTCATTTGGAATGGAGTGCTGTTGACGATGTTAAGAATGATGGCTGACCACTTTTGGTTATCCGCCTCGGATTCGTGTGCAATCTTGCGGATAACCGGGTGGTCGTACTCTTCGACGCCGCGACCGAGGGCATAAGTCAGCAGCCGCTCGGTGAAGTTTTCAACGAACATATCCTTCTTTTGCAGCAGGACCTTGCGCAAGCCCTCGGGCCCGTTGAACGGCGTGCCGTCGGGCAGGCTGCCGGACGAATCGATCGCTGGCGAACCTGGTCCGGTGTTGTCGCGCCAACCGCCGATACCATCGAAGTTCTCCAGCGCGAAGCCCAGCGGGTCCGTCATCTTGTGGCAAGCTGCGCAGGCGGGATTCGAGCGGTGCTGTTCCATGCGTTGGCGCATGGTCAGTTTCTGCGTGGTCTGATCCTCCTTCAACGATGGAACATTGGCCGGCGGCGGCGGCGGCGGCGTGCCGAGAAGCTGCTCCAAGACCCATTTGCCGCGGATGGTCGGGGCCGTCCGGTTGGGATAGGAGGTCACCGCGAGGATGCTGGCTTGTCCGAGCAGGCCGTAGCGCTTCGGGTCATCGAGCTTAACGCGGCGGAACTCGTTGCCGTAAATGCCCTTGATCCCATAGTGCTCGGCCATGCGCTCATTGAGGAAGGTATAGTCCGTGCTCAAGAGATCGAGGACGCTATGATCCTCTCGCACCTGACTTTCGACCAGCAGTTCGGTTTCCTTCGCCATCGACTGGCGCAAATTTTCGTCGAAGGTCGTAAAGGTCGTCGAATCCGGCGCTATCCTTGCGACATTGCGCAAGAACAGCCATTGGCCGACGAAATTCTTGATCAGGGCCTCCGATTTCGAATCCGCCATCATGCGCTTGACCTGCGCCTGCAGAACTGACGGCTCGTGAAGCTGTCCCTTTTCGGCAATCGCGAGCAGCTCGTCGTCGGGAATCGTGCTCCACAGGAAGAAGGACAGGCGCGATGCAAGCTCGATGTCGCTGATCCGGTAGACCGTTCCAGGAGCGGCGTCCGCCGGATCGAGTTCCTCACGGAACAGGAAATCGGGCGACACCAGAATCTTCTGCAACGCCAATTTCACGCCCGACTCGAAGCCGCCGTCCTCCGCGCCCTGCTTATAGAGCGCTAGCAGTTGCGGCATGTCGTCGGCAGTTACCGGACGCCGATAGGCGTGGCGGGCGAGGTTGGACAGGACTTTCTCCGCGCAGGCCATTTCGTCGGCGGACTTAGACGGGTGACACGTGAAAATCTTATCGCGGCTGGGCGTTTGACCCGGCCCTTCCACATTGAACGGTCCCGCAACCGTGATGCTGGCCACGCCTTCGAAATATGCCTGCACGTCGTCGCTGCGGACTGGGTCAATGACGCCTTCCTTAAGCAGCGAATCTTTCAGGAACGTCGCATCGATTTCTCTGGTGCCGGCCTTCACGGACAGGCGGACTTTGAGTTTCGCATCGGGCGGGGTTCCGCCGCCCATCACAATCTTCTTTTCGCTGCGCGGCAGGGTGAACAGTTGGAGCCGTTGATCGTCGAGCCGGAGATCGAGCTTGCGTTCCCGCTCGAAGCCCAAATATTCGTCGTTTCTGTTCCTTTGCACGGTGACCGAAAGCTCATATTCGCCGTCCACCGGGAAGTAGTGGCGAATGCCGGTACCGCCGCGCGAGCCGACTGGTGCGGTTTCGCTTAAACGATCGTTCTGCACGAGACCGTGATGAACGTTATAGGTCTGATAGGCCGGGGGCAGCGTCATGTCGCCCACGGCAGCCCGGCTGATCTTGCGCGCCACCGACAGGTAGCGTTCCAGCAATACCGGCGAGACCTGCAAGACGTCGCCGATGTTGTCGAAGCCGTAGCCGATGTCGTCGGCCGGCAGCAGCTCGGAGACGTCAACCTCCAGCGCCAGCAAATCGCGAATGGCATTCGCGTACTCGGTTCGGTTGAGGCGGTGTAGCGTGGGACGCCCCGGATTGGGATTAACCTCTGCGATGCGATCGCGTTCGCCCTCGATCGCCAAGACGAGCGTCTTGTATGTTGCCTCGCTGGGACGCGGCATGCCGACCGGCGGCATTTCGCGATTGCGCAGCTTGCGCAAAACCTTCTCCCAGGTTTCGCCGTTGGCGGCGAGATTGGAGAGGTCCAAGCCTTCGAGATTCAGTTTTGCGCGCGCCTTCGGACCGAAATGGCAGGTGTCGCAATAAACCTTTTCGGTCTGCCAAAGCACTTGCGCATTGAATTGCGGATGAGCAGCCGCCGCGGCCGCGGATTTGTCGGCCGGGAATGTTGCGGCGGGCATGAAAAGCGCGGTCGCCAATACGGTAGCCACAGCGCCTAGTGCTCGGGTACGAATCATAAGTCGCTCCCTCCCACGTGCAAAGAAGAAGCCTACACCCAGGAGCCGCCCCCCTACAAGCGTGCTGGGGCAGATTTGGCCGAGAATTCCTGCCTTTTTTGCCTCTCTGTCGCGACGCTGAGAGCCGCCTCGAGGCGAGGCCGGCCAGGTGGCCATCCGGGAGCCTATCCTATTGATTTTATGACTAATGATAGCTGTGGCGCTGCTGGTGCGGGCCGAGCGTTCCGGCCCTTGGTAGCGACACTTGTCTATTTCCAGTCAGCAGTCTGTTCACAAATTGCTTTGGCAATCGCTCGCTCGGCGCTGCTAAAATCATAAGCCGCCTTATCCCCCGATTCTCTCCCCGAGAGGTCTCACCATGTCGAATGCACGTCGCGCTGGAATGATGGCGGCATCGGTCATTGTTGCATTGCTCGCCGCTGCACCGCAGCTTTTCGCGCAAGGCGGGCTGCCCAATCCATACCGCCCCGTGAAGGGACTTGCCGATGGCGGCGGCCCGTTCGTCCCAGGCGGCGAGTGGGCATCGAGGCCGGCGGGACCGCCCGCTTCCGTCTACGTCGACGTTGACGGCGAAAGCATCTGGGCCGTCATCAGATGCGACGAGACCAGCCCCGTGCCGATGGCCTCGGGCGGACGCTTCGGCATCGACTGCCTCGGTCCGGACAACAAGATCAAGAACATCGACACCATCTTCAAGTTCGATTCGAAGGGCAAAATCGTCAAACGCTTCGGCCGCGGGCTGTTCATTTGGCCCCACGGACTTCATGTCGATCGCGACGGCAATGTCTGGGTGACCGACGCAGCGAGTCAGCAGGCCGTGGCCATGGCGGCGAAGGCAGGCGTGCATGCCGGACACCAAATCTTCAAATTCAGCCCCGATGGAAAACTGCTGATGAGGCTCGGCGAAGCGGGCGTTGCCGGAAACGATCAGACTCATTTCACGTCGCCGAGCTCGGTGGCGGTCGCCGCCAATGGCGACATTTTCGTCGCCGACGGTCACGAAGTGAACGGCAACAACCGCGTGGTGAAGTTCTCGAAGGACGGAAAGTTCATCAAGGCATGGGGAAAGACCGGCTACGCGCCGGGCGAGTTCCGCACGCTGCACGGCATCGCCATCGATTCTAGAGGCCGCGTGTTCGTGGCCGACCGCAACAACAATCGCATCCAGCTCTTCGACCAGGAGGGGAAGCACTTGTCGACGTGGACGCAGTTCGGCACGCCGAGCGGAATCGCCTTCGACGACAAGGACCAAATCTATGTCGCCGATTCCGAATCGGACGGCGTCAACAATCCGGGCTGGGAGCAAGGCATCAGGATTGGAGATCTTAAAACGGGTTTTGTCACCGCCTTCATTCTCGACCAGGGCGGCAATCCCAATACGCAAACCGGAAGCGGCGCGGAGTTCGTGGCGGTGGACAAGCACGGCAACATTTTCGCCGGAGAGCCGCGCCCGCACGTTTTGCAGAAATACGTCAAAGTCAGGTAGTTGCGCGAAAGCGGCACGAAACCGCTAGCGCATCATCCGATCAACTTCGATCGGATCATGCGCTAGATTCATCGGCTTGTCGCGCAATCTACGGCGAACCGCGGTAGGCGCTTCGCCGGATTGCGCTTTAAAGCACCAGCATGGAGGCGGAAAAAGGCAACAACCCTGCAACCGCGATTGTCTCTTGCAGCCAAAACGGAATAGCCACCATGACGTGCGCGAGGGACTTGCTGCGGTCGAGTTCGGCGGCTGAGTGGAGGTGCGTGGTGCGAACTTCAATTTTATTTTTGTCGGCGATTTGGAATTTTGATTCTCGATATCCCTTAGACATCGTACGCAACCTCGAATTTCATAATTTTACCGGCGGCTTTGCCAAGCCGGATCGTCCCCCCTCCTAGGAATCTAGCCACGAGCGCCGGATCGTGGCTGTGCAATTTTGCTCATAGCGCCATGGGGGCCGAAAAATTTTGATTCACAACGAGAGGTTGAAGCAAGACGCCCTGAGCATGATGCGGATCATGGCGAGGTGGACCAAAGGACCGGCCTGCGCCTCGACGAAAATGACCTACACCTCCAAGGTGCAGTCTAAATCCAGCTAAGGATCTGTCGTCATGGCGACTGTATAATGATCTGTCGTCATGGCGACTGTATAATATTGACCAACGGCGGATGGTCCAGAAGCGGTAACAGTCGTATGCTTCGGTGCCGATTCGGGGGGGACCCGAACTCATCGAGACTCCGTTTTGGCAAGCGCAGATCGACAGTTTGATGTGAACGACTTCCTCGCCCACGCCGGCGAAGGGCGCACTGTTGACAAATATCACAAGCAGCAAAAAATCTTCTCGCAAGGGGAAGCCGCCGACTCCATTTTTTACATCCACAAGGGCAGACTGAAGCTCTCCGTCCTTTCCGAGCACGGCAAAGAAGCTGTGGTGGCAATTCTTGGAAAAGACGAATTTTGCGGTGAAGGATGCTTGGCTGGGCAGACGCGACGCATGTCGACAGCAGAGGTCCTCACGGACTGCGAGATCATGCGGCTAGGGAAGGAGGCCGTCATTCGCGCGCTCCATGACGAGCCCGCCTTCTCCGAGATGTTCGTTGCACATCTCTTGGCGCGCACGATCCGCGTTGAAGAGGATCTGGTCGATCAGCTCTTCAATTCGAGTGAAAAGCGCTTGGCAAGGGCGCTGCTCTTGTTGGCGAACTTCGGCAAGGAAGGCAGGCCCGAGCCCATCGTCGCAAAGGTGAGCCAGGAGATGCTCGCCGAGATGATCGGAACCACGCGATCGCGCGTGAGCTTCTTCATGAACAAATTCCGGAAATTGGGCTTCATCCAATACAACGGGCATATGGAAGTCCACAGCTCATTGCTCGGCGTCGTCCTGCACGATCAACCGGAGATCAGAGAAAAGACACGTGCGGCACGCAAGGCGTAAGGCCGGCATGCGCGCAAGCGGCAACATTTTCGCCGGAGAGCCCCGCCCCCACGTTTTGCAGAAATACGTCAAAGTCAGGTAGCTGCACGCGGCGCCTCAACGTGCGGGCTCGACGCCGAAAGCGGCTGATCGCATCTCACTGCACCTCGAGCCCTTTGGACTCGACACGCTCCGAACAGTATCCTGCTGAAACGATGACGGCTTCAGGATAAGGCCGCCTGAATGACACGCACGCTGCCGACGGATCGCATCGCCTATTCGCCCATCTCCGCTCGCCCGCAGCTTGCGCTGCCCGGCGGCGCCAGAATGGTCGTCTGGGTCATCGTCAACATCGAGGAATGGAATCCGCTGGAAGCGATGCCGCGCACCGTGCTGACGCCGCCCGCGGGCGGCTCGCCGATGCCCGACATTCCGAATTGGGCCTGGCATGAATACGGTAATCGCGTTGGTTTTTGGCGCCTGCTCGATGTGTTCGACGAGCTGAACATCCCCGCTGTCTTGGCGATCAACGGCTCCGCCATTCGCAGCTACGGCGCAATCGCGCGCGCCGCATTGCAGCGCGGCTGGGAATTTATGGGCCATGGATTCAGCCAGAAGAACATGCAGAAGGTGGAGAACGAGCGCGAGGATATCGTCAAGACGCGTGAGGCTATTGCTGCGTTCACCGGCCGGCCGCCGCGCGGTTGGCTTGGACCTGGATTGACCGAAACCTGGGAGACGCCGGACCTCCTTGTGGAGGAAGGATTCGATTATGTCGCGGACTGGGTGCTTGACGATCAGCCCGTGCGGCTGAAGACACGGAGCAAGCCGATCGTCAATCTGCCCTACACGCAAGAATGCAACGATGTTGCAATGATGCTGATCCAACACC
>WNFT01002251.1_pt1 | contig 16538 bp, 18 predicted proteins | sample 5400191 | NCBI WGS metagenome assembly WNFT01 (sample SAMN13153359, study PRJNA577476) | soil metagenome | isolation source: 80 cm saprolite under Madrone tree | place: USA:California | collected 2016-06-14 | reverse complement strand
ACCCGACGCTGGTGCGCGCCTTCGGCATCAATGTGCCGCGCATGATCATGCTGACCTACGGCTTTGGCGTCGCCCTGGCGGCGCTCGCCGGCGTGCTGGCGGCGCCGATCTACAATGTCAGCCCGCAGATGGGGTCCGAGCTAATCATCGTGGTGTTCGCCGTGGTCGTGATCGGCGGCATGGGATCGATCCTGGGGGCAATCCTCACCGGCTTCGGCCTCGGGATCATCGAGGGGCTCACCAAGGTGTTCTTTCCGGAGGCATCGAATACGGTGATCTTCGTCATCATGGCGATCGTGCTGCTGATCCGCCCGGCCGGGCTGTTCGGACGGGGCACCTGACATGGTCGCCGAGAACGTCGCCGTTGCGGCGAAGCGCGCGCGGGTCAGCAACATCGGCATTGCCTTCGCGGTCTTGGTGGCGGTGCTGATCTTGGCGCCGCTGCCGCCATTGAGCCTTTATCCGGTCGACCTGATGCGGGCGCTGTGCCTGGCGCTGTTTGCTTGCGCGTTCAATCTCCTGATCGGTTATGGCGGGCTGTTGTCGTTCGGACACGCGATGTTTTTTGGCTGGGCGGCCTATGTGGCGGCGCATCTCGCCAAGGTCGGCACCGTCAGCCTGCCGTATTGGGCGGGTACGTGGAACTGGGTGGTCATCCCGCTACCGCCGCTCACGCCGGAACTCGCCATTCTGGCCGGCGCGGCGTTTGCGGGCCTGCTCGGCGTCATCGCCGGCAGCCTGGCGATCCGCCGTCAGGGCATTTACTTTGCGATGATCACGCTGGCGCTCGCCCAGATGATGTACTTCTTCGCCCTGCAGGCGAAATTCACCGGCGGCGAGGACGGCATCCAGGCGGTGCCGCGGGGGCGGCTGTTCGGCGTGATCGACCTCACCGACAATGTGGCCATGTATGCGTTTGTCGCGGCGGTATTTCTCGCTGCGTTCATCCTCATCTATCGCATCGTCCATTCGCCGTTCGGCGAAGTCCTCAAGGCGATCCGGGAAAACGAGCCGCGCGCGATTTCGCTCGGCTATAAGACGGAGCGCTACAAGCTCGTCGCTTTCGTGCTGTCGGCGACGCTTGCCGGGCTCGCGGGCGCCACCAAGGCAATCGCGATCGGGCTCGCCTCGCTCAGCGACGTGCAGTGGCAAATGTCCGGCGAGGTCGTCCTGATGACGCTTGTCGGCGGTCTCGGCACGATCTTCGGGCCGGTGGTGGGCGCCGCCATCATCGTTGCCATGCAGACCCAGTTGGTCAGCGTCGGCCAGTGGGTGACCATCATTCAGGGCGTCATCTTCGTGGCATGCGTTCTCTTGTTCCGGCGGGGCGTCGTCGGCGAACTGGCCGCGCTGCTGCGCATCAAGCTGTGATCGGGGGTAGGGTGGGCAAAATCGCCTGCCGCAGCGGTCATGAGAACAGTGTCGGCGATTTTGCCCACGCTGTCAGACCGATGGGTCGACCCGACCGCGTGGGCAACGCGCCGCCACGTTCGCGCATCAGATCAGAGGTCACGGCATCGGCGCGTTGCCCACCCTACGATGCTGCGCATTAGGCTGCACTCACAGCGGCAGGCGGAACCGGAAATGCCGGCCACGGCGCTGTTGCGAGCGGCCCCGACGATCCCGATCGGTCGACGAGCTTGCGGCGTCGCCGGACGGTTCGATCGCGGCGAGGCGCGCCTTCTGCTCGTCCGTCAACGTCGCATAAAAATCATCAAGCGCCGGCTGGAGGGTCCGCACCGCTTCCAGCATCGCGGCAAGCCGTCTCTCCATGGTCTCCAGGCGGCCGGTCGGGGCGGCGGGATCGTTCTTGGGACAACTCTCGCTCAAGTATCGGATCGCCCGTTGCGAGGCGGTCTTGAGGTCATTGAATTTCGCCCGTTGCGACTCGTTGAGCGACAAGGTCTGCTCGATACGGTCGGCGCTCCATGCTCCAAGACCCGCCGGGCCCGGGCCGCAGGAGAGTTCGCCGGGACGCAGCATCGCGGGGCCGAGCACCGTCGCCGTCGCCTGCGCCCCACTACGTTGGGAGGATTGCGCAACCGCCGGCGCGACTGCAATGATGGACAAGAACACAGCCGCACTATGCAGCGTGGGCGCAAGCTTGAGCCGAATTGTCATATCCAATCCCCCGCTTGTCGATTCGATATTACTGCCAAATGGAGGATACATGGCGCGGTTTTTGGAGCGCGTTCCGATGGGACCGAATCATCTCCCCACCGTCATGCCCGCGCGGAGACACCCCGCCGCGTTACGCGGCGGGGACCCCCTCTTCGCGGGCATCCACGTCTTTCTTGCCGAGCGTCAGGAAGCAAGGCGTGGATGGCTGGGACATAAGGGCGTTCACGCCCGTCTTCGACGGGCTGCTGCCCGGCCATGACTCACTGATGGTTCAGCATGAGCCGACTCCCCTAAAACGAGGTCACGATGATTGCACCGGCCGCAACCGAAACTTTGGTCTTGGATTGGCTCGCTTCCCAGAACGACGCCATGCTCGACCTCGTGCGCACGCTTGTCGACATCGACAGCGGCAGCTACGACAAGGTAGGAGTCGACGCGGTCGGAGCGCGGTTGCGCGCGTTTCTGGCTGCGCACGACGTGGCGTCTTCGGTCATCGGCAACGATCGCTTCGGCGACGCCATCCGGGCGCAGGTTGACAACGTAGCGGGCGGGGCCGCGAACGCGCCCGTGCTGCTGCTCGGCCACCGCGATACCGTATTTCCTGCGGGCGAGGCCGGACGGCGTCCGTTCTATATCGTCGACGGCCATGGCTCAGGACCGGGCTGCTGCGACATGAAGGCCGGCGTCGTCATCAACGCATTCGTGCTTGCGGCCCTCGCGCGGTTTGCCGCCGCGCCATCGCCGGTCACGGCCCTGTTCACCGCCGATGAGGAGATCGGCTCGCCCTCCTCCAAGGCGTTGATCAAGGAAACCGCGCGAACGGCTCGCGCGGTGTTCAACAGCGAGCCCGGCCGTCCCGGCGGCGGCATCGTCACCGGGCGCAAGGGCGGCAAATTCATGCGCATCGAGGTCATCGGCAAGGCGGCCCACGCCGGCAACAATCTCGCCGACGGCATCAGCGCCATCGAGGAGCTCGCCCGCAAGATCGTCAAGCTGCATGCGCTCACCGACCTGCCAAACGGCATCAGCTGCAATGTCGGCACCATCGCGGGCGGCCAGACCGTCAACACGGTGGCCCCGCATGCTGCTGCCGAACTTGACCTGCGCTTCATCCACCAGGAGGAGGGCGAGCGCACCTTGGCGGCGATCGAGGCCATTGTGGCCGAGGCCAACGTGCCGGGCACGCGCGCGAGCCTCGAAATCACCGGCGAGTTCGAGCCGCTGGTCGCAAGCGATGCATCGCGACGCCTGTTCGAGCATTACGCCGCCTGCGCCCGCTCGCTTGGCCATACGGTCGAAGGCGTATTCGCAGGCGGCTGCGCCGACTCCGGCTTCGCGGCGAGCGTCGGCGCTCCCACCATCTGCGCCGTCGGCCCGATCGGCGGGCGGGCGCACTCGCCGGAGGAATATCTCGAGGTGGATTCGATCGTGCCCCGCGCCCAGGCGCTGGCGCTCGCGATCATGCGGCTTGATGCGGGGTGAGTAATCCGATGTTCAATATTGCCGATGGCTACGCCCGGCATACCGTCGCTGCCTGCAAGATTTGTGGGTGTCGCTTGAACCTTTGACCTAGGTCGGAACGTCTAAAGGCGATCGGCTCATTCGCAGGATCAGCAGGCGCCCATGCGGCGCGATTTGCTCGAACGGTGGCTGCGGCAGTCGCCGTCAGCTTTGCGATCGCTTACGGCGGGCGGCCCAAGGAGCATCTCGATGGAATATGGATACGGTCGTAATTTCTGGCACATGTGGGATGTGGTCCAGCGCGGCTTCGTCAACGACTGCACGGATCCGTGGGTCAAACAAAACCTCGGCCCCGGCCTCATGCTCGCGATTTGCTGGGAGGAAACCGAGTTTCAAAACATACGCCAAACCGATTGCACGCACGAGATGTGGATGAAGCGCTGGTCGAACCCCGGCAAGACGGCCGACGGCCAGTTCGCCGGCAATCACGCGGTCGGCTTCGTCCAGGTCGAGCGCGATACCATCGGCATGTGGCTCCTTTTCAATTCGGAACTTTGTCTCGGCTTGCCGGGATTCAGCCCCGACATGATCTATGTGCAGGACGACAAATCGGTGTCGACGGAGCGCAAGGAAAAGCGCCACAGGTGGTGGCAAACGATCGACCAGGAAATTCTTGCGAGCGACGTTGCGGGATTTCAGCTCGGCTGGCGCACGTTCTCGCACATGCACAGGGCAAAGCCCGCAAACGGCGTTGAGACGACGCTGCAGAATTATGCGGGCGACAGCAATGAGCGTAAGCGCAGCAAGGCTGACATCGTGAAGGGATGGCGCGACACCGACGCCTGCCTGCGCGTGGTGTCCGCAATGTCGCCCTACCGCCTTAAAGCGGAAAACGGGTTTCTGTTGGCGAACCGGATGCTCGCCGGTGCGTTCAAGTTCGCCAAGCCTAATGGCAACTTTGCCCGCGTATTCGCCGGCTCAAGTCAAGGGGATGCGCAAAAGATATCCGCCGTATACGAGAAGTTTCTCAACGGTCGCCACTACGACCAACTGGTCAACGACCAAGGCAAGATCGCTGTGCTGCGGAACGATCTGAAGGACGCTCTCGGCATTGTGGAAGATCGGTGATGGCGCCAACCGCGCCGCGTTCATTGAAGGTCGCTTGCCCAAAATCACCTGAGCAACGGATAAGCAAGTTGCCCGCAGAGCTTGAAGCTCAAGTCCTGATCGAACAGGAGCTTCATTTAGACAGTCAGCAGGCGGCGTTCGCGATCGGCGGCGTACGCCAGGCAGGCGCGGATATCGCGTTCGGTCAATTCGGGGTACTCATCAAGAATTTGCTCATGCGACATGCCTTCGGCGAGCCAGCCAAGGACGTCGCCGACAGCGATTCGCATCCCCCGGATGCAGGGACGCCCGCCGCGTTTGCCGGGCTCGATTGTGATGATCTCCTGGTAGCTCATATACTCATTTTACTCGGGACATTCGCCTGAGGCTAGCATCTCTAAAGCGTCGGCCCGCGGCGAATGTTCCGAAGTGCCCAAACACGATTTGCACTTTTCGATCACAATCCCTGCATAGACCACCTGCGCAGTACGCGGGTTGCGGCCACTGGTGCGGTCGATATATCGGAGGCGTTCGTTCCTCCTCATGCGGTCCTCATCTCATGCCAAGCACCCTGTTTTCGCCCATCCGGCTCGGCAGTGTCGAACTGGAAAATCGCATCGTCGTCGCCCCCATGTGCCAGTACAGCGCCGCAGACGGTTGCGCCACCGATTGGCACCTGGCCCATCTCGGCATGCTGGTGAACTCGGGCGCCGGCCTCGTCATTGTCGAGGCGACCCATGTGGAGCGCCACGGCCGCATCACCCATGGCTGCATGGGGCTTTATTCGGACGAATGCGAAGCGGCGCTCAAGCGCGTCGTCGATTTCTGCCGCCGCGCCGGGACCGCAAAACTCGGCATCCAGCTTGCCCATGCGGGCCGCAAAGCCTCCGTGCAACGGCCTTGGGACGGCGGCGGCCCGCTGAAACCGGGCCAGGACCCTTGGGCAACCATTGGGCCGTCCGCGCTGCCGTTCGGGCCCGGTTGGCACACGCCGCGCGCCATGGCGGCGGACGATTTCGCACGCGTGCGCAGCGCCTTCGCGGCGGCGGCGCAGCGCGCCGTGCGGATCGGCTTCGACGCCATCGAGCTGCACATGGCCCACGGCTATCTGGCCCACAGCTTCATGTCGCCGATCGCGAACGAGCGCACCGATCAATATGGCGGCTCGCTGGAAAATCGCATGCGCTTTCCGCGCGAGATCGCCGAAGCCGTGCGGCAGGTGGTGCCGCCCGCCATCGCGCTCGGCGCCCGCATCACCGGCAGCGATTGGCGCGACGGCGGATTGACGGCGGCCGATGCGGTGTTCTGCGCCAAGACGCTTCATGCCGCCGGCTTGGATTATGTGGACGTATCCTCGGGCGGCATTTCGCCCGAAGCGCGCACGCCGACGACGCCGGGCTACAATGTCGAGATCGCCGGTGAGGTGCGCGCGACCGGCCTCGCGACCCGCGCGGTCGGCCTGATCGTGACGGCGCAGCAGGCCGAAACGATCGTGTCCGAGGGCAAAGCCGATATGGTGGCGTTGGCGCGTGCGGTCCTCGACGATCCCCATTGGGGCTGGCATGCGGCGCGCACGCTTGGTGCCGACATCAAACGGCCCAATCAGTATTTGCGGTCTGCGCCGGCCCTGTGGCCAGGGGCGACGATGGCGCGTTAGGTCGGGAGGACTTGTAGGGTGGGCAAAATCGCCTGCTGCGGCGATCGTGATATGCGATCACCGTCAGCGATTTTGCCCACGCTGTCGCACGAGCGGCTTGACCCGACCGCGTGGGCAACGCGCCGCCACGTTCGTGCATAAGATGGGACGCCACGGCGTCGGCGCGTTGCCCACCCTACGCTGGGCTCACCGCATCAGCCCCGCAAGTCGCGCGCCGGCAAGCCGGTCGAGATCAGCCGGTCGATCGACATCCCACAGGCGCGCCGGTTCGCGCCACGACAGACCGAGGCGGCTGAGGCGGCGGCGCGTTTCTGCCATCACGGATGAGGTGCTCCAGGTCATGCCTGCAAACAGCGCCGGCTCTGCTCGCCGCATGCCGATGAGGCCGTAACCGCCGTCATCCACCGGTATGATGACCACGTCGATCCCATCGACGAGCGCCCGCGCCGCCGCGCGCAAATTCTCTGGCGTGAGCGCCGGGCAGTCGGTGCCGACCACGATCGCGGGGCCGCGCGCGGCCTCGACCGCGGCCATCATGCGCGCGCCGAGGTCGCCTTCCGGCTGCGCCGCGAGAGCGATGCCGAGCTGTGCCGCGATCGTCTGGAATACCGGGTGGTGGCAATCGGGCGCCGCCCACAAGGTAACCGGACCGATGGCAGCTGACTGGGCGGTGGTCACGGTGTGCGCGATGAAGCGGGCCTGGAGGTTGGCGGCGCCATCGGCGCCGAGCACCGGCGCGAGCCGCGTCTTGGCAAGGCCGGGCAGGGGCGCCTTGGCGAGGATTGCAATTGCCACGCCTTCAGGATTACCGCGGGACATAGCCGTAGGATCGCGCCAGCCAGGCGGGGTTTGCGCCGAGAAAATACGCCAGTCGCAGCCCCCACATGAGGAGAATCGTTCTCACCACGCCGTGCGTTTCCCAGCGGCGCCCCGAGGTGACGACCGGCGCCTTGATGCACAGCGGCGGACCGATGCGCTTGAGGCGTTTCGTCATGGCGATGTCCTCCATCAGCGCAATATCGGGAAAGCCCGGCCCGAACGCCGCCCGCGACATGAAGATCGCCTGATCGCCCGTCGCGATGCCGGTCAGCCGCGAGCGCAGGTTCGTCGCGGCCGCGATGATCGAAAAGAGCGGGTGCGCGCCGGCAATGCGGACGTCGAATCGTCCCCAGAACGCTCCCGAGGTGCAGCCGGACCGGGCAAGGCCATCGCGGATGAGGGCGTCGGCGTCTCCCGGTAGGCGCGTGTCCGCATGGAGAAACAACAGCACTTCGCCGCCTGACGCCGCGGCACCGGCGTTCATTTGCGTGCCGCGCCCGCGCGGCGCCGCAATGACGATATCGGCGAGTGGACGCGCGAGCGCGACGGTCGCATCGTTGCTGCCGCCGTCGGCCACCACAATCTCGACGCCGCGCTTGCGCAGCGGCGCCAGCGCGCCGAGCGCTTCCGCAATGCCGCCTGCCTCGTTGAGCACCGGCATGACGACGGCGAGCTTCATCGCGCCGCCGATGCGAGCGCCTGCGCGACGGTGTAGGCGGGGCCTTCAAGTATGCGCCGCGCATAAGACAAGTGGGCGGGCGTGCCTGCGGGCCAGCGGGCGAGGAAGCGATCGAGAAATTGCCCATGCTCGTAGCCGACCGCGAGCGTGTCGATATGCATGCCATCGCGCTTGAGGCCATAGACGGCCCCGTGAGGCGAGGGCGTTGTTGCGATCCGCGAGATGAGGCCGTGGCGAGTGCCCTTGAAATTCGGCATCCCGGCGGCGCCGTTGTTGATCACCGTGAGGCGCCCGTTCGGCAGCGCGGTGTCGTGCAGCAGGGCAAGGCAGGTGTGGGTTGAGGCGAATACATCAACGTGCGACCGCGCCCGCACATCAGCGAGCATGGCCGGTGCTGCGGCAACGAGGTTTTCGCGCGTGAACCCCCAGCCCGCGAGTGAGGTCGCGTCGCCATGCACGATGCCGACGCGCAGGCCGCCGACTTCGGCCACGAGGTGCATGGGCAGTCCGGCCACACGCGCCCGCGCAGCCGGCGCGGCGGCCGCAGTGCGGCGCAGTTCGCGCAAGATCCGGTTCGAGCGCATCACTACATCGTCGGCGACGGCGCTCGGATAGGCGCAGCCGCATCCGGCGCCGATATCCATGGTGCGGGCGATCTCGGTCTCGACGTTGCCGCGCAACGCGCGATGGGGCATCACGGCGCGTTCGACCGCATCGAACCAGTTATCCTCGGCGTCGAACCAATGGAAGTCGCCGTTGTAGACGATCGCGACATTGCTGATCTCCGCCGCCGCAAGCCGCTCGATCGCGTGGGCCGCCGCGAGGTTTCCGTAAAGGCCGCCGGCGACATAGAGAGTATCGCCGGCAAAATCCGCGCGTCTGGCGAACACCACCGGATCGTAGAAATAGTCCAGCGGGCAGATGCGGCCAGCACCTCTCCCCGCTTGCGGTTCTCCCCGCAAGCGGGGAGAGGGAGAAGAAGCGCCGTACGCTTGCAGGTCCGCATTCATTCCGCCGCTTCCTTCAGCGCCCCGCCGCAGCTCGATCCCTGTCCGGCGCTGCAGCCATAGCAGTGACCGGCGACCTGGATCGGGTTGTGGTCGAGATCGTCCGTCAGCAGGTCTTCGAGGCGGCGTCGTGCGCCGTCCGCTCCGGTCAGCGGCAGATCGAGCATCTGGTTGAAGTCGCAATCATAGAGATAGCCGCGCCAATCGACCGAGACGAGGTCGCGGCACATGACGCTGTCGAGATTGTGGTCGCGATGGGCTTGGCGCAGCAGCCCCATGTAACGATCGAATTCGCCTTTGGAGATGAGGGTCGATCCAAACCGCGCAATCGGCATGTTGGCAAGCGTGAACAGGCGATTGAATACGATGCCGAATTTGTCTCCGAGTTGGCGCCGGTAGTCGGCCTCCAGCGCCTCCTGGGGCGGCGGCAGCGAGGGGCCCTGGGGATTGTAGACGAGATTGAGAATGAGGTCGGTTCCGTCGCGTCCATAACCCAGCGCATTGAGGCGCCGCAGACCTCTGATCGAGCTTTCGAAAACGCCCTTACCGCGCTGCCTGTCCACATTGTCGGCAAGATAGCACGGCAGCGAGGCAACGATCTCGACCTGCTCAAGCTTCAGGAACTGGGCGAGGTCTTCCTGGCCAGCCACCTCCAGGATCGTGAGATTGCAGCGGTCGATGACACGCACGCCGAGATCGCGGGCGGCGCGAACCAGCCGGCGGAAGTGCGGATTGAGTTCCGGCGCTCCCCCGGTGATGTCGAGTGTCGAGATACGCCCGTGCGCCAGCACCGCAACCACGAGGTCGACGGTTTCGCCGGCCATCTCCTCGGTGCGCTGCGGGCTCGCACCCACGTGGCAATGCACGCAGGACTGATTGCAGCGGTAGCCGACATTGACCTGCAAGGTGTCTATGCGTCGGCGGACGAGCGGAGGAAATTCGATCTTTGCAAGAAGCGGCCAGGTATCGCGCATTCGCGTATCCCGTGATTGATTTTGATCCTGCCGGCAAGGCGTGCATCGTCGGGGCAGAAGTTCGCACAGACGCCGGCCGAGGTCACCTGCCGGAATGCCACGGGCACACAACTTCGCGACGCCATTTTTGTGGGGACCCGTGAGGGGGGTAAGACAAGGTCAGGGGCCATAGGGCGGATTAGCGCAGCGTAATCCGCCGCTAGGTGGCGCAATACGCTGCGCTATTGGGCCCTACACTGCCTCAACGGTGGGTTTCCCGGCCTTGATGACGCGTACGCCAACGAGGCGTTCACCGGAATACTCCCTGACGATCTCATCCTGGTCGGCGACCTCGCCGAGGGTGAACTCGCGTTCCGGCGCCACGATGATGAGATTTCTGCCCGAGTGAACGGAAATCAATCCATTGTGGCGGTCCGCGATGGCGGCGAGACTCCTGATCTGGCTGTAGTAGGGTTCCTTGCGCCACGCTTCCGGAAATCCCGGATCGCATTGAAAATCGAGGCCGTTGCCGTCGCGACCGACCGTGATGACGATCTTCGATCGATCGGGCTTCCATTCAGGACCAAATCTCGGATTGGTGAGCCATCCGCACAGAAAGGCGCGGCATCCGCCGGGGCGATCTGCATATATGCCACACCCCTTGCCGCGCACGCAGTGGGGGCACCATGCGCCCCGCGGCTTGTCGATTTCCGGGACACCCATGATCTTGCAGCACAAGGTGCAGCCGCCGCATGACCGCCCAGGCAGCGGTTCTGTCGGAGCGGGAATCTTATCCATCAACGCGCTTGACCCTGCGGGTCGGCGACCGCCGGACGCGGCGCCGCCCGGTCAAGGTCGATGCGGCCGAACGCCGGGATTTTCAGCGCCGGATGCAGCGCATCGAGTCCGGCTACCAGGCTGAGCACATTGAGTTCGATGCCCTCGACCATGCCGACCTTTAATCCCAGCAACCCATAGAGGCCCGCCTCGACCCCGGTGCGGCTGGCGGTGCGGCCGAGCCACGCGCCGTCAATGCGATAATCCTTGCCGATCGCCTCCGGCGGCATGGCGATTTCAAGTTCGGGCGCGGCGCGCAGGACAGTCGCCACGAAGGTGTTGCTGTTGGGGCCGGGCCACATGCGATAGTCGCCGTATTCGGTATAGGGATACGCCATGATGGCGGCTTCGATCTTAGGGATGGCGGTGGCCGCAAGGGCGCCGCGAATATCGGCGACGATCCGGGGCCGATCGCCCAGCCAATAGCCGTCCGGCGGCCGGCCGTTGATCCGCAGCGGCCGGCCGAAGCCGGTCACCTCGTAGCGGGTGTAGGCATCGGCGCCGGCTGCCTTCACCACGATCCAGGTATGAACCGCCAAAATACCCCGCCAGCCGGCAGTGCGCGCCGCGAACACCACGATGCGCGCCTGCGGGTCGCTCGCGGCCTCCGGCAGGATCCCGGCGCTCGACCATCGCGCGGTCTGCCAATACCGCGGCTCCTCGAACGACCACAGCACGGCTTTGGTCGCCACCGGCGCCAGGAAAACCACAGACAACGTCAGGCTGATCTTGCGGCCGAAGTTTCCCATCGGTTCAGCGCCACCCTGGTTGGTCAGGAGTCGATATCGTCCCGCAAACCGGAACGATATCGCGGATGCGGCCGCGCGCAAATACGCTGATGCCGTAGCCCGGATGGAGCGCAGCGTAATCCGGGAATGGTCGTCGCCCAAACTAATGCCGTTCCCGGATTACGCTGCGCTCCATCCGGGCTACGGGGCCAGCCACCGCTTCCGGAGCTGGTGACGTTCGGTTATCCTGGACCACAAACGATCCAGCCGCATTCCAATCGAAAACGGCCCGACGCCGGCGCCACAGCGAGGAACGCTCTATGTTGAAAGTCGCCCCAACGGACCATTTCAATCGTGTCGCATTAATGATGATGCCCCGCATCATCGCCGTCGTCCTCGGGACTCTCGCGGTGACGAGCATTCAGGCGATGGCCGAGACAACGGGCACGATCCCGGCGCTCGCCGCCGGTGGTCTCGGCTGGATCAGCGCCGGCGGCTTTCTCGATCCGCCGCCCGGGACCGGGCATGGTCCGATCAAGCAGCATCCCGCCCACCCGTTTCACGGCAACCTGGACGGTCCCGGACAAGTGACGCCGACGATCGGCAACATCGACGATCCGGTCCTCAAGCCCTGGGCCGCCGCGCAGATGCAGGCCTCGAACGAGGAGGTGCTCAGCGGCCAGCGGGGCCTGCCGTTCTCTGCTCAAGGGCGATGTTATCCGGGCGGCGTTCCCGGGCAGCTGCTCTATCCGATCGAGCCGATGTACTTCATCCAGACGCCGAAACAGGTGTGGATGATCTGGCAGCGCGATCACATGGTGCGCCGCATCTACCTGACCGACCAGCATTCGGAGATCGTCAAGCCGTCGTGGTTCGGCGAATCGATCGGCAGGTATGAAAACGGCGAACTGGTCGTCGACACCATCGGCCTGTCCACCCGTTTCAGCTTCATCGACAATTTCCGCACGCCGCACTCGGAGAAAGAGCATGTGGTCGAACGCTACAAGATTTCCGCCGACGGCAACATGCTGGAGGCGAGCGTGACCGTCGAGGACCCGGACGCCTTAAACGCGCCGCTCCACATGATCAAGCGCTGGCGCAAGGCGGCCAATCCGGGATTGGAGACGGTCTGCGCGGAGAACAACGGGGATCATTTCAGCAAGAACCTGTTCCCGATTCCGGAGGCGAAGACGCCGGATTTCTAAGACAAAGTCTCGGTCCGAACGGCGCCCCCGTGTCAGGATCGCCACGGCCGCGGCAAGCGCCTTTTTATATTGCCGTCGTAAACTCGGCGACGCAGTGACACCACCGCGCCGGTTGTGTCGCCCTCGCCCGATGCCGGGAGCTTTATCTCGCGTTGGCCCCCGATCACAACGAAAAGGCTGCCCGAAGGCGGGCCCGGAGGACATTGAGATTCAATGGGGCGATACCGGGGATATTCAGGTCGGGGTCAATCTACCTGACCGAAAATCGCCCGATGATCCAATGTGGGTTATTGTCGTACATCACTTTCGTTCCCAACCCAAATTTTGCTTTGGACGTGTCGAAGCACTGCGTCGGCGATCTGTCACTGAAGGCGGTCTGAATTCCGCCCATCGGTTGAAACTCATCAATTGGGATGGCCTTGATCGCAACGATATGGTCGAGGCTCGGCGCCGCGTTCGGCGACGTGGCCCGCGCAGTCGCGCTCGGAACCGCGGCGTTCGCGGTTGCGTTCTGCGGCTCGGCCTGCGCATTTCTGGCATTGCCGGCAGTCAGCACTGAACCGACCGTCGCTGCTGCGTCCTCCAATGCCGACGCGGCCCGTGCTTGTCTGACATTGCCGAGAATCAAGAGCGCACCGGCCGCCGCTGCGGCGGCCTTCACTGCCGGCGCGGAGAACATGGCTTGCAGCATCGCACTGCTCCCCCCAGCAACTTCGGCAGCTATCGCACCCGGAGCGACGATTGTTGACTGTACCGCGGCCGCCCCGCTCGCCTCATAGGCGATAACGACCTCGATCGCACCTGCCTGCGCGCTAGCCTCGACGGTCGTGGCCGTTACAACCGTGGCTCCGGCGGCTGCACCTATGCCGGCCGCCGCTGCAATGGCGATGCCGCCAGCCCATGCCCCCACGGCCGCGCCGATGATTATCCAAGAGATGTATTTGGCCACGACCATCTGTTGGTGTGTGTCGATAAAGAACGGCAATTTCAGTCGCACCAGGTCCCACTGCTTGGCCGCCTTCTGCTTGATGTAATCCAAGGTGTAGAAATCCTGCGGGACAATGATAACGTAATCTGGACTATCCGGCTCGTAAAAGGGAACTGTCTTCGGCAACTGAGCCCGGATCATTGGGGCGAATTCGGCTTGAGCCGGCTCGAAAGCCTCCAGTCGGTATTCGCTCACGCGCTGTTGCCTTCTTCGCCTTTGCAACTGGCGGACGTCGTACAAGATCAGGCCTGGCCAGCCCGATCTGGAGTGGTCTGTCGCCTGGGTGCATATGATTTTAAACTGAGGGTCGCTCGGGAGTGGCAAGACGTGAGGGGGATACCACGTCGCGTATTCGATCTTCCAAGGTGGCTCGTCGAAATCGGCGTGTGCGCGCCGGATCTCTTCAGTAAGTCTGTAATAGCTCTCGAGTTGCACGGTTCCTCGGGCTGTATCGTCGGCGGATTTTATCTCATAGAAAACCCGATTTTCGAAATCGATTATGTCGGGCCGCCGCTGATTTCTGATCCCGCGCAGCTTGCTCAACAGTAGATTAGTAAATCTCTTATTCGGCGCGCCCTTCGGCAACCGGACATCGCTGTTCTCGAACTGCGACCCGAAGAAGATGGCATCCGCATGTTTTCGGTTCCCAGGGGCTTCCTTATAGGCGATTTCAATCGCCTCATTCGCGGGCATCCAAATGCTGCGGTCGGCGGCGCTAATCCGGGTCCCCGGACAGGGCACATCGTTGTGGCACTGGATGGTGCCGGCCAGGGCTATTCCAAAAGTGAAGCCTGGCGGCAAATGACGACCTGCGGCGACAAGATCGGCGGCCCGATTCGCTGCACATTCAAGGGAGTCAATGTCGCTTGCGCACAGCGGCGGCGGCAAAACCTCGCCATTTTACTGGATGACGTGAGTGAGTTCGTGAGCGAGCAACCACAGGCCTTCTCGCGTTTCGTGATTATAACGCCGCTCGCCGAAGATAACGTGTGAACCGACGGCGTAGGCTTGTGCGCCGATGGCCCTGGCTGCTGCGGCGGCTCTGTCATCGACGTGCAAGCGAACGTGACTGAAATCGCGGCCGAAACGAGCCTCCATCAAGGCACGCACGACCGGCTCAAGCGGTATGCCCGGCAAGTCCAACACCTCTCGAACCGTTGCCTCGAGGTGACCTGTTCGATCGTTGTCATGTGTCATAAGTGGTCTGTCCCTTCGAGCGTGGACAAGTTCAAGAACGTGATTTCCAACGCCTTGCTCGGATTCGATTTCCGAAAAATCGCCATAATCACTGTCGTCTACTGCCATGTAGGGGCGGGCGGGGATTGAAAGTGTCTCGACGAACCGCGATGGAGCGCGCCCAAGTCCTTCTCCGCCTTGGAGTGCTTCTTTGGCTCCGCGCCCGCGGCGTGGCGAATGGCTGTGTGCTGAGATCTTGGGTTGAGATCATTACGTCGGTTCGGCCCGCCGTTTCAGTTCCTAATCAGTGATTCGATTAAATTGCCCGCATCGAAACCGTGCGGCTCAAAACGTCCTTATTTATCGCAAGGGTTTCCAGCAGGCTTCGGCGTAATGACAGCGGGACATTCTTGCCAATATCGGGCGTCCGTGACAAATGACTATTCTTCGTGCTGAGCATGAGCGAGATTTGCGTATCGGATGCGGTGAGCTTGGCCACTTCTGCCGTCATTCGTTGGTCGACGTCTGCAACTGTGGGTTAGCGCCGCTCCATTGCCGCCAACGAAATCATCGCCAGCACGATCGCTTCGCCCGCGCGCACGAGATCGATAAGGCCGGGCGCGCGGGGCTTGCGCGTTCGCCGCCTGTCGGGAGGTTTCTTCGCAAGTCTCCTGCGAGGCCTCTTGAAGGCCTTCCTTGGCAGCTCCTTGAGCCCGACCGGCGGCACGTGGACGAAGATCACAAGGCTCGGACCATCCGGCCCCGCGGCGGCCGCAAGGGCGCGCCAATACACATAGTTGCACAGATAGGCGCCGGCGTTGCGCGAGGGCGCTGCGGCCACGCCGGCCGTGCGCGCCGCTGCCACGAGGCGCGCAACCGGGACGGGATTGCGCTGCGCCTCCCGGTGGGGCGCGATGGTGCGCGTCGCCGGACGATGGCCGCCGGCATCCGGAAACAGCGCGATGCGATTGCGCGCGCGCTGTTCGACCCGCACCCGGTGCGAGCGGGTGGCGACGCCAAACATCACGACGATGTCGGGCTTCTCCTGCGCCAGCAGGGCCGGCAGCTCGCGGTCGACGGCGTCGTAGCGCGTCGCGAACACATGGGCGATGCGCCGCGTTGCGGCGAACGCCGGGCGGCGGCGCCGCACCAGGCGCGTCGCCATCAGGCCGCTCGGATTGAAAGGCGCGCCGGGGAAGCGGCCAAAGCCGGTGATGAGGATGGTGCGCAAGGGCTAAAGTTCCAAAGTCGCCACGATATCCTCAACCGCGAGCGCCGGCGACAGGGTTCCTTCGGCAACGGCGCGCTCCAGGTGCGGCAGCCTGGCCTTGAGCTTGGGGTCGGTGGCGAGGCGGGCGCGCAGCCTCTCCTCCAGGAGCGCCCACATCCACTTGACCTGCTGCTGGCGCCGCCGTGCACCGAACGCGCCGGTTGCGGAGAGGCGGCGATGGTGGTCGAGCACCTGCTCCCATAGCTGCGCCACGCCTGCGCCCGTCACGGCCGAATAGGTGATGACCGGCGGTTGCCATTCGGCGAGCCGCGGCGTGAGGATGTGGAGCGCGGCGCGATATTCGGCGGCCGCCGCCTTGGCGCGCGCGAGATTGTCGCCGTCCGCCTTGTTGATGGCGATCATGTCGGCGAGCTCGACGAGCCCCTTCTTGAGGCCCTGCAACTCGTCTCCGGCGCCCGGCAGCATCAGGGCGAGGAAGAAATCCGTCATGTCGGCGACAGCGGTTTCCGATTGGCCGGTGCCGACGGTTTCGACCAGGATGACGTCATAGCCCGCCGCCTCGCAGAGCA
>WNFT01002250.1_pt1 | contig 16539 bp, 16 predicted proteins | sample 5400191 | NCBI WGS metagenome assembly WNFT01 (sample SAMN13153359, study PRJNA577476) | soil metagenome | isolation source: 80 cm saprolite under Madrone tree | place: USA:California | collected 2016-06-14 | reverse complement strand
GCGCGCCTCGTCGAACTGGGCCACGTTGATCAGCACGACCTCGGTGTTGGCGCGGACGGCCGGGTCCTCGGCGTCGAAGATGCCGACCAGGTCGAACTCCCAGTTGAGGCTGCCGTCGGACTTCGCGTGGATCTCCGAGGCGATCGGCAGCCGCTGGCCGACCTTCCAGCCGTAGCGGTCGGCCAGCCGCTTGCCGGCGACGGCGCCCGTACGCGTCTTGACGAACGCCTCGCGCTGCGCCGGCGTGATCTCGAACTCGGGGTACATGTCGAGGTAGCGGGCGGGATCGACCACGAAGACGGCGAAGGCGTTGCTCTCGTTCTGGTACTTGGCGCCGAACCAGTCCGCGTACGCCACGCCCACCACACCCGCCACGCGCTCGATCCGCGGCGCGTACGACATCGGCAGCGGCTCGATGATGGAGTAGCGCGCGGTGGTGAGCAGCCGCTTGGCGTCCGCGCTGTCGGCGCCCGACTCGAACGCCACCTGCACGGCCTCGAGCAGCCCGAAGAGCAGGAAGGCGACGAGCACGGAGAGCACCGTGAGCACCGTGCGCGTCTTCTTGCGGAAGAGCTGGGCCCAGAGCAGCGGCAGGTATCTCACGACGGGGCGTGGCCGTTGGTGGCCGCGAGCGTTCCCTTGTCCAGGCGCAGGCGGCGGCGCGCGTACTCGGCGGCCTTCGGGTCGTGGGTGACCATCACGATGGTCTTGCCGCGGTCCTCGTTGAGCATCTGGAGCAGCAGCAGGATCTCGTGGGCGGTGGCGCGGTCGAGGTCGCCCGTGGGCTCGTCGCAGACGAGCAGCGTCGGATCGGAGACGATCGCGCGCGCGATCGCGACGCGCTGCTCCTGGCCGCCCGACAGCTCCCTGGGCTTGTGCGCAGCACGGTCGCGCAGGCCGACCAGCGTCAGCGCGATCTCGGCGTGGCGCCGGCGCTCGGCGGCGCTGAGCCCGGTGAGCAGCAGCGGCAGCTCCACGTTCCGCTGCGCCGAGAGCACCGGCAGCAGGTTGTAGAACTGGAACACGAAGCCGACGTTGGCGGCACGCCAGCGCGAGAGGTCGCCGCTCGAGAGGCGGTCGATCCGGCGGCCGTCGACGGCGACGGTCCCCGCCGTCGGCGTGTCCAGCCCGCCGATGAGATTCAGCAGCGTGGTCTTGCCTGATCCCGAGGGCCCCATGAGCGCGACGAAGTCGCCGCGCGGGATGTCGAGATCGATGCCGTGCAGGACCTCGATCGTCTCGCCGCCGCGGCGGTACGTCTTGGTGACGCCGCGGATCTCGACGAGCACGGTCATTTCTCGACGACTCGCACCGCCGCGCCGTCCTTGAGCGACGGCGGCGGCGCCACCACCACGCGCTCGCCCGCGCGCAGGCCCTTGGTGATCTCGCGCTCGGCGCCGACGGTCTGGCCCGGAGTGACGCTGCGGCGCTCGACCTTGCCGTCCACATACACGAAGACGCTGCCGTCGCTCCGCACCGCGTCGACGGGAACGAGGACGCCCGACGCGACCGGCGCCGCGGGGGTGGTGGACGCGGCGCCGAGGAACGCGACGCGCACGCCCATGTCGGGGACGATGCGCGGATCCTTCGAGGGGATCGCGATGCGCACCTTGACGGTGGCCTTGCTGCGGTCCGCCGTCGGTATGATCGCGATCACCGAGCCCGGGATCTTCCAGTCGGGATATGCGTTGAGCGTCGCTTCCACCGGCTGTTCCGGTGCCACCCGGTTGATGAACGATTCATTGACGTCGACCTGGATCTCCAGCGAATCCATGTCCACGATGGTGCCGATGCCGGTGCGCGTGAAGCCGCCGCCCGCGGAGATCGGCGAGATCATCTCGCCCGGCTGCGCAGCTTTGGCGATCACGATGCCGGTGAACGGCGCCCGGATCACGGTATTGTCGAGCTGCACCTGCGCCACCGTCACCGACTCGGTCGCCACCCGGATCTGCTCCTGGTTGGCGGTCAGCTTCGCGCGCAGCGTGTCGCGCTGGGCGCGCGCGGCGTCCATCGCCTGCTCGGCCACGAGCTTCCGATTGAACAGCTCCTGCGAGCGCGCGTAGTCACGCTCGGCCTGCTCGAGCTGGGCGCGGATCTCGCCGTCCTGCGCGCGGGCGGCGCCGAGCTGAGCCCGCGCGAGAGCGAGCTGTGCCTTCGCCTCCGTGTCGTCGAGGCGGGCCAGCACCGCGCCCTCGCGCACGCGCATGCCTTCTTCGATCAGGACCTCGGTGACCTTGCCCGTGATCTTGGCCGAGACGGTGGCCTGCCGACGCGCGGTGACGTAGCCGCTCGCGTCGAGCACGGAGCCGGCGCCGCCGGCCGGGGTCGCCGCGCGCGCGACGACGGTGCGCACGGCCGGCGTGCTCGTCCGGGCCCAGGCGAGCCACAGGCCGGCGGCGAGGACGACGAGCGCGGCCGCCGCGAGCAGGAGTCGCCGCCGGCGGAGGCGCGGCGGCCGCCCGTCACGGTCGATGCGAAGCTCTCTCAGGAGTTCGGACGTCTCCATGGCGCGCTGTGGGGGCACGGACAACTCAATAAGTTTGCCACACGCTACAAGACGACCGTGCCAGAAGGACGCCGCCGGCCGCATATAGGTGGCCAAGATGGCGGCTCGAGCCTCCGCGAGAGACGTGACAAATCGTCGGGTTATATGCCCGAGCAGCCTGGCACAGGACGTGCTCCCAACGCGGCCGGAGGTCGGCGAAATCAATGCGCGTTCTGGTCGTCGATGATTCTCCGCCCCGCAGACGTCTGCTGACCGCCCTGCTCGGCCAGGCCGGCCACGACGTCGTCACGGCGCCCAACGGCGCGGCCGCCCTCGAGGTCCTGGCGGGCCAGGCCGTCGAGGCCGTCGTGTCGGACGTCAAGATGCCGAGGATGGATGGGTTCCAGTTGTGTCGCGCGCTCCGCTGCGACGGGCGCTGGGCGCGCCTGCCCTTCATCTTCTACAGCAGCATCTTCATCGGCAATCGGGCGCAAGAGCTGGGTATGGATCTCGGAGCCACGGCGTATCTCGACGCCAAGCACGTGCCGCCCGACCAGATCGCCAAGGAGATCGACGCGCTCGTGAATCGCGTCGTCGGGACCGAGTACCGGGAGACCCTCGCGCAGCTGCGTGATGAGCTGGAGTTCGCCCGTCGCTACCACCAGGTCGTGCTGTCATCGCTCGGTGCGGGAGGGCACGCGGGCGTGCGCGACACCATCTCGTCCAACGTGGACGCCCTCGACGATATCCTCACGCGGCTCGATGCCGAACGCCACGCGCTCGCCGACCACACCGAGGTCACGGTGCAGGCGGTGGAGCTGAATCGGTTGAAGGAGCTGAGCGATCATCTCGGCAACACCGTCAACAAGGTGCTCGGGTCGATCCTCAGCGGCGCCGATCGCCCGGCGATAGCCGGGACGAATAGTGAGGCCGCCGCGAGCGTTCGCGCCGCCATCCGTCGCATCAACGAGGTCGTGCGCAAGATGAACAGGCGCGACGGACAGGGCATGGAGGGGACGACACGTGGATAAGAACACCGTCACACAGAGGATCCGCGAACGGCTCGATGCCGGCACCCTGCCTCGTGCGATCCCACCACTCACCACGGAGCCAGGACGACCCACTACGCCCACCGGGCACATCAAGGCGGATACCGGCATCGCCGTGGTCAGGTGCGCGGCCTGCGACGAGCCGGGCGCGCAAGTCGCCTATCGCTTCCCGGACGGCCGGATCCTCAGATTTCACGGCCGCTGCCACCGAATCTGGGAAGGGGAGTGCGAGCGAAGTTCCGCGTAGCGGCTGACCTGTCGCTGATCGGCCCTCAGATCCGCGGCGCGGGCGGCCTCCCGAGGACGGCCTCCAGCGCTTGTCCAAGCGCGAGCAGGTCGCGGTCGGAGCCGGCGGGCCCGTCGAACTCGACGCCGACTGGAAGACCACCGCTCGTCAGTCCCGCGCACAGCACGACACCCGGGATCCCTGCGCAGCTTCCCGGAGCGATGTTTCGAGACATCGCCACGCGGAACGGCATCTTCTTGCCGCCGATCTCGACCTCCTGGTCCTGGCCGATCGGCGTCGCCGGGACCAGCGTCGTGGGATACACGATCGCGGCGACAGCGGTCTTGCAGAAGTAGTCGCGAAACGCCTGCTGCAGAGCCGGTCGATGGACGTCGCGCGCCTGGACGTACGCCTCGTCCGGCGGCCGGAACTGTCCACCGGGGAGCGCCGAAGCGGCGAAGGGGCGCCTGACGTTTTCACCGACGCTTGCGAAGAGCTGATCCCAGGTCACACCCGTCTCGAACTCCTCCAGATACCGCTGGATCATCGGACGGGCCTCGTGCAGGATGATCGGCGAGTTTGCCGCGGTGACGAGCCTGGTGACGTCGGGAACGTCCGCCTCGACCAACACCACGCCGGCGTCGCGGAGCTTCTTGAGCGCCTCCTCGGCCACCCGCGCGACCTCCGGATCGAGGTCGGCGAAGTAATGCAAACGCGAGACGCCGAGGCGCACGCCGCGCAGGGCCACCGGCCGCAGCGGGCTCCCGTCACTGGTGACCACCGAGTCGAAGAGCGCGAGGTCGCCCACCGTGCGCGCGTGTGGTCCGATCGTGTCGAAGACGGAGGTGAGCGGCATCACCCCGCGCGGAGAATAGCGGAACGTCGTCGGACGGAACCCCGCAATCGCGCACATGGCGGCCGGAACGCGGATCGAGCCCGCGGTGTCTTCGGCGACGCCCAGCGGCGCCATGCGAGTGGCGACGGCCACCGCCGTTCCGCCGCTGCTGCCGCCGGGAATCCGTGTCGGGTCGTACGGGTTCTTCACGGCGCCGAAGCTGAGATTCGTGCTGGTCCAGCCGAACGACAGCTCGTGCAGATTCGTCTTGCCGAGCACGATGCCGCCGGCATCGCGGAGGGCGCGCACGACCGGCGCGTCGTCCTTCGGACGGAAGCTACGGAGCGCCGCGGTTCCCGACGTGGTGGGGTAATCTCGCGTGTTCACGCTGTCCTTGATCGGGATGGGCAGCCCGTGCAAGGGACCGAGGAAGGCGCCGGCGGCGCGGCGACGGTCGGCGGCCCGAGCGGCCTCCTTGACCTGGTCGGGAGCGATGGAGATGAAGGCATTGAGCTGCTTGCCCGCGTCGCACCGGGCCAGCAGGGCCGCCGCGTAGTCCTCGGCCTTCACATCCCCGCGACGCAGCATCGCGACCGCCTCCGTCGCCGAAAGCTCGAGCAGGTCGGTGCTGGCCTCCGCCGTGGATCGGTCGAGCGCTTTGCCGATCAGCGACGTCGCGACCAAGACCGTGGCACCCGTGAGGAAGTTCCGGCGGGACACGCGTGGGCTCGGCATGGCGACCTCCTTCGTGCGCGCAGCAGCTTAACACTCGCAGATCGGTCGCCGCCTTTCGCCTTGACCGCTTCTCTGCCGGCGCTGTAGCATCGGGCCCCTCTCGTGCCGAGCAGTGTCTGGCACGCGGAGTGAGAGCTTTGCCGGCCCGATCGAGCGCTCGGCGTCGCGCGCCGAGATAAAGAAGGGCCCTATGTTGTCTGTCAACGACCTGTCGCTGAACTTCGGCGGGTTGCGCGCCGTGGACGGCGTCAGCTTCACGGTCGAGACGGGCCGCATCCACGGGCTGATCGGACCCAACGGCGCCGGCAAGACCACGATCTTCAACTGCGTGACCGGCTTCTACCGGCCCGCGAGCGGCAGCATCCGCTTCCTCGATCACGACATCACGGGCCTGCGCCCCGATCAGATCGCGCGACTCGGGATCGCGCGCACGTTTCAGAGCGTGCAGCTGTTTCCGAGTCTGAGCGTCCTCGACAACGTCCTGGTGGCGAAGCACAGCCACATGCGGACGGGTCTCGTGGCCGAAGGCCTCGACCTGCCCTTCGTCCGCGCGCAGGAGCGTGCCGTCCGCGAGAAGGCCGAAGCGCTGCTGGCGTTCCTCGGGCTCACGGAGGCTCAACGGCAGCCGGCGGGAGGTCTCCCGCTCGGCTCGCAGAAGCGCCTGGAGCTGGCGCGCGCGCTGGCCCTGGAGCCGCGGCTGCTTCTTCTCGACGAGCCGGCGTCGGGACTCAACACGTCGGAGACGCAGACCCTCTCCGACGTGCTGCTTCGCGTACGCGAACGCTTCACGCTGACCATTCTGCTCGTCGAGCACGATATGGGGTTCGTGATGAACCTCACCGACACCATCACCGTGCTGAACTTCGGTCGCAAGATCGCCGAGGGCACTCCGCGCGACGTGCAGCACGATCCGGAGGTGATCAAGGCCTATCTCGGGGAGACGGTCAATGTCGCCGGCGGTTGAGCCGCTCCTGACCCTCGACGGAATCGAGACGTTCTACGGCAGTATCCAGGCGCTCAAGGGTATCTCGTTCAAGGTGCTCGAAGGCTCCATCGTCACCCTGCTCGGCGCCAACGGAGCGGGCAAGTCCACGACCCTCAAGAGCATCTCCGGGCTCGCCCGACCCGCGCGCGGAACGGTCAGCTTCCGGGGGCGCAGGATCGAGGGCCTGCCCTCCGAGAAAATCGTGCGCCTCGGGATCTCGCACGTTCCCGAGGGCCGCGAGCTTTTCCCGGAGCTGACCGTCCTCGAGAACCTCAAGATGGGGGCGTACGCGCGGACCGACAAGCGCGCGATCCAGCGGGCGCTCGAGCGCGTGCACGCGTGCTTCCCCATCCTGGCCGAGCGGCGATCGCAGCTGGCGGGGACGCTCAGCGGCGGCGAGCAGCAGATGCTGGCGATCGGCCGCGCGCTCATGGCCGAGCCGATCCTGATGCTGCTCGACGAGCCGTCGCTGGGCCTCGCCCCCATGCTCGTCGAGGAGATCTTCGGCATCATCCGCGACATCCACGCCGGCGGCACGACGGTCCTGCTCGTCGAGCAGAACGCCAACAAGGCCCTGTCCATCGCGGACTACGGCTACGTCCTCGAGACGGGCACGATCTCCCTCGCCGGGGACAGTCAGCAGCTGCTGCGCGACGACCGCGTGCGCCGGTCGTATCTCGGGCATCGATGACCGATACGAAAGGAGAGGTGCCATGAAAGGGCTTCGCGGCGGTGCCGTACTCATCAGCGTGCTCGTCGGTCTCCTCGCCCTCTTCGCAAGCGGACCCGTCCGCGCGGAGGAAGGCGTCACCGACAAGGAAGTCGTCGTCGGCGCCGGGCTGGACCTCACCGGTGCCGTCGCGAACTGGGGAGTGAACATCAAGGCCGGCATGGAGGCCCTGTTCAACCGCGTCAACGAAGCCGGCGGGATCCACGGGCGGAAGATCCGGCTGATCGCCTACGACCACGTCTACCAGCCTCCCAAGGCGGTGACGAACGCCAAGCGTCTCGTCGAGCGTGACCACGTCTTCGTCATGATGGGCCACCTGGGGACGCCGACGACCAAGGCCATCAAGGACTACGTGGAGGAAAAGCGCGTCCCGAACATCTTTCCGGCGACGTTGGCCAGCATCTGGACCACCTCGGGCAAGTGGCACGTCGGCGACCTCGCGACCTACGCCGACCAGACGGGCCTGATCATCGACTACTTGGTGAAGGAGCGGAAGATCCGCAAGATCGCCAGCTTCTATCAGGATGACGAGTACGGGCTCGACGGCCACCTGGCGGGAAAGTCGCGGCTCAAGCATCAGTACGACCTCGCCTACGTGGCCGAGGTGGACTACAAGCGCGCCGACATCGACTTCAGCTCGCAGGCCGCGAAGCTGAAGGAGTCGGGCGCCGACGCGGTCATTCTCCAGGCGGTGTACCGTGAGCCGCCTCGGCTCGCCGAGCAGTGCGCGGCTATCGGCTACAAGCCGCTGTTCATCGGTCCCTCGCCCATCGTGCTGGCCAAGACGATCGAGCTGGGAGGCAAGCACGTGGAAGGGCTCATGGGCGTCGAGGTCTATCCGCTGCCGACGGATCCCGGCCCCTTCCTCGATCAGTACCGGGCGGACATGGCCAAGTACGCTCCCTCGCTTCCGATCGACACCACGAACCTGTACGGCTATCAGAAGGCGGCGCTGTTCGCCGAGGCCCTGCAGCGCACCGGGCGAAGCCTCACCCGCGACTCGGTGCTCAGGGCGATCGAGTCGATCAAGGACTGGGATCCGGGCTGGGGCCTGAAGTACACGTACGGCGGCGACAATCGCCGCGGCATGAGCAACGCGGGCCGGCTCGTCGTCGTGAAGGACGGTAAGTGGACGAAGGCGAGCGAGTGGATGGAGCTCAAGGAAGTCGGCCGGCGCTAGGAGCCTCGGGGCCGCACGACGCATGGTCGAGATCCTGACCAGCCAGGTCGTCAGCGGGCTCGCCACCGGCTGCGTGTATGCGCTCATCGCGCTCGGCTTCGTCCTGATCTTCAAGGCGACCGACGTGGTGAACTTCGCGCAGGGCGAGTTCGTGATGGTCAGCGGGTTCATCAGCTACACGCTGTTGATCCGGTTCGGGATCCCCTACTGGCTGGTTCTGGTCTTGACCATCGTCGTGTCGGGCTTCATGGGCGTGCTGCTCGAGCGGGTGGTCGTGCGGCCCATCATGAACGCCCCGATCTTCAGCATCGTCATCGCCACCATCGGCGCCTCGATCGTGCTGCGCTCCTCCGCCGGCATCCTCTACGGGTACGACGTGCTGCCGCTGCCGACCATCTTCTCGAAGGACCCCATTCGGCTCGGCATCGTGAGCTTCACCGCCATGGACGCCGGGGTGATCGGGTTTTCGCTCGTGATCATGGCGGCCCTCTACCTCTTCTTCAAGCTGACGAAGACGGGGACGGCCATGCGGGCCACCGCCCAGAGCCAGACGGCGGCCCGCCTCATGGGCGTCAGCGTGCCGCGGATCTTCTCGCTGACGTGGGCGATCAGCGCCGGCATCGGCGGCGTGGCCGGCGTGCTGATCGCGCCCATCATCTATCTCGACCCCAACCTCGGCTTCATCGGCGTGAAGGCCTTCGCCGGCGCGATCCTGGGCGGGTTCGGCAGCATCCCGGGGGCGATCGTCGGTGGGATGCTGCTGGGGATCCTCGAGAACCTCTCCGGGTACTTCTTCAACGCCGGCATCAAGCAAGTCTCCACCTACATCCTGCTCATCCTCGTGCTCGTCGTGCGACCGAGCGGGCTGTTCGGCGCCGCGCCGGTCCGGAAGGTGTGACCGCATGCCCCGGCGCTCGCGGCTCGGCGGGGCGGCGCTGGTCGCGGTGGCGGCAATCTTGTTGGTGCTGCCGAACGTGGCGGACAACTACGTCATCTACGTCATGTCGCGTCTCTTCGTCTACGTGCTGGTGGCGCTCGGGCTCAATCTGTTGACCGGCTACACCGGCCAGGTCTCCCTCGGCCATGCGGCGTTCTTCGCCATCGGCGCGTACACGGCGGCCGTCCTCGCCGAACGGTGGCACTGGCCGTCCGTGCTCTGCCTGGTCGGGGCGGCGCTCGTCAGCGCCGCCGTCGGCTACCTCCTGGGGCTGCCGTGCTTGCGACTGAGCGGCCTCTACCTCGCCATGGCGACGCTCGGCTTCACCCTCATCGTGCAGGAGATGCTCCTGCAGCTCTCGGTGATCACGCACGGCTCGGAAGGGATGAAGGTGCAACCGGCCTCGTTCCTGGGGCTGACCTTCCATACCGATTACCGGAAGTACTACCTGCTCTTCGTGGTCACGGTCGCCATGCTGCTGTTCGCCCGGAATCTCGTGAAGGGACGGGCGGGGCGGGCGTTCCTCGCGATCCGCGACAACGAGCGCGCGGCCGCCGCCATGGGTGTGAACATCGCCCGGTACAAGACGATCGCCTTCGCCATCAGCGCGCTCTACACCGGCCTCGCCGGCGCGCTGAGCGCGTTCATCGTCGGCTTCCTCGATCCCCAGGAGTTCAGCTTCTTCCTCTCCATCCAGTTCATCACCATCATCATCCTGGGGGGGCTCGCCTCGCTGCTCGGGTCGGTGCTCGGCGCGTGCTTCCTGATCGTCCTGCCCGAGCTGCTGGCGGGGCTGGACGTCTGGCAGGCGCTCGTCTACGGGCTGATCATGGTCGTCACGATCATCTTCATGCCGTTCGGCCTCAGCGGTGCCCTCCAGCGATACGCGCATCGTTGGTTCGGGATCGGCGTCGAGCCCATGATCCCTCGCCGCCTGGGGCACTGACGGCACGCGAGACCTCGCATTACTCCGTGCCTTGACGGACGAGGAATAGAACTCTATCACAAAGTGATATATACTCCCGGGGTGATGGCGCTCCTCACTCCGCGCGCCGCCGCCCGCCGCCTCGACTACCGAACGCTCGCCGATCTGCGCTATCAGATTCGACGATTCCTGCGGGTCCGGGAAGTCGCCGCCCGAGACGCCGGTGTGGAGCCCCAGCAATACCTCGTTCTGCTGCAGATCAAGGGCCTCGAGGGGCACGAGGCGGCGACGATGAGCGTGCTCGCGGACCGTCTGCAGATCCGCCACCACGCCGCCGTTCAGCTGGTGGATCGGCTGGTGAGGCAAGGCATGGTCGAGCGGCGCCGACATGGTCGTGATCGACGTGAGGTGCTCGTGTGCCTGCGTCCGGCGGGGGAGAAGGTTCTCAAACGACTCGCCAGTTATTCGGTCGCCGAACTGACCATCGAAGGTCCGTCGCTCGTGGCGTCCCTGAACCGACTCGTCATCCAATCAACCCGACGTAGGATCCTGTCCCGGAACGGGACGAGAAAGGCTAGGCGATGACTCGATACGGGCTCACAACCCTGGTGCTCATCGCAGCAGTGCTCGTGTCCGGCTGTGCCAAGCAACCGGCGACTATGCTCACGTCCGCTCCGCCACCGACGGGAGTTTCACCGATGAGCAATACGGCTTCGAGACAGGCGACCGCCAACCCGGGGGCTCCGGGTTCGACCGGTCAGCCGGGGTCTTCGACGTCGACGGGGGGCCGGCCGGCTCCGAGTGATTTTGTCGCCGTGCGCGACCTCACGGACATCCACTTCGACTTCGACAAGTACACGATCCGTCCGACAGACGCGGACCTCCTCGATCAGAATGCACGTTGGCTCAAGGCCAACGAGAAGGACCTTCTCTTGATCGAGGGGCACTGTGACGAGCGGGGAACCAATGAATACAACCTGGCACTGGGTGAGCGTCGCGCGAAGGCGGCGATGAACTACCTCGTGGCCCAGGGTGTCGCCGCTCGGCGTATCACGATCATCAGTTACGGAGAGGAGCGCCCGCAGTGCACGGACCACAATGAGGCGTGCTGGGCGAAGAATCGGCGCGCGCACTTCCTCGTCAAGCAGGGCTAGGCGGGCGGCGACGAGTCGGCAGCAACCGCGTGATGGTCCAGGGGCCCGGCTATACGGGGGCCGACGGGCTGTCGAGAGTGCCCAGCGACATTTCGCAGGCGATATCCCGAACACACGTGGTGCGCGTACGGTGTGCGCGTTCGGGCGGAGTTTCGGTGGCGTTCGGAACCCTGAACGGCCACGGAGTGATCGTGGTGGGCGTCGGGCCTGGCGGGGGTCCGCACGTGAAAGTCTTCGATGCGATGATGCTGGCCGTGCAACAGAGCTTCTTCGCGTTCGATCCCTCCCTTACCGGCGGAGTTTCGGTGGCCATGGGTCAATGGGACGACCACAGTGTCATCGTGGTCGGGGCCGGACCGGGCGGCGGACCGAACGTGAAGGTCTTTGACGCGGAAACGGCGCAGCTATTGGCAGATTTTTTGGCGTTTGATCCTCGGTTCACCGGCGGCATCCATGTTGCCGTGGGCGCTGACGGGATTGTGGTGGGCGCGGGAGCCGGCGGCACGCCGAGAGTGAGGGTCTTCTCAGGTGCCGGCCCGTCGTTGACGCGGGATTTTCTGGCTTATGATGCGGCGTTCACGGGCGGCGTTTTCGTCGCGGACGCGCCAGCTCTGACCGCGGCCGTGGTGGCCGTGCTACAGCATCTGCAGAATGCAATACAGGCTGGCGCAGTGCTCCCCGCTGATGGCCAGTCCTTGCAGGCCAAGCTAGGTGCCGCGTTGGATTCCCTGGCTCGCGGCAACCGCCACGGTGCTGTAGGTCCGCTCACCGCCTTCACAAACCAGGTGCGAGCCTTCATCAGCACCGGCACACTCATGCCCGCACAAGGGCAACCACTGATCGATATGGTCGCTGCCGTCATCCAGACACTCCACGCATCCAGGGGTGGCCGCTAGATCAGGTCGATCTCGAGTTTTGAGCGCTCGCGTCCTGCGGTGCGAGTGTCCCGTTCCGGCGAGGCCGTCGACATCGAGAACGCGGTCTTAGTCTCCGCCAAACAACATTCCTGTTGACAACGTGCGAGGAGCGCACCTAAGGTCCCCGTACTGAGGCGAACCCCCATCGTTTCGTTTGGGGGAGGTGGTGGATGTGAGAACGCCCCGCGCAGGTCATGCTGGCGGGGCGTTTGCGTTTTTCGAGAAAGGACCCCACGTGATCGCGAGGCTCACCCCAGAGTGAGCGAACTGGCCGGCGGGTAAAGGAGTCGCACCATGCGCTCGAGACGTCTCGTGTTCGGGACGGCGGCGGCCCTGGTCATGGCGATCCTCCTTTCCGACGTCACGACGGCCGGGGCGCAGAAACGCGGCGGCACGCTCCGCGTCGCCTACGGCAACGAGATCTCGAATCTGGACTTCCACACCGCGCCCGGCTACGAGCTGGTGTGGGCGGTGCTGAACATGAACTGTGGGCTCATCAGCATGACGCCCGACGGCAAGTTCGTGCCGGACGCCGCCGAATCGTGGCAGATCTCGCCCGACGGTCTCCTCTACACGTTCAAGCTCAAGAAGAACGTGCTGTTCCACGACGGCACCAGGCTCGACGCCTCCGTGGTCAAGTTCAACGTCGATCGCATCATGGACCCCGCGACGCGGTCCAGCATGCGGACGTTCTACGAGCCGGTGCACTCGGTCGAGGTGCTCGATCCGTACACCGTGCAGATCCGACTCAGGCATCCTTACGCGTTCATGATGCACATGCTGGCCGCGTATCGCATGGGCCTCATGTTCTACTCGCCGGCGGCCGCGCAGAAATACACGATCGAAGATCGAAAGGCTGGCAAGCCGGAGGCCGTCCCCGGATGCGGGCCGTTCAAGCTCGTCGAGTGGGTGAAGGGGAGCCATCTGGTGATGGACCGGTTCGACAAGTACTTCGAGCCGGGCCTCCCGTATCTCGATCGCGTCGTGATCCGCGTGATCAGGGACCCCGTCACGCAGATGGCCGCATTCAAGGCCGGTGAGATCGACTTCATCGCCGATTTGTCCGCCGATCACGTCGACACCCTCCGGGCCCAGAACCCACGCGCCCAGATCATGACCGGCAAAGAGACGACGCCGATGGTCGCGATGATGAAGGTCACCGTGCCCGCGGACGGCAAGCCCATGTCGAAGGATCGCGGGCCGCATCCGATTTTCAGCGACATCCGGGTCCGCAAGGCGGTGGGGTGCTACGGGATCGATCGCAAGGAGATCGTCAAGATCGCGTTCAAGGGTCAGGCCACTCCGTGGCTCGGGATCATCCCGCCGGGTACCCAGGACACCGTTGACGTGACCCACATGTGCCCCTATGACCCCGCGAGGGCGAAAGCGCTGCTGGCGGACGCCGGCTACGGCCCGCAGAAGCCGTTGACCTTCGAGCTGATGACCAACACCGAGAAGTCCGTCTTCCACGTGATCGTCACCGTGATCAAGGAGCAGATGGCGCGCATCGGCGTGACCACGAACATCCGGCTCACCGACAAGGTGAGCTGGATGTTCGTGGCCACCCAGGACGGGCCGTTCGACATGTACGTCGAGGATCTCGCGTCCCTCATGACCGTGGACCAGAACTCGTTCCTGTCGGCCAGCACGGCGTCCTGGAACAGCACGCGCCACACCGACCCCAAGGTCGACGAGTACTACGCCCGCTATGGCCGCGAGATGGACCCCGTGAAGCGCAAGGCCATCGCCAGGGAGTTCCAGGAGTTCAGCGCCGACAAGCTCTACTGGAACACGATCTCCGGCTCGCCGTTCTACCAGGTGGCGCAGCCGTGGATGAAGGACTACGTCTACCAGGCCGAGTTCAAGGTCCTCTACAAGAAGGTCTGGCTGGACAAGTAGAGGTGCTCCATGAAAGTCGCCTCGATCCTCAAGGTCAAGGGTACGACCGTCGAGACCACGCCCCCGCGCACGAGCATCGCCACGAGCGCGCGTCTGCTCCGGGACAAGCACATCGGCGCGCTGGTCGTGAGCGAGGATGGCACCGGCGTGCTCGGCATCATCACCGAGCGCGACATCGTCCATGGACTCGCGGACCGCGGGCCGTCGCTGCTGGACCTGCCGGTCTCGCTCGTGATGACGCGTGCGCCGGTCACCTGCACGCCCGACGACGACATCCAGACCGTGATGAGCCAGATGACCCGGCGGCGGCTCCGTCACCTGCCCGTGGTGGTCGGCGGGCGCTTGCAGGGCATCGTGAGCATCGGTGACGTCGTCAAGCACCGGCTGGACGAGCTCGAGACGGAGGCGAACGTCCTCCGCGACGCCTTCCTCGCCCGGCAGTAGGCGGTCCGCGACCGACGTTACCGCGCGCCGTCACCGGCTCTGCGCGGCAACCGCGCGTCGCTTGATCGCACGGGAGCGATGTGCTATCACCGGCGGACTCTCGACTCTGGAGGTCCCATGACCCGCACGCGGAACGCAATCCTCGTCGCGCTGTGGCTGCTCGGACCCGCCTTCCTCGCCTCCCTGGCGGGGGCGCAAGACGAAGTCCGGCTCGGCGCCTTCGCCCCCATCTCCGGCATCAGCGCCGACGTCGCGGCCCAGATCAAGGCGGGCATCGAGGTCGCGGTGGAGCGCACGGAGAGCGTTCCGCTCGGCGGCAAGCCCGCCAGGGTCCGTGTGATCTGGTACGACACGGAAGGCAAGGGCGACGTCGGCCTGAATGTGGTCACGCGCGCGCTCACCGTGGACAAGATCCACGCGGGCATCGGCTTTCTCTCCAGCGACGTCTTCATCCGGGTGATGGACGAGTTCCAGAAGGCGTCCACGCCTGTGGTGGCCTGCTGCGCGGCGTCGCTGAAGATCGGCGACAAGATCACACAGACGAAGGCGCAGTACGTCTTCCAGCTCAGCCCCACCGTCAACGACATCGCGCGCTCGCTCAACGCCGCCGTGGTGGCGCACGTGAAGCCCAAGAAGGTCGTGATGCTCAACGAGAACACCGACGCGGGCCGTGACTTCTCCCGCATCTCGCGCGAGTGGCTCGCCGCCAACGCCCGGGGTGTGGAGGTCGTGGCGGACGAGTTCGTCGACCGTGGCGTGACCGACCTCACCCCGCAGCTGGCCAAGGTGAAGCGCCTCGGGGCGCAGGCCATCATCGGCGAGATCTACGGCTCGAGCGGCCCCGTGCTGTTCACCCAGTGGTTCGAGCTGCGCGTGCCCGCGGTGGTCGCGCACATGGGAGCCACGGTGTCCGCGCAGACGTTCGTGGATCAGCACGCTCGGCAGATGGATGGCGCGATCGTCAACAACCGCTGGTGGCCGGCCAGGTACTCCGAGGTGTCCGAGCCGATGCTCGCCGCCTACCGGAAGAAGACGGGCACCGACGCCACCAACTTCGCGGTGCAGGGGCACGACGCGGCCCTCGTCGTCCTGGAGGCGATCCGGAAGGCCGGCAGCGTCGATCCCCAGAAGGTCGCGGCTGGACTCGAGAACGGCACGTTCGTCACCGCCTGGGGCACGCGCAAGTTCACGCCGCTCGCCGAGGGCCATCGCATGCCCATCCAGACCGTGATCGTGCAGATCCAGGGCGGCAAAAAAGTGCCGATCTATCCGGATTCGGTCGCCTCGGCCGGCGGCGGCAAGTTCGTGCCCGTGCCGCCGTACGCGTGGGAAAAGAAGTAACCCAGCCGGCGCGGCTCGCCGTCTCCGAGCTCACGAAGCGCTTCGGCGGCCTCCGCGCCGTCAGCGGCTGCTCGTTCGAGGTCGAGGCGGGCAGTGTCGTCGGCCTCATCGGGCCCAACGGCTCCGGCAAGACCACGGTCTTCGATCTCATCACGCGCCTGCTCCGGGCCGACGGCGGGCGCGTGCTTCACGACGGTGAGCGCATCGACGACCTGTCGACGCACGAGATCGCCCGACGGGGCATCGGGCGGACGTTCCAGGCGGTGAGACTCTTCCGCGCGCTGCCCGTGCGCGAGAACCTCGCCATCGCCGCCATGGGCCGCGGCGTGCGCGACTGGGAGGGACGTGCCGACGCCTGGCTCGAGCGCCTCGGGCTCATGGGGCTCGTCGATGCGTCCGCGGGCAGTCTCTCCGTCGGCCAGCAGCGCCTGCTCGAGCTTGCGATGAACCTCGTGATCGAGCCCACCCTGCTCCTGCTCGACGAGCCGCTCGCCGGTGTACATCCGGTCGTCCGCCGCCAGATCGCCGAGACCATCCGCGAGCTCCGCGGCCGGGGCCGCACGTTCCTCATCATCGAGCACCACATGCCATTCGTCATGAGCCTCTGCGACAAGATCGTGGTCATGGATCATGGCGAGAAGATCGCCGAGGGACCGCCCGCGGCCATCCGCGCCGACGAGCGGGTCATCGCAGCGCT
>WNFT01002247.1_pt1 | contig 16543 bp, 16 predicted proteins | sample 5400191 | NCBI WGS metagenome assembly WNFT01 (sample SAMN13153359, study PRJNA577476) | soil metagenome | isolation source: 80 cm saprolite under Madrone tree | place: USA:California | collected 2016-06-14 | reverse complement strand
ATGTAGCGGTCATGGACGCCGTCGATGCGGCGGGCGCGCCCGAGACTGGCGCTCTGCGCCAGGCGCTTGTCGAGGCTCTCGTCCATCAGCTGCTCGATCTGCTTTTCGACATCGTCGGATAATTTGAAGCCCTGCGGCCCGAACAGCTTGATGCCGTTGTCTTCGAACAAATTATGCGAGGCCGAAATCATCACGCCGAGATCGGCGCGCATCGATTTGGTCAGCATCGCCACCGCCGGCGTCGGCATCGGGCCGAGCAGCAGCACATCCATGCCGACCGAGGTAAAACCGGCCACCATTGCGTATTCGATCATGTAGCCGGAAAGCCGCGTATCCTTGCCGATAACGACGCGATGGCGATGGTCGCCGCGCTGAAACACCAATCCGGCCGCCTGCCCGACTTTGAGCGCGAGCTCCGGAGTGATCAGACCGTTGGCACGGCCCCGAATCCCATCCGTACCGAAATATTTGCGGCTCATATGACCCCCGATATCGTCAGGGCTTCTCACGCCCCCCGCCAAGAATCCCCGAACGCCCGCCATTATAGCGTGTAGGCTTATAATGCTTTCACCGCCAGAATGGCCTCAAAAAATATGATGAATCATTACCGGCGGTCAATCCGGCGGCTGACTGCTAAGATATTGTTAACGTACGAATTATGTCGGAAACTGGACCTTGGGGCCGCAGGCGTTAATCCTTCCGTTTGACGTGACGATCCTCTTTCGACGGCGGCGGCTGGGTGACATTGACCGGGTCGGAGGCCGGAAAGGTCTCTTCCAGCCCCTCCTCCAGGGCCTGATCGAGCCGGCGCTTCTCGGCGCTTTTGGCGTCCTCGGGCGCGGAGCGTGGTTCGGTCATGGCTGCCTCCTGGTTGCTCCCCCGTTCCGCCGAGCGATTTGGCGGATGGCCCAACCATGCTAGATGACCGTCAAAGCGATAAATACAAGAAGGGCCGGAAACGTCGATGAAACATGTCACCTGCATTGAGGATCTGCGCCAACTGCACATGCGCCGCGTGCCGAAAGCGTTTTTCGACTACGCCGATCGCGGTTCTTATTCCGAGGACACGCTGCGCGCCAACCGCGCCGATCTCGAAGCGATCAAGTTTCGCCAGCGTGTACTGGTCGATGTCTCCAAGCGCGATCTCTCCACCACGATTCTCGGCGAGCCCGCGTCGATGCCGCTGATACTCGCACCGGTCGGGTTGTTGGGCATGCAACATGGCGACGGCGAAATCATCGCCTGCCGGGCGGCACAGGCCGCCGGCGTTCCGTTCACGCTAAGCACGATGTCGATCTGCTCGATCGAGGACGTTGCAGCGAGCGTCGACAAGCCGTTTTGGTTTCAGCTTTACGTCATGAAGGACCGCGGGTTCATCAAGGCGCTGATCGAACGCGCGATCGCCGCGAAATGCAGCGCGCTGGTCTTGACCGTCGACCTGCAGGTGATCGGGCAACGCCATCAGGACATCAAGAACGGCATGACGGTGCCGCCGGAATGGACGCTGTCGAAATTCTTCGATTTCGCCAGCAAGCCGGCCTGGGTAGCCGGCGTGCTGCGCGGCAAGCGCCGCACCTTCGGCAACCTCGTTGGTCATCTCAAAGGCACCGACGACATCACCGCGCTGGGGACGTGGATTGCGACGCAGTTCGACACCACGCTGACCTGGAAGGATATCGACTGGATCCGCAGCATCTGGCCCGGCAAGCTGATCCTGAAGGGGATCCTCGACGTCGAGGACGCCGAGGAAGCGGCGAAGACCGGCGCGCATGCGCTGGTGGTTTCCAACCATGGCGGCCGGCAGCTCGACGGCGCGCCGTCGTCGATCGAGGCCTTGCCCGAGATCGTGGACACGGTCGGCTCGCGGATGGAGATCATGCTCGACAGCGGCATTCGCTCGGGTCAGGACGTGATGCGCGCGCTGGCGCTTGGCGCAAAATCCTGCATGATCGGCCGCGCCTATGTTCACGGCCTCGGCGGCGGCGGCGAAGCCGGCGTCGCCAAGGCGATCGACCTCATTCGCAACGAGCTCCTCACGACCATGGGGCTGTGCGGCGTCAACACCATCGCCGAGATCGACGACCACGTGCTGGCGATTTAGAGGGCCGATAGCTACTGCCGTCATTGTGCGAGGAGCGATAGCGACGAAGCAATCCACCGTTTGCATTTGCGTTCATTGGATTGCTTCGCGGAGCCTGTCATCGGGCGCGTATTCGCGCGACCCGTTGGCTCGCAATGACGGGTTGCAGGGTGACTCACATCGGCGGCGTGATGCCGTCGCGACCGACGTTGACGCGGGCGGCTTCCAGGGTCCCGTCATCTTTCCGGGTGGCGCTGAAGATAATGATCCTGGCGCCCGGCTTCAGCTCGGACCTGTCGCCGGCGACGAAGCTGACGACCGGCGTATCCGGCGGCACCAGCACTTTCTTTTCGCCGTCCTTGTACTTGACCAGAATGATCTCGCCGTCGGTCCCCGCGACTGTCTCGGCGACGGTGGCGTTGGTCATGGTCGAGTTGGGACGAAGATCCCAGGGCCGGAAACCTTCGGCTACGCCGCGCTGGCTTTCCGGGAAGATCTGAACGGCGAGCGCCCTTTGGCTGCCGTCGGGCTCGGGCATCGCGGACACGCCGATGTAAGAACCCGGCTTGATTTCCGAGATCGCGGTCTTGGCGACGCCGAACACCGCCACATTGTCGGTGAGGCGCACCTTCATCTCGGTACCCTCGCGCGATTTCACCGCAATTAAGGAGCCGTCGACGGCCTCGATAGTGCCCCGGATACGAACCGTTGGCGACTGCTGTGCCCACGCCGGTCCCAGCACGAACATAACCATGAGCGAAGCCGGGAGCACGCGCGACATCGATGAAGTCTTCGGCATGGCTTTCTTCCTCCCAAGGTATTTTTCCCCGCCAAAGGAGAAAAACACCACGGCTTGGAAGCTATTCCATGGTCCACGCGGCGCGCAGTGCCGTCTTCACATCGGCGGGGTCAGTCCGTCGCGGCCGACGCTGACGCGGCTGGTTTCCAGCGAACCGTCCGGCAGCTTTTTGATGAAGGCGATGACCTTGGCGCCCGGTTTCAACTCGGATTTGTCGGCGGGGACATAGGTCACAACCGGCGTATCTGGCGAGACCACGACTTTTTTCTCGCCGTCCTTGTGTTTGACCACCAGGGTGTGGCCGTCATTGCCTTCGACAGTCTCGGCCACTGTCGCATTGGTCATGGTGCTGTTCGGGCGTAGATCGTACGGCCGCGATCCCTCCCCGGTGCCGCGCATGCTTTCCGGAAACACGTGAACCTCGAGCGCGTTTTGACTGCCGTCTGGTCCCGGCACCGTGGTGGCGCCAATGAAGGAGCCGACCCTGATATCGGCCATTGCGATCCTGGTGATGCCTACCACTTGCGTGTCGCCGGTCATGTGCAGTTTGACGTCCTCGCCACCGCGCGATTTGACGGCGAGTTCATCGCCGGCAAGACCTTCCACTGTGCCACGAACCCGGGACGGCGTAGGCGGCTGTTGGGCGATTGCGTAGAGGGACGACGCGACTACCATTGCAACCGCGACAAGCGGACGCGTGAGCGTTGAACGATGAAGGGGCATGAATTGGTCTCCGGTGGCACCACGTAACAATGGACACCGGGGCTTCAACGATGTTCCGATGCTTCAACCATGTTCCGCCTCAACCTTTTGTGAGATCGGCCTCGACCAGATCACGAAGCTCGGAAGTAACCATGGGACGCTGTCCGAACCACAATTCAAACCCGCGCACCGCCTGGTGCAGCAGCATGCCCAACCCATCGGCGCTCTTCAGTCCGCGCGCCCGCGCCGCTGACAGCAACGGTGTCTGCAGCGGCACATATACCAGGTCTGCGACAACGGCATGCGACGGGAGCAGGCCGACGTCGACCTCGAGCGCTGGCTGGCCATGCATGCCGAGCGATGTCGTATTGACCAGCAAGCCCGCGCGCGGCAGCAGATCGCTGATCGCATCCCATGAAACGGGATCGACGCCGGCGCCGAATTGACCCGCCAGCGCGCGGGCCCGTTCGAGGGTCCGGTTTGCCAAATGCACGCGCTTGACGCCGCGCTCGATCAATCCGAACACCACCGCGCGCGCCGAGCCGCCGGCGCCGAGCACCAGCGCATCGGTGGCGGCGTCCCACCCCGGCGCGCAGGCATCGAGATTATTGATAAAACCCTCGATATCGGTGTTGGTCGAGCGCAGTTCGTCGCCCTCATACCACAGCGTATTGGCGGCGCCGACCGCGCGGGCGCGCGCGTCCGGCTTCGACAGGATCAGCGCGCGCTCCTTGTGCGGAATGGTGACGTTGGCGCCGACAAAGCCGTGCGTCGAAAGGTGCAGCACGAACTCGGCAAAGCCCTCGGGCGGCACCGCTTCGATATTGTAGCCGCCCGCGATGCCGAGTTTCCGCAGCCAGTAGTGATGGATCAGCGGCGAGCGCGAATGCGCCGCCGGCCATCCGATCAGGCATGCGGCGCGGGCCTTTGCTTCGGCTGTCATCTGCCAATCCTGTTGCAGCGCCCCTCCAAACAGGCGTCGCCGCTGCTAAAATCAGGGCAAGCCGCGTTCGCTGTCAATGCTATCGGTGGGTTGTCGCCGCCAGGATTGCGCTTAGCGCCAGTGCTGCGCCGGCTGCGAACCAGATCGCTGCGAGATTGATCCAGTAATAGGCGAGCGCACCGCACAGGGAACCCATCACCATCGCCGCCCACAGCAGCAAATTCGGAACCCAGCCCCAGCGCGCGCCGCCGGTCAGCGCCGCGGCGGCCTGTTGGCCGACCTTCACCAGCGCGCCGGTGACGTAAGTGAGACCGAGACCGCCTCCGCCACGGATCTGGAACACCGCGTTCTCCAGTCCCATCGCCACGACAATCGCGGCGACCGCGACATTCGACAGGCCGAAGGCATAGCAGAGCGCCGCGGCGGCGAGCAGCAACGCTTCCGCCAGCAGCAGCCAGGGCTGGCGATTGGTGCCGCGGCCGAGCACGATCAGGCTGCCGGCCGCGGCGCCGATCACGAACAGCGCGATCAGGCCGAACGCTTCGGCCGCGCTCAACCACTGCCCCTCGGCAAGACTGACGCCCATTCGCGTCGAGTTGCCGCTCATGAAAGAGACGAACAGGCCGCCGAGATGAAGGAAGCCGATACCATCGACGTAGCCGGCCAGCGCGGAGAGCGCGCTGGCCAAGGATATGTTGCGGCTCGTATCGAGCATCGTCCGGAAACCGACCCATCCTGCAAAACAGAATTGTTCACGAAAGCAGCCAGGTTGGGAAGCGCGGCCGGGTTAAGGCTGGCGACGGGACAGGCGGGGCAAGACTTGACACCAGCAATTAAATGGGGGTACATTTAATCGTGTGAAAATCATCTTTGATCCGGAAAAACGGCAAGCTGCTCTCGGCCAAAGGGGGTTGGATTTTACCGATGCATCGATCGTCTTTGCTGGTCCGACGATTACGGTACAGGACATACGGCGGGACTATGGTGAGATGCGCTTCCAGACGATCGGATTTCTTGTTGATCGAATGGTGATGGTTGTTTGGACGCCGCGTGACGAAGCCCGGCATGTCATCTCGATGAGGAAGTGCAATGAGCGCGAGAAAGCGATCTATCAAAAGCGATTTAGCCAGGGTTGATGCTCATCGCATCACGAAGGCTGAATACGACGAGGCCCCCGAATTGACGAAGGAGATGCTGGATCGCGCGGAAATTCGCCACGGCGACAAAATCATCAAGCGTGGCCGGCCGCCCCTGGAAAATCCAAAAGAGGCGGTGAAGCTTCGCCTCGACCACGACGTCCTCGCGGCCTATCGCAAGACCGGCAGAGGATGGCAAACGCGCATCAATGCCGATCTGCGAAAGGCCGCACGGAAGCTGGCGGGCTGATCACGCCGCAACGCGATGCGCGGCGATAGTCCGCACATGGACGGCCAACCTGCGGCGAGCCCCTCCGGCGCGGCGGCAGGCTTGTCGCGATGTCCTTTAATGTCCGCGATGGCCCGCGCAATGGTTTCGCGATCCTTGGCGCGCGGCGGGATCACTCCATGGCTGAGCAGTTCGCGGCGTGTCGGCCGCGCAGTAAATGGCATGCGCGATCCTTCAGAACCAGCAGATTACGGCCGGGAAGCATCCCTTAGATTAGATATCTCAGATATCATTTATTGACACTTTAACATCATTAATTATGATGCAAAGATGATGTCCAATATCGGCTGGGGTCCCGACAGTGAGGCAGGTCAATGATCACGGCAGCTCAATTGCGGGCTGCCAGGGCCCTTCTCGGCGTCGATCAGCGCCGGCTCGCCGAATTGTCGGGGCTCTCGGTGCCAACCATTCAGCGCATGGAGGCCAGCGAAGCGATGGTTCGGGGTAATGTCGATTCGCTGGTCAAGCTGATCGCCGCATTCGAAGCGGCGGGGATCGAGATGATCGACGAAGGCGCCGTTAGTTATTCGCGGGGGCGTGGGGTACGGCTCAAGATCAAATCGGGTTCGGCCAAGAAACCTGTGGACGTTCGACCGGCAAACAAGGCATCGGGCGGGACCAGGGCGCGCACATGATTTCTGCCGTCATCTTGCAAATGTGGTGTGTCGCGGGATTGCTCGCTATCGCGATCCTCGCGGTAGCGCTGAGCCGCTCGAAGATGTCCACTTCAGTGGTTTACAGCGCCAGCCTGGCGATTTGCGTCGCCGCCTTGTCGGGCTCGCTCTACTGGCTGGTCGTTGGCAAGGCGAATGCCTCGGAAATGACCCTGCCGATCGGATTGCCGTGGCTTGGCGCACATTTCCGCCTGGACGTGCTGGCCTCGTTTTTCCTTGTTGTCGTCAACCTCGGAGGGGCATCCGCAAGCCTTTATGGTCTCGGCTACGGCCATCACGACCCGGCGCCGCAACGCGTGCTGCCCTTTTTCCCCGCCTATCTGGCCGGCATGAATCTGGTGGTGCTGGCGGACGATGCGTTTTCCTTTCTGCTTTGCTGGGAATTCATGTCGCTTGCTTCCTGGGCGCTGGTCATGGCGCATCACCGTGAAGCCGGCACCGCCAGGGCTGGCTACGTCTATCTCGTGATGGCAAGTTTTGGCACGCTGGCGTTGCTGCTGGCCTTCGGGCTGTTGGCGGGGCCGGCAGGAGGCTACGGATTCGCGGCCATTCGCGCCGCTCTACATACGCCGTATGTCGCCGCGCTGGTCTTGATCCTGATGCTGCTCGGAGCTGGATCGAAGGCAGGCCTTGTGCCGCTGCACGTCTGGCTGCCGCTCGCCCATCCAGCGGCCCCCAGCCACGTTTCGGCGCTGATGAGCGGCGTCATGACCAAGGTCGCGATCTACGGTTTCATTCGCGTCATCTTCGATCTGTTGGGACAACCGAGCTGGTCGGCGAGCGTGGTCGTGCTTTTCCTTGGCGGCATCACCGCGGTGATGGGGATCCTGTACGCAATGATGGAACGGGACCTCAAGCGCCTGTTGGCTTACAGCACCATCGAGAATATCGGCATCATCTTCGTGAGCCTCGGCCTGGCGCTGGCGTTTCAATCGAACGGGCTGAAGCTGGCGGCGGCGCTCGCGTTCAGCGCCGCGCTGTTTCACGTTCTTAACCACTCGTTCTTCAAGAGTTTGCTTTTCTTCGGAGCCGGCGCCGTTCTGACGTCGACCGGAGAGCGCGACATGGAAAAACTGGGTGGCCTCATTCACCGCATGCCGTTCACGAGCTTCGCCTTTCTGATCGGCTGCGTCGCCATATCGGCGCTGCCGCCGTTCAACGGCTTCGTCTCGGAATGGCTTATCTTCCAGGCCGTATTGCAAAGTCCGGAACTACCGCAATGGGCGCTGAAGATCATGGTGCCCGCGGTCGGGGCGATGCTGGCGCTGGCGGCAGCGTTGGCGGCCGCGTGCTTCGTCAAGGCCTTCGGCGTCACGTTTCTCGGACGACCGCGCAGCGTGGCGGCGGAGACCGCCAAGGAAGTCGACCGCTATTCGCTCACGGCAATGTTCATCCTCGCCACCCTGTGCCTGCTAGCCGGAATCCTGCCGGGCCTGGTGATCGACGCGCTTGCGCCGATCACGGTGGAGATCCTCGGTGGCGCCATGCCGATCCAGGCCAACGAACCGTGGCTTTCGATCGTGCCGATCGCCGAGAGCCGCAGTTCCTACAACGGACTGCTTGTGATGGTCTTCATAACGATTTCCGCGTCACTAGCCGTTTATTTCATTCATCGCTTTGCCTCGCATGCGTTGCGACGGGGACCGGCCTGGGGCTGCGGTTTTTCCGATCCGACGCCTGCGGCCCAGTATTCCGGCGGGAGCTTCGCGCAGCCCATCCGTCGGGTTTTCGGCACGATGGTGTTTCGCGCGCGCGATCACGTCGAGATGCCGCCGCCCGGAGATATCAGGCCGGCGCGGCTCAAGATTGAAGTGCATGATCTGGTCTGGGAGACAATCTACGCGCCGATTGCGGGTGCGGTTCGCTTCTCTGCCGAATGGCTCAACCGGCTGCAGTTCCTGACCATCCGGCAGTACCTCAGCCTCGTCTTCGCCACCCTCGTCACGCTGCTCCTGGTGCTTGCGATATGGTCGTGATCTCGGACATCCTTGTGCAGGGCCTGCAGATGCTGCTGGTGCTGCTGCTCGCGCCGCTGCTGACCGGCTTCGTGCGCAAGGTCAAGGCGCGGCTGGTGCGCCGCAGGGGCGCATCGGTTTTTCAACCCTATCGCGACCTGCTGCGGTTGCTCCGAAAAGAGGTGGTGCTGGCTGAAAACGCCTCATGGCTGTTCCGCGTGACGCCCTATGTGACTTTTGCCGCGATCTGGGTTGCCGCGGCGCTAGTGCCAACCTTCGCGACCGGTTTGCCGTTCAACTGGACGGCGGATCTGATCGCCATCGTTGCACTATTGGGTAGCGCGCGCTTCTTTCTGGCGCTTGCGGGCATGGATGTCGGCACCAGTTTCGGCGGCATCGGCTCGAGCCGCGAAGTCATGATCGCCGCGCTTGCGGAGCCGGCGATGCTGCTGATCGTGTTTTGCATGGCGCTGGTCGCCGGCTCGACCCAACTTTCGACGGTCGCAAACTTCATGGCCTCCTCCTATGTCGGCTTGCGGGTATCGCTGGGAATGGCCGTGATCGCGCTCATCATGGTGGCGCTCGCGGAGAACGCGCGAATCCCGGTCGACAATCCGGCCACGCACCTGGAGCTCACCATGGTGCACGAGGCCATGGTTCTTGAATATTCAGGCCGTCATCTCGCCATGATCGAATTTGGCGCCTTCCTCAAGCTATTGCTCTACATCTCGCTGATCGCCTGCGTGTTCCTGCCGTGGAAGATCGCCGTGTTCGGCACCGGCCCCTTGGCATACGCCGTCGGCGTCGCCGCCTATGTTGTCAAACTTGCGGTTGCAGGCTTTTCGCTGGCGCTGTTCGAGACCGCGACGGCGAAAATGCGGGTCTTTCGCGTTCCGCAATTTCTCGGCGCAGCGCTCATGCTGGGCCTCCTCGGTACCCTTCTGCTCTTCGTGTCAAAGAGTTTCTGATGCAGATGCACAGCCTCTCCTTCGACGTCTCGCATACGCTGGCAGGCAGCCTGGTCCTGATCAGCTTCATGATGCTGTACCAGGATCGGCTCTATTCGCTGCTCAACGTCTTTGCACTGCACGCCTTGGTACTTGCGCTTTCCGTCGCCTGGCAGGCCTTCGTCCAGAACGCGCCGCACCTTTACGTGACCGCGGCAATCGCCCTCATCTTCAAGGCAATCATCATTCCGGTGGCGCTGCACCGCATCGTCAAGCAGCTCGGGATCCACCGCGACATCGAATCGGCCGTGGGTATCGGTCCCACCATGCTGGCCGGGATGGGGCTGGTCGCGCTCTCCATGGTTTTGATGCTGCGGGTGACCGCCGAGGCAGACCCGTTGGCGCGCGAGGATCTCGCCTTCGCGCTGTCGGTCGTGCTGCTCGGGCTTCTGGTCATGGTGACCCGCCGCAATGCGGTCAGCCAGGTCGTGGGTTTCATGTCGCTCGAGAACGGACTGATCCTGGCGGCAACCGGTGCCAAGGGCATGCCGCTGGTGGTCGAGATCAGCGTCGCATTCTCGATCCTGATCGCGTTCATCGTCATCGGCATCTTCCTGTTCCGAATCCGGGAACGCTTCGATTCGGTTGATGTCTCGGCACTCGACGAGGCCCGGGGGGAGTGGCGATGAGCGCGCATTCCTTCGATGCCGTTGCGGCTGTCCTGTTGATTCCAATCGGGTCGGCGGCGTTGCTGGCCGCGCTGCCGGGCTACCGGCTGACGGCGCGGTTGAACGTCGTGGCGAGCCTGGCGACGTTTCTCTCCGCGCTTTCGCTGTTCGTGATCGAACGGCCGCAGCCTGGCCCGTACGTGCTGGTCGACGACCTCAACATCGTCTTCATCGTGCTCAACACTTTCGTTGGCTTCACGACCAGCATTTTCAGCGCGAGCTACATCGCGCACGAACTCGAAACCGGGCGGTTGACGCCGGTCTACGTGCGTTTCTACCACGCCATGTATCAGACCATGATGTTCGGCATGAACCTCGCCTTCGTCTCGAACAATATCGGCTTGATGTGGGTGGCGGTGGAAATCGCGACCCTGACCACCGTGCTGATGGTCGGCATCTATCGCACGCCTGCCGCGCTGGAAGCGGCGTGGAAATATTTTATTCTCGGCAGTGTCGGCATAGCCCTGGCGCTGTTCGGCACGATCCTGGTCTATATGGCGGCGCGTCCGGTCGTCGGCGAAGGTCAGGACGCCATGGTCTGGACAGTTCTGGTCGAACGCGCCGGTAATTTCGACCCGGCGCTTCTCAATGTTGCGTTTGTCTTCCTGTTTCTTGGCTACGGGACAAAGGTCGGGCTTGCGCCGCTGCATGCCTGGCTGCCCGACGCGCACGCCGAAGGTCCGACGCCGATATCGGCGGTACTTTCGGGCCTGCTCCTGAATGTCGCGCTCTACGCGCTGTTGCGCTTCAAGATATTGCTCGCCGCCAATCCGGCGGCGATCGCTCCCGGCGCACTGATGGTGACGATCGGGCTGGTTTCGATCGTGTTCGCGGCGTTCATGCTTTACCGCCGCCGCGACATCAAGCGCCTGTTCGCCTATTCCTCGATCGAACATATGGGCATCATCGTTTTCGCATTTGGAATGGGCGGCCCGCTCGCCAATTTTGCCGGGCTTCTGCACATGGTGATGCACAGCCTGACCAAATCGGCGATCTTCTACGCGGTCGGCCACATTTCGCAGATCAAGGGCACTCAGCGGATCGCCAGGATCAGGGGCCTGACAGTGACCCATCCGGCGCTGGGGTGGGGCCTGGTTGTGGGCGTCGTCGCGATCGCAGGCCTGCCGCCGCTCGGCATCTTCATGAGCGAATTTCTGGTCGTCAGCTCGACCTTCGCGCGCGCGCCCCTGCTCGCAATCGTGCTGGTGTTCGGGCTTTTGCTGGCGTTTGGCGCGTTGACGTGGCGCCTGACAAGCGTCGCATTCGGCGAACCCCGCGGCAGCACGGCCTCGGCGGAAGCTTCCTATGTGCCGATGTTTGCGCATCTCGCACTGGTTCTGGGCGCGGGAATTTATCTTCCCGCGCCGTTCGTGGTCTGGTTTCAGCATGTGGCTCGACTTCTTGGGTAATCGAGGGATCAACAGGATATGTCGTCGCTGATCGATCTCACGCCGGAAGGCCGCCGGATCCCGCAACACTGCCCGTGGCCGCGAGCCGTGATAGGTGCGCACCTCTGGAGATTTGCAGCAAGCGGGCTCGCGCAGGGACATTGGAGCCTGCTCGCGCTATGGGGTGAATCCTCAACGGTGCACATGGCGATCATGGATGAGGCCACGGCAGATATCGCGGTGGTCAGCCTGGAGTGCCCCGATCACACCTATCCCTCGGTCGGCATGCACCACCCGCCGGCGCTTCGATTGGAGCGCGCCGTCAACGATCTGTTCGGACTAACGGCGCAAGGCTTGCCCGATAGCCGCCCCTGGCTCGATCACCATCGTTGGGGCGTCCGCTTCCCGCTGGGCAATCGCATCGACGCGATATCGAAAGCTGTGCCCTATCGCTTCCTTCCGGTGGAAGGCGACGGCCTGCATCAGATTGCGGTCGGTCCAGTGCATGCCGGCATCATCGAACCAGGGCATTTCCGATTTACCGCGAGCGGGGAGACCGTGGTCCGGTTGGAACAGCGGCTGGGATATACCCACAAGGGCATCGAGGGGCTCATGACCGGCGCCGATCTCGATCGGGCCGTGCAGCTCGCTGGTCGGGTATCGGGCGACAGCACGATTGCCTATGCCTATGCATTTTCGAGGGCCGCTGAGGCGGCGCTCGAACTAGTCGTGCCTGATCGCGCGGTATGGCTGCGTGCTCTGCTTGCAGAGCTCGAGCGGCTCGCCAACCATCTCGGCGATATCGGCGCCATCTGCAACGATGCCTCCTTCACCCTGATCCACGCGCACTGCAGCGTGTTGCGCGAAAGCGTGCTGCGCGCGTCACATCGCGCCTTCGGTCATCGATTGATGCGGGATATCATCATGCCCGGTGGCGTGGCCCGCGATCTCGATCATGAGGCAAAGGAAAGCATCCGGGCCGCGCTGGACAATATCCGCCGGCGGTTTCCTCAACTGGTCGAACTCTACGACAACACAGCATCGCTGCAGGATCGCACCGTGGATACCGGCGTGCTCAAGCCCGCATTGGCAAGGCAATACGCCGCAGGTGGCTACATCGGCCGCGCCTCTGGCCGACCCTTCGACGCGCGGCGAAACCTCGCCTATCCGCCGTATGACAGCTTGCGCTTTGACGTACCCGTGCTGAATGAGGGTGACGTCAACGCGCGAGTCTGGATCCGTGTGCGCGAAGTCGAGCAATCGCTCTCACTGATCAATCAGATATTGGAACGGCTTCCCGAAGGCCCGTTGATAACGCCTGCGGGGTTTCGGCCGGAGCCGCGGGAAGGCATGGCGATCGTCGAGGGATTCCGCGGCGACGTTCTGGTTTGGCTCCGCCTGCGGCATGGCCGGGTCGAACGGTGCCACCTGCGCGACCCATCCTGGTTTCAGTGGCCGCTGTTGGAGGCCGCCATCGAGAACAATATCGTCGCGGACTTTCCGCTCTGTAACAAGTCGTTCAACTGCTCCTATTCCGGGCACGACCTCTAAGGACGGCAAAGATGCGCAAGCTGCTTTTTGAAAGCCTGTTTCGCCGGCCCTTCACCGAGCCGGTGCCGTCGCCGGACGATGCCGCGGTGACCGAACTCGCAACCGCGGTCGGTCACGCGGCGCGGCGGCGGCTCGGCCGAAGTCTGTCGATACGCGAGGTCGATGCCGGTTCTTGCAATGGGTGCGAGCTGGAAGTCCACGCGTTGAACAACGCCTACTATGACGTCGAACGCTTCGGGCTGCGCTTCGTGGCCTCGCCGCGGCATGCCGACGTGTTGATGGTGACCGGTCCGGTGACCAAGAACATGCGCGACGCGCTGGAGCGCACCTATCAGGCGACCCCAAATCCCAAATGGGTCGTCGCGATCGGAGATTGCGCCCGGGATGGAGGGTGTTTCGCCGGAAGCTACGCGGTGGTTGGAGGCGTCTCCGAAGTGATCCCGGTCGATCTCCACATTCCCGGCTGTCCTCCTACTCCCATGGCCATGCTGCAAGGTCTTCTCGCGCTACTCGACCGGGTAGATGCAGGCGCCGCAACATCATGAATTCACCGGGCCCGCTCCAGGGCTCGCGAGGAGGACTGCCTTGCCTGCCGGACGTTCTTGATCTTCGGGTTTGCGACATGCTCCCTCAGCCGCACGCCTCGGCCACCATTCGTGCTCGCGACGCCCGGACTGATCAGTTCGATGCCCGCTTTATCAAGCGCGGAAACCAGCTTCATCAGCGAATCGACATTGCCGCGGATCACACCGTCGCTGGCTTCCATGCGCTGGATCGTGGGTACCGAAAGGTCCGCCAGATCAGCCATTTGCCGCTGATCGATATTCAGGAGCGCGCGCGCAGCCCTGAGCTGATGGGCAGAGATCATGAATATCGTTTCTCTCAATCAAATATGCTTACACCATGTGAATACCATCTTCAAGCATCAATCTACAGGGATGATATATCAAGTGGTGCAAACATCATACCGCAAGCAGGGCGTGCCGCAGGCACAAGCACCGTCGTTCCCGCGTGGCCGGGACGCTGGCGCGCTATAGCAATCGTAAACCATTGCAGAAACCCGCTATTTTCAGGCATAAGTACCTATGCTACACCCCCGCTAATACCCCCCGCTAATCGGGGAAAACGGAAGAGCATTGTGACTGAGCGGAAGCGCAAAATAAGCTATCTGTTCCTGCGGCCGGATAGTCAGAACTGGCACGTCAGGCTGCAATCCCCGAACGGCCGCATTGAGAAGTCGCTCGGCACGCCAGACAGGGCGCGAGCCGAGATACTGGCGCTGCCGTACATCCAAGAGCACAAGACAAAGTTGCTGGAAGCACGTCCAACCATTCAAGGCGAATGGCGGCACAAATATGAGCCCGGACAGGAGCACATCACGCCGGATGGTGAGAGAGTCATCGCCACCGAGCGCGAGCTAATCTTCCTCGGCCACAACGGCGCAATCATCCGCAGCGAGTTGAACGGCGAAGTCCGGTTCGTGTGGCCCTCGTACCGCGAGCAAAAGGCCATCGTGCGCAACCTAGAGCAACTGCGACGCCAGCGGATGGCAGCCAATGGCGATGATGCTTTGATCGAAACTTACCTGAAGCACAATAGCATCACCGGCTATTTCGAACGCGAGGCACGTACGGTCTGGGCACTGTACAAGCAACTCACCAACGGCAAGCCATTGAAGGATGCCAGCCGTGATGACGGTCGCAAGCTTGTGGACTATTTCGAAAAGCAAAATCTCAAAAGCGCGAGCATTTCCAAGAAAATCGGCTGGCTCAGTGCGGCGGTCAATCTGGCGATTAACGAGGGCAAGCTGAAGTTCAATCCGTTCTCCAGCATCGTCCGGGCACGTGACGACAAGCAACGGCGATTGCCACTGAGCGAGAGCGACATCCGCACCATCAAGCGCAACCTTGATCGACTCGACGAGAGCGACCGCCTGTTAGTCCGCGTACTCGCGACGACGGGCATGCGGTTGTCGGAAGCGTTCGAGATCGACAGCGAAATGAAAGAGGGCAAATGTCGCTACATTATCGTCGGCCGCAAAACGGATCAGTCGCTTCGCCGCGTCCCACTGCCGGCCGACCTGCTCCCGTTCCTGCCGAAACAGATTGAGAAGCAACTGTTCAAGCCTGAGCCACGCGGTTCAACATCCAAGCGCCTCATGCGGTTCTTGAGGGCGGCCGGTATCGATGACCCGCGCAAGGTTTTGCACTCGCTCCGCCATCGGGCACAGGACCGCTTGCGGGCTGCCGGGTGTCCCGAGGATCAGCGCTGGGCCATCCTAGGCCACGAGGAGGAGACCGTTGCGGCGGGCTACGGCGAAGGCTTTCCCGTGCCCCTGCTCAGGCGATGGATTGATAAGATCGGATTTTGACCGGGGCTTGTCGTACCAAGTGAGGCCGCCACTATGAATGATATCAGCGAAGCGGAGCGCCTTGCGCTAATCGCCAATGAGCAAGTGCAGCTAGTGCTTCAGGAAGCCGAGCTTGTCGAGATTGCAGGGCTTGAAGCTCAGGAAGAGGCCGCAATCCGCGAACGTCGCGCCAAGCTTGATTGTGCATCGGAGTTCACCAAGCGCCGTGAAGCAGAACGAACCGAAACGGTTTGGATCGACTGGATGACCGGCGGTCGATGGACTGCGGAGATTATCCCGTTCCCAGACCGTAACGCGGACGGCAAAGAATGACGATGCTCAAAACGCTACGCCGTGAAGTCACGGCCGCTATTGCCAACCTTCTTGATGGCACCGCCGAGGATGAAGAGATGATCCTCGCTCGCGCGATTGTGCGCGGATATTTCGCTATGTGCTTCCGTTTCGGCATGCGCAAGCGAGCAACAGCACCAGACCTGAAAAAATTTCTGTCGTCCATTCACTGCGCCATCGGGCGCGGACCGTCTGCGGGCTGCCGGTTGCCCCGAAGATTGCCGTTGGGCAATTCTATGGCCATGAAAGGAAACGGTAGCGGCAGGCTACGGTGCCCGCGCAACGTGTGGGTGCGACAAGGCCCTCAAAAAGATTGGGAAGCTGCCGTTCTACCATTGAACTACGCCCGCAAATCAATGACTTAGCTAAGTTCGACCTTCTATTTTAGTGGCCATTTGGTGGACACGAGCCGGCCGTCGAACCTGCCCTACGGAGGCCTTTTATACTGAATGTTTAGGCGCAATCTAGTGTGCGCTTTGGCAACGAGTTGAAACAGGACCACGACCTTGCCAAGGTCGGGGTCGAGGGTTCGAATCCCTTCGCCCGCTCCAAGACTTAACCGACTTTACCATGGTCGGTAGATGCGCTCAGGGTAACATCTGGGGTAACAGCGTTAGGCGAATATCATTCGGTCTTCGAGTTCGCTGATT
>WNFT01008892.1_pt1 | contig 16545 bp, 24 predicted proteins | sample 5400191 | NCBI WGS metagenome assembly WNFT01 (sample SAMN13153359, study PRJNA577476) | soil metagenome | isolation source: 80 cm saprolite under Madrone tree | place: USA:California | collected 2016-06-14 | reverse complement strand
CTTCGTTATCCCTGCCATTGCCGTGAAATCAGCGACGCCGCCGACGCCCGCGAGAGAAAGGTCGTATAAGTCGTGTTCCATCTCCTCAACGCAGGTACCCGTCACGTCGCCGGGAAGCTACCAGCCCGCGGCGGGGTGAACAACGCCCGCCGCGCAGGGAGAGCCCCTGTGGAGAGCGACCCTACGCGCGTCTGTGAGCTTCTTGTTGGTCTGCCCGCGGTGAACCTGTTAGGTGTCGACGACGAGCCGGACGTGGAAGGGCTTCTTCTCGCCCGTCGCGGCGAAGGCGCGCTTCGCCTCGATGCCCCCGGGCGTTGAGCACTCACTGCGCGGCATACGACCTACGATCCGTGGCAAGACGACGTGCCCGACCTGCAGCAAGCGCTGCGCTGAACTCGGCCGGACCGGTCTGCGCGTATGCCTTGATTTCTCCCTGTGCGGCGGGGTGGCACACGGCCGCCGCGCTCTGCTAGGCTGGTTGTTCGGTGCGGAGAAGAGGGGCGGAGGCGACGGAACCTCGTTTATCCGTTCTTCGCCTCGGGGTGAGGCGAGGAGGTCCCGTGGATTTCGAGACGCTCACCGTTCGTCGGGAAGAGGCCGTCCTGTTCGCGAGCATTGCGGCCCCTCCGATGAACCTTCTGGGGCCCGACCTGGTCCGCGATCTGGTTTCCCTCATCCAGCGAGCCGAGGCCGACGACGCCGTCCGCGTGCTCGTCTTCCGGAGCGCCGACCCGGACTACTTCATTTCCCACGTGGACGTCACCCGAATCCAGGCGTACCGTGACGAGGCTGCAAAGCTGACCGGCGAAGCGTCGATCGCCCTCCTTTTTCGGCGTCTCAGCACGAGCCGCCTCGTTACCATCGCGCAGATCGAGGGTCGCGTCCGCGGCGCCGGCAGCGAGTTCGTGCTGGCGTGCGACATGCGGTTTGCCGCGCGAGAGTCGGCGATCTTCGGTCAGCCCGAGTCGGGGCTCGGCCTGGTCCCCGGCGCGGGGGGCATGCAGCACCTCGCTCGCCTGATGGGCCGAGCCCGGGCGCTCGAGGTGATGCTGAGCGCCGAGGACTACGACGCGGAGCTGGCGGAGCGATACGGCTGGATCAATCGAGCGCTACCGGCCGGGTCGCTCAGCGGCTTCGTCCGTTCGCTCGCGCTGCGGATCGCGAGCTTCCCGGCCGCCGCTCAGGCCATCATCAAGGATCGGGTCAACGCGATCGCGCTCGCGCCGGTCGAGGACTTCCGCCGCGATTCCGATCTCTTCCTCGAGGCGGGCCGAAACCCCGAGACCCAGCAACGGAACCAGGCCGCGATGAAGCGCGGCCTCCAGACCCGCGATGCGGAGATGGACTTCGCCCGGCTGGTGGGCGAGCTGGCTGAGCACTGAGAAGAAAGGAGCACGCATGTCCACGATCCACCTCCACCAGACCACCAGGCTGACGCCCGAGCAGTACGTCGCCGGGCTGACCGACTTCGGGCCGGGCCGCTCGAGACTCTTCGGTAACAGCGCCGACAAGTACCTCAAGGTGCATCACCAGGGCCCGAAGGAGGCCGACGTCACGGAGGGCTCGGGCGGCATCTGGGAACGTCTGCACTACGACTGGTCCGATCCCAACCACGTCGTCCTCAAGACCTCCGACTCCAACACGTGGGGAGGCAATTCGGGCCACACTTACAACTTCACGCGGCGTCCCAACGGCGCGACCGACATCGACCTCGTCGTGGTCCGCGACGGCAAGAACCTCAAGGGACGGTTTCTCGGCCTCGTGCTGGCGACCGTCGGTAAAGGCGTCCTGGAGAAGGCCTTCGCAGGCAGCGTCAAGGCGATCGAGGCTCGGAACGGCGTGGCGAAGGGAGGGGGCGCATCCCGAGCCACGTGATGGAGGCCGGTAGGCGTTGGAAGGACGAAGACATTCCGAAGACCCAGTGGGATCTGCCGCACTTCTCATGGCGGCCCGAGGCAGAGTTGTATGGGATCCAACGGATCGAGTACCTGGACGATGTGCTGGGCGTACGCTCGCGGCGAGCTGCCGGCGCCGGTGCTGCTGCGACGGCGAGAGAGGATTCCGCGGCGCGGTCGGCGTGATCCCGTTGGCGCGGTTGCGCTCGCACCATCTCGACGACCTCCTGCACGAGCGCCAGGCGGCTGGTGCGGCGCCGGCGACGTTGAACAACCTGCGCGCGCAGCTGCGTACGGTCTTCGCCAAGGCGAAGAAGGCCGGCCGGTGGTTCGGCGACAACCCGGTCGACAGTATCGAGCGGCGCAAGGTGCCGAAGCGCGTCTACCGCACGCTCTCTCCAGAGCAGATGGGGAAGATGCTTGCCGAGGTTCCCGCGGACTGGCGTCCTCTCTTCGCGTGCGCGGCTCTCGGGCTACGCAAGGGCGAGCTCTTCGCGCTCAGGAAAAGCGACGTCGACCTGGCGCGTGGAACGATCACCGTAGCCCGCTCGCACGAGCGCGACACCACGAAGGGTGGTGCCGCAGCGGTACTCCCGCTTCCGACCGCATTGCGACCCTGGATCGAGTACCAGCTCGCGCACGCACCCGGGCACCTGGTCTTCCCCGCACCCGACGGGTCCCAGAGGACGCGCGAGGCCGACCCGCAGAAGATTCTCCGGCATGCCCTGGCCCGCGCCGGCATCGTTGAAGGTTACGAACACCGCTGTCGCTGGTGCGCCCACAGGGAACGCGCCAGCGATGCGGAGCCGCGCTTCTGTCCGACGTGCCGCAAGGTCACCGATGGGCGGGGCCGTCCACTCGCCGAGGCACGCGGACGGCGGCTCTGGCCCGTCGCCCTGCACATTCCCATCCGCTTCCACGACCTGCACCACACCTTCGCAACCGAGCTCCTCCGCCGCGGAGTGGACTCGTACCGCGTGCAGCGCCTCATGCGGCACAGCGACGTCCGCGTCACCCTCGGAACGTACGCGCACCTGCTCGTCGAGGATCTCCGCGCGGCCGCCGACGCGCACACGCCGCTTCCCGCGATGCCTGTTGCCGCAAATTCAGCCCCAATAGAGCCCCACGCGCTGCATCAAGAGGGCACAACCTCGATCGACCCAGCGCCCATTTCAGAGGGAAATCCACTGTCTGGAATGGAGCGGGAAACCGGATTCGAACCGGCGACCCTCAGCTTGGGAAAATCCGAGAGCGGGATCGCAGGGCGACACAACGCTTCGCAAGCCGTCGTGACTACTCGATCCGCGGATGACGCTTCGTTCCAGCCGACCACTTCGGAAGCAGACTTTCCGAAGCGTTTTCTTCCCCCTTGCTACCGGATTTGTCGACTTCACTGACGGTGACAGAAGTCGCGGCCCGCCTGCGCGTCTGCACCGCGACCGTCTACCGCCTCCGCGCGACCGGCGAGTTGCGCCACTTCCGCGTGGGCGCCGCGATTCGCATCCGAATGCATGACCTCGCCGTCTATCAAGCGAGGTGACACTACTGCTCGGCGTCAAGACGCTGCAGCAACGCTCTCGGCGAAACCACCTCGACGCCGATGGGGCCCGGAAAGTGGCGCACGTTGCCGGTTATTAGCGTCGGCCTTGCCGGAGAGGGCGACTTCGAGAAACGGCAGGTCGTCCACGTCTGGCAACTGCACCTTGCTAGCGCTCGCGGCGATGCGCTCGCCGTCCGCTTCAAGCTGCCTTAGAACATCGGCGACGTCGGCTGGATCGAGGGAGAACCGCGGACGGGCGAGTACCTCGGCGTACTCATCCAGGATCCGGTGATCGAACAGCAATCTCAGCTCGCCCGCCAGTAACAAGGTGAGCACTTGCGAGGGTGCGCCGCTCGGGTTCAGGAAGGCTGAGACCAGAACGTTGGTGTCGAGAACGATCCGCCTGGAACTCACCCCCGGCGTCCGCGTGTGGCGCGCGCAGCCTTGATCTCAGCATCGATCTCCTTCGCGGGCAGACGGTCAAGCCCACGTGCCTTCGCGCGCTCCTGAGCCCGGCGCAGGGCGGTGAAGGCACGTCCGCGTGGAGTATCAGAAGATTCGAAGGCGCTCCGAAGAGCCAACGCCCGTAGATACGTCCCCACGCCCAAGCCCTCCCTTCCGGCCTGCGCGGCGATCGTGTCGTGTTCTTCTTTCGTCAGCCGAATTTGTATCGTGAGGTCCCGCGCCATCGTTTGCCTCGGACTTTGTAGGTACATTGTAGCGACGAAGCTGCCGTCAAGCAACCAAGGCAAATCTCGGTTGCTGCGACCCACAGCGCTCGTGTTATCGGTGAGCAGCTAGACCGTGGACAGCGGACAGGCGTTGAAGGGGATCGACACCGCGCAAAAGCGCGCCCTGCGAGGACTTACGAGCGAATGAGGCCCTTCTTGAGGTTCGTGGCGCTGATCGCCTGCATTTCGATGAGCGGCCTCAGCGGCTGCGCTTACGTAGAGTACCGCCGCGCTTACGAGCTATCCGTGTCGGTTCCCGAGACTGAGCGCGAACCATTGTCGGATGCGTTGGATCGCTTTTTCGCGGAGCGAGGCCTCGTTCTCAAACAGAAGTACCGCGACGTCTACCCGCGGAACGTGTTGGTCTCAGTCTTCGAGATCCCCCGAACGCCCGAGGAGGATAGACGATATCCGCAGCTTCTCGTCACGACGGCTGACAGCGGCTTCGTGCAATTCATGCAGTCCGAGTACTACTTCGACATGAAACACGAGCCGGAAGACCTCGTGGCCCTGGCGAAACCAGCGCTGCTCAAGACCATTGCGGCCACGATTGGAGGAAATCCGAAGCTGGTTTTCGACCCTGTCGGTCGCGGTGGGAGGTCGCCGTGAACCGTTCCCTCGCGACGGCGCTGGGCCTGTCGGGGCTGATGCTCGTCGCTGCCTGCACGGCCATCAACAAGGCAACGTTCGCCATCGAGCCGCAGGAACACATCGCGAGCGATGAGATGCTCCACGGCGTCGAAGAGTGCTTCCGAATGCTCGGGCTTCAGCGGAAGACTGAATTCCTTTACCCAGAGACGAGGAAGGAAAGCACCTACTTCCTGGGGCACAAAGAACTCCCGCTGGCGATGCAGTCGACATACCACCACGCAGTTCTCAGATTGGAACACTCCGGGACTCTCTACGTTGATTGGATCGAGATCACCGATCTTCGAAGAGAGCTCAAACCGGAATCCTTCGCCGAGCTGCATAGGATAATTGCTACCAATCTCAAGACTCGACTCGGGATCGATGTGGTGTTTCAGTTCATCCCAAAGCGGCCGCAGTTCCACAAACGCGAGCTTCTAATTGAGCCAACCAGACGCTTAGCTTCCTACCGTTTCCCGTTTCCCGTTTCCCGCCCACGCACCCACAGATCCACCGCTTCACCGTCTCCCAACCGCCTCACCCATTTCCAATCTTCTTCAACAACTGCATTGCCCCTGGCCCCGACTCCCCTCCTCCCTCTTCTTCAACCTCCTGACTACAAGCCTGAGAACCGACCCCACTACCTAGGTGGTTGAGGGAGTGGGGTCGGGTCTCAGGCCAGCCGTGCAATCACCGTTGCAGTCAGCCGGAGGAGGGGGCGGTCGGGCCAAGCACTTCGCGCATTTGCGAGATTTTGCCTGCCTCGCCGGGTGCCTCCCAGCGTGCCACGCCGGGTGCCTCGTTTGCGTACGACGTAAAGTGGCGATTAGGGCGATCCTCGTTCCTCAGAACCGCAGAGCGCGCATTTCGGTAGACCTGCGCCCACGCGGTACCGCAGGTCAGTGTGAGCAGGCCGAGCATCATCAGAGTACAGTCGTGATGCGCTCGACGTTGTTCACCCGCGCGTTGCACAAGGCTTGGCGGTCGTGAAGCTCGGGCGGACGCTAGTGCGGTTGGACACGCGCAGATGATCTGGACGTAGATCGATGCGGCGCAGCGCGGGAGGGTCCACGAACCAGGCCCTCCTTGTTGCTTTGAGCCTACCCGACAGGTGCCAGGCCGCCGTTTGAGGGTGCTGCCGTTGCGGTCGGCTTCGCCGCGACGTGCATCGACTGCCGCGGGATTGGGGTCTGTCCCCAGGCCGCCTCCATGCCGATGAGCGCGTACACCGTGAATACCGCCGCGATGGTCCAGAGCAGCAGCAGGCAGATCGGAAATCCCCAGTCGTGCAAACGGCCCATGTTTGTTGTCTCCTTGTCCACGCTGAAGGCTAGTGGCGCGGTCAGTCGGATCGACCCCTGTCCGACGAGAGGCGCCCAGGGGCGAACGAGGCGCCACGCAAACCAGACGGTGGCTCGGCGCCCGCTCGGCGCGCCACGGCATCTCGTCGCCCTCCCTGCGGCTGTTTGTCCCATCGGACGCGTACGCCGCATCGCCGAGCGGCGTCCGCACATCAACAGCACAACGAGAGTGGAGAACGACATGATCCGATTCGCAATCGCAATGTTCCTGCTCCTGCTCTTCGGAATCGCGGTCGAGGAACTCGCCGGTCGAAGCGCGGGGGAGGCAAGCACCGATGTGGTGCGGGCTGCCCAATGAAACTCGCGTTTGCATGGCTGATGACGGCGCTCGCGGCGGCGGTCGCGTTCCCGGGCGGCGCACGAGAGCCGCGCGTGAGCGCGCTGTTCCGCGCGGACATGGCTGATGCCTTGCCCGCCGGCGATCCGGTGCACGCGCCCAGGACATCGCCCGTGAGCTTCGTCGCGACGGAAGCGGCGCCTCCGGCGCAAGCCGCGCCGGGGCAGGCATTCAGCGGTCCTCGCACAAAGGCGCCTGCAACGATGATCGATGGAACCCATTCGCCCTCAGTGGGCGTTAGGAGAAGACAATGAAATCGTGGACAACGGCGCTCCTCATCGCGAGCTTCCTCTCTTGCTCGCACGCGCCCGCAACAGCCCAGGAATCCGTGGTGCCCACAGCTGACCAGAAGCCGGAGGCAGTGCAAGGAGAGGCGGTGGCCGGCCAGACTCCCGAGCAGCTGCAGCAGCTCGTGGCGCCCATCGCGCTCTATCCGGATGCGTTGGTTGCGCAGATCCTCGCGGCCTCCGCATATCCAATGGAAATCGTGGAAGCGGACCGTTGGGTGCAGCAGCACTCCGATCTGAAGGGCCAACAGCTTGCCCAGGCTGTCGATCAGCAATCCTGGGATGTCAGCGTCAAGGCGATCGCGCAGTTTCCCTCCGTGCTGGGAAACATGGACAAGAACCTCTCATGGACGTCGTCGCTGGGCGACGCGTTCGTGAACCAGCAGCAGGACGTGCTCGACGCCGTCCAGACGATGCGCAAGCGCGCCCAGCAGGCAGGCAACCTCAAGACGACCCCGCAAGAGAATGTCGTCACCCAGGGCCAGACGATCGTGATCCAGCCGGCGAACCCCGATGTCGTCTACGTGCCCACCTACGATCCATGGCTGGTTTACGGGCCGCCGGTCGTCGCTTACCCGGGCTGGTTCTGGTACCCCGGCCTCTACGCCGTCGGTCCCGGGATTTCGTTCGGATTCGGTTTCGGCATCGGCTTCTTCGGCGGATTCGGCTGGGGGTTTCACCACTGGGGCTTCGACTGGCACGACCGCTTCGTGAGGCACGACCACGACAGGTATGAGGCGCACGACCACGACCATTTCCACCGCGGCAGCGGCCACTCAGGATTCCACGGCGACTCTGGCTTCCACGGGGGCCAAGGATCGCACGGCGGCGCGGATTCCACGGCGGCGGCGGATTCCACGGCGGCGGCGGTCGGAGATGATTTCGACCACGGAAGCAATGACGTTCGCACTCGCCGCGGCGTACGCGCCGGCAAGTCGTGCGGAAGGAGGGCGAGGCGACAGAACTGCGCCTATCCCTCCTTCGCCTTCGTGCAGTTGTTGATTCCGAGGGCCTGGCTAAGCGCATCGCCCGGGAGCGTGCCGAGGTCCCGGATGCCGTCTCGCTTGGTCCACAAAAACGCATGCGCGTTGAACGCACCGCCGTCGGCGGCGGAGACGTACCTGCGCGGGCGCGCCGATGGGATTCAGGAAGGCCGATACCAAGACGTTCGTGTCGAGAGGTGAGTTGGCCCGCGAGCAGCGCCCTCGAGTAGTATCGTTAAGGTTCGCCCACGGCTACCTGCTGTGATGGTAGAAAAGTAGGTCGCCATGACGACGCGAAGGCAAAGCTCGAAACCGGTTCGAACGAGGACCGGTAAGCGCGATCTCCAGGTTGAGGAATTCGAAAGCCGAGACCTCGCAGAAGACATCCGGGCGGCCGGCCGACTCCGGCCGATCCGCAAGACCCTGCCGACGGCGATGGTTCTGGAGCATGATCTGGTCGATAAGCTGCGGAAGGCCGGCAAGCGGGAGAAGTGATGGCGATTGTCGGGCTGTCTTCAGTGCTGTTAAGCGCCATCGGTGCGCTGATATTTGGATTCTTCGGGGTCAGTTCTGCGGAGCGCACCTCGAAATTGAAAACGCTCTTGATCGTGGCCTCACTGGGCGCCATCGCGGGAGGCGTCATGCAATACGTGTCCGCAAAAGAGAGTGAAAGAGCTCTCTACGAACGGCTCGACCGGCTCAACGATATGGTGACCGGAGGCGACGCGTACCCTCGCGTCGACGTCCTCTTCGAGGACCCGCCAGTGGTAATGCTGCACCACGACGATCTCACTGAAAATCCGCTGTACGACGTCGTCGCCCGCGTGTGGGATCTCCGCGATGCCGATCGGGCCGGGGCACAACTCCTCAAGGCGCAGCAGAGTGGGGTCCGCATCTCGACGCTCGAATTGGTGCAGGGAATCGGGACGACGACGCTGGTTGGAACACTCCCGCCGCACGGCAGTGTAATCCTGCCTATGAAGCTGGAGCCCACATCCGAGAAGTTGGATCTAGCCGCTCAAATCGGCAGCCGAGTTGGCTTCTTCTCGCAGCGGCTCATTTTTCGACGCGTAGGTGGCCGTTGGTGTCGCGCCACGAGAATCGTAAGAGGCGGCAACAACTCCGAGCGGATTCTCTTAGAAAAGGTCGATCCCGATTTTCCGCAGGGCGAGTGGCCTGCTCACTAGCGCCTCGACTCCAACGTGTTCGCCGCCCCCACTCTCATCACCGTCCTTGTGGAGGTTTGACTGCATTCACAGCCTCGATGGCGACATGAACGTTTACGAGGACTCGCCTTTGTCAGTGCTGTTGCGGGGCAGCCGCAGCGGACTTCCTTCGGGCGCGCGACGAGCTAGAAAGTCGGGGAGGTCGGAATACATGCGGAGGAGGGGACGCCACGTGAAACCGCTCCGCCGAGAGATCTCCAAGACACGAAAACCAAGAAACTTTCGGATCCTGGCGCCAGTGACGTCAGACCACGGCATCCAGAACACCCAAGCGAACCTGATTCCTCTAGCATCGACGACAACGGGAACACGGATGAATGAGAAAAGAAGAGCGATACCGAGCCAGGGAAGTCCACGCACCGCCAAGGCGATCAGAAGATCAGCGGTGCGAAGCGAGGGGTAGCGCCACATGAGAGGCGTGAGCACGACGACCAACGGTGCGAGAAGGACTACGAGGACGACGGCGATCGCCTCACGCGGGACCTTAAAGGTCATCCGTTCGCCCGCAGCTTCCGTTTCCACGAATTGGCTAACGTACCCGCGTCAGGCTGCAAGCGCCAGAGGGATCCTCTCCACCAACTTCAACCTCTCCGCCGAGTCCAACCTCTCCAGGTGCTGTACCAGGACATCGCTGACACAAAAGTGTCACGGTGCGCATTTTTGCACGAGGGCGCGCGGCGGGCTTACGCAGCTCTCCGCCTGGCTGGTGTCGCTCGGCATTCGTCTGATTCGTTCGCGTCCGGGAAAGCCTCAGGACAATGGGGGCGGCCAGTCGCATCGACAGTCACGAGGACGCGCCTGGCGGCACCATCCGCCGCTGCCCGAAGTGCAACGCGAAGATGTGGCCGTCACCGGTCCCGAAGCCGTGCACGTTCCAAAAGTTGCGCCCCACCACCGCGACGCTGCTCCTGGCCCTGGCGCAGACCTCTGGGCCGTGCAGAAGATGCTGCGCCACACCGACGCAGGTCACGACCGAGCGCTACGCGCACCTCGTCCCCGGCTATCTGCAGGAGCAGATCACGCGGCTGAAACTGACCGGTTTTGCTTCCCCCTTGCTACCGGCAGCCGCAAACAACGAATGTCCGACTGAAGCGCCGGACCGAAACGACCAAGTCTCTCGAGAGTTTGAATTGGAGCGGGAAACCGGATTCGAACCGGCGACCCTCAGCTTGGGAAAACGAATCGGCCGGTTTGTAGGTGCATGTAGGCACTCACAAGTCGTGACGCGTATTGGTGATTCTAGATCCGGTGAATTGCATTCAGTGTCTTTTGGAGCAAGGTTTTGCAGTCCGTTTGCTGCACCGGTGCTGCAAGGTTTTCTCAGCGTCCGTGACGTTGCTACGCAGCTGAGCGTATCAACCGCGACGGTCTACAAGCTCTGCGCGTCGCGCGAGCTGCCGCACGTACGCGTCCTGGGCGCTATCCGGATCGCGCCGGACGACCTGGCTACCTTCGTCGAGCGTCTCAGGCGGGCTTCTTCAGTAGATTGAAGGAAGCCTTTGTACGCAGCGTACCTCGGCTGGCCTCACTGCGGCGGCTGCCCTATGATCGAGTCATGACGCGCGAGGAAGCCCTGCGACGGCTCTCGGAGCATCGAGCAGAGCTCGAACGCCTCGGGGTGCGATCGCTTGATCTCTTCGGCTCCGTCGCGCGCGGCGACTCGGGTCCGCGCAGCGATGTGGACCTCCTGGTCGAGTTCGACAAGCCCGTGGGGCTCTTCCATTTCTTCCGGGTCCAGCGCAGGCTGGAAGCCATCCTCGGCCGACCAGTCGATCTGGTCATGAAGGATGCCATCAAGCGCCAGCTGCGGGCGCGGATCCTTGCCGAGTCGGTCAGTGCCAGCTAGGGACTGGCGCCTCCGCATCGAGGACATCCTGGCGGCGGTGGAGCGCGTGCAGCGGTACGCGGCCGGCATGGACCTCGCGTCGTTCCTCGCGGACGAGAAGACCGTGGATGCCGTCAGCTTCTGCTTCGGCGTCATCGGCGAGGCTGCGCCCACATTCCAGAGGACGTGGTCGCCGCCAATCCCGACCTGCCATGGCCGGAGATGCGCGCCATGCGGAACGTCGTGGTCCACGAATACTTTGGCGTTACGCACGAGACGCTCTGGAAGACAGCACGCGAGGACCTCCCAGCGCTCGTCGAGCGACTGCGTCGCGTGCTGGCCGAACCCGAATCCTGAGTAGCGCCCGGGATCGGGCAGGGTTCAGAGACCGCGCCGAAGTCTACCGGGATTCGATCGGCGATGACCCAGCGCGCCATCGGAGTCGTGCTGGCCGGGGGTCGAGAACCTGGCGAGTGAGCAGGACCGCTTGGTTCTGACGTTCGTCTGCCTTTCCTTGGCACGCCGATCATCCTAGGGTGCACGTCCTAGGGCGAGAGTCGGGGAACGATCGGCCACTCGGGCGAACACGCAGGGCACGGCTTTACTGCTCTCTTCGCGACCGACACCGCAGGTGACGATCCTCCGCCCCGACGAATGAAAAGGGGCATCGAGACGTCGCCCACTCGGCCCCGCAGGGGGACCCGATGAATCGCACGTCAATCCATCACTCATTGCTGGTGCTTTCCGTTGCGATGGCAACCGCGTGGCCGCTGTCGCCCGCAGTGGCGGATAAGGGTGGGCCTCACGAAGACGTCCATCCGAAGTTCGGGCTGATGTCACGTGCCGACGGACCGTTCCCCGCGGATCGCTTCACCGTCGAGGACCGGGCGCAGAACACGTGCGAGCGCATCAATCTGCCGAAGCCGGACTGCACGATCCTGCCGGACGGCCGAACGCCTTCGGCGTGCATGGAAGTCAAGCTGCTCAACGAGTTGGACGGCTTCAACACCCGACCGCGCATCGCCATTCCGTTCGACGGCAAGATCGATCTCGGCACCGTGAACAAGAAGACCATCTTCCTGGTGAGCCTCGGTGATGCAATGATCGACGGCGTGCCCGGGTGTCCGAGCGCGCGCGTCGAAACGGACGAGGAAGAAACCCTGCCCCGGCCGCACGCGGGCTCGGTGGTCGGCATCGATCAGGGCGTCTGGGACGCCGCGACGAACACGCTGTACGTCGAGGCGGCGGAGACGCTCGAGCAGCATACGCGCTATGCCGTGTTCGTCACCCGCGGCGTGAAGGACAAGAACGGCGAACCAATCGAGGCGCCGAAGGCGTTCAAGAAGGCGATCGGCGACGACGAGGAAGACACCGCGGTCGATCCGGCGATCGCGGCTTACGAGGCGACGCTCCGTCGCGCGGTGGAGCAGGCGCACTTCTTCGGGGTGAAGCGTCACGACATCGCGGTCGCCAGCGTCTTCACGACGCTGAGCGTGACCGCGGCCCTCGAGAAGGTCTGGACGCACGTGATGTTCTCGACACCACCACCGTCCCCGGCTGACTTCAACATCGCCAAAGATTCCAACGGGAACACGCGTCCCGCGGTGTTCGATCTCAGCAAGATCGCTAATAGAGGGGTGACGTATCACCGCGAGGTCCAGGTCAACGCGGCGCCGTCCGACAATACTTTCGGGCAAGCCTTCCTGGACGCGATGCGGATCATCCCCGGTGCAATCAAGACGCTGGCCTTCGGCCGTATCCAGACGCCGAATTATCTGCAGGCGGACGCCAGCATGATCTCGTTTGCGACCTACTCCGGTTCTCCGATCCAGCTCGGCACGAGCGATCTCTACTTCGAGCTGATGTTGCCTTCGGAAGACCTCAACGCGACCCCCGAGCGGCGGAAGCCACCGGGCGGTTGGCCGGTAGTGATCTGGGGACACGCCAACAACGAGACCGGAGTGAACGGGTCGCAAAACAGAGTCGCGGCGGTCTTCGCCAAATACGGCATCGCGACTCTCAGCTGGAACCAGATCGGCTATGGGTTCGGACCGAACAGCACCGTGACCATCGCCCAGACGGCTGGTCCGTCGCTCACGTTCCCGTTTGCGGGCCGCACTTACGACATCAACCACCCCGATATCCAGCCCCACGCCAGCGGGCCGGACGGGTTCTACGACGGCAGTAGCGCGCAGCCGGAAGGAGCCTGGGGCGTCCGAGACCCGAGCGGCGTCCGAGACACGCGTATCCTGTTCGACCGCGATCCGAACCGGCAGGGCATCGCCGACATCGCGCAGCTGATTCGCGCCATCGAGGACGGCATCGATGTCGATGGTGATGGCACACGGGACCTCGATCCGGAACATGTATACTATGGCGGTCTCTCGAAGGGGGCCGTCCTTGGCGTACTCGCCGCCACCGTCGAGTCCAGGTTCAAAGCGTCGGCGGTCTCGAGCCCGGGCGGCTTCATCGAGTTCCAGAACACGGTGGGGCGGCGTGGACCCGTTGCCGGTCTGATGTTGCAAGAACACGTCCCTTCTCTCCTCAACCCGCCGGGCACTCCCGTGATCACCCAGCTCGGAGCTCACGACTCGCACGCAAAACTCTCCCAGGGTCCTGGCGTTCCCGTCACGGCGCCGTTCTTCAACGAGAACATGCCGGACCGTGGTCAGCCGCCCATTTCCAGCGATCCCAATGACCCCAACTACATTCCCGGCGCGCTGGAGATACAAGACTATTTCGAGCGCTTGGAGTGGCTCAACGCGAACAATGCGGCCGCCGCGTTCATGGAGTACCTCAGGACCAAGCCGATCAACGGCGCGGCGCCTCCCATCCTCATCCAGGTGACCCGCGGCGACAGAACCACCGTCAATCCCACCGTCTTCGACGCCATCCATGCCGGAAGGTTGGAGGACCGTGTGACCCTGTACCGTCATGACCTTCTTGACGCGCGCGACCTGCCCAGCCCGCCCAACCCGCCCGGTGTTCTGGTGAGACTCCAGTTTCCGGACGCGCATACATTGTTGATCTCTACCAACTCACAAACGTTCGGCGCTACGGCGCAGCGGCTTGCGCTCCAGGAGCAGGAACAGATTGCCACCTTCTACGAGTCCGACGGCGCCACGACCATCGACCCGGATGGCACCGAGAGGTTGTTCGAGACGCCGGCAGCCTGCATCCCGGCCGACTTCGGCTTCATCATTCCGGAGCCGACAGAAATAGATTGTCGTTAGCCGGCGAGCGGATTGTTAGGCCAAACGGCGGCTTCCCCACGTCGTGGCGAGCCGCCGTTTTGCTTTTCAAGGGAGCTTCTTCGTAAGCAGCTCGGAGACGACCTTCGTGTTGGCCTTCCCGTACCTGCGCAGTGGAGTGTCGTCCGCTGCCACCGCGCTTCGGCAGGCTAGTCGCGACGAGGAGGAAGAGGGCGACCCCACAGAACCGGCTTATGTGTCTTTTAGCCTGCCGAGCCTGTTCACGCCGCAGACGAGAGACTGTCTGTATTGAGGTTAGTCGGCTGCGGTGAGGCCATGGGACGAGAGAGCTTTCTCACCTCGGCGAGCGTACTCGGCCAGGACGCGCAGGAGCTCGGGTGCGCTCCCTGGCAACTCGGGAATAGTTTCGCGCGGAACACCGAGCCGATTCAGCACCTCCTGCGCGCTGTGCAGCGCGCATAGAGAACTGCGTAGCAGCTTCTCGAGTTTGACGAGCTGCTCGCCGCGGACGGACACACGGCCGCGGCGGAGGCGCTCCTCGGTGGCGGTTCGTGCGAACGCCTCCGTCGGAACGGTTGTCGCCGGTGACGTCGCCGTCCGCACCTGGTGAGCGTTGGCCGGCGGCTGGTCTGCTCCGTACAGCGCGCAGCGGAGAACACGACGCGATTCCGCGAGCGTCAGCGCGCGGGCGGCGAACTTGTACTTGTCGCTGTGCTCGCGCGCCGCAATCACCCGCGCGATCGAATCGCGCCTGGCCTCACTGGGTGTGACGAAGAGCACCTCCGCTGGCCAGCCGTCCCTGAAGACTCGCTCGTAAAACGTCTCGCGCTCGCCGGCGAAGGGATTGCCGGCTGGAGCGCGAAAGAAGGTGCCGTATCGATCCAGCTTGGCCATCGTCGACGTGGACTTCTTCGCATCGCGGACGGTCGCGCTGCCGCTCTCGTATTCGATAAAGTACCGTCGCCGGCCCGCAGCATCCTCGAGCACGGCATCCGGCTGTAGACGGCGGCTCTCGACGCCGGTCCCATTTCTAACGAAGTCATTGAATGGCAGATCGAGGTATTCGCCGAGTATCCAGCGGAACCCCCTGGGCACCCTCGCGGGTGTCTTTCCGTCCTGCGGCACGAGGCCGAGGAACACCTCGTTCAGCGTCACCTCGTGCTTGAGGAACCAAGGGCCGACGTCGTGCTTCCGTGTTCTCGCCAGCTTGAGGTTCAAGAGCTGCGAACCGATCTCGAACCCTTCCGCCGTCAAAGCCCAGACCGTCGTCCATCCCCCCGCGCTCGCGTACCCCAGGTCTCCTCGTACCACCGCCGCCTGGCCACCCATCCTCGACGCCAACTGCCTCAGCCTGGTCGAAGACCTTGCCTTGCTTCTTCCCGGAAAAATCAGCTTTTCGATCTGTTCTCGAGTCAGGTACCGACACACTGCCAAGAACCCGCACAACTCCCGATCCCTCTCCGTCAACTGCCGGTTCCGGCCCGCCCTCTTCTGGGACTCAACTGCTTCCATTCACTCCTCCCCGCCACAGCCCCTTCCCGGCCACCCAATCCAGTCGTTGGGAGTGGGTGGCCGGGAAGGGGCGAAGGCGGCCGCGCGGCTCTCCGGCCGCGCGTGCTCTGATTCGCCAAGCTCTTGATTCGGCCGGGCGGAACCGGCAGCAGCCTCGAAAGCGGCCTCGTGCGCCACCTCATCGCTTCCACTGGAAAGCGATGGATCGACCCATCGATCGACGCCTCTTAGTGGGCCGGTTTCTAGGTTTCCTCGCTCATACAGCATCACAGCTAGATGTAGTGCAAGGTGACATGTAAATCAACTTGTGATACAGTGTGCTATACAAGGCTGGAGGTGACCGATGACCAGGGCTCCGCTCACCGACGAAAAAGGGATCGTCTCCTTCCGGCTGTCGTTCCGGCTCACGGACTGGGTCAAGCAAGCGGCGGGAGCGCGGGGCTGGTCGATGAACGAATACGTCGCACGGGTCCTCGAGGGTCTGCGCGACTGGTGGTTCCTGCCCAGGATGATGGCCGAAGTGCTCGAGGCCGATCGCAAGGCGCTGGGGATGGACCAGTACGACTACATCGGCCATCTGCTTGCCACACGCTACAACGAGATCCGTGACAAGGGCGGACCGGGGTTCGAGAAGAAGGGAAAGAGCCATCGGTAGGACACCGGGAGGAGCAACACATGGGTTCGCTGTGGACCGTCGCTGAAGTCGCCGCCTACCTGCGAGTCTCCCGCTCTTGGGTCTACCATCGCGCAGCGGCCGGACTGCTCCCATGCCTGCGCATCGGAGCCCTTCTGCGATTCGAGCCCGATGCGATCCGCGCCTATGCTCAAGGCGAAGCACAGCAGGGGCACTGATACCGGCTGTTAAGGATTGACGGATGGCGAGCGTCTACGACAAGGCCGGCAAGTGGTACCTGCGCTGGAAGGGTCCGGATGGCCGCTGGCGCGACCAGGTCTCGACTGCTCAGAGCAAGACCCAAGCCCGGCGGCTCGCGGGCGAGCTCGAGCGGCG
>WNFT01002243.1_pt1 | contig 16556 bp, 12 predicted proteins | sample 5400191 | NCBI WGS metagenome assembly WNFT01 (sample SAMN13153359, study PRJNA577476) | soil metagenome | isolation source: 80 cm saprolite under Madrone tree | place: USA:California | collected 2016-06-14 | reverse complement strand
TGTTGATAGACAATCATCCAGGCAGGAACATTACTGAGATCAGCATGAGAGGCTGAAGTGTTCGTTCCCGCATAGTTGAGCAGCACATATTGAGCGTGGGTCTTTCCGGCATGCGCAGCAGCATTCGGTTCAAGCTGGCTGGCGATCACTAGAGCCTGTTGTTCAGTTAGCGCGGGTGCCTGCATCGGATGTCCCAAAGAAATTCCGGCGTCGGTTAATGACGAGGGCAGCGTTGTGGGATGACCGGTAGGAGTACTGCCCGGAGAGGGAAGTGATGCCGGACCCGCTACTACCCCGACCCCTATCCCGAACCGAAACAGCAGCAACCATCCAAGGCAGAGGCAGGCGAAGATTATTAGTGCGCCACCCACAAGTTTAGCTACCCTGTGTGATTGTGAGGATGTACCATCCCTTGGGGCTTTATCTGCAGCAGATCGAGTGACCTTACGACTCGCCATAGAATGTAGTTCTGCCTCCTCGCACCTGTTGTGTCCTAATCTTTACCTGGCAAGTATAAATCTGTCTTCACAGAATCATTCCCAAAAAACTCCGTGTGCGCTCGTTTTCGGCATGATCGAAAATCTGTTCGGGCGGCCCCTGTTCTACAATCACCGCGTGATCCATAAAGATCACTTCATCGGCCGCTTCGCGGGCAAAACCCATTTCGTGTGTGACCACTATCATCGTCATGCCTTCTTTAGCAAGCTGGTCCATCACTTTTAGAACTTCACCAACTAACTCAGGATCAAGCGCGGAAGTGGCTTCGTCAAAGAGCATCAGCTTGGGATTCATAGCGAGCGCACGAGCAATAGCAACGCGCTGCTGCTGACCCCCGGAGAGCCTATGCGGATAGACGTAAGCTTTCTCTTCAAGCCCCACTTTCCTGAGCAATTCCATAGCGCGCTCAGTCGCTTCAGCTTGGGGTTGGTGCAGCACATGTACAGGAGCCTCGATCACATTTTCGAGGGCTGTCAAGTGCGGAAACAGGTTAAAGCGTTGAAACACGAAGCCGACCTGGGAACGCATATGGGCAATGGCCGCTTCTTTGTCCTCAACCACGCGCCCGTTCACTTCGCGATAGCCAACCAGCTGGCCGTCGATATAAATGCGCCCGCTATCGATCTTTTCGAGATGGTTGATGCAGCGCAGCAGCGTCGTCTTGCCGGAACCGCTTGGCCCAATAATCACCACGACCTGTCCACGCTTCACGCAAAGATCAACACCATTCAGGACCGTTAGATGGCCAAAGCTTTTGACTATCTTCTCGGCATGTACCATCTCATTAGTGCCTGCCGCCTTGCTGCCATTTGCCTGTTCTAAGTTCATAATTTTTGCTCCTGCTTGCCTAGCGTCCACTAACCAGGGTACCACCACCAGTACGTGAACCAAATCCTATCATGCGCTCGGACCAGCTCTTTTTCTCTTTGAGATCGGCTTTCGTCAGACGGTCGGGATTCAGGCGATTCTCAATCCAGCTCTGGACGAGGCCCCATAAAGTTGTAAGCAGCAGATAGTAGAAAGTGGCAACGATGAGTAATTCGAAAATGGTGAAGGTTGGCGCACCAAAGATCTCAGCGGTACCTGTCAGTTCCTCGAGGCCGATCACAGAGGCAATTGACGTGGTCTTAAGCATGTTATTGAATTCGTTGCCCAGCGGCGGCACAATCACACGCGCCGCCTGTGGCAGCACAATACGGCGCATTGCAAGCGCATAGCGCATGCCTAATGATTTCGCGGCTTCCATCTGGCCCGGGTCTACTGACGTAATACCAGCGCGAGTAATCTCTGCCATATACGCGCCTTCATTAAGCGAGAAAGCAATCACTATTACAGCCCAGCCAGGCAGCAATAGGCTAGGTACGAGTCGTGGTAGTCCGTCCCAAAGGAGCAAAACCTGTACCAGGAGCGGACTACCACGAAAGAACCAGATATAAGCGCGAGCCAGCCCAGAAAGAATGGGAAAACGTGACATGCGCATCAACGCAAGAAAAAGGCCAATAATGACCCCACAAAGCTGAGAGACAACGGATATCCACAAAGTTGTCCAGGCTGCCTGGAAAATAAAACCGGAGAAGAGAAATTGCCAGACAATGTCCCAACGAAACACGGCGGCCCTCCTTGGCAAGTAGACAATTTGTAGAAGCACGATTTATTTTATCGCGCTCCTACGGTTGGGTTTCAACTTTTAGACAGGGATCATCTGGCGATCAATCAGTGAATCTCCTCGCTGGTAAATCCCCATTTCAGAATGAGGCTATGATAGGCACCACTGGTCTTCAACTGGTTAAAGACTGTTTGAACAGCATTAAACATCGAGGTATCGCCTTTACGCACAACAATACCTTCCGGACCGGCATTGACCACAGAGCCACCAACGGTAAACTGGCCTGGGTTTAGCTTGTTGTAGTAGTCAGTGAGTGGTGAGTCTTGATAGGTCGCAACTACGCGATGACTTGCCAGCAACTGTATTACAGCGGTCTGATCCTGCAGGGTGGTAACGTTAATAGCAGGCTTACCTGCTTTTACGCAGGCAGCATTGGCGGTCTTCAAGTCAATCTGCTCAGTCGTACCATCCTGCACCCCGACATTCTTGCCACACAGGTCGGCCGTGTTCTTTATATTCAAGGGGTTCCCGGCCTGTACTAACAGCGACTCACCAACACTGAGGTACGGCACAAAATCAACCTTCTTCTGGCGATCAGGGGTAACGCTCACAGCTGAGATAACAACATCGAAGCGCCTAGCCGCCTCGTCATCAATGATCGTGTCGAATTTCGTCGTAACGATTTTTGCTTGCAGGCCCATACGTTGAGCAATCGCCGTGATCAAATCAACGTCGAAGCCTTTCGCCTGACCTGTAGCAGTGTCAATGTACTCAAACGGTGGGTAGGTCGTATCACTTCCCACGGTCAATGTGCCTGGGGTAATCAGGTCGCTAGGAGGCGCGACAGTTGGGGTCTGGGGATTAGCTGTAGGTGTGCTACCTCCTCCCGTCGTTGTACTGCTACCACACGCTGCAAGTAGCATAGTAAATAATACCAAAATTCCTACAAATAAAATGCTCTTCGATGCACGTCGTTCTCTTTTGTGAGAAAATGTTTCCATCAAGAGACCTCCTCTCGTAATTAGACCTACGTTTTAAAAACAAATCCAGTTTAACACAGTCGTTACGCGGATACAAGAAAGATTCCTGCTTTTTGTTAGTGTTCAATGAAAATGTCATCCTTATGAGGGAGGCACTTACACTGAGCACCCAAGAACAGAAAGATAGCATGCCCGGACAGGACTTTTCGAAAGCTCTGTCACCATAAGTCATACATTGACCTCGTTCCTCCTACAAGCTATACTTGAAATGAGAAGATACAGAAAGGAACTTAACCCTGTGAAAGTCTATGGCCGCATGACGGTCTTCCCCATAATGCCTTCACGTATCAGCCGGCTCTATGAACTTGCCTATAACCTGTGGTGGAGCTGGCATCCAGAGGCCCGCGCGCTCTATAGAAAAATCGATCCCGAACTGTGGGAGGATGTCGATCACAATCCCGTTCGTTTCCTCAGCGAGGTGCAACCGCAGCTCCTGGAAGAGGCAGCTAATGACGCCATCTACCTGCAACACTATGATAGTATTCTCAGTGACCTCGACCGCTACATGGACCCCCGTGCAGAAACGTGGTTCTCACACACCTACCCAGAACTGGTAGATCGAACGATAGCCTATTTCTCGGCAGAATTCGGATTGCATGAGTCACTGCCTATTTACTCTGGTGGCCTGGGAATTCTTTCCGGCGATCACTGCAAAGAAGCAAGCGACCTTGGCCTGCCGCTGGTTGGCGTTGGCTTTCTGTACCCGCAAGGGTATTTCCGGCAAAGTATTACGCGTGAGGGTGTACAAGAGGCTTTTTATGACAAGTTGCATTTCTCCGAAGCGCCTGCTCTTCCCGCCGTAGGGCCAGATGGCAACGAGGTAATGATCAGTGTCGATTTACCGGGCAGGCGCATTCATGCCAAGGTGTGGAAGGTGCAAGTTGGACGTATCCCCTTGTACCTGATGGATACCGACGTTACTCCCAACGCGCCAAACGACCGGGAGCTTTCAGCGCGCTTGTATGGAGGGGACCGCGAGATACGCATTTCCCAGGAAATCGTACTAGGTATCGGCGGTGTACGCGCCTTGCGCGCCCTTGGCATTTCACCCGCTGCATGGCACATCAACGAGGGACATGCAGCGTTTTCAAACCTCGAGCGGTGTCGAGAACTGGTAGCCTCCGGCCTGAGCTTCAATCAGGCGCGTGAGGCGGTCGCTGCAAATTCGCTCTTCACAACGCATACACCTGTACCTGCGGGCAACGATACCTTTGCTTATGACCTGATCGACAAGTATTTTGGCTCTTACTGGGGACAACTCGGGTTATCTCGCGATCAATTCATGGATGTAGCACGTGAAGATCACGGCTGGGGACCTACCTACGGTATGACGGTACTTGCGCTACGCCTGACGGGCCAGCACAATGGCGTGAGCAAGTTGCATGGAGCAGTCTCGCGGAACATGTGGCAGTTCTTGTGGCCCGACGTAGATGTTGACGAGGTGCCCATCGACTTTATCACCAATGGCGTACACACCCCATCCTGGATCTCTCCAGAGATAAACACACTCTTCAAACGCTACCTGGGTGAGGACTGGGAAAATCACGTGGATGAACCCGACCTCTGGAATGCGCTCGATGAGATTCCTGACGAGGAACTATGGCTGACCCATATGCAGCGGAAAGAGGTGCTGATCAATTATGCCCGTCGCCATTTGAAAGGTCAACACCTGCGCCTGGGTGAGGGGTCCATCCAGCTAGCCGAGTTTGAGCATATGCTTAGCAGTGAGGCCTTAATTATTGGCTTTGCGCGCCGTTTTGCTACGTATAAACGCGCCACACTCATCTTCCGCGATCCCGAACGCCTGAGACGTATCCTGAACAATCCTGAACATCCTATGCAAATTATCTTCGCGGGCAAAGCACATCCTGCTGACGGACCTGGTAAAGCGCTGATCGAGCAGGTTTACCGCTTCTCGCGCAGTGATGCATTCAGAGGCAAGGTTATTTTCCTGGAAAACTACGATATCGAAATGGCCCGCTACCTGGTCTCCGGCACGGATCTCTGGCTGAACAACCCCATACGCCCACACGAGGCCAGTGGTACCAGCGGTCAGAAAGCAGCGCTCAACGGGCAGCCAAATTGCAGTATCCTGGACGGCTGGTGGGCCGAGGCCTACAACGGCAGGAATGGCTGGGCGATTGGGGAGGCACGCGAATATCACGACCCGAACGTACAGGATGAGGCCGACAGCCTCTCCTTATATGCGCTGCTCGAAAACGAGATTGTCCCGTCCTACTATGAGCGTGGGGACGATGGCATTCCGCATCGCTGGATTGCCATCATGAAGGAGGCTATCCGAACTTGCGCTCCCGCTTTTAGTATGCGACGTATGGTTAAAGAGTACACCGATCGTTTCTACGTGCCTGAGATTCTACAAGGTATCAAAATCGAGCAGCGCAACTACGCCGAGGCTCGTATGCTGGCGACCTGGAAAGAAAAAGTGAGGCAAGCGTGGCCCAGCCTGGAACTGTATGTGGAGGGGCAGCGCGAAGGGCAACTCAGCCTTGGTCAGGGAATTGATGTGCGAGCCTGGGTACGCACAGACAGACTCCGCCCCGAAGATCTTACGGCCGAGCTTGTCTACGGTGAAGCGAGGGACGAGCAAATCGTCATACAACACACATTGCCGATGCCATACACAAAGCAGGAGTTGGACGGCTCATACCGCTACGAGATTCACCTGCAACCCCCTGAGAGCGGCAGCCTGGCCTACGGTGTGCGAGTGCTACCCACCTATGAGGCACTTTCTGGCAAGCATGATATAGAGCTGATTCGCTGGGGATGATTGAAGTAGCATTATATGGGCACAAGGCCTTGTGCCCATATAATGCGTGAGATACCCTGGAAATGCTAACGATTTTCCATCAACCAGGTCCAAAAGTCTGATCGGTGCGTTTCTCAAAACGAGGCATCTAGTCTTTCAAATGCTTCCATGTTTTATTAAGGACGCGAACCCAGTTCTCATAAGCGAGTTTACGCAGTGCCGCCTCATCATAGCCATGCTCCCGCAGCGCAGAGATTAATTTCGGCAGCCCTGTCACATCGCCAATTGCCTGGGGTATCCTGGTGCCATCAAAGTCAGAGCCAAGGCCAACACAATCGATGCCGAGATGTTCAACAAGGTAGTCTATATGGCGCACCATAATATCAAGCGGGGTGTCGGGATCATTGTGTCCGTCCTCACGCAAGTCATAGACAGCGAAGTTAAGTCCCACCATACCCTCGGATTCCTTAATCGCATCCAGTTGCTTATCCATCAAGTTGCGCGTCGATGGGCTAAGGGTGTGTGCATTTGAATGCGTCGCCACCAGCGGTGCCTCGGATAACTTGGCTACGTCCCAAAAACCCCGCTCGTTGAGGTGGGAGAGGTCGAGCATAATGCCCAGGCGATTACAGGCACGCACCAACGCTTTTCCGGCATCTGTCAGTCCAGGGCCGGTGTCGGGTGAGTGCGGAAACTTGAAAGGGACTCCATGGGCGAACGCATTGGGCCGACTCCACACTATACCAAGTGAGCGCAAACCTGCCTGGTAGAAAACCTCGAGCGCATCCAGTTCAGGATCAATGGCCTCTGCCCCTTCGAAGTGCAGAATTGCAGCGAGCACACCCTCGCGCAAACAGGTCACCAGCTCACCGGTCGAGCGCACAACCTTGACCTGCCCATCCGATTCGGCCTCAAGCCTGAACAGACCTGCTGTAACTGCAATTGTCATTCGCTGAGCATAGGACAAATCAAGGGCCGGTGCCATACGTACCTCATAACCAGTCTCGGTGATTGTCAGATCGGATTCTGTTGAACGCGGCATCGCGGAATTAGACGGAACGAAGACCGCAAAGAAGCCACCCCCTAAGCCACCCTCGCGCGCACGTGGCAGATCGATATGCCCTTCATCGCTGCGGGTAAAGAAGCTGCGCCCACCGCCTCGTTCGGGAAGATAAAGTTGAAGTAGTGTGTCGTTGTGTCCAACAAAGATTGGTAGCGCATTTGTAGTAGTCATTTTATCTCCATGCTTTAGATTGCTGACGATAGCACCCTTTAAAGTATACACGAACACGCATTCTATTTCCATAAAGAAACTACCTGATTTTAGTCAGGATACGCCTTGACATCTCTTTTATCGTAATGTTATTTTATTAATAGAACTTCAGTTCTAGTTCGATCTAATCTATTGACGAGGTTTCAAAAATGGCTAAAAAGCGTAGCAATGTACGACAACATATACTTTCTTCTATCATTAACTACATCGAGAAGAATAATGGTAGATCTCCCACGTATCGGGAAATTGGCGATGATGTAAAAATTCATCCCTGGGCCATATTGCCTACCATCTCAAATCTCTTGAAGAGAATGGGTACATTCAACGTGCCCACAATAAAAGTCGTAGTATTACAGTATTGAAAAATTGGCTTGGATCGTCACTGACCGGTCCTGTCGCTGTTGCCGCAGGTCCCAAACGCGCGATTATGAGCGCAATTGAAAAAGAAGTCCAGCTTTTTCCAAACAAGGCTTTCGTATTGCCGGTTGAAGGCAACTCAATGATTGGAGACGGCATCTTCGATGGCGACTTAATCGTTGTTGACCCTGAGAAACAGATCGAGGATGGTGATATAGTTGTAGCAACCCACCTCAATGTTGCCGGTAGCGAACTGGGTGCCGCGACGGTAAAACGTTTTTACCGTGAAGGGAAGAGAATAAAGTTGCAACCGTCTAATGCCGAAATGGACCCAATCTACGTTAATGGCAAAGATTGGGATCGAGAGTGGAAATTGCAAGGCACAGTAAAGGCCGTTATTCATCAGCTTTATTAGAGAAGACAGCTGATCACCTACTGTATCCTCTATGGAATGTGAATGAAGGGAACATGAGCCACCCAGGACCGGCTCATGGCTATCCCTACTTTTCCCTGCCTGCTGATTGCTGCTCCTTTTTATCTTGCAATGCAGCGGCAACGTCACCTGTTGCATTTACAGAGTGTTGGACATACAATGAATGAAGACACCCTATTACCCGAGATAACAGGCCTTGCCTGGGTTTTGAAGCATTCATTGTCTACAACTAGAAAGCAGCAAAGATGAAAGCAGTACAGTTTGCCCAACACGGTGGTCCTGAAGTCCTAAAGGTCTACGATGTGCCAGACCCGACCCCTGGCCCGCAAGACGTTTTGTTGCAAGTCAAAGCGACCACAGTTAACCATCTTGACTTATTTCAACGCGATGGCAGCAGGCCGGCCGGCAAGTTGCCATTCACACCAGGGCTTGAGGCTGCAGGCGTGGTACTCAATGACAGCCAGGGCTTTCACGCCGGAGATCGTGTCTTGACAACCCGTGCCCTGGCTGCAAAGGGTGGGGGTGGGTACGCCAGTAAAATAGCCGCACCTGCCGCCGATCTCGTACGCATACCGGACAATGTTACTTTCGAGCAGGTAGCGGCAACAGGCCTCACCTCGTCAACAGCCTGGGGTGCTCTGTTTGATATCGGGCACCTGCAAGCCGGAGAGCGTGTCCTGATCTGGGCCGGTTCAAGTGGCGTAGGTTCGATTGCCATCCAGTTCGCCAAGCATGCAGGCTGCTGGGTAGTTACAACGGCGAGTAACAACGAGAAAGCTTCAGAATTGCACCGCCTGGGAGCTGATATGGTGGTCAATCATAAAGAGCAGAACGTGGGACAGGTAGTACGTGACGCCGGCGGCGTTAACCTGGTGATCGAGTTGGTTGGCACTACTCTGCAGGCAAGCATCGATGCCTGCGCTAATGGTGGGCGCGTCGTGCTCATAGGCAATCTTGGTGGCCAGCAAGCTACGGTGGATACACAGGCCTGGCGGCTCAAACTGGTGAACGTGCTTGCTGGTGGCACACTGCACACTTCTACAGAAAATGAAGAGCGTATCCTGCAGCTGGTCGCTAATAAGGCCATTCAGCCAGTCATCGCACGCACAATGCCTATTGAGGAGGCAGCAGAGGCACACCGCATCCTTGCGTCGGGAGAGGTAGTAGGAAAGATCGTGCTTGTACATTCCTGGTGAATTGAAACCACTTTGAGGTAGAAAAATGCATATCGAAGCTAAACTCGAGGCACTTGGACTTGTATTACCCGAACCGTTCGTCGCACCACCAGGAACGCAGTTACCTTTCTCGTGGGTGCGGATTCGCGGCAATCGAGCCTACATCTCAGGGCATGCTCCACTAAACCCCGATGGCTCGCTCGCCAAGCCCTTGGGCAAAGTTGGAGGGGATGTTTCAGTAGACGAAGCATACCGGGCCGCACGGCTGACCGCGGTATCGATATTAGCTAGCCTTAAACGTGCCTTGGGCGACCTTGACCGGGTAACAGCCTGGCTGAGGGTTCATGGCATGGTTAATTCTGCGCCCGGTTTTACCCGCCAACCAACCGTGATGAATGGCTTCTCTGACCTGATTATTGAACTTTATGGGGCCGAAGCCGGGCAGCATGCCCGTTCTGCAGTGGGGATGGCGGAACTGCCGTTTGAGATTCCGGTCGAGATCGAAGCTGAGGTCGAGATTGGCGCGTAACTCTTTTAGGAGAGCATTGGATAGGACCGCCAGCACCGGTGCTGGCGGTCCTATCCATCTAAGGAACAACGGCTGTACTCAAATCTTTACGGACAAACAATACCATATCATATGCCCCGCCGGTATCACCGATGGCGCGACGTTGCCACCACCATTGCCAGATGTGCTGAGCAGCCAGGCCCAGGTTAAACTTAGCGCCCGCAGGAGGATTGTCGCCATAGCTTAGCCAGGGACCAAGCCCAACGCCTCCAAATGTTGGCTGATCCGCGCAGTTGTTGGAACTGCTGGATATACATAGTGGCGGTTTGTAGCCCTCGTCCCACCAGGTACGCATCTTATATTCATGATAGACGTAATTGCCAGGTTTGTTCGCACTGCCGGCATACTGCTGCTCAGTGCCGTATGGATTATCACCACCTGAGATGATAATCGGAACGTTCTTCCAACTGGAACAACCGGTCGGGTAATCGAAGCACAGGTTGGGATAGTCACGCAGATACCACGCAAAGGGCCACGTCGCGTCAGTGGTCAAGCCGATTAGCATCTGGTGTTTGCCGCCAAACATCTTCTGGTCAAGAGCGTCAACCTTTGCCATGACAATATTCACATCGGTTGTCGTTTGCACATACACCATCATCTCGTGGGGGCCATCGGCAGCATGCACATACGACACTTCATACATATTGTGCACCGTCGGCAGAAGCAGCAACGCCGCCATAATCACCCCAAAGATGGAAGCGCCACCAGCGAACACACCGACCCTTGGGCGTGCCTGGGGATAGCCCTGTACGGGTAGGTTATTGTCTTGCAAATGCATTGTTGCCTCTGGCGAGGTCAAACGTACATAGAGATTCTTCACAAGGTTGATGCATTTCACAACGGCAGGTTCCAGGCCAATAGCCGCCAGGAGCAACATGGGCATGGTAATGTGGATCATCAACCAGGGCATCTTCTCCGCTGCCCACGAGTAGAGGAACAGGTTACCTACAAACCAGTACGCCAGGAACAGCCGGAAGCGCGTTGGCCGCGCAATGCAGCGCACCACTCCTATCAAGCCGAACACCACACCGATCTGTTCGTACAAGGGAATCAGCATCAGATAGTAGTACCAGGGTTGATTGCCGCGTGCCACCTGTTGCTGCTGGATCCAGTAATACAGCCCCGCCCAGATACCATCGCCGATCCCACCACGAACATTCGTCAGTAGAACGGTAAATAGCAGCAGGAAGATCGTCCAGGCACACAGCAGCGCAAAAAACCAGTGAGTCCAGGGCATGGTGATAATCGAGTCCAGCACAGGCTGTCTCTCTGGATCAACCCGTTTCGCCAACCCCCGGCGCCCCGCAGCAGATACTTTCCCCGACACCTCCCGATAGAGAAGAAACAGCACAAACGCTCCTAGCAGGATACCAATGAACGGCACCGCGGCTACAGTCTTATCCTTCAAGCTCTGCACGAACTGGTCGGCAAGAGGCTGTGTGCTGGCATTGGTCGTATAGACCGACAGGTACTTCACCCAGCCAAACAAAACCTTTCCTACTATTCCGGCAATAACGAAATACGTCAGCAAAGTAACAGGCGCGAATGTTTTTGGTAAGAGTGCAACCGACGGCGATTCCCGATTGAAGCGTGAGCGCAGAGCCACTTTCAGACCCAGTTCCCAGGCAATCAACGCCCCCAAAAAGCTGCCACACACCAGCATCATCAAAAACGTCGCCTCTTTGGTCGCATACGAGAACGCAAACCCCGCTGCCGCTATCACCAGCCAGCGCATCTTGCGCTCACGCACGTAGCGCGCCACTCCTACCACCATCACCAGGGTGAAGAACGCCATGTAGATGTCCTCCCGTGCAAAGCGCGAGAAGTAGACCATGCTGGGGGAGACGGCCAGCAGCAAGCACGCCAACCAGGCTCCCACCTTGCCCAGGTAGTCACGCAGGAAATACGGCAAGGCCACGATTGCACTGCCCAGCGTGGCCGCAAGGATGCGCACCGTCGTCGTATTCACCCCATTGTCAGCAGCGCCCAGGAGCTGGCTGATCTTGTAGACCAGCGCGATGAAATGGAACTGAAAGGGGCCATGCAGTAGTGGATTATACGTATAACAGCTATAGCCCTGCGGGGGGGGATTGATGCACCACCACCAATGTTCCATATTATTCAGTAACTGCAAAGAGTAGTAAGCATGCAAGCTTTCATCATGGTGCAGCGGCTTATCTCCCAATCCCCAGAAGCGCAAGATCGCTCCAAGCAGGATTACCCCCCAGAACGGCGCCCAGCGCAGTAACTGCTCACGAGTAGGAGGTGAGGACAGAGAGAACCTACGGCGTCGAGGCGGCTCCTCCACTTCTTTGTCTTCGTGGGCGACGAGCATAGATTCTGCTGAGTCAGACACGTCTTCTACAACTGGTCTCTCATCACTTGTTGTAGAGGAAGTATCACTTCCAGGCATACTCAAGCGCACAAGCTCATGCCTCTCCGGCACCCGATCTGCGGCTGTTGCATCTTCAACTGGCTCAGTCTCAAAACTCTTCAAAGGGAACACTCCTCTTATCTCGCACCCTCCTGCACAGGCAGAGGGCATCACCCATACAGTATACTCTAGGAACTTTGCGGAACCTGGTATATCGTCACGCCATCAGCAGAATAAACTATATCCATAAATGAACTGAAGCGGTGGAGGTTCGCTCTAGGATATGTCAACTGCTCTAATGGGCCTACATAGAGATACTGCGCATTGTAACGCGCCATTAAGGCCAAAACCTCATTGGGATGTGTATCGGTATAGATCGTGTTAATATCTGAACCCCGGCGATAGAAATCAGCGGCATTATAATCTTTGTTGAGCCAGTTGACACGCCACTGGTATTCGTGTCCGGCCCAACCCATCAGCGTAGGTAGACCTGTAAATACCGAGATGCGCCCGTAATCGCTGTAGTCTCCTCCCTGTGGTCCGTATGCCTCCACGATTACAGGATCACCCTGGATATGACTATTGATCCATCGAATAGCAGCATAATCGCTGGGATCGTACGATTGCATATAGTTTAACCCATCAAGGCTATTTGTGCGCTGCATAAAGTGATTGGTGCGCTGGTAGCTTCCTACGACCGGATACACCAGGCCTGCCAGTATTAGCAGGACCAACACCGCTGACCAAAGCGCCTGGCCTCCACGGCGTACCCAACGTTGCATCCCGCTCACAATTGCAGCAAGACGAAAGCTATCCAGGATAAAGTACAGACCTGCGCCGGACGTGATAGAAAGCAACGCCCACGCCTGGAAGTAAAACTTAAAGACTGTGTTCATGCGCGGATAGCTGTCTGCGAAGACATCTTTCAGGAAGATAATCTCAGTCATAGCAACAAGGCCAAAGGCCACCGTACCTAACAACAATGTGAAGGCGCGAGGACGATCATGTATATGATACAGTACTAATGCTCCCCCAAACGCTGCGATACTGAAAGCCACCGCAAACGTCAAACCGTTCTTCGTGACAGCAAATGTGAGAAGCAGCACACCGAGAATCAACACAAGAAATATAACTCTTATATCCAACCAGCCTGGACGAATAGAACGAGCATCCACTTCGGATTGAGTACCAGGTGACGAGGCATCTGCCAAAGATGGGTCGCTGGCAAGTTCGACCACTGGAGCCGTATTATTTTCTGCATCCCCAGGCTGATGGAGTATGGCTTGAGGAGCAGCGGTAATTTGTTGGCGTACTGGAGAAACCACCTGGTAATCGCCGGAAGTAGTCAATCTAATACGCTCAATTTCCACATCATCCGGGTTCATCGATTTCTTAGATCTTCGATTCGATGTGGACGCGCCCATCGGTTTGCTCATCCCGTTCGAACTTGCAGCCAAAGTACTTTTCAATGCAGCAGTTTGGGCGGTAAGCCGTGGTCGCAGCAAATTAACACAAAGCAACGTGACGAAGACAAATACAAACGTTCCGTAGATTAAAGCTTCATCGCTAATTGGTGATCGATCTCCAGAGCTTACAAGGCCAATGCCCTGCAAGGGCGAGACGAAATTGAAATAAAAAGGAGAATACAGGAAGAACGAGAGTGCCGCCAGGGCCGCTCCTGCTGTGAACACATCCAGTACTAACTCGAGGCTAAAACGTGATTGGTAGGCCAGCCATTGCTGTAAGGCGATGCAGATAATAGTTATTGTTAGATCGGTAGGGAAATCCCAGCCGTTCATAGTAAAGAGGCCCCCAAGGATCAACGCTGTGGTTCCCATGGTGAACGGGAGGCGCCATCCGCTGCCAAAGACGCGCAGGCCTTTTCCCTCAGGCTCTAGAAACAAGTTGAAAGCGAGAGCCAGCGCCAGAATGGTGAACGCCAGGGTCAATACATGCGCGTGAAAACAGGAGAGCAAGAAGCTAAAGGCAGGAAACTCATTAATGGTCTTATCAATGATGCGTGTTGTGTTAAACCAGTACAATGGCGGCAAGTCATCATGCAGTATCCACCACTGTTGCGTTGAAGCAAGATTGCCTAAGACCTGGCCCATGATCATAGTGAGTAAGCCATAAGGGATAGCGCCCACGAGCGGTGGAAGCACACTATCAGGCCGGTCAGAACCCACATCAATACTTTGGTTGGCGGCGGCTGGCCGTCCATTCCCAAAGAAAGCAAACCGCATTCGTCTCCTTGATGTATCCGGCGCTGCATTTCTTCTTTTGCGCAGGTGGCGTGCCCAGGCCACAATATTACAGGTTACGCCGAACAAGCTGGCCGCCGTTAAGCCAAAGAAAATACAGATGCCGGTATTAAAGGCGATCGAGGGTGCTTGCCCCAGGAATTTTGCAAGCGTTGCAATCGTAAAGTGAGCGTAATAATAGTAGTTGATGGGATAGCCAGAGAGCCACATGTCATTGGGCGGGAAATGCGGGCTGCGCATAATCGCTGAAAGAAAACCTTCGTCCATGAACATCTCAAAGGAGTGAATATCTGGCCCGTAGGAGCGAATCCAGCCCAGTAAGAACACCATGCCCAGAAATATTGCTTCGCAGATCACAATATAGAAGAGATTGGCACGCACTAGTTTTGTAAAAGTGGGCCACACACGTATGAAGCCTATGATACTGCAAGCCACCAGGATGAGCAGAACGCCACTAATAAATAACTGGCTAAAGGGCAAGACCTGGATGATCATTAAGGGCAACCAGACACAAAAGGCCAGCAAAGCCATGCCTATAGCCTTGCTAAAGGCCCAGCCACGGTCTGGAAGATTGTGAAAGACGGTTATAGTGAGCGGTAGGCACATGAGACCCAGCACTTCGACTAATGCCCACATTTGTAACAGTTCGACCATAATTTCTCTCTGACAGATTTCAGTTATATCAGTTAGATGCCTGGTATGCGGCGGGGCACGGCACTTCCCCAGGGTCGTGTACCCTTACCTTAAAACGCACACTCTATAATAGAGTTTACGCTGCGCAGGACGCTATCCCACTATATTGAAAGACGTATGAATTATCTCATATGTTCCTAATTTTTACCATACGTCTCATTATCCACATATCAGCAGGAAAAAGAGATTCAGGGTATCCCCTGTTGGACATTAAATAGTAAAGGTTGCTAACTACCGGCGAGACCCGTGCAAGATGGTGGCAGTTTCACACCTTGCACCAGTTTGTGATAGAGCTGATCAGAGGTGTAGGGATAGGGATTGTCGCGTACAAAAATACGCGCGGTCGGATGGTCGAACACAGAATAACTTTCATCTGCATTACTGTCGTCTAAGACAATGCCGAAGAGGTTCGGGTGATTCTCGAACTGCGCCGCTAGGTGAAAGCCAAGTTGCCCGCTAAAGAGCAGTTGATAGTAGTGAATAGTCAACGGGTAACGGCACGGGAGGCGCGGAATCGATTTATCCAGGCGATCAGTCGCCATGGTGATAGCATCGACTGTTGGCAAAATACGCGCAAGCTGCTGCGCTTTAGCCGCGGTATCATCCCCATAGAGGTCCAGGCCCTGTTGCGGCTGCCCATTCGCATTGGGATAGGAGACTTGCTGATAAATAGAAGGATCATGATTATCGACCGCTTCAGGCAAAGAATCATCCCATTGTTCATAGGTGAGTACACTTCCAGGTTTCAAGTGGCTAAATATCCAGCGCGAAGCCTGAATACGCGTATTCGGCTGGCTATAGACATTCAGAAGTGCCAGCCCCTGAAACATCGTCCCCGCAAGCACAACCACGATTGCAATATATGGCAGGATGATCGCAATATAGGATTTGGTACGCGCGTCCTTTACTCTTTCGCGGCTGAAGCCCAGCAGCGCTATCAGTATACTGGCAGCCATTAACGTCAAGAACGGGTAGATTGGCAGCATATAGCGCATATATTTAACGTAGAAGCCGCCGGTAATAGCGCCATAGACGACTACCCAGGACAACACAACGAGCCAGGGACCGGCATCGCGTTTCCATACGCGCCAGCAGAGCCACAGGAATCCAGCCAACGCAGCAAGGCCCAACATCAACCCCATACCCCAAAAAAGCATGTTCTGCGCCTCATAGGCATAGGGCGTCGTTCCCGCAAATTGCCGCACATACGGCAAATCGAGCGCTCCACGTGCCAAATCTCCCTGCTGGGCAACCTGCTGGATGAACTCTGGCATATCTAATAACGCATAGGGCATGGCTATAAGAAAAACCGCAAAAGTAACACAGAAAGAGAGGAGCAGCGGTACAATGATGGAGGATAGGCCGCGCCTATACCAGCGCATCGCCAGGGCTACGAAGAGCGATATGGCCAGTGGAGCAGCGCTGAATTTTGTGGCCAGAGCCAGGCCATAGCCGAGACCAGCAACAAGTGACCAGCGCACAGGCTTATCGGTGTCAACCAATACCACGCA
>WNFT01004979.1_pt1 | contig 16557 bp, 15 predicted proteins | sample 5400191 | NCBI WGS metagenome assembly WNFT01 (sample SAMN13153359, study PRJNA577476) | soil metagenome | isolation source: 80 cm saprolite under Madrone tree | place: USA:California | collected 2016-06-14 | reverse complement strand
CGGCGACAGCCCCTCGATTGTGGTTACATCCTTCCCTACAACCTGGCTCACCGGCTGCACACAGGACCGCACCGCCTCTCCATTCACGTGTACTGTACAAGCGCCGCACAACGCGATCCCACATCCAAACTTCGTTCCCGTCAGACCGATGGTGTCGCGGATCACCCATAGCAGAGGTGTCTCCGGCTCCACGTCTACGGAGTACATTTTCCTATTCACTCTGATTGAAAGCATGACTAGCGCCTCCCAATTGTGTGGAGATTCGCGCGGCGCCAAACCGTGGGTAGGAGTCACATTCGCGCATGGTGACTTCCCCTAGACCGAGAAGAGTTCACAGAAGTCAGCTCGCTTTGGCCAACCTCTGTGGTTGTCTAAGATTGGATACTACCACTCAGTGTCACCGTCAATCCAGCTTTGGCGTTCACCCGACTTACATGTGCAGAACCGCGGCAACCCGTCGCCACTCATGGGACGGGCGTGGACTTTCCCATAGGAGTGGAGCAGAACTGAGCAGAACAGGCGGTAAGCTGGTTTCGCCGACGCTCACATCCGGGCAGTCAATTTTGAATCGAGAATTTTCATTAAATCCACGATCGTTTGAACTACACTCTCGTCGCCGAGCGAGGTATTGATCATGGTGTGATACACCGAGCGGCTCGGCCACTCGACTTTGAAATACTTTTCGATGAAATTGGCCCGTTCGAGATCGACCGTATCCACGAGATCTTGGGCTTCCCGCTCACTCTTGCCGCGGGATACCAGCCGTCGTATTTTATCTTCTCTTGGAGCATAGAGAAATACGCGTAATGTGTCTTGGCGGTTCCTAAGAAATAGCTGTGATCCTCTTCCGACGATGACACAGTTTCCGGAGCTCGCCGCGTGCTGGACAACTCTCTCCGTAAACTTCAAGATCCCCTCGCAGTCGACCAGCTTCAGGTTGTGCGCATTGAGGCTTCCCTCGTAACTCCCGCGCAAGAACGATTTGAAGAGCCGATAGTAGAGTGGGTCGGTTCGCTCCTCTCGCCGCTCGATGACCGCCTTGGGACAATCCGCAAGCCGGGCGATCTCCTCGGTCAGCAACTGATCCCAGAGTTTCCAGCTAAGTTGCTCCGCAAGCCTTTGAGCGATTTCACCGCCGCCGCATCCGTACTCCCGTTCCATTGTGATGATTCTGATCATCGTGTTTCCCAAGAACTGCTGTCCTCAGCCATGCGAATCGCCGAGGACACACACTACTCTATCTTACTTAACCTACCGCGATCTCGCCTCCACCACCTGGATTATTCTTCCTCAAGATAAAAGCCAGAAAGAACATGATCGCCGCCCCTACAGCAAGCACCATGAAAGTATCGATGTATGCCAGGCTGCCCGCTTGTGCTTGAACGCCCCGGTAAATCGTGGCGTATGCCCGCATCTTAGCTTCATGCGCGCCCAATCCGGAGCGATTCAGATGCTGGGCGAGGCCGTTTGCCGCGTTCTGGAAATTTGGACTATCAGCCCGGGCATTGCCAGCCAGAATCTCCTGATGGTATTGCGAGCGCCGCGCAATTAACGTCGTGACCAGCGAAGTTCCCACGCTACTTCCAATGTTGCGCATGAAATTGACGATTCCGGCAACGGCATTGTTTTTTTCCGGTGGAATTCCGATGTAGGCCACCAGCGTAATTGGCACGAACAAGAATCCCATGCCAATCACCTGGGCGACTCTCAGCCACGCGGCAGCGCTAAAGCTGATCATCAAGTCAATCCGTTTGGTGGAATAGAACATGGCGAGAGCGAGACACAGCCAGCCGAAGGCGATCAAGTATCGCGCCTGGATCTTCGTTGTCAGTTGGCCCATGATGGGCATCTCAATCAGCAATGCCAGGCCTCCACCGGAAATCGCCAGTCCCGCAACCTGGGAGGTGTACCCCATGAGCGTCTGAAGGAACTGCGGCATCATGACCAGGCTGCTGAATAACATGATTCCCAAAGTGAACATCATCAAGTTCGAGCTGGCGAAGTTGAAACTCTTGAATAAGCGAACGTCCACAATGGGCGCATCGTGATTCCACTCCCAGATAATCAGTGCGATCAGGGATACCGCGGACACGATGACTAAAGTCGCAATGAAGTGCGAGCCGAACCAATCATCCTCCTGACCCTTGTCGAGCAGCACCTGCAACGCCCCGACACCCAGTGTCAGCAGTGCGATGCCAACATAGTCGAGCTTGACCCCAGCGTCGCGGAGACGTTTCAAATAAGGTGGATCTTCGACGAAGCGGTAGACCAGAAACAGCGTAGCCACGCCGACCGGCAGGTTGATGAAGAAAATCCAACGCCAGGAATAGTTGAAGGTAATCCACCCGCCCAGGGTTGGTCCTATCGTGGGCGCAGTGACGGCGGTGATCCCATAGAGCGCGAATGCCAAGCCTCGCTGTTGCGGAGGAAATGTGTCTGCCAAAATGGCCTGAGCCATCGGCTGCAGCCCGCCACCGCCCGCGCCTTGCAGCACCCGGAAGAAAAGAAGAAGACCGAGACTCGGCGCTATCCCACAAAGCAACGAACTCGCAGTGAACAGAAACAAGCAGGTCATGAAAAAGCGCTTTCGTCCAAGCGCGCCGGCGAGCCAGCCGCTGATGGGAAGGACGATGGCATTCGATACAAGGTAAGAAGTCAGGACCCAAGTGCTTTGATCGTTGCTTGCCCCCAGATTTCCGCCCATGTACGGTAGGGCCACGTTGGCGATGCTGGTGTCGAGGACCTCCATGAATGCCGCGAGTGCCACAACTACGGCGATCAGCCAGGGATTGTATTTGGGCCGCCAGATGTCCTGGTCGGCCGTGAGGGAAGCGACGGAACTCATTGGAGGTATACATCGGGCACCACGTTCATGCCCGGACGAAGCTGGTGCTCCCCGTTCTCTCCGGGATCGAGAACAATTTTTACGGGGATCCTCTGGACGATTTTAACGTAGTTGCCCGTGGCGTTTTCCGGGGGAAGCAAGCTGAAGAGCGGGCCCGTGGCGCCCGCAATGCTGTCCACGTGGCCTTTGAAAGTCCGCCCGCTTGAATCCACATGAATTTCCGCCTTTTGTCCGGCACGCATGCGCCTGAGCTGAGTCTCTTTGAAATTGGCAGTGATCCAGACTTCATCAAGAGGCACGATGGTGAGCAACTGTTGGCCCTGTTGAACGTTCAGCCCGACAACAACGGACTTGTTCACTTCTCCACCGACTGGCGCCACGATCTTTGTGTACTGCAGGTCCAATTGAGCCTGCTCGAGTGCCGCGCGCTTTTGTTCGACTTCGGCGAGAGCGGCGCGGGCGCGATCACGCGTTGACGACACTTGCTGCGGCGCGGTTTCCGCTGATTGCGCATTCGCTTCCGAACCCGCCAGACGGCTCCGGGCCTGTTCAACGGCCTGCTGCGCAGCGGCCTCATTTGCGCTGGCTGCTGCAATGGAGGCAGTGCTGGCCTTGGCCGCGGCCACCGCCTGATCGTAAACCTGCGCGGCTACTTCCTGCTTGTCTACCAGCAACTTATAGCGGCGCACGTCGTCTTGCACCTTCACGTCGTTAGCCTGGGCCTGTTCCAACTGGGCATGAGCGGCGGCGACCTGTTTCTCAGCGGCGATGATTCCGGCGTTGGAGGTTGCGACGTCCGAGGCAGTGAATTTCAATTGGCTCGCGGTGGTCACGGAGGTGATCGGAACAGTGATATTCAGCGAACGGGCAGTTGCTTCTGCGTTCGCAAGATTGGCTTGCGCCTGCGCAATTGCGACCTCGTAGTCTTTCGGATCGATCTCGACCAGGACTGTCCCTTTCTGCACGTACTGGTTGTCGTCCACATTTACTTTGACCACGTATCCTGAAATGCGTGCGCTGACCGGGTAAAGATGAACGTCAACCTGGGCGTCGTCGGTGGTTTCGTAGGTGTTGAGATACCGCCAAAAGAACACGCCGCCCACAACCAACACTAGGACGATGACAAAAATCACAATGTTCCTGCGGCGGTTTGAACGCGTGTAGCGTCGGCGTACCGGATGCGGACGTTGCGCCAGACGAGGGCGGCGAGCCTCCCATGGGTTCCTTATTTGTCTTGAGCCCGGAATCGGCTGGATTCTCTACGGCCATGGTTTATCTTCCTTTGAAGTATTCCTTGACGCCTTCTTCCGCCACGCCCAGGGCACGCACCAGGGAAATTTTTGCGCTAGCGTGATTGTACAAACTGCTGATGTACTGTTCGTGGGCGCTCGCTAAAGCCTGTTCGGATTGCACCACTTCAACCGAATCAGTGACGCCTGCGCTGAAGCGATCGCGGGACTGCGTGAGCGTCTGCTCAGCCAGATCGATATTGCTGCGCGCCACGTTGACCAACTCGAAGGAGGACTGCAAGTTCAGAAGCGCGGTGCGGACGTCGGAGTCGATCTGCGCGCGCAGGTTCTCCAGGCGTTCGCGGCTCTGAGTGAGTCTCGCGTTCGCCTGCAAAATGTCGCCATGAACGCTGCCTCCCTGAAAGATCGGGATGTTCAGCGTCCCGCGAACGTCGAAGACTTGTGTCGACGTGGAGGGGTGCAACGCACCTCTGCCGTAGTCTGCGTTAAAAGCGAGCGACGGAAAATAGCCGGCCACTGCGGCCCTCCGCGAGAACTCCGCGGCACGCTGCTCCGCCATTGCCGCCTGGTAATCGGAACGCGAGGTATAGGCGCGTTTCAGCGCATCCTCCACCGTCATGCCTTCCAGAGGTTGGTATGGCGAGTTGTCTGTTAATTCGAAATCTTGCCCGGAGGCCAGTCCGATCGCGCGCGCTACTTTCAGCTTCTGGATTGCCAGATCGTTCTTCGCTTGAATCAACTGCTGCTGCCGCGACTGCAGCTCAACCTTGGTGCGAAGCGTATCGATCGCCGGCGAGGTCCCCGCCTTCAACTGGTCCGATGCCTGGTCGTTGAGAGCCTGCGCGGTTTTGACTTGCGCTTCCGCCGTTTCGACGCGTGCCTCGTTGGCAATCGCCTGTAGGTATGTGAGACCCACGACGAGCACAACAAGATCGCGCGCGTCCTTGTACGAATATTCAGAAGACTTTAAGCTCTGGCTCGCCGCGCGCGCATTGCTAATCGACTTCCAATCAAACGGGGACTCCGTCACATTTACGCGCGCGTCAAAATAAGAATAGGGACCCACGGATGACGGGATATTGACTCCGGGAAAACTGAATAGAAAACCGAACTCGGTGAGATTTATTTCCGAGACGTTGATGTAAGGCCCCGCCGTCACGTGTGGCAGGAGTGCGCTCAATTGTTCCCAACGTTGTCCGCGCGCCGATTGAGTGTCCGCACTCGAAAGAAGCAGTCCGAGATTCTGCTTCAATCCGCGATCGATCGCGTTCAGCAACGAAATTGGAATTACGCCCGGAATGGACTTTGACGGCACGCTACCCGCGAATGTGTTTACTCCGAGTGTTCCGGGTATGGCTTGGCCCGTCGAGCTCGACGGGAGTGTTGTCGCGGTTTGCGCGAGGGATGACGCCGCTCCGTAAAACAAGACTCCGGCTAGCAGGAACGTGCACCTGGGTCCGTGACTGAGTCTCAAGGGAACCACCCTTCTCTTTTTGCTCTTTGACGACACGCGCGCAGCCTCGTCTTGGATCCCGTCTCGGCGCTGGACCAGAATCCCGTCCTTTATATATACGACGAATGTCTGCTGCAATCCACTTCACGGGCTGGCCGATAACACGCAGTCCTGAATAAGCCCTGAAGCCCGCCATACCAAGGACTCCGAACGCCGGAGGTCACATGGTGAGGACGACGCGGAATTCGGCTTTCCCGCTCGTCATGCGCGCGTAGCCTTCGGCAGCTTTTGCGAGCGGGTAGTTTTCGATCATAGGCCGCACACCGAGCATCTTCGCGAACAGCAGCGTGTTCTGGGAGTCGGTGGGGATGCCGCCCAGCCCTTGATGCCCTTTTTTCCGAAAAGCAACTGATTGGGCGACACCTCGATTGGATCCATCGACGCTCCCACGACAACCATTGTGCCGTTCACTCCCAGGCCGCCGACCAGCGCCGACATCGCTTTCCCGCTCGGCGCGGTAGCAAGAATCACACTCGCGCCGCCAAGTTTCTGAAGTTCGGCTGCGGGGTCAGTTGAGGCACTGTCGATATAACAGCCTCCAACTTCGGAATTCAGGCTAAGTTCGGTTCGCGGGATACAACGTGGGGAACCAACGTTCGACTACAGCCAAAGGAAAACCAAGTCTTAGCGGCCCCTTTGGAGAGTTCGAGACTAAGAGACCGCGTTCTAGTAGTTTCGACATTGCACTTCGGGCCATGCGTTCAGCATAGCCGGTAATCGAAACGGCCTTCCCTCGGTCGAATTCGCCCGCAAGTAATGCCTCTCGAAGTAATGGAAACGTGCCTCTCGGAAGACGCCCGGCCCGCACCTCTTCCTCCGTGTAAATCTCTATCCGGCGAAGCAACTCACCGGGCTCCAGAATGGAGCGCATGAATTCGACCTGATCCACGCACGTCGCCAGGAAGAACTCGCAGAATTCGATGAGCGCCGCCTGGGATAGCGCGCCGCGTCCATCTAGATCGCTACGTCGAGGTTCATCCGCTGCCATGAGGAGTTCCTTGTATCGGCCCACCTCGCGCGCTAGACCACGAGCAACAGACCAAAGGCTATTGCCGATATTCATCCGCTTCAACATCGCGTGTGACATCAGGCGAACGACTCGACCGTTCCCGTCGTAGAAAGGATGTATCCATAGAAAACGATGATGGGACGCAGCAATCGACACAATTTGACGTATCTTGGAGAGCCGTCGCGGATCATAGGCTTCCTCAAACCTCGCTAGAAATCTAGGTAAGGCATTTGCGGCCGGAGGGACGTGGCGCCGCAGTTCGACCTCGCCATCCCGAAGCACTCCCGGTTGAACGTGCACACGCCGACCACTGACCGGATCCTGCATCCAGAGCATTTCATCTGGGAGACGACTGCAAAACTCGCGATGTAGCCACAGGGTGTACGCAACCGTAGCGGGTTCCGAAGGATCGTCCTTGCACTCATCGATTGCCTTTTGCACCTCGATGTGCGCTACGGCCTCGAGTTGTAGAGCTCGTTTTTGTGGCTCAGAAGAAAAGTTGCGATGCAGTGCTCGATCTATATCCCGAGGATTCGTATCGTGGCCCTCGATAGAATTTGAATAGTAGCAATTCATCGAGCGCACCAGATTTCCCATCGCCAGGGTCACGATTGGGTTGACTTGTCCAGCGAGCGAACTTGCTTTTGATGTAAGGTCAAATACAGAATCTTCGAGCTCCCGGTTATTCTCTTCCGGGAGCATCGGCTCCATCCAAGCCGTATCTGTAAGTAGCGATTCCATTGCCGCTTGTATTGCCGGTCCTCATGAGGTCAGGGTTTGTATCTGGCTTACAGGAGAGGCTTTAGGTAGATCGCTCAATCGAGGTGCTATAGGCAGAAAAATCGCTTGCTTGGGCACAAACGATATTCCAGCCTGAGTTGTCGTGTTCGGCAGGGTTACCGCTTTTCCTGTTGCGCAGACTATCGTTCACGCTTGCCCAGTCGTAACCCTTCGGTTAACTGGGCGGTGGCTGGGCGTTGACGCATGATCCAACCTGCGTACCCCAACCCTCGTTGGCAAAGCTGTGAAAAAACTAGCCACGCGAGTCCGGTGCCAATGGTTGCCATGCAGGGGTGGGCTTTCAATCTATCCGGCGCACATCGTGGCCGCCGCGCGCTGCATTGTGCGACCGAAAAAGGAAGAAGGCCGAGCCTTGTGCGCCGCCCTCGATTATAGCTGGTTGCGGGGGTTGGATTTGAACCAACGACCTTCGGGTTATGAGAACATACTACAACAGACGGCCCATTGATTCTGTGCGACTTAAAGGGGAATTAAGCAGCCGGAGTTCTTTCCCAAGTCTTTCCCACGCGAAGAAGTAGCTTGCGCGGTGGAGTTGCCGCTGGTCGGAGGCCTCCACTATCGATGTGAGCAGCGTGCCGCCTGACCTGTCAGGCATTCCACAGGTTTAGGAGTCGACCTAGTCGGAGACCCTCGCATGCGCGCCGAGGGCGGTGCGTGGCGGTGATTGAGACTCTCTATTACCCTGAATTCCGAAATTAAATAGCACTGTTTTGCCCGCAACTCGGTTAGGTTTCAGTTGGATAGAAGAAACACCGAGGAGGACAAAACAGTGCAGTGGAAAAGTACCGCTCTTTGGGGCGGAAAAAAAGTGGAATTGCGCGAGACTCAGCGAGCGGTCACCCCGTTCGGAGGGTTGGTAGTGTTCTTGGAGTTTTTTGCGGCAGGTTGGCTATCGCGAAGCCGTGAGCCAGTATCTGCCGTTTCGTCTTACTTCACCCAACGCGATCGATCCGGTAGAGACCTTCACGGCCTTCTTGCTCTCGGTGGTGGCCGGAGCACGACGGTTCGCGCACACCAGCTTGCTGCGGGCGGATGTGGACTTGCACGCATCGCTGGGGATCTCGCGCTTTCCCGTCGACGACACCATTCGCAACCTGTTCAAGCGCTTCGGCCAGGGACAGTGCCAGCATTTTTTTCTCCGGCTTGTGGAGTTGGCAGCTCCAGCGGCTTCCGGAGTGTAGTCCTGGATACAGTCTGGACTTGGACTCGACGGTGTACGAGCGCTACGGTCGGCAGCAAGGTGCGTTGCGCGGGCCGAATCCACGCAAGCCTGGACGACCCTCGCATCATCCACTCGTGGCGGTGCTGGCCGAGGCTCACTTTCTGCTGTACGGCTGGCTGAGGAGTGAGAACTGCGGCACGGCACGCGGGGTAATGGAATTTCTCAAGGAAGCCCTGGCGATGTTGCCGGAAAAACACGCCATTCGAGTGGTGCGTGCCGATGCAGGTGGGGTCCAAATCGCTCATTTAGTTGGAATGAGCTGGACTTGTGTGGTGTCTCCTTGCCTGTTTTTGGTGTTGCCACCGATGCACAATCCACGCAATTGGGAGCGAGCGACCAGAGCTTAATATTGCACGGCTTGAGCCAGAATGAACATTGGTGTTTGCAGAGTACTCATTGCGCGGCGCCAACCGACCATGGCACATGAAACGTCATCAACACGAGTACTCCATTGATGGGGCTGAACTGGTGTGGCATGCCTTCTAGAATGATTGCGAAATCCCCCTTGGCGATGGTCTGCGCAGTCCCCCCGTCAATCGCCGTGCCCGAGAGGTTTGTGGCGTTAGTGCGTTCCTCGCCCACGACTTTCCCGCCGGTGGTTAGCGTCCCACCTCCGTCCATCACGTAAACCAGTTCCGCTTCCTTCTCGTGAACAGCCACCGCGCCGGTGAAAGGCCGGTATTCAAGATTTGAAGTGTACGGCGCGAGTGAAAGAATACGTTTCGCGACAAGCACCTGACGTTCCGTCCGCTCGGCCTTGGCGTTCATGGGAAGTACTTGCACATCCGCGGCGGACGCAAACGTCTTCATCTCTTGAATAGCCGTCTGTCCGGCCGCCGCCTGAGGCAACGCTGGTGACGCAGCTGGTATGACTGCTGGAGACGCGGCCGGTTGCCAAGCCATCACTACCACCGTCGCGACAAGTGCCAGTACAACACTGATTCCAAGCGAGCGCATACAAACCTCCATTTATCGGGCTTCCCGTTTTGACCTTCCGGATGGGCACACTTATACACCCGAGGCCCTTGCGATTGAACCAAATCGCTATTCGTCACATAGCTCTGATACGCGCGCGTCTCGACAGCTGCGATTGCCAGTTACTGGTAAGCCGTCTTCACAGGACTTGGACCGAACGGACGATTCAGATTGAACCACCGACAAGCTTCAACATGAAGGTATGGATTCTTAGCGGGAAGAAAGGACGGCAGGAGGATTCGCGGGAAAGAGGTCGGAATAAAAACATCTTTGCAGTTGAGTGCGCCAATATGAAAGGGTAGCGCCGAACGTTTGTATCAGTTGCTTATTCGAGAGGAGTGAGTAGGTTGACATTGCGCCGCCGTCAAGCAATAGGCATCACCGTGACTGACAATCCGCACGCACCAGCGCAATGCTTAATGAACGAGTTTTACGCTGACGCGGTCCCTCGCAATGCAGCCTGATTTCCAGTTGGCGGGGCATCTATCGAGCTGTCGGCTGGGATAAGTGTCTTTGTTCGACGAGCGGTCACTCAAAGAGATCCTGCATCAGGCCGAACGAAACGCAGGAAAAATCGGGTACTATGTAATCTGCGCCGGCTGCGAGCAAAATTGGAATTACACCGTTGGCGGCGACACCAACGCACCTCATGCCAGCCGCTTTTGCCGCCCTGACCCCGGAAACTGAATCCTCGAACACAAGCGTCTCGCTAGGCCGCACGCGTAGATGATCGCAAGCCACCCGAAAAATAGTAGGATCGGGCTTGCCGGTAGTTACTTGGTCACCCGTTACGATTGCCTCGAAGTAATGCCGTAGATGAAATGAATCGAGAACATAGTTTACCCGACTTTCGCTGCCGGATGAGGCCACGGCAAGCTTAATTTCCGCTTCGCTCAATTGTTGCAAGAAATCGTAAAGACCTTCGATCGCTTTTATATCAGCGGCCTCTTCTCTGAACAATTGCTGCTTCTGATGACCGAGAACCCGAACCTGCTCATCCGAAAGCTCCCCGAGGAAATGCCGCAGGATATCTTCTCGCTTCCTCCCGTCCATGATAAAGTTCAAGTCTTCTTCGTCTATTTCTTTACCCTGCAACTTCAGAAATTTACGCCAACTTTTCTTGTGGACTGGGTGACTGTCCACAATCACTCCATCCATATCGAAGATGGCAGCCCGCAACATTATTTTCTCCAGCTTGTTCTCAAGATTCAAACCCCGGCCAATTCTCCTGGGCCGTCTGATAGTTCTCCGGAGTTCCGATGTCCAGGAGGTAATCGGAGATTCGAAACGCCGACATTCGCCCGACAATATGAGGCAAGACGTGAAATCCAAGATCGACCGGACTCGTGTCGGGAATTACATCCAAAAGAGCCGGGGTAGCCAACATCAAACCGGAGAATGCTAAATTGCCAACTGGAACCTGGGGCTTTTCGACAAAGTCACGGACCGCCCCATCGTCATCCAACTGAACGATGCCACATCGTGATGGGTCCGGCACTTCATAGACACCGATTGTTGCGATCTGGCCGCGGCTGTCATGAAAAGCTAGCATTTGGTTTAGATTGGCCGTGGTCAGGACATCCGCATAGAAAATCCAAAAGGACCTCTCCTTGGTTACCCAGTCTCGGTTGGCATGAATCGTCCCTGCGCTTCCAAGGAGCGCCGTCTCCTCGGATAGACGCACTTTCAGGCCATCATTATTTTCCTCGACGAACTTGCGTACGGCGCCCCCATGAGCATGAACATTGATCAGGACTTCATCAATGCCATAGTGGCAACATAGGGCAAACCAAATCTGCAACATGGGTGTGCCTTGCACCGGCAGAAGGCACTTCGGCGTGCTGTCGGTCAATGGCCGCAGTCGAGTCCCGAGACCTCCTGCCAGGAGAAAGGCTTTCATTCGAAAATCTCTATCCACGAAAATGTCCAATTACATTTCCTGCGAGACTTCTCGCTGATGCATGTCATTTGGCAACTGCCTTGTTCGCAACCGGAGCGAAGGTCCAGCGCATGCCGCCGTTCTCATCACCGTCGATGAACGGATCATCCGCTACGACCTGAGCGCCCTGGAAGTCAAAATCAAATCCCATTTCCCGGGCGCCCAGCTCCACCAGGGCCTTCCGCACGTTTTGTTGGTGCTGCTGCTGGCAAAGCAAAAGAAGGAAGCCACCTCCTCCTGCACCGGTGATCTTGCCTCCCAACGCGCCGTTCCGGCGTGCAGATTCGTACATCTCATTGATACGGTCGTTGGAGATTTTCGTGGAAAGCCGCTTCTTGATTTCCCAACCTTCGTGAAGCAAAAGACCAAAATCGCTTAACTCTCCGGCGATCAGCGCTGCCTTCATCGGCTCAGCTAGCTTGCGAATTTCGTGCAAATATTCGACCGTGCCACTGTCGGTCCTGCGCGTGGACTGTTCTTGCTCCTCAAGAATCGTCCAGGAGTTATGGGACGCACCGGTGAAAAACAGAAGCAAGCTCGACTGGAGCTCCCGAACGAGCCCTGGCGGCAAGTTCAGCGGCTCGACGTGCGTTGTTCCGTCCTGCTGGAATGAAATGAAATTCAAACCACCAAACGCCGAGGCGTATTCGTCTTGCTTGCCTACAGGCCGGCCCAAAACGTTACGGGCAATGTGAAAAGCCCGCTCCGCGAGCTCATATTTCGACATAGAGATATGACTGTATGTTGCAAGCATCTTCGTCAGATTGACGCAAACACAAGCGGAAGAACCGAGGCCTGTTCCAGGTGGAATCTCTGAAGCAAGAAAAAGGTTGACAGAGACATCGCATCCAAACTCTTTGAGTACTGCCAGTGGAATTTCCAGAGCGCTACCACGAATATCCATTCGCGCAATGTCTTGCCACGTCTCGACCGTACGAAGATCCGCTGAAATGATTTGTATTTTACCGTCGCCCCTCTTCGCAAGCACTGTGTAGAAATGTTTGTTGATTGCCGCGCTGATCACAGCTCCGCCAAATCGTTCGTAATACGATGGAAGGTCTGTTCCACCGCCTCCAAAGCTGATCCGCACGGGGCTACGAACGATTAACATCAACACCCTCCGTGGTCACAAACTCGTTCGCCGCGCCGCGAAACTTAGGTGCTTCAGAGGGGACAGGCTCTTGAACTAATCCTCGAAACAGCAACGTCCAGACCGTCTGCAAGATAAGGCTGAGGTCCAAAAACGGCGACCAGTTGGCGATGTATTGTAAATCGAAATGTGCTTTGTCTTCCGAGGAATGCTGATCCCGAAGCCCATGTACCTGCGCGAGACCCGTGACGCCGGCCCGAACCTTCAAACGTTGCCGCTGCCATTCGGAGTAGTATTTGACTCTCTCGGGCGACTCGGGTCGAGGACCGACCAGAGACATATCCCCGCGCAATACGTTCCATAGCTGTGGCAGTTCCGTCAGGCTCCACCTGACGAAGAGCCCAGCGTATCGTTCCGGACTTGTTGCGTGGCGCTCCACGTTTAACCGATACATCCGGAAAGGAATCCCGTCCTTGCCGCAGCGAAGTTCAGTCCGGAATGCCCGACCCCTTTTGCTGTAAACAACAAAGGCAGCGACTGCAAAAACGGGCGAGACCAAGAGCAGAATTCCCAAGCTCAGCACAAAGTCCATTGCTCGCTTGAGCGTTAAGCTTCCAACGGGGGTATTTCGCTCTTGTAGAGACAGAAGTGGAAGACCATCGATTTCGAGCATTTCCACCTTTGATAAAGACAGGTCGTATAGCTGAGGCACCAGATAAACTTGGATCGATGCCTTTCGACATTCGGCAATGAGTTTCCGGATTTCTGCGCCGTCGGGCTGCGGCATCGCGATAATGAGCTTCTGGACCTGTTGCCGCGCTAGAAGTTCTAGGACCTGCAGTGTCTTAACCGAGGTAAACGGCGACTCGAGCCAGCTGGCGAACCCGTTGGATGCCTCCGATTCGCCCGGAAATAAAAATCCGACAATGTGAAATGGGATCTCCGGATGCGAAACGATCTTACTGGCAAGCTCTCGAGCAATCGGCCCATGTCCAAGAATCACGCAGCGATGATCCGCCGTATTCCTCAGTTGGGAAGTAACCAGAAAACGAAGCAAACACCGCACACCTAGTAGTCCAAAAAGAAAGAAAACCGCGAAGTAAAGCAGAACAAGTCGGGAATAGTAGTGTTTGGTGAGGAAGGCAAAAGACGACACAACCACCATCAAAAGCGAAACGGCTACAATGAGCTTCGAAAGAATTGCGGGAAATTGCCAACCCCCTTTGAACCCGTCAAGGTTCATTTCAAAGTAGAGAAACGTCCACGCCACGACGGCAGCGAGCAACATGAGTGAATACGTTTGAAAGTGCGATGCGAAATCGATCGAGTCTTTCGTACCCGCGTATCGCAGTCCGATGCCGAGCCCTAAAGCCCCGAGCACCCACAACACATCGACTACCAGTATCGAATATCTGATGTGTAGATTCTTCATTTTCAGGTGGAAGATAATTCAGAGTTTATCGAGACGACTCCCACGGCGATCAGCTCATTCATGTGACTCTCCGGTCGGCCGTCAGTCGCCCGCGAAGGCTCCCCCCATCCTCACGCGGCGTTTGTAACACGTTTCTTTTAGATTTGGTGACAAGAGTCGATCGTTGGCAGCCTGGCTCTGTTCAATCCAGTTCCGCTGATCGCCGCGAGTCGCTCGGCGCTCGGCCTATCTTGGGCTAGACGCCGTCAGGACGCGACGCGACATTCGGCTGTGGACAATTCTGAAAATCGAGTGGGCCACCGCGAGATGCATATCCTCGATAATTTGCATATCGTCGGACGGCACGACAACGCAGATGTCACAGAGCGCCTTCATTTTCCCACCTTGGAAACCGGAGATGCCAACCGTCGTGGCTCCAACCCCCCGGGCCACCTGCAGGGCATTCAGCACATTTTGGGAATTTCCGCTTCCGCTTATGGCGAACGCAACATCTTCCGCTTGCACGAAATTTCTCAACTGTTCAGAGAAAACATCCTCATAGCTGGAGTCGTTTGCCCATGCTGTCAGGGTCGGAAGATTGTCGGTCAGAGCGAGGACGCGAAATCTCTTTCCACCATTACAGTAAGCCGTACCTTTTCCAAGATCGCAAGCAAGATGAGATGCAAGCGACGCGCTTCCGCCGTTCCCAAACAAGTACACCATCCGTCCAGATTGATTGGCCCTCACCAATGCATCTGCAATCCGGTTGATGGTGTCATGGGGAAGATTGACAAAAACTTGGTGCAGTTCGTCAAAATATTGCTTTGCGTTCAAAATCTCAATGCCGTCGTTCATGCGGGTGCCCTCCGAGAATTCAACATCACGCACGGAGCGTTCGTCGACTGGCTTAATGTGCACTCGGTCCCCCAGAGCCCGCACGCCAAGTTGATTGGAGCGCTCAAACTTGAGGACCAACCGTTGCCTTGAGAACGACTCCAGCCCTTCTCATGGCACCGTACGCGTCTTCGATTTGTGCCGGGATTCCGCCCATACTTTCAACCCACACAAGGAAATCATCTAGGATCGTCGAGAGATCGTAATTAGGAGCCCAACCGAGCAATTTAAGTTTGTCGATTTTCGAAACGCTATGCCGATTGTCCCCACGTCGATACTCCCCACAAAAAGTCATTTCGACATTCGACGAAAGTTTTTTACGGAGAAGATGTGCGTACTCAAGAACAGTCGTCGACTTACCACTGCCAACGTTAAACGCTTGAAAGTCCGCGTCGTCACTTTGTATGGATTTGTGTTGTTTTCCTGCAGCAAGCACGGTTTTGCCTGCTGATCGCATTCAGGGCACTTTACGTCCCACCGTCCGAGCGAGAGCTCTGCCTGACTCCTCGGCGCGGGTTGGAAAAAGCCGTGAACAGAGCAGACGTACTGCCCTTCCCCATATACTGCTTGTGAAGAAGCTACAATGACCTTTTTGACCTTCAACTTTTGCTGGACTATAAGTTCATAGAGCAACGAAGTTCCAACCGTGTTTACATGCAAGAATCTAGAAAAGTCGGGCATGTAATCCTGATAGGCTGCCTGGTGAGATACGATATCTACGTCATGTAACGCAGCAAGAAGCGTGGCACGATCGGTCACGTCGCCATGAATGAAATCAACGGCGGAGCGGATGCCGTTTGGCTGGCCGCGCGGATGGACTTTCGGATCGAGGCTATCCAGTACGCGAACTTGAAAGCCCTCTTTCAGAAACCGATCAACCAGATGCGATCCAATGAAGCCCGCTCCACCTGTCACCAGCACTCTCATTCTAGGGTTCTCCCATAATAAATTGGCTTTTCACGATCAGACGGGCGTTCACGCTTTCAGCAAGATTCATTTGCCCGAGCCAGCGAAGACCTCCGTTACTGTTTTCAAAAGGATCTGTAAATCCAGCATCGGAGTCCAACGACTGATGTAATCCAGGTCAAGCTTCACCCACTCGTCGAAATCCATTACTTCGTTCCTGCCATTGACCTGCCAAAGACACGTTATACCCGGTTTCACTGCAAGTTTCTGCTTTTGATACGCAGTGAAACGGACATACTCACTAACAAGGGGAGGTCTGGGGCCGACCAGACTCATGTCGCCTTTAAGGACGGTATAGAGTTGTGGAAGTTCATCCAGACTATAGCGACGCATCCACAAACCTACCTTGGTTATACGGGGATCATTCGTGAGCTTGAACACGGGTCCGCCCATTTCATTCAAGTGTTCCAGCCCCTTTTTCAATTCATCAGCGTTGGAATACATGGAACGGAACTTATATCCCGTAAATGGACGGCCTCCTCGACCAACAACTTGCCACCGATAGAATATCGAGCCTGGCGAAGTAAGCTTGACCGTGGCCGTCAGAATCGCGAAAAGCGGGGAGAGCAAGATGAGAAGCAAGGCTGAAACCCCGACATCGAACGCGCGTTTACAGCCCACCAGGAATGGCCTTTCCCAGTT
>WNFT01002242.1_pt1 | contig 16557 bp, 10 predicted proteins | sample 5400191 | NCBI WGS metagenome assembly WNFT01 (sample SAMN13153359, study PRJNA577476) | soil metagenome | isolation source: 80 cm saprolite under Madrone tree | place: USA:California | collected 2016-06-14 | reverse complement strand
GCGCGAATGTGGCCATCTATATTATCGATTCAACCGGACTCACCGGCGGCGCTCCCCAGTCGGGCGCGCTGGTCCCTTCTTCGCCGCTGGGAGGAATCTCTGCGGCGACCGACATGGAACATCGGAGAAGGGCTGGAGCCGGCGAAAGCGTTTTTGATATCACTCGTCAAGAAGGTTTGAATCGGCAACAGGACCTGCTGTATCGAATCTCGGAAGACACTGGCGGACACTTTGTAAAAAATACGAATGATATCGCCGGGGGCCTGGAGCGGATAGATGCGGAAGTCCGTTCGCGCTACACGCTGGCATACCGCAGCACGAATCCTAACTTTGACGGCAGCTTCCGCAAAGTGAAGATCGAAGTCCGCAGACCTGATACAACTGTTTTCACTCGTGCCGGCTACTACGCGATTCCGCCGACGCAGGTAATTCCCTTTTCGCCTGACGACAGGAAACTGCTAGCGAACTTTGCCAGTATGCAGGCCAATCCAACCTTGCCGTTATCATTGCAGTTGGCTTCATACCGATCTCGAGAAGGCTTTTACATCGTGCCGCTCTCGTTCGAAATACCTCCGGCCGCGGTGCAGTTCGACCGCAAGGGCGATCGGGAGCGTTTGCAGTTAGAAGTACTCGGCGTGGTCCGAACTGACGGTGAAGAAAAGATCCTGTCGCGCCTGGGCGGAAACTTTGACGTCGCGCTCACCGCTCAGCAATATGAATCGATTTTGAATGACAAGATTTTTTATCGACAGGACATGCAGTTGTACGCGGGTAACTACACGCTTGATCTGATTGTTCGAGATCGGCTTTCCGGAAAGGTGGCCGCCAAAAGAGAAAAACTTGTATTGCCGGTCGACGATTCGGATTTCTGGGCTACGGAAGCAGTGCTGAGTCGCCACGCTGAGCCGGTAAAACAAACCGCAAGAAACGGCGACGTGTTCAGCGAAGGCGGTGTACAGATTCGCCCTTCGCCAAGTCGCGAATTTCATCCCGCCGATAACCTGATCATTTTCTTCCGACTCTATAACGCCGCCCTAGCCCGTGACAGTAAAAAACCATTAGTGAGAGTGACGGTCACGCTGATGAAGGATGGCAAGCAGGCGACGAGGCCTCTGGACTACCAACTGACGGAACCGGCAACCGAGCCTGTGCCGCATTTGACCTTTGCCAAATATCTCAAACTTACTGGCCTGGCGCCGGGTAAGTACTCGGCTGTCATCGAAAGCAGGGATATCGTGCAGCAGAAAGTGCTGAAGCAAGAGTCATCGTTTGTAATCGTACCGTGAGCGGTGAATGAATGACGGGACGCGCCACAGGACATCCTTAAGCAGGCGTGTCGGAAAAAAGCTGCGTCGCAGCGAAATGTTTACAGCTATTGCGGCTCTTACAGATGACCACCCAATAAGGCGCCACGTCTATTGAGACATTCTTAAGTTCTCGGATTTTTTCTGAAGACCACCGCTAAGCTTGATAATCGCGAGCAGGTCTCGATCGGCGTTGGCTTTGTTTTCCCTGGCTTTCGCAATATCCTTCGAGTCAACCGTAGCCGCGTTTTTCAGAGCAGGATTTTCTGTGAAACTATCGATCAGTTTGCAGAGCCTAACCAGCGCCCCGATGATCTCTTCGGTTTTGAGTTCAGGCCGGTCGTTTTCCTTTTCGTTCTCTGCGGCGCGCGCGCGCATGTAAATATTCAGCCGGCTGGCGCGCTTATTTATTTCACCCGTCTGTTCTGAGACTAGTTTGTAGTCGAATGGTTTGCGTGCCACCAGATTTCTGGCTATGTCATTGCGCAGAACCTGAATGCGGCTGAAGTCCTCCTTCATGTTTGCGATAGCCGCCTGCAAGAGTCTCTGGTTCTTTTCCTCTGTGCCGGCATCCATTTCCGCGCTTCGCAATCGGCCTTCGTCCACCTGCCGCACGCGATCGTCGATATTGGGATTCTTGTTTGGCGGCGGACCGGCGCCGGCTGGAGCTCCCGTTGGATTCCCTTGAGCCAACGCTGCACATGTTAGGCAGAGCAAGAAAATTCCGGCCACCAAAAAGCCCACAAGCTGCTTGATTTTAATAACTCGGTAATTCATGAAAGACTCCTCTCTTTACCAAAACACGCTCGCGGCTTGCCTCAAGGTGAAATTGAAACTGAAACCTGGTTGCTCGATTGATTGTGAGCAGTCACGCTGATAACTGCGTGATCCGCACCTAACAGTTCATCCGGCAATTTGGCAATCACCACGGTGATCCAGTCAAAGTTCGGCAGCCTGCCTATCCATTCGACTACGAGCGGGTACACATGACCTTTTCCATCATCGGCCTGGGCTCCCACGATCGAGGTGCCGTCTCCCGGCTCTAGATCGAGGTTAGCAGATAGTAGCATCAGCCTCGTGGTATGATCCGGGCTGAAGTTAAAAGAATTCCTCACTGAAAAAGGATCGCGCTTAAACGTTACCGAATCGAGAGCCAGCGCCCGGTTAGAGCCTTCGTCAGTAAACAGCACCGGCACATTTGACGGCGAAGAGCGTTGATAGACGCGAACATAATCGACCAGCATCTGTTGCGGGAAGACTGTGGTGGGATCGGGATTCCCGGGCCAGCCACCGCCGACCGCCACATTCAGAATAATAAAGAAGGGATGATCAAAAACCCACGTGGTGCCGGCAGGCAGGTCCGCCGGTGTGCGTGTCTTGTACAAGAGCCCATCGACATAAAACCGCACGACGTTCGGTTCCCACTCGACGGCAAAGGTGTGGAAATCGTCAGAGAACTTCTGACCGTTGGGTAAGGCGTAAGCCGCACCTATGCCGTTGCCGCCCGAGTACCCGGGTCCATGAAAAGTGCCATGAACGATCGACGGTTCCTTGCCGATATTTTCCATGATGTCGATCTCGCCGCAGTTCGGCCAGTGAGCAGTATCGATGTTGTCGCCCAACATCCAAAATGCCGGCCAGATACCCTGGCCGTAAGGAATCTTAATTCGCGCTTCAAACCGTCCGTAAGCCTGGCTGAACTTATTCTTAGTGAGCAGTCGTGCCGAAGTATAGTTGCGAGTTATCCCGTCAGGCCCGGTAAGAGTTTCCTTGAGCGTTTTGATTACCAGTTGGCCACCGTCGCGATACGCGTTCGCAGTGCGATTCGTATAGGTCTCGAGTTCGTTATTACCCCAACCGTTGCCGCCAATATCAAACGACCACTTGCTGGAATCAACCGCCGAGCCGTTGGGACCATCGAACTCGTCACTCCAGATCAGACTCCAGACTGTAGGATCACTCGCGTGCGCAATCGGGCACGTAGCGATAAATAAGCAGGTCAACAGGGCGACGAGCATCACTCTCGCGGCAAACATGTCCTTCGTGGAGCGAGAATCGCGGACGTTCTTCATATTCATATGAGAATTCCTTTATTGGCCATTTTCGAGCGCCAACATCCGACGTGAATCAGCTACAATGCCGGCAATAAAATGCGCTGCGATATGGTACGATTTCGGATCAAATAGTGCCAGTAAAAAACCGGGGGCAGGCGGATGAGTCTGGGGTGCTTCGAGCACCGTTTCACCGGAGGAGGATTCCATGAAAGCATATGTCATAACTACCGGAGTAGTCTTTGCGCTGCTCACCTTGGCGCATCTCTTGCGGATCATCATGGAATGGCCGCATCTTGCCAAGGACCCATTTTTCCTTCTCATCACCGTCGCTGCCGGAGGTTTATGTCTTTGGGCTTGGCGCCTGCTTAGGTTCTCGAAAGGTAGGAACGGCGGCGAAAAGCTGGAGCGCTAGACAATCGGCCGGCAACGAAACAACCGTGGTGCTGGAATATGGGTTGTTTCACAGTGAGAGACTTCAAGCGACTGGAACGAAAGTGAAAACTTGCTACTCATGAAGACTGTCAAATATGCCAACCTAGTGCTGGCGGTAACCTTTACTTTGAGCCTGACCCTCCCGTTACGAGCACAGCTCACGGTGTCTGGACCGATCGCGCCTAGCCAACTGAATCTTATGCCTGTGCCTGCGTCAGTGAAAATTCAGACAGGCCGTCTGCCCATCAACGGCAGTTTCAAGGTTGCAGTTAAGAACTTTACAGACGATCGTTTGCGCGCCGGTATCGCTCGCATGCTCACGAGGCTTGCGGGACGAACCGTTCTGACTTTGCCAGCCGAACTCGCGGCCGATGAGAGCACTGCCACACTCGTGGTTCAATGTGAACGGGCAGGCGACATCGTTCCCTCCCTCAATGAAGACGAAAGCTACAGTTTGGAAGTCACCGACAAACAGGCACGGCTGGTGGCGCCGACGGTTGTGGGCGCGTTACGCGGCCTGGAGACCTTCCTGCAACTGCTCCAGAGCAATCGCGACGGATATTATTTGCCGGGCATCAGGATTCAAGATCAACCGCGCTTTCCATGGCGGGGTCTACTCATCGATGTTGGCCGCCACTACGAGCCGATGGAAGTCCTCAAACGGAATCTCGATGCGATGGCAGCAGTGAAGCTGAACGTCTTTCACTGGCATTTGACGGAGGACCAGGGTTTTCGTGTCGAGAGCAAGAAGTTTCCCAGACTCCACACCCTCGGCTCCGATGGTCTCTTCTACACGCAGGACCAGGTGCGCGAGATCATTGACTACGCTCGTGATCGTAGTATTCGGGTAATGCCGGAGTTTGATATTCCAGGACACAGCACAAGTTGGCTGGTTGGTTACCCGGAACTAGGCAGCGCGCCCGGCCCTTATAAAATTGAGCGCGGCGCCGGAATCTTCGAGCCGGCTCTCGATCCGACCCGCGAGCAAACCTACAAGTTTCTCGATGCTTTTCTGGGCGAGATGGCCGCGCTTTTTCCTGATGCCTACATGCACATTGGCGGTGATGAGAATGAAGGCAAGCAGTGGGATCGCAATCCGCAAATTCAAGCCTTCATGAAAGAGAAGGGAATCAAAGACAATCACGCCTTGCAGGCTTACTTTAATCAACGCATTTTGAAAATCTTACAGAAGCACCATAAGAAAATGATTGGCTGGGAAGAGATACTGCATCCGGATCTGCCAAAGGATGCCGTGATTCACTCGTGGCGTGGACCGGCATCGCTCGCAGACGCCGCAAAGAAAGGCTACAACGGGATTTTGTCGGCGGGCTATTACATCGACCTGATCTTTCCTGCCTCGCAACATTATCTCGCCGATCCAATTCCCCCGGACACGACGCTAACGGCCCAAGAAGCGAAACGTATTCTCGGTGGGGAAGCGACCATGTGGGGAGAGTGGGTGAGCCCAGAGACCATTGACTCGCGCATCTGGCCACGCACGGCCGCCATCGCTGAACGACTTTGGTCGCCACGAAATGTGACTGACGTCGACGACATGTACCGGCGCTTGTCGGTAATCAGCCGTCAACTGGAAGAGCTGGGACTGACTCACGAAAGGAACTACGGCATGTTGCTTCGGCGCCTGGTGGCGAGTGAAAACACTGCCCCATTGCGCACCCTGGCCTCAATAATTGAACCCGTAAAAGAATACCGCCGCTATCAAATGCGGCCGCAGACCATGCTGAGTCCGCTAACCGGCCTGGTCGATGCAGCACGGCCCGACAGCGAAACGGCTCGTCAGTTCGCCTCGAACGTGGATGCCTTCCTAGCCGATGCTCCGCGCTTTGCGCTCTATGGACCAAACCTCGAACACACACTGGCTGAGTGGCAAACTGCAAGTCGCGCACTTGGACCCATAGTCGATCGCTCACCCGCTCTGCAAGAGGCCAGGCCGTTGGCAAATAATTTATCGGCTATCGCGGAAGCAGGACTGGAAGCCGTAGCTTACCTGGCTGCAGGTGACGCCGCTACAACGGAGTGGCGTAATGCAGAGTTGGCCAAGCTCGACGAAGCAGCAAAACCAAACGCGGCCCTTGAGTTCGTCGTTATCACAAGCGTGCGGAAACTGGTGATCGCGGCGGCTGAGTTACCGCAGCTTAATTCGACCACCCCAGCGGAATGGAAGAAACGTGTGACGACGATGGCTAGTTCAGCGTCTTCCAAACCGTAGGGAATGGCCTGGGCGGGGCAGTAGCCCGACTCCGGGGTCCCCAGTCGAGCATCTCGGCTGGGGTGGGGGTGAGGGAAGGCGTATTCCGACCCGAGAGGCAATGGCGATGGTGCAACGCCCTGGCTGACGCGCGGGCGGGCTACGGCGCCCTTTCGGAGTCGCATTCAGTTCGGTATCGGTTCGCCAGGTTTGACGATGCGGATCCAGTGATCGGTAAATTTGCTGTGGGCTCCGGGCAGTTCAATCTTCGGCATGTGGCACGTTGGGCACTGCTGCTTGCTAACCGGACAGGCCGGCGCCGAGCGCGCGGCAGTTTTTGCTTGCCCACGAGCGGTGAGATGACAAGCCAAACATTTTGAGTCGTAGAAAGCGGTGTCCTCTGCCAACTTGTCGTGTGGATCGTGACAGGCAACGCAACTGATCCGCGGATCGCCGCTGTGTCCCCGGCTATTAAAGATTCGGTAAGGTTGATAACGCAGGTTATTCGTCCCGCCCTGCTTTGGCATGAGCAGCGATTTCTCAAAACTGACATGGCAGGCGCCGCAGAATTCCTGTGTCAGATCATCCGCTTCCATTCTCGCGGGATTAAATATCTGCAGTTTCCTGCTCCCGGCTTTGATGGCCTGAATGTGCTTTTCACCGGGGCCATGACAACCCTCACAAGTAACTCCGGGCATCAGACGATCGAGTTGAAGTTGCGCTGCGCTAATCGCGGCGGTTGAGTGACAAGCGAAACAGCCCTGCGCTGCTTCGATGGTCATTGGACGCCCAAGACCGGCTGCGAGCGATTCAGGCACCGAACGCGGATGCACGATAGTGAAGTCGAGAGCTTGGATTTCCTGATAGTAACTGACGCGGCTTTCGTAGAACACTCCCTGATGTTGAAACACATAAGTCTGACCAGCTTTGCCTTGGCCAAAGCAGTAGAGGATTGGTTCGGAAATCGAATTTAGGCCATCGGTGATCGTATAGATGCTATGGTTTCCTTCGCGTACGATCTCGTAGTTGTAGGGACCGTTGCGAAAGTTCAATCGCGGGTGAGCTTTCAAAATCTCACAACTTTCGATCGGTGCCAACGCGCGACTCATCGGATTCGCCAACCGCTTTGCGGTTAGCAGAGCGTGGCATTGAGCGCAGGCGCTGCTTCCCACATAATGCCCTCCGGCAAGCTCGTGAGTCGGCCGCCATCTTGAAAAAGCGTCACGCTGATTCTGACCGCGCGAGGATGGCAGAAGCCAAAGGCCGAGGATAAGGCCGACAAAGCCAGTCAGTAGGAGAGTTTTCGTAACTCGTTTGGCCATATTACTTCGCGGTGGTGAGGCTGCTCTTAGCGACGCCTTCGCCTTCAATCACTTTTAGGTAAGTATTAATTGGCAGATTCGTGAGCCTGTCAACTTTGCCGCTGGGCCAGCGAATCTCAACGCTGTCAATTTTCTTAGCGCTGCCCAGCCCAAGCACCTCGCGCGGATCGTGAGAGCTAAGATAGCTGCCACCCGCGGTCTTCAACCGGCTTCGTTTCAGGCCGCCGGCCTGCCATGTGATCACGGCTCCGGCAGCAGCGGGATTGCTCTTGATCGCCACAAGTTGCAGACCCAGCCAGTTATTTTTATTGCCGCCTTCGTTACGAAGTAGCAGCGGAGTCTCGCCGTTGTTTGAGATCAGCACATCGAGATCTCCATCGTTATCAAAATCACCTGTGGCCATGCCCCGACCGGAAAACTCTTTACTGAAGACGGCGCCTGATTGCGCGCTGACGTTCTTAAAAGCGCGACCGGTATTCTCGAACATCAGCAAGGGCTCTTTGTATTTCACGCGCGTGGCGCGCATCTCGATAAAGTCGTCGGGATGGCCATTTACCAGGAAGAGATCAGGATCACCATCGTTGTCATAATCGAAGAATCTCAGTCCCCAACCGCTCAACATCTGCGTCGCCGTTCCTATTTCTCCGGGCTCATCCGTAAAAGTCAAATCCTTCTGGTTGTGATAAAGACTAAAAAACTCTCGATCGATGTTGGCTACAAAAAGATCCTGCCAGCCGTCGCCATCATAATCCGCCGCGTCTACTCCCATTCCCGATCGCGGTTTGCCCATTTCACTGAAGGCCACGCCGGCCGCCAAACCGACTTCTTCAAATTTTCCACCTCCCTTATTGATGAATAGAAAGTTCGGCATTGTGTCGTTGGCCACGAACAGATCCATGAGCCCGTCGTTGTTAACGTCTGTGGCGACTGCCCCGAATGATTTGCCCGGCGAATCGGCGATGCCCGATTCCTTGCTTACATCCGTGAACTTGCCGTCCCCATCGTTGTGGAAGAGGTGGCTGGGCCGCGGTTTGAAAAGGCGCGGAACACAATAGTAACGCCGGCTCAGTCCCTCATCAGTGCACAGAATATTCAGAGACTTTTCGTATACAACGAAGCTGGAGACAAACAGATCGAGCTTGCCATCGTTGTCATAGTCGAACCAGACGGCGCATGTGGACCAGCCGGGCGCGGCGACGCCGGCTTTATCAGTCACATCAGTGAAGGTGCCATTGCCGTTGTTGTGATAGAGAATATTGCGGCCATAACTCGTGACATAGAGATCAACCCAACCATCGCCATCGTAATCGCCGGCGGCGACGCCCATGCCGAAGGTGCCACCAGCCACTCCGGCTTTGTCGGTCACGTCTGTGAACGTGCCATCGTGGTTGTTATGGTAAAGGGCATTCTTTAGCGGAGTACTGGGCCTATAAAAATCTGAAGGCCCGCTATTGACCAAGTAAATGTCCATCCAGCCATCGTTGTCGTAATCTAAGAACGCACAACCAGCACCTACCGTCTCGGGCAAATAGCGATCGGACGAGTGAGCATTGTTGTGAATCCAATTGACGCCGCTCTTTTTGGCCGGCACTTCTTCAAAGGTGACGTTAGGCTTTGGTGTCTGGGCGGAAGTGATCGGGCATAGCTTGAGAACCAACAACCAGAGCGCTAGTACAAGTTTGAAATGACGGAGGTAATAGTACGTACGCATTCCGGCAACGAAACACAAGAGCATTTGATAAACGTCAGTTGCTTAACCGCTTCGCGGTATGTCCAAAATGGTCAACGCGGATTCGGTATGGCCGGCGTAATCACAAACGTATCGCCTTCTTTTTTTTGTGACTGCTCCGCCGCCTTCAGCTTTTCCACGATTTGCATTTCCGCCTGCGCGCGTTTCGGATCCTTGAGCCGGGCGTATAAAACAGCCAACTGATAGTGCGCCTTTGAATCGTCAGGATTCAGGTTTACTCCCAGATCGAGTTCCTTTTGGGCGCGCGGGTAGTCTTTCAGCTTTAAGTAACTCGCGCCGAGAGCGACATGCGCGTTCGCGAACGACGGCGACATCTGAATTGCTTTCTCCAACAGTGCTATTGCCTGCTCGTCCTCGTTTTCTTCCTGGACGATCAGTCCCAGATAATAGAAAGGCTCGGGCAGGCTGGGATCGGCTTTGATCGTTTTCTCAAGGTAACCCTTGGCCTCGCTGAACTTTTTCTGCTTGTATAAGATATAACCAAAATACATCTGGGCTTGAGCGTTGTCCGGCTGAAGTTCGAGCGTCCGCCGAAAAATCTGCTCGGCCGCAAACAAGTCAGCTTTCTTTAGCCACGCCGCGCCCAGCGCGATCAAGAAAGCCGGCTCGTCCGGCTTAAGCTTCACGGCTTGCTCCAAATCGGATCGGGCGTCGTCAAAAACTCCGACGCCCAGCCCAGCCACGCCCACTTTGTAAAGCATCTCGGGAGAGTTACCGGCCAGTTCCCGCGCTTGAGAAAGATACGCCTGGGCAGTCTTTATATCTCCCCGCCTTTGAGAAATCTTTGCCAGGCCCAGAATGGCATCCGCGTTGTTCTTCTGCGTTGCGAGCGTGAGCAGATAAGTCTCTTCAGCCTTGTCGGCATTGCCCTTTTTGAAATATGCGTCACCAAGAAGAGCCAGAAATATCGCGGATGCTGACGGTATCGACTTTGCCTTTTCAAGGACGCCGATCGAGTCGTCTATTTGTCCACGGGAAAGCAGCAAGCGCGCGAGTTTGTAGTTCGCATCAATATTGTTCGGCTCGAGATTAAGGACCGCTTTCAGTTCCAGAATTGTCTTCTCAGGAGCATTCTTGAGCAGGTAAAGAAAGGCCAGGTTCATGTGCACGGCCACAAACGCGGGTTCAATTTTTGCAGCACGGGTCAAAAGTGTCTCCGCTTCGTCTAGTCTCCTCTGTTGAGCGCGAACGGTGCCGAGCAGATTGAGGGCCGCTGCGTCGTTCGGCGCCATTTTCAAAACGATGTTCAGCTGTTGTTCTGCCTCGACAATTCGGTTATCGCGAATTAGCGTGGCCGCATTCTCAAGACGTTCCTGGATTTTATTGGTCTGAGCCGGAGCAAACGATGCGGTTAGCGCCAGGGTCAGAAGCCCGACAGTCAGGGAGGGTCTGCTGCGTAAGGCGCCCTCCCTGACGGTCGGGCTTCTGACACCCCCTCTGCGAAATCCTCTGCGTCCTTTGCGATTAAAAAACAAGCTCGCTATCGCTCTCGGTTCCGTAACGGTTGTGCTCCCTTCTTAAAATCCTTCTGCTCAACGATGCCCTGGCCCTCTTTGATCGCGATGATTCGGTTCGCTCCGGCATCAGCGATTTTGTCGATCATGCCGCTAGGCCAGTGAACCTCAATTAGATCCACCTTCGTCCTTTTCTCAAGCCCGAAATGCAGCCGCAGATCGTTCTGCGAAAGATAACTGCCGCCACTGTAGACTTCGGCGATCTGCGTTAGATCACCGGAAACAATCTTGACTCGCGCGCCGATGCCGTCCCGATTGCTCTTCACGCCGATCGTCTTGATCGAGATAGAATTGTTTTCGTTGCCGCCATCATTTCGGAGCACCTGCGGGGGTCCGTCCAGATTATTGATCACTACGTCAACATCGCCATCGTTATCAATGTCGCCAAAGGCAGCGCCCCGGCCCGTACGCTTTTCAGCGAACGGCGCGCCCAGTTGCTCTCCGACTTCGGCAAAGGTGCCGTCACGGTTGTTGTGATGCACGAAATTGCGCTGCCGATAGGTGGGTAGCTGCGGGTAAACGTGGCCGTTGACCACCAGCAGATCAACCCAGCCATCGTTGTCATAATCAAAGAACCAGGTGCCCCAGCCAACGTAAGGCAGACTTACAGCCGCTACTTTAGCGGCGTATGAAACATCCGTAAACGAACCCTTGCCGTCGTTGTGGTACAGAGTATTGTAATCGTCGTCGAAATTTGTAATGAACAGATCGAGCCTGCTGTCGTGATCATAGTCGCCGAGAGTCACGCCCATGCTGCCCTGCTCGCTGCCGTTTTCGTTGACCGCCGTACCCGACGAGAATCCAATATCTTTAAAGGTGCCGTCTCCGTTGTTGTGATAGAGAAAGTTAGGCGTCGAGTCATTCGCGACAAAAATATCGACCAGGCCATCGCCGTCAAAGTCACTGGCAATCACACCCAGCCCGTAATAGCCGTCCGGGTCAGAGACGCCGGCCTTCTTTGAAACGTCAGTGAACGTACCATCGCCGTTGTTATGATAGAGCGCATCGCCCGCGCCCTTCAGTCCTCTGGGTCCGCACTGCACCGGTATCCCTTTGAATTGGCAGGTGCGTCCTTTGCCAAACTCCGGCAGATTATTCACGTCGAAATCTACATAGTTGGACACGAAGATATCCAGCTTGCCATCGTTATCATAATCGACGAAAGCGGCGCCGGTAGACCAACGCGGATCGCCGACGCCCGCCTTTTGAGTAACGTCGGTGAAGGTGCCATTGCCGTTGTTTCTCAGCAGATGGTTTGGCCCCAGGCAGGTCACGTAGATATCGTCGAAACCATCATTATTATAATCGCCAACAGCTACTCCCATGCCCCATCCGATGTCGCCGACCCCAGCCTTGTCGGTTACATCGCTAAAAGTTCCGTCGCCGTTGTTGTGATAGAGCACGCTCCTGGTTTTCTGCTTTGATTTCACCAGGTCCACTGTCAGCGAGTTGACGAAGTAGATGTCCAGATAGCCGTCGTTGTCGTAATCAAAGAGCGCCACGCCCCCACTCATTGACTCGACGATGTACTTTTTCTCTGGCGAGGAGACGTGCTTGAACTTGATGCCGGCGTTGTCGGTAACATCCGTAAAGTGCACCTCAATTGAAGGACTATTCATCATCAAGGCGGGTGCTGAGAGGAGAAGTAACCCGAACGATGTGATGAGAGCCGAGCCGATTCTAACAGGCAAGAGTTAGCTACCTCTCTGCGAGATCATGGTTTCGTTTGTTGGCGCTCTTTCTCTTTCAGTTGACGTGAGATTTCCAAGTGATTCTCGCCCTCTGCTTTTCGTCCGGCTGCAATGTAGGCCCTGCCCAGTTGGTATTGAACATATGATTTGTCGGGCGCCAGCTTCGCCGCCACCTCCAGATTACCCAGCCCATCTCTAATCTCGCCCTGTTGCAAAAGTGCTTTGCCCAACTCGTAATAGGCGTCTGCAAAGTCAGCCCTGAGCTGAATAACTTCGCGCATGACTTTGATACCGGCGGCGGTGTTTTGCTGTGCGAGCAGCACGAAACCCAGGTGATATTTGGCCTGCAGGTTGCCGGGATTCAAGGCCAATTCACTTTCAAATTCCTTCGCGGCCTCGTCGAGCTTGCCGGTCTTTACATAAATCAAGCCCGAATAATAATGGACCATCGGGATCTTGCTATCGAGCGACAAAGCCGACTGCAATTCTTCCAGAGCTTTCGCGGTCTCACCCTGTTCGTCATATGCCTGGCCCAGCAGAATATGAACTTGTGGAGTACTACCACCGATGACGACCATCTGCTGGATCACCTGATCGGCTTTTTCCTGCTTGCCTTCCTTAATAAGAGACAGCGCCAGAGTGTAGTAGACCCCGACATTAAAAGGCCGGGCCACTATGACATCCGACAGCAACTGCGAAGTCCTAGCGTAATTCTCCAGCATGAAATAGCTGAGCCCCAACAATTGCTTAGCCTGAACATTGTCGGGATGCGCGCTCAATTCATTTTCAAGTGGGCTGGTCGCTTCCCTGTATAGCTCGGCCTTGAAAGCAGCCAGGCCCCAGTTGAAATTAAGGCCTTCAAGTTGCGAATCCCATTTCGCCGCCAGAGCGAACTGTTCCGTAGCGGTTTTGAAATCTCCACGATCTGCCCGCAGCAAACCGATCTCATTGTGCGCCGTGGCGATCACCTTTGAATAATAAACCTCGCCGCCTTTCAACTCGTCCGCAATCCTGGCGTCAGGTGCGTTCGAATCCGCGATCACACCTTCGGAGGAGACCATCTCCGGGAATTTGCTGTTTTGCTCATGCAGGTTTTCCGCGCTAAGGTAAATCTCATTCCTCTCTTTGTCGCGTTTTAAGGATTTTGACTTTAACTCCGCTGCCACCTGTAACTCTCTTTGAGCTGCTTCGTTCTGGCCGGTTTTCAAAAGCGACTGTCCCAGCCGGTAATGTGCCGTGGCCACCTGATACTCATTGTGGTTCAGGGAGGGATTGAGAGCGATCGATTTCCTGAGTACCTCAATTGCTTCCGTGTATCTTTCGGTAGCCTGATACGCCTGACTTAAGTGAAAATAGGGATCGGAGTTAGCCGGCTGAATCAGAACAGCTTTCCGGAGCAAGCCGATAGCCAGGTCCCATTTTCTATCCATCAAATAAACAATACCGAGATAATAGTTGGCGAAGAATTCATCCGGATGTGAATCCAGCTCGATTTTGAATTGCTGTTCTGCATCCGGCAGCCGGGACGCGCCGTCCTTAAGTAGATAGGTGAGACCAAGATAGTAGTGAGCTCTGGGAAAATGAGGATCCAGGGCGACGGCTTTCTTAAATTCTTCAATCGCTTCGCCCAAAAAACCGGTTTCCCGGTATGCACGGCCAAAGATTATGCGTAGCTGCGGGCGATCGCCGAACTGACTCAGCACGCGCTGGTAAATCTGCTGCGCCGGAGCGAGCTGATGCTGCTTGAGATAGGCAAGTCCCAAGGTGTAGGCGACATCATAATCGTTCGGTGCGATGCTCAGCGCTGTCTGCAACTCGGCCGCGGACTTGTCAAAGTTCCCGAGCATGAAATAGCTCTTGCCGAGCATATGGTGCGCGCCGGCGCTCTGCGCGTTGACGCTTAACGCTTTGCCCAATGGCTCGAGAGCTTTTTCATATTGCTCGGCGTCGAAGTAGGCAATCGCCAAGTCTATCAGGACTTCTTGCGAATCAGGTCGATAGTGAGTAGCGGACTCCAGAGCCGTAATGGCCGGCTGATACCTTTTCTCGGCTGAGTATACTTTTCCCAGCTTGCCATATCCTTCGGCGAGAACAGCCGTGTATTCCTTTTCTGCTACGGCAAAATTTCCGGCACGCCTTTGCGCTTCCGCTGCTTCAGAATGTTGACGAAGGGGATCCTGGGGAGATTGGAAAACGAAAATCAGCAGAAGAAGAGGAACCAAGCTCGAAGGTAAGTACCCCACTTGAACTTCTTTGACCCTACAAAAAGTTAAACGGAGGGCTGAGGTAGATCTATTAGCCCTCCGTCTTTAATTCAGCCGCGCGTACTATATCAGAAGTTGAACTTAATCCCGAACTGGATATTACGCGGTCCTCGGTTAAAGTTCAGGATGCCAAATTTTGAGTTGTTTTGGGTAAACTTTCCGTTGAACTTCCCGGTCGAATCGCGGCTGGGAACGAGGCTCAAGCCAGCGTCGAATCCGTTGAAATTCGTCGTGTTGAAAAGATTGAACATCTCTGCGCGGAACTGGATGCCGTACTTCTCCTTCACCTTCCAATTCTTGGCCACTGAGAAATCAACGTTCTTAAGCCCCGGCTGTCGCACGACTCCACGCCGAAGATTACCGAATTGTCCGGGCGCGGGTAACGAAAACGCGGCGGGATTCAAATATACAGTCTTGTCAGCGCCGCGTAGATAGATGGGTACACCCGAAACCAGATTTGGACGAAACGGGGTATTGAGGTTACTAGCCAGACCAAAATACAGCGAACTAAGACCGGTCGTAACGTCGAGAGGTATACCGCTCAACACAGTAACAATCCCATTGAGTTGCCAATTTCCCAGGATGTTACTCACCAAAGAACCCCGGTTCTTGAAAGTGGGCAACGCATAGACCGCGTTGGAAACGAACATATGCCTGCGGTCGAGATCGGAATCACCCTGATCCAGATTAAAGTTAAAGGAATCGGTGGTGGCACTCGTAAACGACGTCAAAGGAACGTTGGAGGTGGTGTGCGACAAGGTATAAGAGACCTGCCAGGACAATCGGTTCGTAAATCGCCGGTTAATCCAGACCTGTAGCGCTTTGTAGTTCGAAATCCCGTTCGACTCGCTCATCGCAATCGGCCCAAGATTTGGGTATAGACGATTGGCATTCGCGATGTTCTGCGCATTGGGATCATTGTTCGTATACGCCTGGACGACAGCCGCTCTCTTATCGAGCGGGACCTCGTTAACGTTCACAGCGCGCCGCCAGATGTGCGTACCATGGTTTCCGATGTAGGAAACTTCGGCTACTGTATTTTTAATAATTTCACGAGAGACCGTTATGTTCCACTGCCAGCTCTCCGGTGGTCTGAAGTTCTCGTCCACGGCGTTAAAGCCCGTGCCGTTGCTGACGCCGGCCACGGCATTTTTCAGGCCGGGATTTATGGTATCAAGACTACGGAAGGTTGGGTCGTCAGCAAGATTTGCGGTACTGCCTCCCCAATTTGAGTTTACCTGGGTCGTCCACGGAGGATTACCGGCCATCCGCAGGACATCTTCGATCACGTTCGAGCGGCTCATGAAGCGACCGAATCCCGCGCGCAGCGCAGTCTTGCCATCACCCTTAACGTCCCAGGCCACACCTACTCTTGGCTGGAAACCTTTATTATATGGATGCCACAGGGAGCGGCCGAATCCAGCCTCGTTAGGTTTCACTAATCCACTAAGCGGATGAACGCCGTCGTACAATCGCGGAATGTAGTTACTGATGCGGTTGTTGTTTGAGTAGGCCGGCGAGTATCTGGACCAGCGCAGGCCCATCGTTAGCGTTACGCGCGGACGGACTTTGTAAGTATCGTTCCCATAGAATTCAAAGTCATGCCAGCGACCCAGGGCAGCCTCGTCGTGGTCGGACTCGTTATAGCATCCCACCGGCAAGTCCTTTAACAGCATCTCGGCGATAGCATTGCCGGTGCGGGAATTCTCGAGACAAAACGCCGCGAGGCCGTTTGCCCCATTGGCCAGTTCGTTCTTAATGTTATGGCTGACCAGGGCGCCAAATTTGAGATCGTGTGATCCGGAAACCTTGGAGAAGTCATCTTTCCAAATGAAGAGGTCTTCGTGATTTTGCCACGGCGCCTGGTGCCACAGAGTAGGATATCCATCCGCACCCCAGTTGGTTGGCAGACCCACGCCCGCCGCCCTCGGGAAGACAGTAGGAAACTTCGGCTACTGTATTTTTAATAATTTCACGAGAGACCGTTATGTTCCACTGCCAGCTCTCCGGTGGTCTG
>WNFT01008929.1_pt1 | contig 16560 bp, 13 predicted proteins | sample 5400191 | NCBI WGS metagenome assembly WNFT01 (sample SAMN13153359, study PRJNA577476) | soil metagenome | isolation source: 80 cm saprolite under Madrone tree | place: USA:California | collected 2016-06-14 | reverse complement strand
AGCGCCGGGTCCTTCACGATGCCGCCGGGCCCCACCTGGCCGCGCCCCACCTCGAACTGGGGCTTGACCAGGACGACCGCCTCCGCCCCGGGAGCCAGGACCGCGCGGAGGGCGGGCAGGATCTTCCCGACCGAGATGAACGACACGTCCATGGTGGCGAGAGAGCAGGGCTCGGGGACGTCCGCGGAAGACAGCGCGCGGGCGTTGGTGCGGTCGCGAACCACCACCCGGGGATCGGCCCGCAGCCGCTCGTGGAGCTGGCCGCGGCCGACGTCCACCGCGTAGACGCGGGCGGCCCCTCGCGCGAGCAGGGTCTCCGTGAACCCTCCGGTGGAGGCGCCGACGTCCACCGCCACCCGCCCGGAGGGATCGACCCCGAAGGCGTCCAGGGCCCCCAGGAGCTTCAGGGCCCCCCGGCTCACGTGGACCGGTCCCGGCTCCACCGCCACGTCCGAGGCCTCCCGCACCCGGGTCCCGGGCTTGGTGGCCGGCCTCCCGTCGATCCGCACCCGTCCCAGCATCACCAGGGCCTGGGCCTTCTCGCGGGACTCGGCGAGGCCGTGCTCGGCGAGCCAGACGTCGAGGCGGGTCACGAGTGGCGGTCCACGATGAGGCGCGCGAGCTCGCCCAGCCGCGAGCCGCGCGGGCCCAGGGGCGCTATGGCCTCCAGAGCCTCCGCGCGCAGCTGGGCCGCCAGGGCCCGCGCGCGATCGAGGCCGTGGACGCCGACGTAGGTGGCCTTCTTCGCCGCCTGGTCCTTGCCCGCGGTCTTGCCGAGCCGCTCCGCGCCCTCGGTCGCGTCCAGCACGTCGTCCACCACCTGGAAGGCGAGGCCGATCGCGCTCGCGTAGCGCGTGAGGCGCTCCAGGTCCTGCTCGCTCGCCCCGCCCAGGATCGCCCCTCCCCGCACGCAGGCCCCGAGCAGCGCCCCCGTCTTCGCGCGGTGCAGGCGCTCCAGGCTCGCCGCGTCGACGGCCCGGCCTTCCGATTCCAGGTCGACGACCTGGCCGCCGATGAGGCCGGCGGTCCCGCAGGCTTCGCCGAGCACGGCGGAGGCGGCGAGCCGGCGCCGTATCCGCACCCCCTCCCAGCCCGCCGGGACCTCCGCCATCAGGTGGAAGGCCCGGGTGAGGAGCGCGTCGCCGGCCAGGATCGCGATCGCTTCCCCGAAGACCTTGTGCGAGGTGGGCTTGCCTCGCCGCAGGTCGTCGTTGTCCATGGCCGGGAGGTCGTCGTGGATCAGGCTGTAGGTGTGGATCATCTCCACCGCGCAGGCCAAGGGCATGGTCTCCGCGGGATCGCCGCCTACGGCGTCGCCCGCGGCCAGGACAAGGACCGGCCGGATCCGCTTGCCTCCCGCGAACAGGCTGTAACGGACGGCCCGGTGGATGGTGGCCGGCCACTTCGCTTCGGAGGGGAGCGCCTGGTCGAGGGCGGCCTCGACCTCGGCCCGCAGCCCCTCGAGCGTCGCCTCGCGTTCCGGTGTCCGCTCAGGCCTCATCGTCGGACCGGGGCAACGCCTTCGTCTTCGGCCGGCCATCCTTGTCGAGGATCGGCTCCCCGCGCGCGTCCTTCATGAGCATCTCGATCTTGCCCTCGGCCTCCTCGAGCTTGCCGTGGCAGAGGCGGGAGAGCCGGATGCCCTGTTCGTAGAGCTTCAGGGACTCCTCGAGGGCCAGCTCGCCCTTCTCGAGCTTCTGCACGATCTGCTCGAGCTGCAGCAGCGCTTCCTCGAAGGTCGGGACGGGGGCGTCGTTCACGCGGGCTCCTTGCCGGTCACGGTGGCCGCGAGCGATCCCTGGTGGAGGCGGACGCGCAGGCCGTCACCCACCGCCACGTCGGCAGGGTTGCGCAGCAGCCGGCGGCCCTCCGCGTCCCAGACGAGGGCATAGCCTCGGGCGAGCACGGCCAGGGGCGAGAGCCCGTCGAGCTTGGACGCCAGACGCCCGAGGGAGCTGCGGCGCACTTCCACCTCGGAACGGAAGCGCGCCTGGAGGCGATCCCGCTGGCGCGCGAGCCGCTCGCGCCGCGCGGCCACCTGCCGGTCCCAGCGGAAGGCTTCCAGCCGGTCGCGGTCGCGGCGGAAGCGGTCCCGCGCCCGCTCGAGCCCGCGCTGCAGCCCGGTCTCCCCGCGTCGGAAGAGCTCGTCCACCCGCTGGGCCCGGCTGCGGAGGCGGCCCCGCTCGGCCGCGAAGACGCGGTGGGAGGTGACCGCCTCGACCCGGGCGCGCACCCTGGTGAAGCGCAGGCGGGTGGCGCCCAGGAGGCGCGACTCCAGGGCGGCGATCTGCGCGACCAGGTCCTCCTTGGCCTGCACCACCCGCTCGGCGGCGGCCGAGGGCGTGGGGGCGCGCAGGTCGGCCACGAAGTCCGCGATCGTGAAGTCGGTCTCGTGACCCACCGCGCAGATGGTGGGAACCTTCGAGGAGCTGAGGGCCCGCGCCACCTGCTCGTCGTTGAAGGCCCAGAGGTCTTCCAGGCTCCCCCCGCCGCGGGCGACGATCAGCACGTCGAGGCCCCCCAGGCGGCTCAGGGCCCGGATCCCCTGGGCCACTTCCCCCGCCGCTTCCGGCCCCTGCACGCGGGCGGGATAGAGCAGGACCCCGAGGTTGACGTAGCGGGCGCGGAGCACGCGCAGGATGTCCTGGATCACGGCGCCGGTGGGGGAGGAGACGACCCCGATCCGGCGGGGGAGCATGGGCAGCGGGCGCTTGCGCGCGGGGTCGAAGAGCCCCTCCTTGCCCAGGCGCTCCTTCAGCTCCTCGAAGGCCTGCTGCAGCGACCCCTTGCCGAGAGGCTCCAGCACCTGGACCGAGACCTGGTACTCGCCGCGGGGCGCGTAGACCCGCACCAGGCCGCGGGCGAGCACCTTCATCCCGTCCCGGGGCCGGAAGCGGATGAGGCGGGTGTCGGTCTTCCACACGACCGCCCGGACCTGGGCCCGGTCGTCCTTGAGCGAGAAGTACCAGTGGCCGGAAGGGGCGATCTTGAGGTTCGAGACCTCGCCCTCCACCCAGACGTCGGCGAACTCGACCTCGAGCACGCCCTGGATGCGGTCGGTCAGCTCGCTGACGGTGAGGGCCCGGGGGCGCGCGCGGGACGCATCCACCGGGGCTCCGAAGTCCAGACCCTTCTGCTGCATGGGTGGAACCATTCTAGCGCCTCGGGGGGGTACGGATACGAAGGCACCCCCCCGCGCGCATTCGCGCTCCCCCCCCGGCCGCTCGCGCCGAAGTGAATCCGGCGCTCGCTTTCTGACCCATATCAAGCTGGGGTTATCATCGCGGCATGAGCACGTTTCGCCGCTCCCGCGCCTTCTTCCTGGGCAGCCTGTTCGCCGGGGTCCTGCTCGGCAGCCTGGTCTCGGTCGGCCTGCAGCGGGCGCTCGCACCAGGGGGACGCCCGGACGCGACCGCCGAGCCGCGGCCCGTGGCCGATCGCGCCAACCTCGACCCCGACGAGCGCCGGACGATCGAGCTGTTCCGGACCGCCTCCGTCTCCGTGGTCTACATCACCACCCAGGCCCAGCGCATCGATTTCTGGACCCGCAACATCTTCGAGGTGCCGCAGGGGACCGGCTCCGGCTTCCTCTGGGACGACCGCGGGCACGTGGTGACGAACTACCACGTGCTGCAGGGCGCTACCGCGGCCAAGATCACCCTGGCCGACCAGGAGTACGAAGCGACCTACGTGGGGGGGGCCGCGGACCACGACCTGGCGGTGCTCCAGATTCGCGCCCCGGGCGCAAAGCTGGTCCCGATCCGGGTCGGGACGAGCGCCGACCTGCAGGTGGGGCAGAAGGTCTTCGCCATCGGCAACCCCTTCGGCCTCGACCACACCCTCACCACCGGGATCGTGAGCGCCCTCGGCCGCACCATCCAGAGCGTGGCCAACACCCCGATCGACGACGCCATCCAGACCGACGCCGCCATCAACCCCGGCAACTCGGGAGGGCCCCTCCTCGACAGCTCCGGACGCCTGATCGGGGTGAACACCGCGATCTACAGCCCCTCCGGGGCGAGCGCGGGGATCGGCTTCCCGGTCCCCGTCGACACCGTGAACCGGATCGTGCCCCAGCTCGTCGCCCACGGCCAGGTGTTCCGCCCGCGGCTGGGGGTCGAGATCGACGATCGCCTGAGCGCGCTGGTGACGCAGCGGCTGGGGGTGGAGGGCGTCCTGATCCGCAACGTTGCGGAGGGCTCGGGCGCGCAGGCGGCGGGCCTTCAGGGATCGCAGCTCCGCGGGGGCGTGGTCGTCCCCGGCGACGTCATCCAGGAGATCGACGGCAAGGCGGTCCGCACCCAGAACGAGCTGTTGGCCCGCCTCAGCAACTACAAGCCGGGCGACACGGTCTCGCTCGTGGTCTGGCGTGAGGGCAAGACCCGGAAGGCATCGGTCCGGCTCCAGTCGCCCCGCTAGGAAAGCAGGCGTTCAACGCTTGTCGGCGGGCCCCTCCGGGCCCGCCGCGGCGGGGGCCTGGATCTTCTCCAGGCGGTACTGGAGGGTGCGCCGGGTGAGCCCTAGCAGGCGGGCGGCCCGGGACACGTTGCCGTCGGTCTTCTCCAGGGCCCGGAGGACGAGCGAGCGCTCGACCTCGTCGAGGTCGATGCCGGAGTCGGGGATGTCGAGAGCCAGGGGGATGCGGCGGACCGTGACCCGGGCCCGCACCGCGGCCGGGAGGTCCTGGGGCTGGATCTCGTCTCCCTCGGCCAGGAGGAGCGACCGCTCGATGACCGACTCCAGCTCGCGCACGTTCCCCGGCCAGTCGTATTCCACGAGGACGTTCAGGGCCTTCGGGTTGACCGAGCGCGGCCGGGCCCCCGTGTACTTCTTCACGAAATGCTCGACGAGAAGAGGAACATCGGTCCTGCGCTCGCGGAGCGGGGGCAGCACGATCGGGATCACGTTGAGCCGGTAGTAGAGGTCCTCCCGGAAGCGCCCCTCGCGTACCGCCTTGTCGAGGTCCTGGTTGGTGGCGGCGATGATGCGTACGTCCACCCGGATCCGCTCGGTGCCTCCCACGCGCAGGATCTCCCGCTCCTGGAGGGTGCGCAGCAGCTTCACCTGGAGGTCTCGCTTCAGGTCGCCCACCTCGTCGAGGAAGAGGGTCGAGCCCGAGGCCTGCTCGAAGAGGCCGATCTTGCGGTTGTCCGCCCCCGTGAAGGCGCCCTTCTCGTAGCCGAAGAGCTCCGCCTCCAGGATGCTCTCCGGCAGGGCGGCCACGTTGACCGCGTAGAAGGGGCGCTCCCGGCGGTCGCTCTGGTAATGGAGGGCCCGCGCCACCAGCTCCTTGCCGGTGCCGCTCTCCCCGTAGACGAGCACGGTCGAGGGGGAGGCCGCCACCTTGTGCACGATGCGGAACACGTCCTGCATGGAGCCGTGGGAGCCCACGATGTTGTCGAGGTGGAAGCGGTCCCGGAGCTGCTCGTGCAGCATCCGGTTCTCCCGCACCAGGCGCGCGCGCTCGAGGGCCCGCTTCAGCACCAGGAGCAGCTCGTCCCGCTCCAGGGGCTTGGTCAGGTAGTCGAAGGCCCCCCGGCGCATGGCCTCCACCGCGCTGTCGATGGAGCCGTGGGCCGTCATGAGGACCACGCACACCCCGGGCTGGCTCTTCTGGATCTCGGTCAGGAGCTCGATGCCGCTCTGGTCGGGCATCTTGAGGTCGGTCAGGATCACGTCGAAGGGCCCGCCCCGGGCCTCGTCCAGGGCCTGGCGGGCGTTGCCCGCCACCGTGACCTCGTAGCCCTCGCCCTCCAGGATCATCCGGAGGATGTCGCGCTGGTGTCGCTCGTCGTCGACGACCAGGAAGCGCGCCTTCATCGGCCCGCCGCCGGGACGGCCGGCCGGCCCGGGGCCTCGGGAGCCACCGCCCTGGCCCGCCGGGGCAGGCGAAGGCGGACGGTCGTTCCCCTACCCGGCTCGCTCTCGAGAACGATCGAGCCGCCGTGGTCGGCGATGATCTTGTGGGTCAGGGCGAGGCCGAGGCCCAGGCCGGTGTCCTTGGTGGAGAAGTACGGCTCGAAGGCGGAGCGGATCTCCTCCGCGGTCATCCCCTTCCCGGTGTCGCGGACCTCGATCTCGATCTCCTCGTGCTCGCCCTCCCGGCGCCGCACGGCGAGGCCGAGCAGGCCACCCGCCGGCATGGCGTCGAGGGCGTTGATCATGAGGTTCAGGAAGCAGGTCTTGAGCAGCTCGGGGTCGGCCACGATCCGCGGCAGGCCGGGCTCCGCCTCGAGGGCGATCGCGATGGCCTGGTCCCGGGCCTTGTGCTCCACCAGGGAAGCCACCTCCTTCAGCACCTCGTCGAGGGCGCAGGGCCGCGGGTCCAGGCGCATCGGCTTCCCGAAGGAGAGGAAGTCTCCCACCAGGCGGTTGAGCCGGCTGATCTCCGACTTCATGTTGCCGAGGATGCGGTCGAAGTCGGCCCGGCGCTCGGCCTCGCCGGGTCCCAGGCGCTGGCGCATGTGGTCGATCGAGAGGTTGATGAAGTTGAGGGGATTGCGGATCTCGTGGGCGACCCCCGAAGCCAGGCGGCCCAGGGCGGTGGAGCGCTCGGCGAAGTGGAGGCGCTCCTCGAGCAGCCGGTTCTCCCGGAGGCGCTGTACCATCTCGTTGAAGGTGCGGGAGAGGCTCGCGATCTCGTCCCCCCCGGCGGGGCTGACCTGCACCGACAAATCTCCCGCCGCTACCTTCCGTGCGGCGTCGGTCAGGTCTTGGAGCGGCCGGCTGAAGCTCCAGGCGAGGTAGAGCGAGAACAGCATCCCCATGGCGAACACCGCCAGGGTGGCCACGAGCCGGCTCACGAAGGCCTCGTGGGAGAGCTGGGAGAAGGGGTCGAGGTAGCGGGTGACGAGGAGGGTGCCCACCCGGCTGTCCCCCACGACGATGGGGATGGTGAGGGTGGACGTGCCCTGGCTCCCCGTGATCGCGTCCCCCAGCACCCCCTTGATGACGAACGCCTTGCCCCGGGTCTTGCGCCCCAGCCGCTTGCCGACGATGTTGGGATTGGTGGAGGCCTGGACCTCGTCCTCGGCGTCGGTCAGGGTGACGTCCTTCACCCCGAGCTTCCGGAGCTTCTCCGCGTAGGCTTTCAGCACCACCTGGGGATCCTTGAGCACGACCTGGGGATCGCCCACCGCGGTGGGCTGCTCCTGGGCGATCTCGATGGCGGCGGACAGCTCCTCGGTGTAATCTCCGACCTGGGAAAGGAGCTTGCTCTCGCTCCAAAGGTGCAGGAGGAAGAGGCTCGCGCCCGACAGCACGAGGAGCGACATCATCATGAGAAGGAGCTTGGTCTTGAGGTTCAGCCCCTGCAGGCCGCGGAAGAGCCTTCGCACCGGCATGTCGACCAGTCTAGACCCGCCCCCGCCCGAGCTGCAATCGTGAGCCCGCCCCCCCCTCCCTCCGCCCTGCTCGTGGCCACCAGCGACTCGGGCACGCGCGCCCTCCTGCGCAAGGCCCTCCACGTGCGCGCGGTGGACGTGGTGGAGGCGGTGGACGGGGTCGAGGCCCTGGCCCTGGCCCGCCGCCTGGAGCTGGACCTCGTCATCCTCGACGCGTTCCTCGCGGTGCTGGACGGGATCTCGGTCTGCGCCCGCATCCGCGCCCTGCCCTCGATCGGCCAGCCCCTGATCGCGATCCTGGGCCTCTCCTCGGAGCGCACGGTCGAGCTCGCCTATTCCGAGGGGGCGGACGAGATCCTCACCAAGCCGCTCCACCCCACCCTCATCCGCCAACGAGTGGAGCTGATGCTGCGGCGGAAGAGGGGGGAGAACCGGCTGCGCCTCCTGGCCCGGGCGGTGGAGTCGGCGGAGAGCGGGATCACCATTCTCGACGCCCGGTCCTCGGAGTACCCCGTCACCTACGCGAACCCGGCCTTCCACAAGATGACCGCGTATGCCCCGGAGGAGATCCTCGGCAAGAACCTCCGCATGCTGCGGGGGCCCGAGACCGCAGTGGCCGCGCAGGCCGAGCTGCGCGACGCCATGTCCGAGGGGCGAGCCTGCAGGGTATTGCTCCAGAACTACCGCAAGGACGGCAGCGCGTTCTGGAACGACCTCAGCGCCTCGCCCATCCCAGACGATTCGGGCCGGGTCACCCATTACGTGGCCGTCCAGACCGACGTCTCCCAGCGCATGCGGTCGGGGAAGCTCACCGCGAGCGACCTCGAGCAGTTCGCGGCCGAGCGCACCCGCGAGCTGGAAGCGAGCCTGGGACGGTTGGAGGACCGACGCCGTTTCGTAGAGACGATCCTGAACGGGCTGGTGGCCGGCCTCCTCACCACCGACGCCAAGGGTGTGGTCTCCTTCGCCAACCGGGCCGCCCTCCACACCCTGGGGGTGAGCCTCGCCGACTGCGTCGGCCGGTCCGTCATCGAGATCTTCGGCGACAACGAGGAGGTCCGGGAGGCGATCGCGTCGCCCAGCGGGCGCGCGGAGACGCGCCTCGATTTCCCCCTCATCACGCCCGGCGGGGTGCGCCTCTACGTCGGCCTGTCGATCATGCCCGTGCCCGAGGAGTTCCGGGCCGAGCTGGGGCTCGTCTTCCTGTTCCGCGACCTCGCGGAAACCCTCGAGCGAGTGGAAGAGGAAGAGACGGGGCCCGGCTCGCCCTCCGCTACTGCGCGCCCGTGGACCTCATCCGCCAGGCCGCGCGTTCCCTGGAGACGACGCCCGGAGAGGGCGATTCCCTCGCCATCGGCGCTCCCCCGGACCTGCAGGAGGTGCTGGTGGACCGCGAGCAGGTGGCGGACGCGATCTCCCGACTCCTGGGCAATGCGGCCCAGCGCGCCGGGGGCTTGAAACACGTTCACGTGCGCCTCGGGCAGGCGGAGGCCATGGGCGAGCGCGGAGTCCGCCCCGAGCCCTTCGTCCGCGTCGACATCCTGTTCCCCCGCGAGGAGATCACCGAGGAGGACCTCAGCGACGACGGCCGGCGCCGGCCGCACCGCCGCGAGGACCTGGCCAACGCCGAGCAGCTCCTCCAGGCGAATGGTGGCCGGCTCGTACCTCCTGCCAAGGAGGACGAGGAACGCTGTCTCTCCGCCTTGATTCCGGCCGGGAGCCCCGCCGCCCCTTCGCCTCCGGTCCCCTGACCATCGTGGCGTTCGTGTCCGCTTTCCGTCCGATTCGCGGACGGACTGCGGCCGCCCTCCCTTCGTAATCTCTTGTCCGAGCGTGGGTTCACCCTGGTATGCCGGTTGCTTGCCCCGGAGTATGCCCCTGAGCCGCACGATCCTCCTGGTGGAGCCGGACGTCGCCTGTGGCCGGGCCCTGGCGGAGGTGCTCCGCCGAGGCGGCGACCGGGTGCGGGTGGTCCGGACCAGCGCCCAGGCGGTTCAGGCGGCGGCCCGCCAGTCGTACGATCTCGCGGTCGTGGACCTGCTCATCCGGGGCGGCGGGGTGGAGCTGGCGCGGAAGCTTTCCCGGCGTGTCCCCCGGCTCTACCTCAGCGTCGGCGCACGACTCCTCGGGGACGAGATCCTGGAGACGGCCCTGGGCTTCCCGGTCGTGCGCAAGGCGCGCGTCCACGCCCACCTGGCCCGTCCGCGGGGCCCCCGAAGCAACGGCTAGAGACCGAGCTTCTTGATCCAGCGGTAGAGCGTTCGGGGGGAGACGCCCAGGATCTCGGCCGCCTTCTCTCGGCGCCACTTGGCCTGCTCGAGAGCGGCCCGCACGCGCGCGAGATCGGGGCCTTCCTCGTCCTCGTCGTCGGAGGACGCGGCGGGGAGGGGCACCGGAGCCGCCACCGGCGAGGAGCCCCGGCCCGCAAGGCTTCCCGTCGAGCGCTCCAGGATCTCCGGCGGCAGGTCGGCGGTGTCGATCAGGTCGTGCTCGGAGAGCAGGCTCGCCCGCTCCACCGCGAAGTGCAGCTCCCGGACGTTGCCCGGCCACTCGTACTGGTTCAGGGCCCGCAGCGCCTCCGGGGTGAGCCGCTTCTGATTGGGGAGCTGCCGCGAGAAGTGCTCCACCAGGAGCGGGATGTCCTCGGGCCGCTCGCGCAGGGGCGGGATCACCACCTTGACCCCGTTGATCCGGTAGAAGAGGTCCTTGCGGAAGCGGCCCGCGCCCACCTCTTCCTTGAGGTCCCGGTTGGTGGCGGCCACCAGGCGGAAGTCGGCCCGGCGCTTGCGGGTGGCCCCCACGCGGTAGAACGTCCCGCTGTCGAGGACGCGCAGGAACTTGGACTGGATCTCGGCGTGCATCTCCCCGACCTCGTCGAGGAAGAGGGTCCCCCCGTCGGCCACCTCCACGAGCCCCGGCTTCTCGTTGCCGGCGCCGGTGAAGGCCCCGCGCTCGTGGCCGAACAGCTCGCTTTCCAGCAGGGTCGAGGGGACGGCCGCGCAGTTCAGGTCCACGAAGGCCTTGTTCGCGCGCGGGGAGAGCCGGTGAAGGTGCTGGGCCATCAGCTCCTTGCCGACGCCGCTCTCTCCCTCGATGAGCACGGGGGTGCGGGCCGCCGCGACCATCTCGATCGTCCGCAGCACCTTCTGCAGGGCGTCGGAGCGGGTGAGGATGTCGGAGGCCATCCCTCGCTGGACCTGGAAGCGCAGGCGGCGGTTCTCGCGCTCGAGGAAGGTCTTCTCCCCGGCTTTCTCGACCCGCATCCCGAGCTCCTCGAAGTTCGGGGGCTTGGTCAGGTAGTCGAAGGCCCCGAGGCGCATGGTCTCGATGGCCGACTGCACGTTGGCGAAGCCGGTGACGATGATCGTCTGGAGCTCGGGGTGCTCCTTGCGGACCTGGGCCAGGATGTCCACCCCGTCGGCGTCGGGCAGCTTCAGGTCGAGGAGCAGCACGTCCCATTCCTGGCCGTCGAGGGCCTTGAAGGTGGCCTTGCCGGTGGGGCAGACCTTCACGTCGTGCCCCGCCTTCTGGAGGAAGCGGGCAACGGTGAGGCCAAAGGTGGCCTCGTCTTCCGCCACCAGGACGCGGTAGCCTTCGCTCAAGCGCGTCCTCCCGCGGCCTTGACGATCGCCCTGAAGCAGGAACCGCTGCGGCGCGGACGGTAGACCAGGTCGCCCCCCCGGCTGCGCAGCAGGCTGCGCGCGACCGGCAGGCCCAGACCGGCCCCGCGGTTGGGGTCGGTGGTGAAATAGGGCTCGAAGAGGTGGGGCCGCAGCGACGAGGAAACCCCGGGGCCCGTGTCGATCACGTCCAGGGTCACGGTCCGGCCGTTGCGCCCCGCCTGGAGGGTCAGGGTACCCCCGCTCGGCATGGCCTGGGCCGCGTTCATGGCCAGGGCCATCACCACCTGCTTCAGCGACTCCGCTTCGATCCGCGCCGCGGGCAGGCCGCCCGGGACGCGGAAGCGCACGCGAATGCGGTTGAAGGCGGGATGCCGCTCTAGGAGCTTGAGAGCCGTCTGCACGGTGCCCAGGAGCTCCGCGGTGTCGCCCGGGGAGGGCCGTGCGGAGTCGAGCAGGAAACGGACGATCTGCTCGGAGCGCGCCACCTCTTCCCGAATGAGGTCCCGGAACTTTCGGGCCTCGCGCGCCGTTCCCGGGGCCTTCGCGGCGAGCGAGCTGAGGGCCTCCGCGCAGCCCGCGATGCCCGCCAGGGGATTCGAGATCTCGTGGGCCACTCCGGCCACGAGCTGGCCGAGGAAGGCCAGCCGGTCGGAGGCGATCAGCCTCATCTCGAGGGCGCGCCGGTCGGTCAGGTCCTCGAACCAGGAGAGCACGTGCGTGACCTCGCCGCCCCGCCTTACGGGCAGCCGCCGGATGTGGAAGAGGCGGCCATGGGCCTCGGTGAACTCCTCCTGGGGCTCGCCGCTGCGGAACACCTCGTGCAGGACGGCCGCGGTGCTCTTGAAGGCGGAGGCGGGCATCAGCCGCTGGAGCGGCCGGCCAAGCGCCTTCTGTCGCGGCTTCCCGATCGGTCCCTGCTCCCGGAGCCGGTTCCAGGCGGCCACCTTGAGCTCACGGTTGACGAGGTAGAGGCTCACGGGAAAGGCGTCGAGCACGGCCGCGCCCAGGCCGTTCAGCTCCTCCGGCTGGGGGAGACGGGCACTTGTCGTGGGCACGGACGAGAGTATAGCCCGGTCAGAAGCCCTTCAGATCCTCTTCGCCCAGCAGCATCCGATCGATGCTCCGGGCCCTGCCGGTCTCGGGATCCACGTCCACCACCGCCGCGGCGAACCGGGGGTCTCCCTTGGCCGTCTCGAAGCGCGAGGGCATCCCGGTCAGGAAGCGCAGGATGACGAGGTCCTTCTCCACCCCGATCACCGAGTCGTAGGGACCGGTCATCCCGAGGTCGGTGCAGTAGGCCGTCCCCTTGGGGAGGATGCGGTGGTCACAGGTGGGAACGTGGGTGTGGGTCCCGACGACCGCCGAGACCCTGCCGTCCAGGTAGTGGCCGATGGCGGTCTTCTCCGAGGAAGCTTCCCCGTGGATGTCCACGACGATGACCTTGGCCTCCTGGCGCAACCGCTCGACCTCCTGCAGGCCGAGCTTGAACGGGTCGTCGAGGGCCCCGTTCATGAAGACCCGGCAGGAGAGGTTGAGGGTGGCCACGGGGATCCCCGAGCGCTTGCCCTTGCCCACGTGCGAGCCGCGGCCCGGCTGGCGCTCCGGGTAGTTGAGGGGGCGCAGGAGCTGGGGGATGAGGTCGATGACCCCGAGGATCTCCCTCTTGTCCCAGATGTGGTTCCCCGAGGTCATGCAGTCGACCCCCGCGTCGAGCAGCTCGTCGCAGACCTCCTTGGTGACCCCGAAGCCGCCGGCCGCGTTCTCCACGTTGGCGATGCAGTAGTCGACCTCGTACTTCTTGAAGACGAGAGGAAGCGCCTTCTTGAGGATGGTCCGTCCCGGGTTGCCCACCACGTCCCCGATCACCAGGATGTTCATTCATCGACCCCCCACCCTATCCCTCCCCACGTAGGGGGAGGGGAACGCTGTCGCTCGTCCGGCTCCGTGCTGTTCATCGACCCCCCCACCCTATCCCTACCGATACATCGGAATGCGTCGGAGCTATCTGTGGCTTGACCGGCATCGCTGCATTCCGATGTATCGCCCCCCGTTAGCGGAGGAACGCGATTCCGCTCCACATCGAACTTTTCAGGCTAACTGGGGGCGACGGGCAGGTCAAATGCTACATTCTCCAGCCATGGACATCTCCGACGGGCTCCTGGCCCTGGCGGGCGCGGTCGCCCCGGACGGGGGGAGGGGCGTCGGCCAGACCCTGCGCGCGCTGCTCCAGCACGCCGCCCCTTTCGATGCCGCGGAAGCGGTGCTGCGGCGCCGGGAGGGGTGGGCCCACTGCCGCCTCGACGACGGAGAGGCGCATATCGCGGGCGAGGACTTGCTCGCCCACGTCGTGCGCCTGCGCGCCCCCCTGCGCCTGGACGACCTGCCGGAGGCGGCCGCATTCCCCGAGACCCATCGGCGGCTCTCCGCCCTGAACCTCCGCTCGCTTCTCGCCATCCCTTTTTCCGCGGGGACCGACCCCGAAGGCGCAGAGCTCTCCCGGGACCCCGCCGCGCGCGGACCGGAGGGCGCGGTCATCCTCGCGCGCCGGTTCGGCTGGGCCTTCGCGGGCACCTCTCTCCATTTCCTCTGGCCGGTGGCGGGCCTGGCCGGCCGCGCCTTCGAGCTCGCGGTCGCCCTCACCGCCCTCACCGATCGGACCGAGGGCCTCGAGGCCGAGGTGGCGCGCCTGGCCGCCAACCCGCAGGCCCAGGAAGCCGAGCGCCAGCGCCTGCTGCTCGAGCTGGAGGAGGCGCGCCGGGAGTCGGGAGAAGCCTGGCGCGCGGTCGACGCCGCCCGGGCGGCCGGCGTAGAGGCCGCCTCGCGCGCCCTCGACCTGGAAGGCCTGCTCGGGCACGCCGCGGCCGAGCGCGACGCCCTGCGCGAAGAGCTGGCGCGCACCTCCGGAGAGCTGGAGGCGGAGCGCCGGAGCGGGCGCGAGCTCGGGGCGGCCCTCGACGCGGCCCGGGGCCGGGTGGGGGAGCTCGAGGCCGTCCTCGGGGAGGGGCGCTCGCGGGAGGACTCGCTCCGCGCCGAGGCGGAGCGCGCGCGCGGCGAAGCCGAGGAGCTCCGGGCGCAGTTGGCCGGGCTTCGCGCCGAGGCCGAGGTCGCGCGTGAGCAGCTCGAATCGCGCGGCCGGGAAGCCACGGAGGCGAGCCAGGCCCGGGAGTCCGCCGAGGAGGAAGTCCGACACTGGCGGGCCGAGGCGGACCGGCTGAAGGAGAGACTGGCCGCGGCCCAGGCCGACCACGACGCGCACGTGCGCACCCTGCGTCAGGAGCTGGAAGCCGCCCACCTGGCGGCGAGCGACAAGGGGGTGGCGCTGGTCGCGGCGGAGGAGCGCTGCCGCGAGCTGGAGGCCCGTCTGGCGGCGGCCCGTCTGCGGCGCCGACGCTAGATCAGGCGGGCCGGACCGGTCAGACCGTGACCGGCTTGATGCGCGGCTTGGCCGGGAACGTCTTGGGCGGCGCCTTCGTGCCCGGGCCCACCACGGCCCGCGGCTCGAGGGGCGGAATGAGGGCCAGCCTCAGCACCTCGTCGACCTGGTCTACGAGGTGGAACTGCAGCCCACGCTTGAGGATGGCCGGCACCTCGTCCAGCTCCTTCCGATTGAGCTTCGGGCAGACGATGGTCTCGATGCCCGCCCGGCGCGCGGCCAGGATCTTCTCTTTCAGCCCCCCGATGGGCAGCACGTTGCCGCGCAGGGTGATCTCGCCCGTCATGGCCAACGAGCACCGCACCGGCCGGCTGGTGAAGACGGACAACATGGCGGTGGCCATCGTGATCCCCGCCGAAGGCCCGTCCTTGGGGATGGCTCCTTCCGGCACGTGCACGTGCAGGTCATGGATGCCGAAGAAGTCCTCGCGGATCCCGTAGATCCGCGCGCGGCTGCGCGCGAAGGAGAGCGCGGCCTGGGCCGACTCCTTCATCACGTCGCCGAGCTGTCCGGTCAGGGTCAGCCGGCCCTTGCCCTTCATGGCGGTGGCCTCCACGAACAGCACGTCCCCCCCGGTCGCGGTCCAGGCGAGGCCGGTGGCGATCCCCACCGCGTCCTTGGTGAGCCGCTCCTCCGGCAGGATCTTGGGCGCCCCCACGAAGCGGGGAACTCCGCCCGGGTTGACCCGCACCGGCGCCAGGTCGCCCTCCGCCACCTTGCGCGCCACCTTGCGGGAGATGGCGGCGATCTCGCGCTCCAGGTTCCGCAGGCCGGCTTCCCGCGTGTAGCCGGTGATGAGGGTCTTGATCGCGCGGTCGGTGAAGACCAGGTTCTCGGGGGTGAGGCCGTGCTCCTCGAGCTGCTTGGGGACGATGTGCCGCTTGGCGATCTCCAGCTTCTCGTCCTCGGTGTAGCCCGACAGGCGGATCACCTCCATGCGATCGAGGAAGGCCGCCTGGATGGTGTCCGTCAGGTTGCCCGTGCAGATGAACATGGTGTTCGAGAGGTCGAAGGGCACGCCCAGGTAGTGGTCGCGGAAGGAGTTGTTCTGCTCGGGGTCGAGCACCTCCAGGAGAGCCGAGGAGGGATCGCCCCGGAAGTCGGCCCCGATCTTGTCCACCTCGTCCATCATGAAGACCGGGTTGTTGGCCCCCGCCTGGTGGATCCCCTGGACGATCCGCCCCGGCATCGATCCCACGTAAGTGCGGCGGTGGCCGCGGATCTCCGCCTCGTCCTTCACCCCGCCCAGGGACAGGCGCACGAACTTCCGGCCCAGCGCGCGGGCGATGGAGCGGCCGAGGCTGGTCTTGCCCACCCCGGGCGGACCCACGAAGCACAGGAGGGGGCCCTTCATCTTCTCCTTCAGCTTGCGCACGGCCAGGTATTCGACGATCCGCTCCTTGACTTTCTCCAGGCCGTAGTGGTCCTCGTCGAGGATCTTCTGGGCCTCCTTGAGGTCGAGGTTGTCCTTGGTGGACTTGCCCCAGGGGAGGGTGACCATCCAGTCCAGCCAGTTGCGCAGGGTCGCGGTCTCCGCGGAGTCGGGGTGCATGCGCTCGAGCTTCTTGAGCTGGCGCTCCACCTCCTCCATGACCGGCTTCGGCATCTTGGCCTTCGCGGCCTTCTCCTTGAGCCCCGCGATCTCCTCCGCCAGCTCGTTTCCCTCCCCGAGCTCGCTCTGGATGGCCTTCATCTGCTGGCGCAGGAAGAACTCGCGCTGGCTGCGGTCCATCTCCCCCTTGGCCTGGGAGGAGATCTCCTGCTGCATGGTCAGGACCTCGAGCTCCTTGGCCATGAGCTCGTGGACGCGCCGCAGGCGGTCCACCGGGTCGGCCGCCTCCAGGATCTCCTGCGCCCCCTCCACCTTGAGGTCGAGGTTGGAAGCGGTCAGGTCGGCCAGACGGCCGGGCTCCTCCATGTTGGTGGCGATGACGATCACCTCGGGAGAGATGGGCTTGCCGAGGTTGCTCGACTTCTCGAGGGCGGCCTTGACGTTGCGCATCAAGGCCTCGAGCTCGAGGGAGCCCTTCTCCTGGATCTCGGGCTCGGCGATGGGCTCGATCCGGGCCTGCAGGTGGGGGACTCCCTCTTCGAAGGAGAGGACGCGGGCCCGGGAGATCCCCTGCACGAGGACGCGGATGCGGCCGTCCGGCAGCTTCAG
>WNFT01005746.1_pt1 | contig 16566 bp, 20 predicted proteins | sample 5400191 | NCBI WGS metagenome assembly WNFT01 (sample SAMN13153359, study PRJNA577476) | soil metagenome | isolation source: 80 cm saprolite under Madrone tree | place: USA:California | collected 2016-06-14 | reverse complement strand
GCCGATCAGGAGCGTCAAGGTGCAGGAGCCCTGAGCCCAGGGCAAGCTGTGGCACGCGCTTTGGCGGAGCGGCATAACCGCGGCGCTACGCAGCAAGTCTCGCCACGTCTGACGCCTGAAGGAATCACGTTTTCGCTGCATGACCATGCTGCGTCGAGCGTACGAATCCTGGGAAGCTGGGACGAATGGCGATCGCCTGGGATCGCCGCCACCTCCGTTGAGCCGGGATACTGGCGAACATTGCCAGTGCACTTGTCCACTGGGAGACACACTTACAAGTTCCTGCTCGACGGCCAACGCTGGCTCGATGATCCCAACAACCCGCGCAAGGCGCCCGACGGTCTCGGAAGCCTGAATAGTGCCGTCGTTGTTCCCGAGGATGGACGGCGATAGATGGGCACAACGCAGATTCGGAGGTAGAGATGGATGTCAATCGCCTTGCTGAATCGCTAGCCCTTGATTGGATCGGCACTTATTCCGCTAGAGCGAAATGGCGCTCTTCATCGAGTGCATGCCGAAGTGTGCGCCAATACCATTGACAACGCCCACATTGTTAGAGACGCGATGTTTCGCCAGTTGACAAACCGCTGGGCCCGTTCAGCTGAGGATCGGTCTCCGGTGGGAGGTCCCTAAAACGAGGCCGCGCGAATCGAAATTTATTAGCTTAGATGACAGAATGCTGGGCCTCCGGGTGCATATCACAACCCCTTACGGTAATGCACACAGCGGTCCACCACCTCATACCCCAGAGCCTCATGCACGCGTTGGGACACCTCATTGTCGACCCAGGTATCCGACGCGATCTCAACGCACCCCTGGCTGCGTGCCCAGTCTTCTGCCACGGCCAAAAGTTTCCTACCTATCCCCCTGTGCCGATGGTTCTCAGCAACGTACCAACCCTCGATATAGCCCACCGGGCGCGATGGGTTGCAGCCGTCCGCGTGTGAACGCAGGTCGACTTCCAGAAAACCAGCTAATATTCGATCACTCGCCTCGGCCACCAAGATGATGAGCGGCATCGTTACCGGGGTCTTGCCTTCGAGAATTAGTGTAAGTTCTCGGGTATGTTCCTCGGCGGAAGACTTGGGCCACAGGGCCTCGCGCATGCGCACGAGTTGGTCGCGATCCGACAACTGAGCGAGCCTGACGCAAATATCCGACACTGAGCCCATCGTAACCGAATCTGGATCCCGCAGACCATTGGTTCAGCATCGCTGAAGTCGTACAGTTTCCAACTCCTGTAAACGCCTACCGGAGAGTGGAACACCGATTGTTGGCGTAGGCGATTACACCAACTACGCCCCTCGAACGAGCCCATTCTGGGTAGTCCACCCCACTAACCCCATCGCCCTTCTCTCTCTCGCGCCCCCTGGACCGGTCCAGAGGGAGTGGTGCCGATTTTCCCGTCGCCACATCCTACCCCATGGACACCCGACCTGCGGTCGGGAGTCTTCCGTAATATCGCAGCCGTTAGCGATCGAACCGAGGGAACGGGCTCTCTGAAGTCAGGCAGTTGGTGGCTTCCGGCGGACCCAATCACTCCACGGAAGCACGCCAAGGTCGGGCCTCGGCGGATCCGGCAGCATCGTGATGAACTCCAGCAGGTTATTGTCTGGGTCGAGAAAGTAGACCGAAGCTGCAGGCATCCAAGCCAGCACAACGGGTTCCTCGGTTGGAAGGCCGGCCAGGTCCCTCGGTTGGATTCCAGCCTTTTGCAGTCGCGCCGGCGCCTCATGCAGATCAGAGAGCGCAACTTGGAATGCCACGTGGAGGCTGATACTCATCGGCATGGTTCCCACCTCCCAGAGGGCGAGCATTGCCTTCCCAGGATCTCCAATCCAAAAGAAGGCGACCTTGCGCTCAGGAAAGGCACGCGCCAGTGGTAAACCCAGGAGGTCCTTATAGAAAGCGATAGCCCGATCAAGCTCGCTCACGGTGAGATGGGCTTCGAACAAGTCAGCGATGGGAATGGGATTTTCCGTGTCCATATATTAAGGATAGGATGCCCCGGCAACCCGCATGCGACAATCAAGGCAACAGCATAAGGTCACGCCTGGAGACTGGAACTTCGTCACTTCTCGCTGCCATACGAATCTCACTCGCAGGTATCGGAGTTTGCGCTTGCAGAGGGAGTCGGTCTACCGATCACTCCAAGGAGCTGGGGCATGGAAACAGGCCGTCCTTTATTTATCCCTGTGATCCTGGGTACAGCCAGAATGGGCCGCATGAGCCTACACGCAGCTCAGCTGGTCACCGGGGAACTGGGCAAGTGTGCAGGCGTTGAGACCGACCTCATCGATATCGCAAGGCTTCCCCTACCCACAAACGATGCGGGTGAGGCCATTAAACAAGCCGACTTTTCGGGCAAGATGAGCAAGGCAGACGCCTTGGTGGTTGTGTCGCCGGAGTACAACCACGGCTACTCTGGTCTTTTGAAGCATGTTCTTGACAGTTGTCTCAAAGAATACATTCATAAGGCTGTCGGGATTGTGGGAGTGTCTGCGGGGCCGTTCGGCGGGACCCGGGTCATTCAGAACCTGTTGCCGGTGATGCGCGAGATTGGGCTGGTGACGATCTTTTGGGATGTAAATTTCTCAAGTGTGCAGAAGGTGTTTGCCGAAGACGGCAGACTGCTGGATGAGTCTTACATCCGGCGCATCGACAAGTTTTTGAAGGAACTCATCTGGATGGCAAAGACACTACGCGAGGGGCGTGAACAGATATCTCTGGACTGACGCCTGGAGACAAGGGTGGGCCGTTGTGGCTAAGACCGACAAAATGATTTGTTCGCATTGCAGAGTTGAGATGAACCACCACTGCGACAAGATTGTGTACAACGTCGACACGCACGATGATGGGAAGACCGATCCTGGCCTGGGCGGAATCGTCGAGGAGTTTCATACCTGTCCCAAGTGCGGTGGCGGCGCCTCGCGCCACGCGTAGACTCCGTCGAACAGCACCTCTCCAGACTCCCTCGCAGCGATACCAATTCCTGCTGGAACATTTCGCTGCCCGTGGAATCTCACGACCGAGGACTTCGGTCCGGTGTGGCCTTGCCGCCTTCTTTCAGTGACAGCATGAAGAATCGCGCACTCAATCCCGCATATGCCTTCGCCCTCTGCTATGCGGCGATGGTGTGTCTCGCGATTGCGGTGAATCTCATGCCCATCTTCCTGACGACCCTCCGGGTCGATCTTGGTGGAAGGGCTGGGCTGAGTGGTGAACAGCTCGGCCGAATTAGCGCCGTCACCTTTGCCGGGCTCGTTGGGGGCATCCTTTTCACCGGTCCTCTGGCCGATCGATGGGGAGGCAGGCTATTGAGTATCCTCGGAACTTTGCTGATCGGCGCTGGACTCGGGCTCCTGGCCTTCTCACACGGCTATTCCATGGTTTTGGTGGCGGTGTTTGTGATGGGTCTCGGAGCGGGGATTCTAGACATGGTGCTCAGCCCCATCGTTGCTGCTCTCCAGCCAGACAACCGCGCAATGGCCTTGAACTGGTTGCATTCTTTCTATGGGATTGGAACCGTTGTCACAGTCCTGGTCGGTACGCTCGCCTTTCGATTGGGCATTGGATGGCGCACGATTTCCCTGACTTTTATCGTCGTTCCGCTACTGGTAGCTCTCGGATTCCTTAACGTCGATCTGCCTCCGCTCATCTCGGACATCGAAGGCGGACGGACACCAATGCGCGATCTCTGTCGCAACTCCTCTTTCGTAGCCGTGAATGTGGCGATCTTTCTTGGAGGGGCCTTGGAGTTGGGGCTGGCACAGTGGCTGCCCGCCTACGCCGAGATGAGTCTTGGTTTCTCAAAGTTGACCGGTAGTGTTTCTTTGCTTGCTTTCTCGGCTGCCATGGCGCTGGGACGCATCTTTGCAGGACTGATCGGTCGTCGAGTTGACCCGATTCGGCTGATGTTGGGTTGCTGTTGGACGTCGGTGGTGCTTTTCCTCCTCGCCTGCTTCGCTCCCTGGCCCACAGTTGCTCTTGCCGCTAGCGTGGCGGTGGGTTTGGCAGGTAGTTGCCTGTGGCCCACCACCCTGGGTGTCGCTGCGGACCGTTTTCCTCGAGGTGGCGCCACGATGTTTGGATTGCTGGCCGCTTTCGGGAACCTGGGTGGAATTCTCATGCCGTGGCTGGTCGGCGTGACGTCGGACTCGTCATCCCTGCGGCTGGGCTTGGCTACCTCGACGGCTTGCCCTCTCTTGATGGCCTTCGTGCTTTTGTGGATGCAGAGCCATCCTGTTGCAGACTTGCGCGAAAGTCACCCGGTCGCGCATGCCGCCTGAGGAGATTCGAACTCACCAGTAATCCTGATAGGACGGGCGGCGATTAAACTTTGCCTTGTATTCGACTGAGCGTAGGATTTTCCGCGATATGAAAATCGAACCACACTGTCGAATCCACACCTTCGGACGGACTCAGTCCAGCGGTATCATCACTCTCTAAGGTCACAATTGCCTAATTCGCCCTCGTCTGCTTTTGAGGGTGATTCACCTGCTGGGGCGCGGGAAATGCCTATTTCGCATCCAAGGGTCTCGCTGTAACTTTTTGCTGGTTTGCGAATCTCATTTGGGTTCTTTTGTCACCTGCAAGGAATGCGTTGATGAAGCCACGAACCGACAGCCGCAAGTTCAAGACGATCAGCCGGCGGGAGTTGTTGAAACTCACTCCTGTGGTAGTGCTGGGTGCCTTTGCCGTCCCACCGCTGCAGAAACCACTCCTCAAGGGCGGTCTCGCCTTTAGTGATTGGATATCGGCAAGGCTGTTCCGCTCCGGTCATTTGGCACCTACGTTTGCTGATGCCGATCTGACCCCCTTTGAGAAGTTCCCCCTCAACGGCTACGACGTCGACGACCCGGGCGTGGATTTCGACAAGTGGACTCTCACCGTGACGGGCTCGGTACAAAAGCCGGGAGACTACACGCTGGCCCAAATTCAGGCTTTGCCGAAGGTGACGCAAAACACGCGGCATGTCTGCGTAGAAGGATGGGATGTGATTGGCAACTTCAGTGGTGTGCGCCTCTCCGACTTCTTCAAGATGATTGGCGTCGACCCGACCGCGCGCTTCGTCAGCGTCGAATGCGCGGATGACTATTACGAGTCTCTCGACATGGCCACCGCCATGCACCCGCAGTCCTTGCTCTGTTACGAAATGTACGGGCAGCCACTGACCCGCGAGCACGGAGCTCCACTCCGTCTGAGTATCCCCACCAAGATCGGCTACAAGCAGGCAAAGTACGTCACGGATCTCAAAGTGAGCCATGTGCTGGAGAAAGTGGGCTACTGGGAAGATCAAGGATACTCCGAATTCTATGGCCTGTAGTCCGAGGAGTTGACGATGGCAACCCGCGCGATGGAAATCGAAGACGTGAAGACAGGCGAAGTCACCGAGGCAGTGTACGAACATCCGTTTCTGGTGCGTCTCTGCCATTGGGTGAACGCAGTCTCCCTGTTCGTAATGGTGGGCAGTGGATTCCAGATCTTTCGCGCCTTCCCGAGTTTTGGGGCAAAGATCCCGCAGAAGGATCTCCTCGACTGGCCCAAGGCTCTCGCGCTTGGCGGATGGCTGGGCGGCGCGCTGCAATGGCACCTTACCTTCATGTGGATCTACATCGCGACCGGCCTCTTGTACATCGGCTACCAGCTCTTCAGCGGAGACTACAAGCAGGTGCTCTTCGTACGACGTGACGTCCCTGGTGTATGGCCGATGGTACGCCACTACTTTTTCTTGGGCCACAAACCGCTAACCAAGGAGGCCTACAACCCGTTACAGAAGCACGCGTACACGTCCGCCATTGTTCTGGGAATTCTCTCGGTGCTAACGGGCGTCGCAATTTGGAAACCTGTCCAGTTTTCGTGGCTGGCGTGGATGATGGGCGGCTTCCATCTGGCACGATTGTGGCATTTCCTGATCATGTGGGCGATGTTGGCATTCGTGTTCGGGCATTTGGTGATGGTTGTCCTTCATGGCTGGAACAACTTCATATCGATGTGGACGGGATGGAAGAAGGATCCGGAGTACGACTCGGAGTAGTGGTGGGATGCGGTGGTGGTGAATCCAGGGTGCGGTGAGGGGTGATGCTCGAAGGGATGACTTCGCTGAACAGTCCAGTCGAGCGATTCAACGAAGAGACGCTAATCCGGCGCGTCCGAGAGGGCGAGCATGAGCTTTTTTATGAGCTGATTCGACCTTACGAACGACGTGTGTACTCTGCGGCTTTGTCCATTTTGCGCAACGAGGCCGATGCTGAAGATGCAGCACAGGAGGCGATGCTGAAGGCGTTCAAGCACATTCGGCAGTTCCGTGCGGAAGCACGGTTCAGCACCTGGCTGATCCAGATCACTGTCAATGAGGCGCGTATGTGGAGAAGGAGACAACACGCCCACTTGGTTGAGCCGATCGTTGACCACGAGGACGCCGAGGGAAACTATATCCCCCGCGACTTCGCCGACTGGCGGGAGGTTCCTTCCGAGACTCTGGAGCGGAAAGAAATCCGCGACAAGCTGGCGGAGGCGCTGGAATCTCTGGGGCACATCTACCGCGAGGTGTTCGTGTTGCGCGACATGCAGCACTTGAGCATCGACGAGACTGCGAAGACTCTGAGAATCTCAACCGCGTCGGTCAAGACGCGACTGCTGCGGGCACGGCTCATGCTCCGCGACCTATTGGCGCCAGGACTCGGTGGGACTTGGAGCACAAGATTGCATTTTGCAAAGGGGACCAAGCCATGGTAGTCAACTGCGAACACGTTTGGCGCGAGATTTCGAACTACCTTGAAGGTGACATCGAGCCGGGCCTGCAGCGTGCCATGGAAGAACACATCCGTGGCTGCAAGCGTTGTACCGCGGTGCTTGACGGCACACGCAATGTCGTTCAGCTGTACGGAGACGAAAGGATGTTCGAAGTACCGCTGGGTTTCAGCCACCGACTGCAGCGGAGGCTGGAAGAGAATATGCCTAGTACGAGGCGGGGCTTCCTCGGATGGATGGTCGCCGCCGCGGCGGCAGTCCTTGTTGCTGGCAGCTTCGAGCTAGGCAGGTCCTCCGTTTTCGGCCATCCTGAATTGCGTTCGGAGCACGCACAGCCTGGAACCGGAGTCCCCCCCGACATGTTGGTGGTAGTTTCGACCGGTGGGAAGACTTTTCACGCGGCGGGATGCCCGTTTATCCATGACAAAGCACACATCCAGACAATCGCGGCCCGTGAAGCTCTGCGAGAGGGGTACGCGCCTTGCGTACGCTGCATGAAGCAGTATTTAAGAGCAAGCCTCAACCGCCGTACTGGTGAGTTCGAAAGCGCAGCTCATGCGTCCGGCTCCGAGGAGGACAGCATCGAGCAGGAAGCGAGCATCTCCAACACCACGAGAATCGGAGATTGATTCCCCCAACGTCAACGTGTTCCGGCCCTGTCCGCCCCGATTTTTCCGGGGGAAGGTTCGATATTCTGCGACTAGACCTTTAAGGCTCATCGGTGAACTGTCTAGGACCGCAAACGTCGGACCAGCCACAAACCACCAGCTCAATGGGAAGCGAGGATTCAGCGCTTGTCGCGGCCGTACTGCGCAAGGATCGCAAGGCGACAGCAGAGTTTGTTGCCCGGTACGCTGACGACCTCTATCGGTACGTACGCTCTCGCCTTGCCCCCCGGTATGACCATGTGGACGATCTAGTCCAGGAAGTCTTTCTGGCTGCATGGGAGAAGCTTAATCACTATCGAGGAACCGGCCCTCTGCAGGCATGGGTCATGGGAATTGCACGGCACAAGGTGGAAGACCACTATCGCGCTCGGTTGCGGGCCCCTGAATCCATTGAAGATGCGGATCAAGAGCCGAGTTCGCCAGCATCCGTTTCGGACTTCCATCAACTCCTCGAGCAGGATGAACTGCGGAAGAATACGTGGCGGGTCATGGGAGGTCTCCCGGAACAGTACCGTCTGGCGCTGATATGGCGCTACTGGGAAAAGGCCTCAGCTCGTGAGATGGCACTCAAGACGGGCAAAACAGAAAAGGGGATCGAAAGGCTGCTGGCACGGGCCAGAGCGGAGTTTCGAGAAAGGTGGGACCATGGCCAATCTTCCTGACGAGGAATTCATGGAGCGGATCTCTGATGCAGTAGAGCTGACCGAGTCAGAGTCGGCACCTGCTCGGCTTAAGGCGAAAGTGTATTCGGCTCTGATGCTGAGGCTGGCAGAATCCGGGCCCCTGATGAGCCTTTCCGAAACCAATGCCCGTGGACACAAGCTTTGCGTCTTTGAGGAGCTGGTGAGGATTGCTCCTGTGGGCGAAGGGGCCAAGTCCCTCAACATCTGTCGCGTCTGCCATGCGCGTGTGCTCGCTGAACAGATTGAAAATGCGCCGATCTATTGGAATGGCTGTTCCTACGTTGACTTGAAAAACTCCTAAGCAGGTTGTTTGAACGGATGACTTTCAAAATTGCCGGACAAATCCGAACAAGTTTTGGAAATTCTTCAAGCTGTGCTGTCCCGGCGGCGACAGGTGATCGCTGACCGGATTCTTGCTGAGAGTTTCGCTGAATGTGTAACGAAATACCCAGCCCTTTCCAAAGTTCACGTCCATTCCCACCGGAACGTGAAGAGCAATCATGTTGGAGCTGAAGCGTTGTGGTGGCAGATCAGGGGTCCCTAGGACTTGCTCGAGCCGTTGCTGGGAACTGGCGAAATGTATGAGACCGGTTCCGACAGACAAATAAGGCCGCAGCCGACTATCCCGTTTACGAAAATAGACTAGGACGTCTGCCATCACGCTCTGCTGTGAACTGCGTCTTGTTTCCTGATAGCCCTGCTGTGTTCCGTTGTTGAAAGCTGCGGAAGTCAGGGTCAGCGCATTGCGATTCCAGATGTAGTCTGCTTGTATGGTGAAGTAGTCCGAAAGATGTCGTCCGGCCACAACCTCCACTGCACCCCCGTTCCTCGGATCATAGGAAGAGAATGCGGTAGAGTCGGGGCTCAGCAGTGAACGTGCATCTCCGGAAAGGGTCGAGACCCCTCCCAATACGCCCGCGTAGAACTGCGCTTGGGCCGTTACCGCAGTGCAGCAGCCGAGGAAAACGACCACAGCGATCGGTAGCATCCTGAATTGCATAGTTCTCCCAATCAATAAGGCCCCGGTCCACGCGGCTCGAGCACAAAGTGGTGAGGGGGATTTTCCCTGCAAGTTCGACATATCTCTCAAGAGCAGGCGATGGAGTGTGGGGTGAACAACTCTCACTCCATCTCAACGCGATGCTTGTTCAATCCCCGATCTGAACGTAACACATCATCGAAAGGATAAACGTGATGAAGTTGAAGCTCAGTTTTGCTCTTCTGCTAACCGCCGTGGTCGCACTCAGTACTCTCCCGTCGTTCGCAGCGGCTGGAGCGGTCTATACACTTAACAATTCGAGTAGTGGAAATGCAGTACTGGTGTTCAGTCGTGCGGCAGATGGCCACATCCTTCCAGCGGGAATGTTCGCCACAGGTGGCACCGGCACAGGCAAGGGATTGGGCAATCAGGGCGCACTGGCAATTGATGCTGCTAACAGTTTTCTGTTTGCTGTCAACGCCGGTAGTGACAACGTCTCGGTCTTTAGGATTGGGAAGAACGGTCTTCATCTTGTAGATCTGGTTCCTTCCGGAGGTAAGCAACCGATCAGTCTCACCGTCAGCCGTAAGGTCTTGTATGTCCTGAACAACGGTGGAGCTGTAGGTGGTAGCGACACGATTGCGGGCTTTGCCGTGGGCGCGAACGGCCACCTGAAACCGATCGTCAGCGGGCTGCCCTTGAGCGCCGCATCCGTGGGACCGGCACAGATTGGGTTCAACGTTGACGGTGATCTTCTGCTGGTCGCCGAGAAGGCCACCAACAACATCGACGTATTCTCCGTGGATGACGATGGGGTCGCTGTCGGCCCGACTGTCGTTCCTTCCGCAGGACAAACTCCCTTTGGCTTTGCTTTCGGCAAGCGCAATCAAGTGTTTGTTTCCGACGCGTTTGGTGGAGCGGCGAACGCCGGTGCGGTGTCTTCGTATGAGGCCTCGGATGACCGCACGTTGCGAACAATTACAGGGCTGGCCGTCGATAAGCAAACTGCGCCGTGCTGGGTTGTGCTCACGAACGACGGTCGATTCGCTTACACAACCAACACCGGCAGCGGCAACGTCTCTGGATACCGAGTTGAGTTTAATGGCGTGCTGCGACTGTTGAATGCCGATGGTCAAACGGCGAATACCGGCACTGGAAGCACTCCCCTCGACGCTGCGATTAGCAATGACGCTCGATTTCTATACGTCCTCACGCCCGGAACCAGTAACATCCAAGGATTTGTTGTCGCTCTGGATGGCTCCCTGACTCAAGTGTCTCGGGCGACGGGCATTCCATCGTCGGCGAGCGGTCTGATAGCAAGATAGCGTACGGCAGAACAGATCGATCTCAGGCGCTCGGGGCCGGTGATCAGTCACCGGCCTCCTCCTGGTCGGCTCATTCAGAGCCTCCGGTGTGGCAGACCGGTGAGTCGGTGAGAACTGGTCTTGAATTTCGGCGGTCGGAGTCGTTCTCAGTGTAGAGATCGAGTAATTCTTCCGAAAGAAGAGTCGATTTCCGGGTAGAACCGGTGCGACCGCCTGCACCAGCTACCCGGAAGGCGAACTTGGCGGGAGGCTAGTTCTGCTTCATGCCATCATCGTGCTTCATGTTGTCGTCTTTCTTCATGTCGTTGGACTTCTTGTCCTTCTTCATCTCGTCTTTCTTCATCTGATCGTTGTTCATCTGATCTTGCTTCATGTCGTCGTGCTTCATGCTGTCCTGCTTCATGTTGTCGCCGGACTGAGCAAACGCTGCAAACGAGACTGCCAGCAAACCCATCGCCATCAACCTGCTGATCATCTTCTTCATGAATCCTCCGAGTTTTTTCGCTGAATTTGCGCCGACACACCGCGGCGCGCAGATGGGATGCGCCCGTCGCCGCAAAGTTACAACCCGCTTTCTGACGGTTCCGGAAGGGACGGTGTCGGGGATTCTTGAACTGCCCGTAGTGATCCAGCGTGCGCCTTCAGCGGCTAGGGCATTTCACGTCTCAGTCTGCGTTCGACATCAGCAACCAGCCTTCGAGTAACGGGCACGTCCACATTGTGCCGGGGGCCGGCACGTAGGATCGGCCCCGCGATTGCGTCCAGCTCCGGCATATTGCCTCGCTCGACGTCCTTTTGCATGGAGCTTCGGATGTTGCCGGGCAAGCTCCTGATAGACGAGATCACCGAATCCTCATCAATCAGCGCGCCCTCTGCTCGGGCCACCGCGCAAGCTTCGCGGACGCAAGCCTCAAGACGGTGCTGCCACATCACGTCCGCAGCAATTTCCCCAGTAGTCTTGTCGGCCGCCGTCGTTACAAGCGCCAACGGTGCCAGGAAGACCAGCTTGCTCCAGAGCAACGTTTGCTCATCATCTACGAACTCGCAAGTGAAGCCGAGCTTCTGTAAGTCCGCAAGGGTGCTCTGCATCAAAGTGCGCCCGATCGAGGACATGCTTAAGCGAGCGAATGGCGAGCGATGCTGAATATGTCCGGGAGCAGTTCGTTCGGACTCGACAGTGATGGTGGCCGGGATAATGCGAGCTGCTGCGCCGTAGCGTGAGCAGAGCATCGCTACGTGGTCGATACCGTTGAGCAACGGAATGATCGCCTTCGCTGAATTGCCATTGGCCAGAGAACCTAGCGCCGAGTCTAGCTGAGTGGCTTTTACGGCGATCCACAGGACGTCAACCGCCGGAACGGTTGTAGTCCGATACACTCTGACAGCGAAGTTTCCGAAGGGACTCTCAAGTTGCAGTGTGTCAGGATACCGACCGCTTGCCTCGCTCCTCACAACGAGCGTGACTGCAGCTCCAGATTTCGCCAGGGAAGCCGCGATCAGCCCACCCACCCCACCGGGTCCTAGAATTGCATGCCGCATGAATGGCGACTCCCATTCTGCATTGTCATGTCCTCAACCCGCCGCGATCCAACCAACCTTGAGCACATAAGTGTTTCAGCGTCGTCGGCCAAGGAATCGCGATTTCTCCGAAGCAGTGAAACTTATCATTTTGATAGTCATCACACTATCGACTTGAATGCACGATCAAAGCATCGGACATGGAACCAAAAACCCAGGAAAAGCGGCGATCTTCCCTAACCAGACTGACGGACTTCACGATACCAAGATACTCGGTATGTTCGGCTCGGGCTGAGCACATTTCGGCGCTGTCTGCGATCGAGCTGGCGGCGGCCCAACTCCTCAGGGGCTACGCGCCAGAGTCCGTGCTGGCCGAGACCACGGACGAGCGCACGTTCGCCGATGCCACCCGCCATGGGCGCCTCTGGGTGGCCGCGACAGGGAACATTCCGGTGGGCTTCGCATTGGTGGAGATGCTCGCGGACGACCTGCCTCATCTCGAAGAGCTTGACGTCGACCCATCTCACGGGCGCCGCGGCCTGGGCACGGCTCTAGTCCGAGCGGTATGCGAGTGGGCCACCGTGTCCGGGTACGTCGTGCTGACCCTGACGACGTTCCGGGCTGTGCCCTGGAACCTCCCGTTCTACGCCCGTCTGGGGTTCGTGGAGATTCCCCGCGAGACTCTGCGTCCCGAGTTGTCCGCAGTCATATCCGAGGAAGCACATCGAGGCCTTAATGCCGATACGCGTGTGGTCATGGGGTATCGATGCGAGCCGCCTGTCATTTGTGAATGACGACGGTAGGTTCTTTCCTGGTGATCGTGTCCTATCACTCTTGAGAACTTAGGCGTTGGCGAGCAGCATAGGCTGCGACCTTGAGGCGGTTTCCGCACAGTTGCATGCTGCACCAGCGGCGTGTTCCTTTCTTGCTGGTGTCATAGAAATGCAGAACGCACTGATCACACATGCGAACACGGTTTCGATCCGCTTCTGCGAACAGCTTCGCCGCGCTGTGTGCCAAAGGGGCAAACAAGTCTTCGGGTTGGCGCGGTTCGAACCATAGTTCCAATGAGGGGACGTTCCCGGTTGCTTGTACCTTGCTAAGCATGGGATGCGCCGCCATGAGTCGATTCAGCTCCGCGACGGTCGTGCGATGGACATCGGCACCATCTTCCCACGCCAGAATCTCGTTTCTCAGCTTCTCCCGAAATTCTCGCACGGCCTCCAGGGTTCGCCGTGCGGTGGCCGATTCTCCCGATTGCCGTTGAAGGCTCGTCATCTGACGAGGGCTCAACAGCCCAGCCGCCTGAAACCACCGTAAGAGCGCGCTGAAGTCAGCGAGTAACTCCGTGGGCTCGCCGTTCTGAACCGGCCGTGTATTCAGGAAATCCAAGGCCAGATGATTGCCAACGAAGAGGAACCCGTCTCTCCAGTCGGAATCAGGGATTGTCCTGCGCTGTCTCACGTTTTCCACTCCGAAGCATTATAACACCTATAATGTATCTTTTTATCGGTTAGCACATCTGATGATGAGAACGAGCAAAACGTTGCTCAGACGAAACCAGCACCAAGTTTGCCGGACTAAATTCTGTGAGGAGACACACTATGACTAGGTATCAACATGCCATCGTCGACGGCTCCAAGATTTTTTATCGTGAAGCCGGCCCGAAAACAGCCCCAACCATTCTCTTACTGCACGGCTTTCCGACATCGTCGCACATGTTCCGCAACCTCATTCCGGCCCTGGCCGACCGCTACCGTGTGATCGCGCCCGATTTGCCGGGATTCGGCTTCTCTGATGCACCCGACCGCAAACGGTTCCGTTGTACGTTTGAACACCTGGCCAAGGTCATCGACACGTTCACACAGACGATCGGTCTCGAACGCTTCGCGATTTACGTCTTCGATTACGGCGCTCCCGTGGGCCTCCGCCTGGCTCTAGCGCATCCGGAGCGGGTCACGGCGATCATCTCCCAGAACGGCAACGCCTATGAGGAGGGCTTGAGCCAAGGCTGGAACCCGATCCAGAAGTACTGGAAGGAACCAACACCCGAGAATCGCTCTGCGCTACGTGACTTCCTCACGCCAGAAGCGACCAAGTCCCAATACCTTTATGGTGTCCAAGACGAGACGCTGGTAGCGCCGGAAGCCTACCAGCTTGATTCCGCTCTGCTGTCGCGACCCGGCAATGATGAAATCCAGCTCGACCTGTTCCTGGATTATGCCAGCAACGTCGCACTCTACTCGAAGTTCCAGGAGTACTTCCGTACAAACCGGCCGCCTCTGCTAGCGGTCTGGGGCAAGAATGACCCGTTCTTTCTGCCGCCCGGAGCCGAAGCGTTCAAGCGCGACATCCCGAACGCCGAGGTGCACTTTTACGACACGGGGCACTTCGCGCTGGAAACGCATCATCGGGAGATTGCAGACGCCATTCGGGAGTTCCTTAAGCGCAAGCTCACAACGCAGGCCAGCGCTGCCTGAGGGTGATTCGTGAACCAGAACCTGATGGGAACACAGGCTCGACAAAACTGAAGTCAAGGCAGGGCCGCGGGGTGACGCGGCCCGCGCCTTATAGTCACGACGTGCTTGGGGGAGAACGCTTGTGCAGATCATTTCTGTAAATGTGGGACGGCCACGTGAAGTCATCTGGAAGGGTATGACGGTCCAGACGGGAATCTTCAAGGACCCCGTAGATAGGCCAGTGACGATAAGGAAACTGAATCTTGACGGCGACCAGCAGGCAGACCTCACCGTACACGGCGGAGCCGAGAAGGCCGTATATGCGTATCCTGCCGAGCACTACGAGTACTGGCGGCGAGAGCTGCCGGAAGTGCCGTTCTCGTGGGGCAAGTTCGGGGAGAACCTCACGACTGAAGGGCTGACAGAACACGCGCTCTGCATCGGTGATCGTTTGAGGGTCGGGTCCGCTGTTCTGATGGTTACCCAACCCCGCATGCCCTGTTACAAATTGGCCCTACGATTTGACCGTGACGACATGATCAAGCGCTTTTTGATGAGTCGGCGAAGCGGATTCTACTTCTCGGTCGTCGAGGAAGGGGAGGTCCGTGCGGGATCAGAGGTCGAGATTTTGACTCGAGATCCCCACCAAGTCGCTGTCGTCGACATTGTGCGCCTCTACCTTGGCCAAGCACGCGATCCAGATCTCCTTCACCGCGCGATGAACGTAAGCGCACTGCCCCAGGATTGGAAAGCCGACCTTCCGCTGCGGGCGCGGATAGAAAGAGCGTGACGATTGTTCTTTACCGTGTGCTGACCGGCATCGAAGCGGCTCCGAGTACTCGGCCCTGCCGGGGTTCTTGAACAAATGCGATCAGTCGCAGGCTTCGGGAGTCAGACCCAGGTTCCAACTTGAGCTGAACATCCTGCGCCAGGACTTGTCCCTGTTTCAGAGCACCAATCCTCGTAAGACTTTTGACCACAGAAACGTGTGTCAGTCTGTGTCCGGAATTCTCGCCTGCCGATACTTGCGATTCAGCGCGGTTCAGAGCGACCGCAACGTATACCTCCGCCTCGCGTGAGCCAAAAGACGAATCGAGTGCGCCGGTTTCCAGATGAGCGTGCAGGGTATTCGAGGCGTCTGCAGAGATCGAGGACAAACGGACCGGAATCTTTGGAACGCCCAACGCCTTTCGAAAGGCCTTGTCGGCCTGGTCGGAATTGCTTCCGACAAACTCACTGGTCCCATCCACCACCATTTGCGGAGTGTAGACGCTGTCCAAGCCAAAGCGCTTGGCATACGTGCTCTGCCTCTGGCTGTAGAAGCTGGCAGAGTACGGATCCTTCCAGCCGATATGGTTCCAGTAGTCGACGTGCTCGCTGAGCACGATCATTTCCGCTCCCTGTATGGGTTGCCCATCCAGCTTTTGCAGAAATCGATCTGCCGGGGGACAGCTGGAGCATCCCTCCGATGTGAAGAGTTCCACCAGCACAGGAGTACGCACATCCGAGCCAGCATCCGACCCATGGAGGGGTTGCGATGCAAACGCCAATATCCAGGCACCTATCGAAAGCACGACTGCCACTGAAACAACCGGAATTTTCATTGTTTTCGCTGTCCTTGTGTCCTGCTAAGTGGATGTCCAGCCGGCGTGAAAGTTACGTCGTCCCTCGGCTGATTGAGTCGAACGCCTGTAACTTTTCTCCTTCAGCGGACTCTAACAAAACCGGCCTCGGAATTGACTTGCCGGAGGCCGCCAAGAGGTTTGTTATGTCTAGCTTGTTTTCGCGCTTTTTCGCCATGATCTTGGTGCTGACATTTGCCGGTGTAACCGCCTGTAGTGCAGGGGACCGGGCGAATGGCACTCTTCCAACTCCAGCTGTCGACGCGCCCATGGGGGCGACCAACGGCGAGCAGATGGCGGTGGTCGCTGGTGGCTGCTTCTGGGGAATTCAGGCTGTATTCCAACACACGAAGGGCGTGATCAGCGCGACCTCGGGATACTCCGGGGGCTCAGCCAAGACCGGGGAATACGAACTGGTCAGCACCGGCGAAACCGGCCACGCGGAGTCGGTGAAGATTACGTACGATCCTTCCAAAATCACATACGGCCAGCTGCTTCGGGTCTTCTTCTCGGTGGCCCACGACCCCACGCAGTTGAACCGGCAGGGTCCCGACGAAGG
>WNFT01002238.1_pt1 | contig 16567 bp, 16 predicted proteins | sample 5400191 | NCBI WGS metagenome assembly WNFT01 (sample SAMN13153359, study PRJNA577476) | soil metagenome | isolation source: 80 cm saprolite under Madrone tree | place: USA:California | collected 2016-06-14 | reverse complement strand
GTCACCGCGGGGCGCGCCGCCACACCATCCCCATCCTTCACCACCACTGCACGCGCTCCGCGGTTTAATGCTTCATCGACATTGGCGCGATTCTGGTTAAGGTCGCGCGCCGTTGAAAAAAAGAGATCGCCGCGATTTAGGCGGCGGGAGTCATTGCTCAGGCCAGTGATCTCGACATCGGCATCACCGTTGACGCGTTGTACTTCGGCGCCGGCTATCAAATCGCGGAGTTTCATCGTGCTGCTCGTACGCGATTTACTCGTACGCGATTTAAGTGGTCCCGATGCTGATGCGAGCTCGACCCCGTCAGAGCGGGCAATGGCCGCGCCTTGGACTTTTCCATGAGCGTCAACTCGGCCGGCGGACGCGCGAGCACTGCGCCAGGTCCGGGTTTCTGGGTGACGACGTAGCCGGACCCGCTGATCTCGACATCGATTCGGCGGCTGCGCGCCAAGTCGAGCGCCGCCCTAAGACTGAGCCCGCGAAACTCTGGAACGATACCGCTTGCGGCCGACACGGATGCAAACCCCGTATTGACGGATGAATCCGATCTCGACTCGGGTGCCCCTTCGTCGTGTTGGTCCGAATTGTCCCATACGCCGAAGGGGAGCAGGCTTGCCGTCTCATACGATGGCGCCGGTGGAACAATCTCGAGGTGTGCGAGCGCATCCCCGGCGATCTCACTGAAAACCGGAGCGGCAAAAAGACCGCCGAAATGTCCATGCGGAACCTCGTACAGCACTACGAGAATCACCATCCGCGGGTCTTCAGCGGGAACGAATCCGACGAACGACGCTACGAGCCGGCTCTGGTAGTACGTGCCCGTCGCCGGATTAACCATTTGCGCAGTGCCGGTCTTACCGGCCACGGTGAAATCGGCAACGCGCGCGAGCCGTCCGGTACCCTCAGGTCCGTCGACCGCGCCGCGCAGCAATTGATTCATCGTATGTGCCGCGTCGGGAGAGACCGCGCGCCGAAGCGCCTGCGGAGTATGACGCAGAATCTCACGGCCGTCGGCATCGTAAGCCGCCCTTACCACGAACGGTCGCATCACGATGCCGCCGTTGGCGATCGCTGCATAGGCGGTCGCGAGCTGAATCGGCGTAACTGCCACCCCTTGGCCGAAACCGTGATCGGCAAGCTCAATCTCGCGCCACGTCGATGGCGCTCGAATCAGGCCGGCAGCCTCGCCCGGAAGATCGACGCCGCTCTTGCGCCCCAGGCCGAACGCGGCCAGTCCTTGGTAGAAGCGCTGCGCCCCGAGCTCAAGCGCGATCTTGGCAGCGCCGATATTAGACGAGACCTCGATAATGCCGCCAAGGTTAAGCCATTGGTGCGGACTGTCATCGTGGATCGCGCGCCCGCCCACGCGCCATTGGCCATTCTCGCAATAAATCTCGCGAGCCGTGTCGATGACGTGGTCCTGTAGTGCGACGGCGCCCAGGATTCCCTTCATCGTGGAGCCGGGCTCGAATGCGTCCTGCACCGCGGCGTTGTGCAGCCGGCCGTCATCGGCGCGACGGCCTGCGTAGTCATTAGCGAGCGCGAGCACTTCACCGGTGAATGGGTCAAGCACCACAGCACTCCCGCGCTTGGCCCCGCTTTTCTCTACCTGCGCAGCCAAATAACTCTCTGCCATGGACTGGATCGACGAATCGATTGTCAGTTCGAGCCGCGCACCGGGTTCGGCATTTTTTAATGCCAGAGGCGAATCGAAGATCGGATTACCGAGCGCATCATGGTAGAAGCGAAGCTCCACCGGTTCGCCGCGGATTAGCTTGTCGTATTGCAATTCGACCCCGGAGAGCCCCTGCCCATCCATCCCCGCCAACCCCACCACCGACGCAGCCAGGTTGCTCTCCGGGTAAAAGCGTTTGTACTCGCTCAAGTCGCCGACGCCTTCGAGCCCCATCTCCTCAACGGCGCGCGCGTTTTCAGGCGCCACATGGCGCTTGAGCCATACGAAGGGCGCCGGGCGATGAAGCTCGGCCTCGAGGTCCGCCGGCGCCATCCGCAGCGCGGCAGCGAGTTTTGCGCGCTCCGCCACTGTGCTGTTTTCCCGCAGACGGCGCGGCCGCGCATAGACCGAACGCATCTCGGCGGAAAGCGCAAGCGGCTTGCCGTTGCGATCGACAATTGGTCCGCGTACCGCGGTCAGTTCCATCGCGGTCGTATGCTCACTGCGGGCGAGCGAACTTAGTCGTGGTCCGTCGACCAGCACGACCATCGCGAGCCTTATCGCGGCCAGTAAGAAAAGCCCCGCGAGCCCGAATGTCAGCGCGCCGATACGCGCGCGGCGTTTTTTGAAGCAGTCGTTCACGGCAGCATCACCACCTGCCCGGGCTTCGGCCGTTGGAGTCCGTACTTGACCGCGAGCGTGCGAAGACGCTGATGCGAGGCGAGCTCCGCAGCTTCGATCCCGAGCCGGCGATCCTCGTCCTCGAGTGTGTGCGCTTGCTGCTTCAATACAGAAAGGCGGTAGCCCTCCTGCGTGACCTCGAGCCGCATCATGAGGGTTGCAAATCCTACGATCACGATCGCGAGTCCGAGCAACGCAGGCACGATCTTCGAGGGCGGCCTGCTCGGTCTTGTGCGCCGGCTCACTTTGGTTTCCTCTCGATACAGCGCAGCCGTGCGCTTCGACTTCGAGGGTTGTGGGCGATCTCCTCAGGCGATGGCTTGAGCACCTTGCGGGTAAGGGCGGTGAAGTCGCCCGCGTGGACCAATCCGCGGAAACGCTCCTTGACCATCCGATCCTCGAGCGAATGGTAGGCGAGAACGATCATGCGGCCGCCAGAACCCAGCCGCGCCGGTGCGCGCTTGAGCAGCCCTCCGAGGCTTTCGAGTTCGTGATTAACCGCGATTCTGAGCGCCTGGAATGTGCGAGTCGCCGGATGGATTGCGCCGCGCCGATGTGCCCCCAAGGCGTTCTCGACGAGCGAACGCAGTTCGCCCGTCGTTTCAATTGGCCGGCGCCTGCGCGCCTCTGTAACTGCCCGCGCTATTCTACGCGCGGCCCGCTCCTCACCATAGGTATGGATAATCCGTCCGAGTTCCTCTTCGGACTCCTCGTTGACTATGTCGTAGGCTCTGAGCTGCTCCCGGCGATCCATCCGCATGTCGAGCGGACCGTCGAGCCTGAAGCTGAAGCCGCGCGCCGGGTCGCCAAGTGCAAAACTGCTCATCCCCAAATCCGCGACTATCGCGCCCACGCACGGCATCGCGCATTGGTCGAGCACGTTATCAATTTCGCCAAAGTCCGCCTGCCTGAGCGTCACACGCGGTCCAAACTCTCTGAGTCGCGCCGCGGCAATTTCGAGCGCACCGGCGTCACGATCGATCCCGAGCACATGCGCGTCGGTTGCGGAGAGCAAAGCCGCCGCATGCCCGCCCGCGCCGACCGTCGCATCGACAATCGTGAGCGGATGACAAGCGCGGGCGAGCCCCACCACCTCGTCCACCATCACCGCCGCATGCTGGCGGCTCGCCCCGCTTAGATCCATTTCGTCATCAAGGCGCATCGCACTAAACATCGACCTTGGTAAGAAAATCCGGATCCTGCATCAGATGCTCTTCGGCGGTCCGGAGAATCTTCCCGAGCGTCGCCTTGTCCCACAACTGAAAACGATTCGTGAACGCCGAAAACGTAACCTCACGGTCGAGGTGCGCAAACTCGCGCAGGTTCGGTGGAATGAGGATTCTACCTTGCCGGTCGACCACTACCTCATGCGCTCCCCCGATATAGAAGGCCTGGAACAATTGAACCGAGGGATCGAAGGCGCGCTTCTCGTTAAGCTTCGCAACGACACGTTCCCATTCGGCTGGGGTATAGACGTCGAGGCATCGCTCGCGCTGGAAGATAAAATTACTGATATATAAACGATCGTGGCCTTCGCGCTGCATAATTTCGCGAAAGCGGGCGGGAATGCTTACCCGGCCTTTTTCGTCGATCGCATGGTCGAAACGACCGCTGAACACCTTAAATTCCCCCGATGTGCCACAATATCCCACTATCTCCCACATCAGTCAAGCTAATCGATGTGGGTGGAGACAGTGATTCGAGTAATCGTGGATTTGGGTAATCTTGGATTTAGGCAAGCGCCTGGTCTGCTAGCCTTATAGCATGCCACGCCGGATGCCTCGTGGACTGAATAGTGTAGGTATGAGACGAAGAAAAGACGAAATCAAGTCGGAACGGACTTGCGAGGGGCGGGGAAATGGCCCGTTAAAATCGCCCGGCAAAGGGCCAGTAGACGGGCTTATACAGTGCCGAGTGGATTGATGCCCATGAGCGCCGCGAGGATCGCCTCGCGGCTTTGCAAAATCGCGGGCCCCAGGAGCGTGCGCTATTTCAGCTACTTCCCGGCGCGGCGGCGGCGCTCCGCTTCGGCCTCGCCGTACGGTTCGCGATTCGCGTAGGGAGGCGCGTGGCGTTCGAGTGCGCCCTGGATGCACGCCGCAGCGAACGCGAGCTTCCGCCAGCCCTCCTCATCTGCGACATCGAAAACGTCGAGCGCCTCGCGCGCCTCAGCCACCAGGTCCTCGGTGTTCGTGCTTTCGTCGTCGATGGCGTCCCGATGTTCAAGGCGTGCCTCTTCGATGATCGCCCGTCCGTCAATTCCCGATGCGAAGCGGCCCATCGCCGCCATGCCACCGGCGGAGCCGAAGGCTGAGCCAACTAAGAAGTCTGCGAAGTGCGCACAGCGAACGGGACGCCGCGATCCGCGGCGCGCCGAGTAATCGCGCGGGTCAGTGTTCATTGCGACGGCGATCTCGCGTTCGGGCGCAGGTAGCGATTGCATCGCCGCCCGATGCCCGGCCCGCCTTTCATCTCTGAGGGCGGGATTTATCTGGACGGTCAGCGGCCCGGCCGCGCTCTTCTGCGCAAGATACTCGGATTCATTTATCCCGATCCGCGCGCAGACGGCCTTTTCCGAATTACTCAGTTGATTAGCCAAGGCTTGACCCTTCCCTTCGCGCGCCGGATGGCACGCGCACCGATATCCGATTAGTGTACCGGCCTCGATTAGCCTGCAAATACAACCGTCTTTTGACGATTGAAACGCCGGCGCGTTATAGATTTCCAGCGATGGCCCACGCGCGATCCGCATCACGGCCGCTCATCGGCCCTGTTCAACGAAAACGGGATCGCCATTTTCGTTAACGCGGACCTCACGAATCGGCGGCCAGCTTTCGCGCCACTTCGCTTCGTCGAAATTCGCGCCCGGCTGCCGCGTCCACGCCGGCCGGGTTAGGTCGCGAACCTTCTCGCGCGTCATCATCGCGCCGTCAACCTCGACGCTTTCCCATGTGACGCGGCCGATCTTTCTTCCCTGGCGAATGAAGCCTTTGAGCACGTCGATTTCCGCGCCGTGCCATCCTGCCCGAATCGCCGCCGGCCCGATGCGCTCCATCGGATCGGGCGCGGGCAGCGCGTTCACCGTCGGGGCCAGGTCGCGATACGCCGCGTTGATTTCAGACTCGACGCGGTCATAATCGTCGCGTTCGAGCGGTTCCTTAATCAGCGTCAGGCAGAGCCGCAGGCGCGCGTCGCGCTCAGGTTTGCGGCTCGAATCGTAGGGCTGCTCGACGAGCCGCGCCATCTTCGCGTCACAGCGCTCGCGCCGCGTCCTGGTTGACCGAAACTCCGCCAACACTTCCGCGCCGGCCGGATCAGCGCCTTGATTACTCTTCGTAATGTCCATTACCTATTTCTCCCTTTTTCCCTTGTTTCACTTTTTTTCACTTGATATTCGGTCCGTTAAAGCCTCACGAGTTTTTCACTTGATATTCGGTCTGCTAAAGCCTCACTAGCACTCTCTGCCCTTGCCTCTCCCGTCGGGGCGGGAAAGCCATCGGTTACATCGACAAATTCCTAATCACGTTCAGCGTCCCGTCGAATTCTGCCGATACCCGATCCGCCTCTTCCATTGCTTCAAACTCTCGATCACCGCATTCGCCTGCTGCGCCGTAAGCCATCGAATCGAATCCACCTTCGTTGCACGTCTGATGAAATCGGCTAACGCCTGCTCCGATGAATCGCGAAGCGCTCCGATAGTTTTCAAATCCGCCCATAAGCAACGAATCAGCCGCGCCTGCGGCTCGCGGTCATCGAAGTCGGCAATGCTCGTCGTATAACTACCCCCCTCGATGAATCCGAAGCGTTTGAATTCGTCGAGCAGCTTGCCGCGCTCGTCTTCGTCGAGGTCTCCGGCCGAAGTTTTGCCGCCGCAGACGCGCGCTATGGTCGCGCGATAAGTTTCCTCGTCGAGCGCGAGCCGCTTTTTGGCGAGATGGATCTTCGCCAGTTCGCTTCTCCGGCGACCGCCTTCCTCTCGTTGATTATTTGCGGCGTTTTTCATGGGACTTCCGCAGAGCGGGGCTGAAAGCGGAGCTAAGGAGTCCGTGAGGTGCGCAAAATAGACGAAATGCCACACGCAGAAATTATTGTGGCGGCCGTGCAGAAAAAACGGGTGAACTAGTTCCCCCGTAAAGCTAGCCGAGGAAGGGCCGCCCGAATCAATGGGCAAGCCCTGTTCTGCTTGCGCTGTCTCGCCCGACGGGCGTATCTGTCGCCTGGTTCGCGGGCTCGTGTGCGGCGGCTGCGCAGGCGCAAGGACGGTATCGAGGCAATCGATGAGAACGGCCGGGCTCGATTTTCGTGTTTCGAAGGGAGAGGAAGACTTTCTTCTCTGGGGTCCGGTCGTTTGGCGCAGCGGCCCCCTCGCAGGGGAGGCATCAGAAAAAAAGATGCTCATATAAAAGAGCGAAGAGCATCTTAAACGGGCCGTAAGACTCCGTGTTCTTCAGAGAAATAACGAGATATGGGCGGGGGCTTGAAACCGCTGACACTGGCCCTTAATGTAGGTGGGCTGATGCCCGACGATGTAGAAAAAAAAGAAGTTCGTCCGGAGTACGATGAACTCAGGACACCCAGCCTCCTCCAAGAGGTGTTTACGGGGATGGGCATAGCATCGGGCCTGGCTCTGCTTTGGGCGTTCGAGGCAATGCGCGACCGCTACTTCCGGCTGCTCGACCGCATGAACGTCCGGCCGTGGTCTCATCGAGGGAGCGCATTTCCAGCCGGCCGGCCACGCAAGCACGCGACCGTCGAAGCGCAACGAAAGTAGCGCTAATCGGAAGAGCTTTTGCCTGACGCTCTCCTCGAAGGCGCGCCCTGCCGTTTGAAGCGCGTATCGTGCAATGTCTGCACCAGTGCTCCGGTGCCGGCGTCACGTGCCGGTGCTGCGAGATTCTCGTCGAGCAACTGCGCGAGGTAACGCGTCAGTTTATCATCCAGCACACGGGTTAGCGCGTCCGTCTGCGCTGCCTGCGTTATTTTGAGAAAACCCTCGAGTCGATGGTTATGATCGTGCTGTTCGATAATGCGCGCAATCGTGCTCAAGGATAGGGCCACCAACTTGGAGCGCAGCGCGCGCCTTGCCCGCTCGAAAAAGTCCTTCAGATCCTCGCGCGGCGAAAGGGTGCCCAGCACGAAACTGCATTGAGGACATCGCGGTGTCACCTCTGGTGCAAGCGGGGCGTCGAGGTCGCATCGCACCAAACGCTTGTCCATAGCTGCCATCTGTTCCGCGAGGTCCTCACCTTCCGGCGGCCCGAGCGCCACGATGGAATTGAGCCGGCGCAGAGCGTCAGTGTACCGGCGCGCGTCTTCGGCAATCGGCCCAAGGCGCCCCATTTCGATCCGCCACTGCTCGTGTGCGGATCGGTAGAACTGCACGTACGTCCATTTAAATTTCTGGAAGGACGCCTCCAGTGCGTCGAGGTTGCGTGACGCTCCGGCTAATGCTGCCGGATCTATCAGTGCTCCAACGACCTGGCATTCGGTCTCAAGGGCGGCTAGTTGGCGGTCGCGCGTTGGGTCGTCTTCGTATCTCAACTGAAGCCCCGTCGCCTGCAGGTACTCACGCATCGAGCGCAGCCTCGGGACTGCGGCTGCAAGCGCGGCCAGCGATTCATAGGCCGCCACCGTCTGTATCGCGATCTTGCGCCGATCCTCGTCCGCACCCCGCTGCACCAACGCTTGCGGCCCAGCCTCCGCAAGCGTGATAAATTCCGCGATCGTCTTTGCTTGATCGTCCGTGAGCCTTCGCCCTGCGTCCTGCATGGCGGCTTCGAGTGTTTCCCGATTGCGAAAAGCTCCCTCAAGCGCACTGGCCATCGCGTCGCCAATACGCTTAAGCTTGGCCTTCAGTTCGGGCATTTCCTGCGCAGCCGTAAGTGTCGAGTCGAAGCGCCTTATGAGCGGAAGCGCAGCATTGAAGGCCGCCACCTCGGGAGCGCCCGCTCCGCGCGGATCGAAGGAAGCCTTCTGCGATTGTGGATCAAACACGATTACGCCACGGGTTCTTGGCGCGATCCTGCCTAGCAGATCCGCAAGCACCGGCAAGACACCGTGCCCATGTTCCTCGGCAAATGCGGGAATGCGCGAGCGCAGCTCCTCGAGTTCGAGCCAGGGGCTATCGCCGCCAATCTGACGAAGCGCCAAGGTATCGACGATCTCCCGGGCGACTTCGCGACGCGGCGTATCCACCGCCGCGAGCGCGGCATGTGATATCTCGAGCGCCGCTCGCCCCGCTTCACCAATCCGGGTCTCGACGACCCGGCGCACCTCGTCCGAGTGCATCAGGTCGGCCGGATATACCAGCCTATGCGTCGACTTTGCCTCGTACCACTGCACTAACGCGTCGCGTACGAGCCGAGCGCGTAGCGCAACGGAGCCGGCGGCGCTTGCAAGCCCGTTGAGCGTGTCGACCGTCACCGGATGAAACGGGAAGATAGCCCGGCTATCGTACGTTCGGGTGTCGATCCCACCGTACAAATCGTCGATAACTTTGATCGCCGCGTCGGCGATCTTTCGCGCGCGCCCGATCGCCACCTGCATCTCCTCGTCGGGCTCGGGCGCAACCGGGAATGACGCGGCAAACTTTGGCGAGCGGCCCGCCACAATCGCGAGCAGCTTCGGTTGCTTCACGTTGTGAGCAAGTTCGGCGAGCGTCTTGAGATGTGCGACCGCCGGCTCGCTTTCGGCCACGCCGAAGTCGATTACCGCAGTCATCGACTTCACCCCCTGGCGGTGTGCCTGGTCGAGCGCAACGCCGAGCGCTTCTCCGCCTCGCATCTGACGCCATAGCGGCGGGGCCGCGCCCTGACGGTCACCGACCAGTTCCCGCGCGATCATTTCGAGCAGATGGCGGTCGAGGTTGCCGGGCTTGACCTGCCCTCCGATCTCCAGAGCAAACGCGAGATTGCGCGCCGGTTCCGCGCTGAGCGAGCCCGCGCGGTCCGCGAGCGTATACACGTAATTCAGAAAATGAGTCTTGCCGCTGCCGGCCGGACCAGCGATCCAGAAGAGATCGCCATGAGACCCGTCAAGCTGCGCGTTAATTGCTTCCCACGCCCGTTGCGCTCCGCGCGTCAGCACATAGCACCCGACCGATGCGCCGTACGCTCGCGAGCGTCATCCGATCGGCGATCTCGGGCCCGAGTTCTATCAACTCGCGGGTCGCCACCACCCCCCGATGAATACGCATCCTCTTGTCATATAGCGATCGTTGGGCCGTTACTAGACGAAGCGGTCGACTCTGATAAGGCCACGACTCGCTAATTCAGGCACCGCGTCCCGAGGTGACAAGAGAGCCTCGGCGAATGGCATACGGTACACACGATGTGACAGCGATACTCAGTGGACGTACTCGCGACGGCGCGTATTTGATTGCCTCGCTTCGCTCGGCTGCGCACGTCGCAGACTCCTTAGCTCGGCTCCGCTTCGCTTCGCCTAGTGTGTACGACGCGATCAGACCACGCCCTCGCTGCGAAGCTGCTCGAGCGCAGCCGAATCGATACCTACCGTGGCGAGAACTTCGGCCGTATGCTCTCCGAGAACGGGCGGCCGTAGCGGAGTCTGCCCGGCACCCGCCGCATCGGAAAATTTGAGAGGCGAACCTATTACTTTAATTGGACCGCGGGTTGGAAATACGCTGTCGATTAGCATCTGACGCCGCTGCATTTCCGGATCGGCGGCCACTTCCGCAATCGTCCGCACAGGCGCGCAGGGCACACCATGCTCGAGCAGAAGGTCGACGAGCTCGTCGCGCCGGCGCCCGCGTGTCCATTCGGAAACCAGTCCGTCAACCTCGTCCGCAATCGCAAACCGGGTCGCGTGGTTTTTGTAGCTGGGCGACTCGATCAAATCTTCGCGCCCCATCAGCCGCGCAACCGACCGCCAGTGCGTCTCAGTGAGACAGAAGATCATAATATCGCCGTCCGAGGCGGCATACACATTCGAAGGACATGCATTGCGATGACGATTACCCATTCGCTTATAGCTCTTGCCCTCGAGTTCATTCGCGATAAGTCCAGTCATCGACGGGATACTGATATCGAGCATCGATACTTCAACTTTCTGGCCGCGTCCGGTCTGCGCGCGCTGAATCAACGCGGCAAGGATTGCGCTCGCCAAATGTATCCCCGTGCCCATGTCGATAAACGTGGCGGGCGTGCGCATTCCGCGCCCCTCGGGTAAACCGGTCACGCTGATAAATCCTGAGGCAGCCTGCACGGTACTGTCCATCGCGCCCAGCTTCGCCCACCGTCCGTCTGACCCGTAACCCTTGCCCGAGGCGTAGATCAGGCGCGGATAACATTCATGAAGATATTCATAGCCGAGTCCGAACGACTCCATCACGCCGGCGGAGTAGTTCTCGACCAGGATATCGGCGTTTTCGAGCAGCTTCAGCAGGATTTCGCATCCGCGCTGGTGTTTTAAATTCAGCGTCACCGATTTCTTGTTTGCATTCAGCATCAGGAAGGCATAGTTCGCTCCGCCGGGCGAGGCGTCGGGGCGGCGCAAATGTTCACCCGACCCGGGCGGCTCTATTTTGATAATATCCGCACCCAGGTACGCGAGTTGCAGCGTGCAATAGGGCGCCGCGAAAATCTGTCCGAGATCGATTACTCGAATTCCCTCAAGCGGCAGGCTCATTCCCGTTCGTCTCCATCATCTTGTGTCAGTAACGCTCCGCATCCTAATCACTACCGGTGCGCGAGCACCAAACTAACCGCCTTAACCGAATCTCGCGTGGCGCGTGAGCACATCCCACGTCAGAGAATCGCGACGCTCATCGCAACAAATTGCGCGCAATCACCATCCGGTGCACCTTGGATGGTCCTTCGCCGATGCGCCGGATACGCGCCTCGCGATACCATCGCTCGAGCGGAAATTCCTTACTCACACCGTAGCCGCCGTGGATCTGCACGGCGCGGTCGACCACGCGCCCCAGCACTTCGCTCGAATAAAGTTTCGCAACCGACGCTTCCATCCGCGCGTCTTCCTTACGGTCCGATTTCCATGCACCGTCCCATATGAGCCAGCGTGCGGCGCGTAACTCGACTTCGGAGTCCGCGAGCATCCACTGGATTGCTTGCCGTCGCGCGAGCAGTTCGCCGAAGGTCTTGCGCTGCTTCGCATGATCGATCGCCATCCGCAATGCCGCGACGCCGATACCAACGTTGCACGCCGAATACGGAAAACGCAGTCCGGTAAGCAGATCCATGCAGAGACTCAAACCGCCACCCTCGGGCCCGAGCCGCTGTGCGACTGGAATCCGGCAGTCTTCAAAATGGACCACGTTTGGTAGGGCGGAGGTGCGCAGCACCTTGAACGGCCGTGGCGTAAAGCCGGGCGTCCCCTTTTCGATAATGAAAGCGGTAAGCCGCCGCGGCCCGCGCCCGGGTCGGTCCGCGTAAAGACGACGCCCCATTCTGCCTCGTGCGCATGCGAGGTGAAGATCTTGGTGCCGTTGAGCACGTAATGGTCGCCGTCACGCACCGCGCGGCATTGAATGGAGCCGGCCGGGTCGGAACCTCCCGAAGGTTCGGTAATCCCAAAGAACGTGTATGTTGCGTTCTTCAATGTCGACACGGCGTACTTCTGAATCTGTTCCTCGGTGCCGGCCCAGATAACCGGTGGTGGAGTGCGCCCGAAAACACCAGCGCCCGGATTATAGAGACCCATCCGATGCTGGCACATCTCTTCCATCAGCAAGCACATCGGGAACATTCCGAGACCGCCGCCACCGTATTGCTTGGGCGAGCCCATGCACCACATGCCGGCGGCTTGTATCTTGTGCGCGATTCCCCAGTAGTCTTCGTCGAGGATCTCCGGCGCGTCCGGGTCAACCTTGGCTTCGGCCGGTATGACCTCCTCGCGAATCACGCGTTTGACCTGGTCGCGCAGTGCCACGAGTTCATGCGGCAACTGGTATCCTTGGTACTCGTTCCCGTCTTCCATCGGAATTTCTCCTCTAAGAAGAAGACAACAACCTCGCCGGCACCGGCTGGGTATACTATGCGCCACTCAGGCGGATTCGTGCCGCTCACCTTACATAACGCAGCTCGCAGACTCGCCTGCTCGCTGCGCGCCAGGAGGCGCTTCGCTAGTGTCACGGTCTCGTGCGGTTGGCGCGAGAGTCATCGTTTTTGCCGACAGTGCCCGAATGATAACATCTTTCAAAGTTGCAGTTGCCGGATTCTATGCGGGACTATACGGGACTAGTGTGACTTCAAAGAAGCGTCGGCTCTGCATGGATAGCAGGCAGGCTTTTGGGCGCTTTGGGTAACGGGCAAGTGCCGGGAAAAACACGAATGCCAAGTCCACAGGAAATTCTGAATGAGCTGAAAAAGCTCAAGTATCCCGGCTTCACCCGCGACATCGTCTCGTTTGGACTGATCAAGGATATCGAGGTCGGTCACGCCACTGTCACCGTGATACTGAACGCACCGTCAGCCAACCCCGAGGTCGTTGCGCAAATTGCCGCCGAGGTCGAGAAGATCGTTGCCGCCATGCCGGGTGTGCCCGCGGTCAGGATCCAAGTCGAGCAAGCACAGCCGGCGCGGGCCGCGACGGGGCTGCAGAGGCGTCCGATTCCCGGCGTCAAACATATCGTCGCTGTCGCGAGCGGCAAGGGCGGCGTCGGCAAGTCGACCGTCGCGGTCAACCTCGCGCTTGCGATGGGCGCGCTAGGATGGCGAATCGGATTGATGGATGCCGACGTTTACGGGCCGAGCGTTGCCATGATGGTCGGGGCACGCGAGCAGGTCAGGGTCACCCCGGAGCGGCGTATCGTGCCGCTCGAGCGCTTCGGTATCCGCTACGTCTCGATGGCCCTGTTCATCGGCGATGATACCGCGGTCATTTGGCGCGGTCCGATGGTGACGAAGCTCGAGAGCGAGTTTCTGTTCAATGTCGAGTGGGGCGAACTCGACTGTCTCGTGCTCGATCTCCCGCCGGGGACCGGCGACGCTCAGCTCACGATCACACAACGCGTCACGCTCGACGGCGGGGTGATCGTCACCACGCCGCAGGAGATCGCGTTGCTCGACGTCAAGCGCGGCGTGTCGATGTTCGCCGAGGTAGACGTGCCGGTGCTCGGGGTGATCGAGAACATGAGCTATTACGTCTGCCGCAAATGTGGCCATCGCCACGAGATTTTTGCGCATGGCGGCGGCGCGCGCTTCGCGCACTCGCTCGGCGTGCCGTTCCTGGGCGAGCTTCCGATCGTGCGCGAATTGCGCGAGGGCGGGGACGATGCGAGTCCGCTCGTCGCGATGCACCCCGGGCATCCGGTGAGCGCGGCCTTCAAATCGATCGCGGCTAACATCATCCAGCAGCTTGATCGTCTATCCGCGAAAGGACCCGCGTAAGCGATCGTGTTTGCGATCGTCGATATCGAGACGCGTGTCGATAAGCATCTGCTCAACCAGTCGTTCTTCGCGCGTGAGAACCTTAGCGACCAGGAAGCCTACGAGCGCTACCGCGAGCAACTCCGCGGGCGCGGCGGAAGCGACTTTTTTCCCCTAACTCTCCACGTGCCGATTTCGATCGCGGTCGGCAACGCGGACGAGGACCGCATTCTGCGCTCGATAGAAAGCCTCGCGCTCACCACCGAGGAAACCCTTGTGCGCGAGTTCTGGACGCGCGCCGAACGCTTCGAGGGATGCCTGGTAACTTTCAACGGCCGCCGCTTCGACCTGCCCGTGCTCGAACTTAGCGCGCTGCGGTATGGAATCGCCGCCCCGTCGTACTTCAACGCGTCCGACTCGCCGCGCTCACGCCATGCCGGGGAACGACATCTCGACCTGTTCGACTTTCTTACGAATTACGGCGCCGTCGGTTTGCGCGGAGGAATGAATCTTCTGCTCAAAATGATCGGGATGCCGGGCAAGACGGGCCTCGACGGTTCGATGGTGCAGGAATATTACGAGGCGGGGCGAATCGAGGAGATCCATCGTTACTGCCGCAGCGACGTTATCCAGACCTACTTCCTCTTTTTGAGAGTCGAACTGATGCGCGGCCGCATCGATGAGACCGCCTACCGCGCGGCCTGCGCCGCTTCCGATCACTTTCTCGCCGAAATCGGCCGTGAGCCGCCTTCCGCCGGCGGAGAGCAGGCGTGATGGCGTCGCGCCCGGCAATCTCGCTCATCGTCATCACGCGCGACGAAGAGGAACTCATCGGCCAGTGTCTTCGGAGCGCCTCTTTTTGCAACGAATTGATTGTCGTCGATTCGTTATCGACCGATCGCACCGTCGAGATCGCGCAAGGCCTCGGGGCGCACGTTTTTCAGCATGAATTCACCGACTACGTCCGCCAAAAACAAATCGCGCTCGACCACGCCACATCCGAATGGGTGCTGTTGCTCGACGCCGACGAGCAGGCGACCTACGACCTCGACCGCGAGATCGAGGCGGCAGTCTCCTCATCCGGCGCCGCCGACGGCTACCGCATCCAGCGCGTGCTGTACCATCTCGGCCACTACTACACGCGCCCGATTTATCGAGACCGGCCGGTGAGACTCTTCCGCCGCGACCGTGGCTACATTGGTGGCGTCGACCCCCATGACAAAGTGATCGTCAACGGACGAATCGCGCGCCTCAAGTCGCCGATTCTGCATTTCAGCTATCGCGACGTCGCCGACCACGTCTCGACGATGAACCGCTTCAGCACACGTGCGGCCGCCGAAACCAATCCTTCTGCGCTTACCGCGATTCGGATGGTCACCCATCCGCTGTGGCGCTTCTTTAACTTCTATATATTGCGCGGCGGCTTCCGCGACGGGGGACGCGGACTTTACGCTGCGATGACCGCGGCGTTCTATGTCTTTCTCAAGTATGCGAAGGTCTACGAGCGCCAACTCAAAAATCTGCACCCCCGCTGAATCGCTCGCGACAACCTTGACCTTCCGCAGTGGGCCTGACACCGGGATAGAACTATCGAGAGCCTGTTCCTGGAGCTGGTCGACGAGTGATGCTGGCACGGTCACCTCCTGCAATGATGCCCCGCCCAAGCAGAGTTCAACAGCTCAGGGCACGACGGTCATCGAGGAGGGGTAGCCGGCACGGGAATCTGTCAAAGTTGCGATGCTCCACGAGGGCGCGACGCAAGGTTGCCGGGGGGTGGGGGTCAGCGCCTGCGGTAGGTGGTCGTGGTGCGACGGGCGATGTGTTGAACGGTGATGAGGCGCTCGGCCAGGTCGAGGTCGTAGAGGATGCGATAGTCGCCGACGCGTCTGCGCCAGCCGAAGCGGGTGCCTTTGAGACGAACGATGTCGCCGACGTGAGGGTCATTCGCCATTTCGCGGAGCGCAGAGAGTATGCGCGCGCGGCTCTCAGGCGGCAGTCGGTTAAGCTCTTTTCGCGCGGGCTGTGCGACGATGAGGTTCCAGGTCATGGAGGAGCTGGTCGAGGGTTACGTACTCGCCGCGGGCGACCGCGCGGCGGCCGCGCGCGAGGGCGCGAAGTTCGGCTGGTGTCGCTTCCTCCTCGGGAAAGCGTGCCGCAATAGCGAAGTACGTGCGGAGCGCTTCGCGGACGAGTTCGGAGCGAGTCCGCTGTTCGGCCTTTCGCAGCGTCTCGACGCGCTCCGCCATCGCGCGGGGCAGGGAGATGGTCAAAAGAGTTGTGGGTTTTTGGCGTGCCATCGCTATAAACTATTTACAACTAATTGTAGAGACTAAAAGAAGGTTGTCAAGTCGCATTGGCGCGTCGTTCCACGAGGGCGCGCCCCGAGCGTAGAAGCGGCGCGAGCGTTGCACGATGAGGTCTCTGGTAGCTGTTTCACTAGACATTCGGTCTAGAGACAGCCACAGACGATATCGGTGGCAGGCTAGCTGAATGTCGACCGAAAAGCTGATAGCGTGAAGGTGTCGTTGTCGGGGTAGACTGTTGTTCCGTGGGTACCGTAGGTGCGGCGGGGCCGCTGAGCCAACGTAGCGAAAACCTGGGAATAGGACTTGCGCTGGAAGCTGGCCGATTCTTCGGTAAAGAGCCGGGCGGCATCAACGGCGCGGGTGTAGTGTCATGATGTGTAACCCCCGTTCCAGGCGTCAGTTCGATGTTAATCACCCTCCAGCTTTGCGAGTCGTGCCAGAAGCCGGTAAGTATGTATGTCTTATAGCCGGGCGCTGACGCGGTCAGCGTGTCTGATGGTGGAAACTCTTCAGCGCTCCTTAGATGTGAGGTAGATTGCGCGGGCGCCATAAGCTGG
>WNFT01006153.1_pt1 | contig 16579 bp, 12 predicted proteins | sample 5400191 | NCBI WGS metagenome assembly WNFT01 (sample SAMN13153359, study PRJNA577476) | soil metagenome | isolation source: 80 cm saprolite under Madrone tree | place: USA:California | collected 2016-06-14 | reverse complement strand
AAAAGCACTCGGTAAAAACTGGCGTCGTTCAGAATCGTTTGATACAAAGAAGTTCGCCTCCTTCACTTTGGTCGGTAAAGGAGACAAAAACCCCCTCGGAAGCTCTATTCAAGCTTTTTGAGGGGGTTCCCTTCTTTTTTATCGTTTTATTTGATCGAAATCCGCCTGGCTCCCATCAAATACCGTGGCGATGCTCACATGCATCAACTCTTGGACATCGCCGCCACACTCCCGCATCCGAACGAACCACTTATGCGCAATGGCACCTAGCTCAGGCGCTTGCTCGTTCAGCCAGACGTCAATGGCTGGATCCGTCGATCCGCTCGCACCACCGCCTGCTTTTTTGGAGGACTCCAGTTCTATGTATAATCCGCCGACGCGAAGGATTTCCCACGAGAAGGTCCATGAACGCGTGCATCAAAGCCGTGGAATCCGCCTTTTCGGTGAAGCTTTTCGCTCCGCTCAGTCAGGAGTTGGGCGGACCGGCCGTTGGAATGAGTGCACAGTGAGCAATCACGGAATGGAGACTCGATGGGCCAAGAACTTGAGTCATGATGCACGAATCGACGAGCAGTCAAAAACCTACAAGACCACGTGGATGCAAAACCGATATCCCGTAGAAGTCACATGGACCGAGCGTCAGCACGTTCAGTTTCCGTAATGCCGACTCGGGACTTGAGATTGATAAACACTTCAGCGTTTTGTGAGGGAGTAAATCGCCGCGCACATGTTCCCAGTGATCCGCCGTACACGTTGCTCACAAACCCTCCGCAGGATTTACTTTTCTCGCCATCCTGTCCGCTCTCAGGCTGATTACCCTATAATGACCGGCAAGCATGACATTCAAGACAGGTACAAAGTTCGGCACTTACGAAATTGTTGAAGCATCGGGCGCCGGCGGAATGGGCGAGGTGTATCGGGCGACAGACTCGAGACTGAAGCGCGATATCGCGATCAAAGTGTTGCCTGACGCGTTTTCCCTTGATGCCGAAAGCATTGCACGATTTCAACGCGAAGCTGAGGTTTTGGCATCGCTGAATCATCCACACATTGCCGCGATTTACGATCTTGGAAGTTTCGGGGGTTCACGTTTTCTGATCCGGGAGTTTGTTGAAGGCGACACACTCGGTGATCGCATTGCGCGGGGTGCTATACCGCTGAACGAAGCGTTGTCGATCGCCAGCCAGATCGCTGAGGCGCTGGAAGCAGCAGCGCACGAAAAAGGAGTCATTCATCGCGACCTGAAGCCTGCCAACATCAAAGTGACCATCGATGGCAACGTGAAGGTCCTGGACGCTCAGGATGGGCAGCGCTTCCTGATAAACGCGGAAGAAATCAGCACGGCACCTCTTACGGTCATCCTGAACCGGAGGGCGAACGATAATGCCCATTAGGAGGCGCGCCGTGGCGTCAGTGCACGTAAATCTTCAGACAATTTTCCGTTTTCTCAAAGGAGGTCACTATGGGACGTCGTTTGAAATTCGCTGGTCTTTGTATCGGGCTGCTCTTGTTCGGGGTGGTCTGCGGGTTCCAGCTTCGTGGACAAGGGCAAGCAGGTGCGGCCCCTCAGGCCAGCGTTCCGCCTGCTCCGGCAGACACTGCTGCGATGCGCGCCAACTATGAGCGATGGCGTACGGAATTCAAGACCTGGGGCAAGTGGGGCACGGACGACAACAAGGGTACGTCGAACTTGATCACCTCGCAGAAGATCATGAGCGCGATGAAATTGGTCAAGGAAGGGATTGTCGTGTCGCTGGCCCATCCTGAGCCTCAGCAACCCGCCGCCGATGTCAATGCGAATGGCGTATTCAAGAGAACGACGAACGCGATCACCAATGGAGGAACGACCGATAACTATCAAGTCAGCTACCACGGCCAGACAGTGGCGCACATGGATACCTGGTGTCACTTCTTCGTCGACGGTCAGATGTACAACGGCATTCCGGTTAAGGACAACATCACGCCTGAGGCCGGATGCAAGAAGGGCAGCGTCATGAATTGGAAGGACGGCATCGTTACTCGCGCCGTCCTGTATGACATCGCTCAACTGAAAGGCGTCGACTGGGTCGAGCCAGGCGTGCCTGTCACGCGCGCCGATCTGGAAGCCTGGGAAAAGAAGTCGGGCGTGAAGGCCGGACCTGGGGATGTGCCGCTGCTCTACATTGGACGCTGGAAGAGACGCGAGAAGATGGGGCCATGGACCGGCCAGGTCGCTGGTTATTACGCCGACACGATTCCCTGGATGCACGAGCGCCTGCCAGCCTTCATTGGGCACGATTTCAACATCGACTGGAATCCGAGACCAGGGTGGGAAGGAATGCCCAACCCGATCCATGTCGCTGTGCTTAACTGGATGGGCATCAACATTGTCGAGTGCCTCGACCTGGAACAGGCAGTCGCCACAGCTAGACGATTGAAGCGCTATGAATTCGTGATCACATTCGCGCCTCTACCCGTTGAAGGCGGCACGGGATCACCAGTCAATCCGCTGGCGATTTTCTGAGCTCCTCCTGAAGAGAAAATCCCAACTGGAAGTGAATACAGCGGCTTCGGCTACGACCTTTTTATGGGTGTGATTCAAAAACTCATAACCCTGCATTTCAGAAGCCGCAAAGATTGGCGGGCATGGCTGGCAAAGCACCACGCGTCGAGCCCAGGGATCTGGTTCGTTTTCTATAAAAGTCACACCGGGCAGAAGTCGATCCCCTACGAAGACATGGTTCGAGAGGCGCTGTGCTTCGGATGGATCGACAGTCTGATCAAACGCCTCGATGACGATCGATACGCCATCAAGGTCACGCCTAGGCAATCCACCAGCAAGTGGTCGAACCTTAATCGAAAACGGTGGGCTGAGCTCGAGGTGGAAGACTTGCTCACGGCAGCTGGCCTTGCAGCGGCACCAACGAACAATACCTATGCCGCAAAACCGGACATCCCCGACCTGCCGAACTATATCGCTAAGGCGTTCCAAGAGGACACCAAGGCTTGGAAGTTCTTTCAGGAACTAGCACCCGGCTATCGTCGTTACTTCGTTGCCTGGATTCATACGGCGAAGCGGCCGGAGACGCGCGCGAAGCGCATTCGCGAATCGATCCGTCTGCTCGCGGCTGGAAAGAAACTTGGACTCAAATAGGGAAGCCGTCACTCAAGGAAAGCATTCGAGCAAAGACCCGGAGCTGACTCGCCATCAAGACGCGGTGTGACGCTTACGTCCACGAGTTCGGGAACGCGAATTGGACCTGGAAAGTTGAGATTTCGGTCAAGTTAGCGAGTAAGGCTTTGTCGGAAACTAAGAAGGCAGCCGCCACGCCGTGATGCATCGAGAGTAAATTCGGTTTCTCTTTAAGCCGACTTGTCAGCACTTTGGGGAAGATTTCTATAAGACCTTGAGGTTGTTTGTTTGACCGATCTTTCCCTCACCTGTAGCATTGCCCCGCGGGAGACACAATGGATTCGGTCGCGAAATATCAGGGCCAGTTGTTGGAGCAGGCGCACTTCATGAATTATGAAGCACCAATTAGTGAGGCCGTGGGGCAAGCGTTTATGGCGCTACCGCGGCACCTGTTTGTGAATCGCTACCGAATGTTCGGCACGAAAGAATGGCAGGACGTCACAGCGCAAAACATTCAGGAACATCTGGGACGACTCTACGCAGATGAGCCGGTGTGCCTTCTGGGAGATGATGACAACGACCTGATATCGACGATTTCGCAACCCTCCTTCGTTCTCCGGTCACTCGATATGCTCCAACTTCGCGCTGGCCAGAGGGTATTTGAGTTGGGAACAGCCAGTGGCTGGAACGCGGCTCTAATGGCGCACCTCGTTCAGCATGGCGGGCATGTCTACAGTATTGAGATCATGCCGCAGCTTGCCGGGGAAGCCGCCGAAAGGCTGGACCAGCTTGGAATCCCAAACGTAACGGTCGTCGAGGCCGATGGCGGGGATGGCTATGCACCAGGTGCGCCATACGACCGAGCAACATTTACAGCGGGCACTTACGATCTGGCACGCCATTTCTACAAGCAGATGAAGGAAGGCGGGCTGTTGCTGGTCGGAATCAAGAACGAAGGCGGCGGCGACAATTTGTTTCTCTTACGCAAGACAGCAGACCATTTCGAGTCGGTTGAGTCGATGCCGTGCGGATGGGTTCAAATGAGAGGCAAATATCACATTGACAAGGCCAATCCTGAACCCATTGAAGCGTTGGACGCCTGGAACGAGCTCCAGACTCAGGAGATTTCCAAAACGCCCTTCTGGTGGAGCGTGAAAGGGCGAGAACCATTTGTCTGGGTGACCGCCGGCATTCGCTCCTTCCTTGGTATCACGGAACCGTGTTTCCGCACTTTTAAAGTAGAGAAAACGCCGAAGCAGCCGCGTGAGGAACGTTATTTCGGTTTATGGGATGAAGAACACAGGTCTCTAGTGCTAGCCAAACACGACTGCCTGATTGCGTACGGGAATGCGATGGCAAAAGAGCGTTTGATGGAACGACTCCAGCAATGGGTCAATCTCGGCATGCCAACCGGCTCCAGCTTTGAGCTCCAGGTCTACCCTGCAGCAATATCTCTGACGCCTGGGCAGAATCAATGGATCACCAAACGCGAAGAATCTCAGTTTTTGTGGAGCTTGGGCACAACGCAATAATGACGGGCGCGCCGCACAGATCTGTTGAAGGCAAAATAGTCCCCAGTCCTCAATTGAGGTAAACCGGCTACCGTTCGATTTGCCGGCGGCTCGGTTCGCAGAAAGGCACATCTTACGAATTGCCGAATTGCCGACAATTCGCCGAGTGAGCCGCCATCATAAAACACCGAGGCATTCTTATGGGGAGTGATCAGCCCGGATGCTTATCGACGGTTAGCATTTTCAAGCGGTGTAGCTGACGAAATGGTCCAGAGATCGCGATCAAGTCCTGAATAGCCCAAGGGCAGAGCGGAGCTTCGCGACTCTTGGCCACCCGATTCGTCCACTCCGCCCGCACCGTCCCTCGCCACCAGCGCATGAAGCGTTGCCGTTCAAGAGCCATGAAGCAAGGCACAACCTTGCTTCACGGCTCTTTTTTTATCGCGCGCGAACCTTAAACATTGAACGTCGACACCCGAATAACCGACGTTGCCGCACCAACGATGAAGGGCGACAGTTTTTCGGCGAAGCTCCTCCAACGAATGACGAACGGCGATAGTCCGGTAATGGCCGTCGATCAACGGATGACCAAAGGCGGCACTCTAGTAACGACGCTCGACCGTCCGTGAGACGCCCGAGATACTCTGCCGGTGCCGGGCGAAGCTTGGCCGGCCTCGCGAGACCGATGGAGAGACGGGCGGGAAAGATTTGCTGGAGGCCGCCGGCATTTGACGGAGACGGCTCAGGCTTGAACGGAAGCGGTTCAGCGTTAGAGCGGCGATAAAGATTAATGATCGGCGGGCGCTTGCAGTCGAAGAGAGACGGTTTGATCTCGACTGACAGCGGTTGATTCTGCGCCGGTCTCTCGGCATCAGCCCACGCTCCCACCAGTCCATTACTTAGATGCGAAAGGCCAATTGCTTGCGAACCCTTAAACCAGTTCGTGCGAAATTCTTCCGGGTTGTTCGCGTGGAATTCGGAAATGACACATTCGTCAATTCCGGGTCTGCCATGATGGACTTCGCTCGACGACGCGTCGGAGATTTCGGCTCCTGGGAGTAGCCCCAAGGCACGGCACGCATTCCTTGAGTTAAACCGCGCTATCCGCGTTAGATCTTCGGGCCGCTTGGTGATAGCCTACACTGCTGAGGTGCAGCGATGAACATTACACGACGCGAGGCGATTCGCATTTCAGGTTCGACGTTGGCGGGGATGACTTTGGGAGTGCTGACGCCCGAGAAGCTCCAGGCCCAGTCTGCACAACAGCAGGCGCCGTGGCCGGATCAGCTTGTGTCACAGCCAATGCGGCAGGGTTTTCCGGCGCCGCTTCCGCTCAATGCGGATGGTTCGGCTCCGGAGCACCCGGAGAGCGCAGCGGGTCCGATTACAGATCCGCTTATGTGGCGCACGCCGGACCGCCAGACGCCGCCGGTCGAGTTCGACTACAAGAAAATGAAGGTCAAAGTGGATACGCGGGGACTGGGGAAGCTTGCGGGCACGATGCATTTTTCGGATTTGGAGAAACTGCCCAGCCTGTCCCGCACGTTTCTGATGCAGTGCGGCGCCGCCAACCCCCGCGGTATTGTGAAGTGGACGGGCGTCCGCTTCCGTGATTTCGCGGACATGTTGGGACTTGTGCCCGGAGTGCACTATTGCCGTTTCGTCGCCTCCGACCGCATGTACGTCGACGAGGCGTTGGATACGCTCCGGCATCCTCAGGTCATGCTCGCCTGGCTGATGAATGATGACCCGATTCCGCCGAAGCATGGCGCACCGCTCCGGCTCATCGTTCCGTTCCGCTACGGGAATCGGAGCATCAAGGCGATTACCGAGATCACGTTCTCCACGCCGGGCCTGACCATGCCGCCGTTGCCAGGCTGACGATTACAAACTGGGATCGGTCCCGGGGGCACGGCTCAACTTTCGAACCGCACCCGATAGAACCAAACCGATGTGTCCTTACCAGACGGCAAGCTGATGCGCATCCTTCAGCGTCAGCCGGATGGGTCTTGGAATGAAAGCCGTTGTTTACACAGAATACGGTTCAGCAGACGTTCTTCAGCTCAAAGAGGTGGCGAAACCTGTCCCTGCGGACGATCAAGTACTCATCAAGATTCAAGCGGTGTCCATAAATGGATCTGACAGGGAAGGCCTGGTAGGTAAACCGTGGTACGCCCGCATGGGAGGGCTTCGAAAACCAGGTCATCCGATACTCGGTTCGGACATCGCCGGGCGGGTTGAAGTGGTGGGCAAAAACAACTCAGAATTTCAACCCGGAGATGAAGTGTTTGGGGAACTCCCAAACTATCATGGAGGTTTTGCTGAGTACGTTTGCACCAGTGGAAAAACCCTGGCGCGGAAACCAACCAGTATGACGTTCGAGGAAGCGGCAGCGATCCCACAGGCGGGAGTGATCGCTCTGCGAGGGATTCGCGAGAAAGGACAGGTTCAGTCGGGTCAAAAAGTTTTGATCAATGGCGCGGGTGGTAGTGCTGGGTCATTTGCCGTGCAGCTTGCAAAACTATACGGTGCTGAAGTAACTGGAGTTGATAACACCGGCAAGATGGACTTTTTGCGCTCGCTTGGCGCTGACCACGTCATTGATTACACGCGCCAGGACTTCAGCAAAAATGGAAAACAGTATGATCTGATCCTTGATGTGATTGCACATCGTTCGGTGAGCGCCTATACCCGGGCACTAAATGCCAATGGAAGTTGTTTTGTCGTGGGCGGTTCTCTCGCTACCTTTTTTCAGATTCTGCTCCTGGGGCCAGGGATTAGAAGAACCACAGGCAAGAAATTGGGCATCCTGTTTGTTCCACAGAATCGAAAAGATTTGATCGCTATTACAGAACTCTGTGAGGCCGGCAAAGTCCACCCGGTTCTTGATAGACGGTATCCGTTAAGTGAGGTGCCTGAAGCGCTCCGGTATGTTGCAGAAGGACACGCCAAAGGAAAAGTCGTTATCACGGTGGGATAGAAATTCGGCGACCGTCACCTCAAAATCAGATGGAGGGAGAGAAGAGCGATGACGAAGCACATAACCGGGACACGTAAAGAGTGGCTCGCAGCGCGGCTCGAGCTGCTCGAGGCGGAGAAGGAGCTGACGCGGCGCAGCGACGAACTGGCGCGGCGGCGGCAGGAACTGCCGTGGGTTCGGATCGACAAGGAGTATCGATTCGAGACCGACGAGGGGAGCGCCTCGCTGGCAGACCTCTTCCGAGGGCGCTCGCAGCTCCTCGTCTACCACTTCATGTTCGGGCCCGACTACACGGCGGGGTGTCCGTCCTGCTCGGCGATCGCGGACGGTTTCAACGGCTTCATCGTCCACCTGGCCAACCACGACGTCACGCTTTCGGCGGTGTCGCGGGCGCCGCTCGCGAAGCTGCAGGAGTTCAAGCGGCGAATGGGGTGGACGTTTCCCTGGGCGTCCTCGCACGGCAGCGACTTCAACTTCGACTTCAACGTCTCGTTCACCGAGGAGCAACAGCGCGAAGGGGTCGTCGAATACAACTACCGGCGCGGTGGCTTCGTGATGGACGTGACGCCGGTCCCGAAACCTGTCGCCGAGTTCGCGGCCATGTCCGGAACCGACGCGGCCACGTATACGCGCGAGAGGCCGGGCATGAGCGCGTTCGCGCTCGAGGATGGCGTCGTCTACCACTCCTACTCGGCGTACGCGCGCGGGCTGGACGGCCTCTGGGGCATGTACCAGTGGCTCGACCGCGCACCCAGGGGGCGCAATGAGACGGCCCCCTGGTGGCGCCGCCACGACGAGTACGACAAGGGCTGAACGATTTCGCCGGGAGATCTCACGGGCCGGTGAGTCGGGGGCGGGACAAATTGATAGAATGCTGTTTGTCAAGCTTCGAAGCGAACGAGAAGGAGATTAGCCATGCGCACTTTCGCGCAAGGACCGAAGACAACTCAGCAGGCATCGGTAAAGTCTACGACACTCGGTCGGGCACATTTTGGACAAAGCCGTGTGGTGACCTCGATCCTTCACTTACAGCGCATGATTGGAAATCAAGCGGTGCAGCGGATGTTGCAGACCGATGCTAAAGAACTCGAAGCCGAATTGGCCGAAACGGCGCCACGTCGCGTTGGGAATGATTTTAGCGGGATTCCCATACATGCTTCTGCAGCAAAAGCGATACAGACGAAGCTCGCGATCAACAAGCCGGGAGACAGCTACGAACAAGAAGCCGAACGCGTCTCCGAGCAGATCATGCGCATGCCGGAGCCGCGCGTGCAGCGCAAGTGCGCCTGCGGCGACACGCCGGGCCCCGCGGTGGAATGCGAGGAGTGCCGGAAGAAACCCCTCTCACTGCAGCGCAAGAACCTAAATGCCGCCGGTCCAGTTGCGGGCGGTTTTGCGCCGCCAATCGTGCACGACGTGCTGCGTTCGCCTGCCCAGTCGCTTGATCCCCAGACCCGCGCGTTCATGGAACCGCACTTCGGACACGACTTCAGCCGGGTGCGCATTCATGCCGATCCCGGCGCGAGCGAGGCGGCGAATGCCGTGCAGGCACAAGCCTTCACATTTGGGAGCGATATCGTTTTCGGCAGCGGCAAATTTGCGCCGTCCACCCCGGCAGGGCGGAAGCTCCTGGCGCACGAGCTGACGCACGTCGTGCAACAGGGAGCGGCCCCGGCGGCGGGAGACCTCCGGACATCCCGCGTTTCCGAGCCGGGCCGGCTCCAGCGCCAACCGAAGGGCGGCAAGGATTCTCCAAAAACGGAGGCCTGCCCGCCCATGGGACCCGGCGAGAGAGAGGAGGCGGCCAAGGCGCAGCTTCGCCTGGTCGAGAGGATCCCGCAACAGGAGTGGCTGATCTATGGATTCCCGATCGGCGGCAGCGAGATCTCAGGGGCTGAAGCGGGCGGATTTATTTCTGACATCGTCAGGAGCCTGATGCAGGGCCAGTATGTCTACGTGACGGGCCAGGATCCGCTGGAGGTGCTCGGCTTTTCGGATTGTTTTGCCGGACCGCAGGTGGACAACCACGTCCTTCGCCAGATTAGAGCCGCTAATTTCTGCGCCGGGGTGAAGGATCGCTATGCCTCCACGCCGAAGACCTACCCTGCCTTGATCCGCTCCTGCGAACCGGCGCCGGCGGATCAATACGTCGGCTCGAACGCGACGCGGGCGGAGAGGGCGCAGAACCGGAGCATCCTGATCCGGCGAGTCGCCGCGAAAGTCCAGTCTCAGGAGGAAAACCAGGGCTTTCCGTATAATCCGAAGTTCGGGCCGAGCGAGGCTCACTGCGCCGCCTACTCCACCGCCCAGGCGCGCGACATCCTCGGGCCGGTCTATCCGAACAATGCGCATTGTTCCTGCCTGGTGACCCCGGACGAGCCGCACAATAACTGCGTGCGGCACTGCCTGCAGGACAAGATGTGGACTCTGTTGGCGAACGCAAGCCGCGGCCGCAAGCCCAACGACCCGCCGATGGACATCAACATCGCCTGTCCGCTCATTTGGAAACATCACCGCGACTGCTATCACGACTGCGGCTGCGCCAGCGAATTCATCGACTACCTGGCGTTCGACGCGGTCTGCAACATCCCCCTGCCGTGCGCGGTCGACTCCGCTGCGATCAATCTGTTAAACCGGTGCATGCCCGCCACGAAGAACGACAAGTATCTTCCGGTGCGTTGACGAACTTCTAATACTCGAGATTAACGGAGAGCTGAATTTGGCGGGGGATGACACCCTGGATAGGCCGGCCAAACGCGGCAAGCGGCACGGAGCCTGCACCGAAAAAAGGGTAAGAGGTTAAAGAATTGTGCAATTACGTCCAGATGACGGTATTCGCCAAGGTGAACAGTCTTGACCACACCCAGGTCCACGTTTGCCATTTCCTGGGCGTGTATGGAATTGCGGCCGAAACCCAGCGGCCGCGCCGAGAGTGGAAAAGCGTGGCTGAGATTCGAATCGAGGCCTACCAGTGGATCGATCGGACGGCCCGTTCCCACGACAATGATCGGTGCCAGTCGAATTTCTCCAGGAATGGGCAAATCCCAAAGCCCATTAAAGGTAAATCTCTGTTGTTGATGCTGGCTTGAAACCGCGCGTTCGGCGCGGAGGTCGAAAGGGTTCTGCGGCTGTTCGTCGAAGTCCGAGGCGTCGTCGAGAGTCTTCGAGAACGTGTAGCTCGCGATGAACCCCAGCTTTTCAGTCATCCGACGGGTGAGCGAAAGAGTGGCGCCGTTATAGGTCGAACTCGCTGAATTTTCCAACAGGAAGATGTCGTTAAAGCCTGGATTGATGCGTCCGGGACCGAAGACTTCGCGTCCGATCTGCTGTGGCGTGGGGTTCAGTATCCCGAGGCTCGCGGCATTCTGAAGAGTGAGCGCAATTGGCGGAAGAAGGTTCGCGTTGCGAGTGCGGGAAAGTTTCACGCCTCGCACGAACATGTAGTTACCGCTGGCGGTGAGGTCAGGGGCGATGAGGTACTCCCCTCCAAAATTGGCCTGCTGGCTGTACGGCGTCGCCAGGCGTGGTTCCGGACGAAAGATCGATGCTGCAATGCCTGCTGCAGGCGAAAGGAGTGATCCGCCTCCATTCCCCTGGAAGACATTCGCGGCCACGTTTCCATTTGCGACCTGCTGAAATCCGTGCACGCCGTCTTCTGCGATAGCGCGGTTCAAATTCGCCAGGATCTGGCGGTCGTGAAAAATCCCGTAGCCTGCGCGGAATACCCATCGGGGCTCGGGACTGAAGGCCAGACCGATGCGCGGGCTGAAGTTGTTGGTGTCCTGGTTAAAAACCGTGGGCAACTGCTCGAAGTCATAGCGCAAGCCGAGATCAACAGTGACACGCGGCAGCGGGGATAAGTGGTCCTGCACGAAGGCACCGTAGCTTGTTACCGCAAATTTCGTGCCTGAATCCCCGAACGCCTGACGGAACGAATCCGGACGACCACCGAAGAAGTCAGCCAGGCTGCCGAAACGGTAGAGGCCCCCAAAACCGTCGAGCACCGTCGCGCGCGAGCTCACATGGTTCACCGTGCCGCCTACCTTCCATAGGTGGTGGCCCCTGGTCCGAAGATAGGTGTAGCTCGCCTGGTAGTGGTTCTCTCTGCGACTGCTGTTGCCATCGAAAGGGCGCCCAAAATCCACCAGGCCGTTGATCTCGATGCCCGGGCCTGTTGAATCGTTCGTGCGCGAGACTGCGCGGCGTGTTGCCGCTTGGAAACGCAGGTCACCAATGCCATCGGAACCGAACGCGGAGACCAGCGAACCGACTACCGCGTTGTCTGCGGTGAAGCTGCTGCCGCGGGCACTCGCGTCCTCGAGCCCCGTCGTGTTGAAGGCATCGCCCGGTCTGCGGCTGTTGGTGAAGGCGTAGCGCAGCATCAAGGAATTCTGCGAACTAAGCTGGTGGCTGACCTTTCCCGATGCTTCGGTTTCCGCCAGTGCGATCGGGAAAAAGCCAGTAGTGATCTGGCGGGTCTTCAATCGCGGAAAAGAGCCAGGAGCCAGAAAACTGTTAACGGCTGAAGCCACAGAGGGATCTACATCGGAGCCGTTTTGGCCACGGTTGTGCTCCTGTTCGAAAGCCGCATGAAAGAACGTCCGGTCCTTAACGATCGGTCCGCCCATAGAAGAGCCGATGCGATAGCGGCGGAAGTCTGGCTTGCCGGGGGCGTTTTCGATGGGATCGCGAGCATTGAGCGAGGAATCTTGAAAGAAAATAAAAGCGTCGCCGCGGACGACGTTTGCACCCGTGCGCGTGACAACGTTGATCGAGCCCCCTGAAGCACCACCGTATTCCGCCGATAGCCCATTGTTCACTACCTGATATTCCTGGACATCCTCAGGTGAAAGCTGTGTGCGGCTCGAACCGGTAAATTCATCGTTGTTGTCGAGCCCATCAACCGAAATATTGTTGCTCCGGGGGCGCAAGCCGCCGAAGGTGAAGCCACTATCTGCGAGCGCAGCGTGCGAGCCGGTTCCACCTTGCTGTGAAGAACTAGTCACGCCAGGCATCAAAAGGACAAAGTCCAGGGCGTTACGGCTGCGCACGGGCAGATCCTCGATCTTTTCACGATCGACGGAAGAAGTGACAGAAGTCTGGCTGGGGTCAATGGGAGGCGGTTGAGCGGAGACCGTCACCTGGGTAGTGACGCCGGCCGCTTGAAGCATGACATCCAGGTGTGCAGTGGTGCCTACGCCGATAGCAACTCCGGTATGCAGGTAGGGTACGAATCTCTCATCCTCGATGCGCACCTCGTAGGAGCTCACCGGAAGGTCGGTCGCCCGGAAGAACCCTCCGTCATCGGTATAAACCGTGCGAGCCTGGTTTGTTTCGATCTGCCGCAAACTGACTTTGACGCCCGGAATTCGACCGCCGGTGGCATCACTGATGGTTCCTTCCAACGTTCCGCTCGTCCTCAAAGTCTGGGCCGTAGACATGGCCACGCCAACAAGAGCGAGCCATAATACAAAGAAGGCTCGACTCAGCGAACAACGCCCCCGCAATGATCGGGTGCCCCCGGGCAAAAAATCCAAAGCACGCGCGGTTCTCTTCAAGTGGCTGCTCATCCCACCTCCACTATCCGATAGCAGGCTGAAAGTTGACGCAGAGCTCAGGTTGCTTGTTCCCCTCGGCTGCTCGTTGCAGTCGGTGTCGGCAGGAATGAGAAGGATCGCAGCGATTAGACCGCAGTGCGCAAGCGTTTGTCAATGCGGCCTGCGCGCGGGCATCTCGTTAGTCAGTGCAAGGCTGCCAACCTTCAACACGATTCAACACATTTCCACTACCGCAGATTTCACATAGTCCTGGCTGACTGATTCTCGGAGCGATTCGAAAGGTGTCGGAACTGGCCGACACTCTCCGACACTGTTACGGGACGTCGGTTCACTTGACTTCCTGCTACAGCTACTTACCTGTGGATTGGGTTCGGCATCCAGCTTGCGCTAACATGGACACGTTCTCGCAAACACGTTACGAAGGAGGTTTCGATCATGAAGAACATTGTTCTGGTTCACGGTGGCTTTGTGGATGGTGCCGGCTGGGAGGGGGTCTACAAGATCCTGAAGAAGGACGGTTACAACGTCACCATCGTTCAGAACCCAACGATATCGTTGGAGGACGACGTCGCGGCTACCAAGCGCATTCTTGCTGGTCAAGATGGGCCGACCATTCTCGTCGGACACTCCTATGGCGGAGCAGTGATCACCGAAGCCGGCAACGATCCGAAGGTTGCAGGGCTTGTGTATATCACCGCGTTTGCTCCGGAAAAGGGGGAGTCCGTGGCCTCCCTTATCAAAGATCCGCCGCCCGGAGCGCCTGTGCCGCCAATCTTGCCACCGCAGGACGGCTATCTGTTGCTTGACAAGGCGAAGTTTCCCGCCTCGTTCGCGGCGGACGTGGACGCAGAGAAGGCCGCATTCATGGCCGACTCCCAACTTCCATGGGGCGTGGATGCGCTAAGCGGTACGATCAGCGAACCGGCGTGGAAAGCGAAGCCAAGCTGGTACCTCGTTGTCACCGAGGACAGGATGATCCCGCCTGCCGCCCAGCGTGCCATGTCCAAGCGGGCGGGCTCAGCAGTCGTCGAGGTCAAGGGCAGCCACGCAATCTATGTGTCGAACCCCGAGGTTGTCGCAGCCCTGATCGAAAAGGCCGCCAAGGGCGTGAAGGCCAGTAGCGCTTAGTCAGTTCCCGCGGGGTAAGTCGAGGTCTTGAAGACGCAGAAGAATGGGTGGGAATTGGGTTTCTGCCAAGTTGACGTAATAACCGGCATCTCGGAAAGTGACGCCTGTTCCAACGCAAGCACGTTCAGTTTCCGGTTTGCCGGCTATACGTCAAGTGAGTTGCGACAGGTAAACACTGCGGCGTATGGAGAGTAATCGTCCCGAACATGCTCTTCCCCACATCTCCCTTCGATACGTTAGTTGCTGAACTGCACCAGGCGCTCAGATTCTCCTTATCTTCTTATCGTCGAAACTACGGTTGGCTATACTGCTAGTCGCTCATAGAGATAAGAAAGGGTGGATCATGAAACGAGACCGCCTCCTCTTAGGCACAGTCTTCTGGCTACTTCTCGCTTTCATCCAAGCCTCCGGCCAGGAGAGCATCTCCGCGAAAATCGACGCGATCGTAGAAGCACCCATCAAGGCAGGGAGGGTAGCGGGCGGTTCTGTTGCCGTGCTCAAGGGCAATGAGACCATCGTGATGAAGGGTTACGGCTTTGCCGATCTTGAGCTGGATGTCCCAACGCCTCCACGCGCAACATATGAAATCGGCTCAATCACGAAACAGTTTACGGCTGCAGGGATCCTTCTTCTGGCCGAACAGGGAAAGCTTTCGCTCGCGGACGAGATGACGAAATTCCTTCCGGACTACCCGACACGAGGCAATCACGTCACGATTCGGCATCTCCTGAACCACACGTCCGGAATCAAGGGATACACGGAGCTTCGTGAATTTCGAGATTTCCAGATGCTCAAAAACCCCCGCGAGGAACTGGTGAAACTCTTCAGTGGAAAACCATTCGATTTCAACCCTGGCGATGAGCAGATCTACAACAACTCCGCATTTTTCCTGTTGGGTCTGATCATCGAAAGAGTCTCGGGACAAACTTACGCCGAGTTCATCCAGCAGCACCTGTTCGATCGAGTGGGAATGAGGGATTCGTACTATTGCAGTGAGCGGGCAATCCATAAAAATCACGCACACGGATACGATACCGATCGAAATGTTCTCGTGCTGAAAGCGTATCTCGACCATACCTGGCCATATGCCGCCGGGTCGCTGTGCTCAAGCGCACCGGATCTGGTTGCTTGGAACAAGGCCCTGCATGGCGGAAAAGTGTTGAATGCGGAATCCTATCGAGAGATGACGTCACCGGCACTGCTGAACGACGGAACGACGCTTCGCTACGGAATGGGAATCAGCCTGGCGGAAACCAATGGCCGTCGCACGATTGCGCATGGCGGCGGTATAAATGGCTTTCTTTCGGAGTCAGAGTATTATCCGGATGATGATCTTGTCGTCGTCGTCCTTCTCAACACGGCCGGTCCCGTCAATCCGAGAGACCTCGCCCTGCAGATTGCTGGAGCTGTTTTAGGAAAAGCACCCGACCGAAGTCGCCCGTTCGAGGGTGACCTGACTCAGTTCGCCGGAGACTTCACCGGAAAGGGTCGAGGCCGGCCCACGACCGCACACATCGCGGTCAGTGGAAACCAAATCACGTTCACCAATACTGAGACTCCGAGAGCCTCTGCGGAGACGCTCAATTATTTCGGCAACGATACCTTCGGCTTCAAAGATACCGTTGTGATGTTTGAAAGGGAAAACGGCAAAATCTCCAGGGTACATTTGGACACAGGATACGGTCACAACATCCTGTCACGGCAGTCCACAAACGAGAAATAATCGTTCCTGCCGGCTCCCTGTCGTCCGACTGACTCGTCTGCACTTTTTACTTTTTCGTGAGTGCCGGATTGACGTAACCGTGCTGCAGAACTTTTTTCAGATCGGGCCGCACGCTCAGGTAGGTCACGTGGTCGGGGACGCTTGAAAAGCCGTGCGGCACGCGCTCGGGAATCACGATGATGTCGCCCTCCTTAATTTGACGGCTTGTGAAGCCTGCCATGGTCCCGTTGCAAGACGGGCCGTTCAAGATCGTCGTCACTTCGTTGTCGGCCGCAGATCGCGTCCCATTGACGATCGTTCCCCCGGTGATGAGAGTCCCGCTGCCGGAAATGACGACATAGGTCTCGGCGGTGTCGTCATGGTAGATGCCGTTCGGACCCTTCGCACCGGCGCGCTGCTCGCCACATGCAGACTGCTTATTCTGTGCCGCCGCGGCGCCGCGGGCGGCATTAGTAGCTCCAGCCGCGGCATTGCCTGTGCCGCCACCTGTCGCCCCGCGGTGAACGACCGCAACCGCGAGCTGGTACGCGCCCATGTCGATGACGCGGATCGAATTGTCGGGAACCG
>WNFT01002233.1_pt1 | contig 16581 bp, 14 predicted proteins | sample 5400191 | NCBI WGS metagenome assembly WNFT01 (sample SAMN13153359, study PRJNA577476) | soil metagenome | isolation source: 80 cm saprolite under Madrone tree | place: USA:California | collected 2016-06-14 | reverse complement strand
ATGACTTCGGCGTTGGACAAGCGATTTTCGATGTCGTTGATGCGCCCTTCGATGAAGCTTTGCTGTTCGCGCGCGGCATGATATTCGGCGTTCTCGCTCAAATCGCCGTGAGCGCGCGCCTCGGCGATCGCCTTGATGACCTTCGGGCGGGCGTCGCTCTTGAGCTGTTTCAATTCCGCCCGCAAACGCTCGGCGCCGCGCAGAGTCATGGGAGTGCGCTTCACCACGCCGGCAACTCTCTGCGAAGCGTCATGGGAGCGCGCTTCACGCCGGCAGCTCTGTGTGCAGAAGTCTTCGGGTTCGCTTCACGCCAACATTTCCTTGTGCAAATCCTGCAGCCGATTCACTTCGATGTCGCCCAGATGATCGAGCGCGTCGCAAGTCGCCCGCGCTCCGGCCACCGTCGTGTAATAGGTTACCTTTCTCGCGACCGCCTCGCGCCGAATCGAACGCGACTCGCGCACCGCCTGCTTGCCTTCGGTGGTATTGACGATCAAGGCGACCTCGTCGTTTTTTATCATATCGACGACGTGCGGGCGACCCTCCCGCACCTTGTTGACCCGCCGGCACGTCACTCCGGCCTCTTCCAGCACCAGGGCCGTGCCGCCGGTGGCGGCAATTTCGAAGCCGCGGGCGATCAACATCTGCGCCAGCACCGCGGCGGCGGGCTTGTCGCGGTCGCGCACGCTGATGAAGCAGAGGCCGTGCGTCGGCAGGACCACGCCGGAAGCCGCCTGCGCCTTGGCGTAGGCCTCGCCGAAGGTGTGTCCGGTACCCATCACCTCGCCGGTGGATTTCATTTCCGGACCCAGGATGGGATCGGCCTCGGGAAATTTGACGAACGGAAACACCGCCTCCTTGACGGAGAAATACGGAGGAATGCGTTCCTCGGTGCGCTCCTGCTCGGCCAGCGTCTTGCCCGTCATGACGCGTGCCGCCACCTTGGCCAGGGGAATCCCGGTGGCCTTGGACACGAAGGGTACCGTGCGTGAGGCCCGCGGATTGACCTCCAGTATGTAGATCACGCCGCTCTGGATGGCGAACTGAATGTTCATCAAGCCCACGACGTTGAGGGCCTTCGCGAGCTTGCGCGTCTGGGCCCGCAGCTCGTCCTGGATTTCCTTCGACAGGCCGTTCGGCGGCAGCGAGCAGCTCGAGTCGCCCGAATGCACCCCCGCTTGCTCGATGTGCTCCATGATGCCGCCGATCAGCACGTTCTCGCCGTCGCTCACGGCGTCGACATCCACCTCGATGGCGAGATCCAGAAACCGATCCAACAGCACCGGGCTGTCGTTCGACACTTTCATGGCGTCCAACATGTATTGGCGAAGATCGTCTTCGTTGAACACCACTTCCATCGCCCGGCCGCCCAGGACGTAGCTCGGCCGCACCACCAGCGGAAACCCGACTTCCCGCGCCAGCAGCACGGCCGACTCCTCGGTGCGCGCCGAGGCATTGGCCGGCTGCTTGAGCTTCAATGCGGTCACCAGCTTTTGAAACCGCTCGCGGTCCTCGGCGACATCGATGCTGTCGGGTGTGGTGCCGATGATGGGGGCGCCCGCCGCGGCAAGCGCCCGCGACAGCTTCAACGGCGTCTGCCCGCCGAACTGCACGATCACTCCCTCGGGCTTCTCTTTCTCGATGATCTCCATGACGTCTTCGAAGGTCAGGGGTTCGAAGTACAGGCGGTCCGAGGTGTCGTAATCCGTCGAGACCGTTTCCGGATTGCAGTTCACCATGATCGTTTCGAAGCCGTCTTCGCGCAGCGCCATGGCGGCGTGCACGCAGCAATAGTCGAATTCGATGCCCTGCCCGATGCGATTCGGTCCGCCGCCCAGAATCATGATCTTGCGGCGGCTGCTGGGGTTCGCTTCGCACTCTTCTTCATAGGTCGAGTACAGGTAGGCGGTGGAGGTCGCGAACTCCGCGCCGCAGGTATCGACGCGCTTGTACACCGGGTGAAGCCCCAACTTGCGGCGGCGGCTGCGAATCGCCGTTTCCTCGCGCCCCGCCAGTTTCCCGATGCGCGAATCGGAGAAGCCCTTGCGCTTCAGCGCGCGCAGGCGCGCCAGATCGAGGCTGTCGAAGCCGTCCTTGACCAGCAGTGCTTCCTCGCGCAGCAAGTCCTCGATCTGCGCCAGGAACCAGGGATCGATCTTGGTGGCGTCGAAGACCTGCTGCAGAGTCCATCCGGCGCGAAACGCGTCGGCCACGTACAAGATCCGGTTCGGTCCCGGCCAACGCAGCTCGTAGGACAGCTTCTCCGCCGCCTCATCGGTCAGCGGCAGGGTCAACTGCTCATCGAAACCGTCAAGACCGGTCTCCAAGCTGCGCAGCGCCTTGTGCATCGATTCCTGAAAGGTTCGGCCGATGGCCATCGCCTCGCCCACCGATTTCATCTGGGTGGTCAGGCGCGTGTTCGCGCCCGGAAATTTCTCGAAGGTGAAGCGCGGGATCTTGGTCACGACGTAGTCGATGGTGGGCTCGAACGAAGCCGGGGTCGCGCCGCCGGTGATGTCATTCTTGAGCTCGTCCAGTGTGTAGCCGACCGCCAGCTTGGCGGCGATCTTGGCGATCGGAAACCCCGTCGCCTTGGACGCCAGCGCCGAGGAGCGCGACACCCGCGGGTTCATTTCAATGACCAGAACCCTGCCGTCGTCGGGATTGATCGCGAACTGCACATTGGAACCGCCCGTGTCCACGCCGATCTTGCGCAGCACTGCGATCGAGGCGTCGCGCAGGCGCTGGTACTCTCGATCCGTCAGGGTCTGTGCCGGCGCCAGGGTGATGGAATCACCGGTGTGCACGCCCATGGGATCGAGATTTTCGATGGAGCAAACAATAATGCAGTTATCGTTTCGGTCTCTGACGACTTCCATCTCATATTCCTTCCAGCCGAGAACCGATTCCTCGAGCAGCACCTCGTTGGTGGGCGAGGCATCGAGTCCGCGCGCGACGATGGCTTCGAATTCCTCGCGGTTGTAGGCGATGCCCCCACCGCTGCCGCCCAAGGTGAAGGACGGCCGGATGACGGTGGGGAAGCCGATCTCCGACTGCACGGCCAAGGCTTCTTCCATGCTATGGGCGATGCGCGCGCGGGCGGTCTCGAGGCCGATGTCGGCCATGGCGCGCCGGAACAGCTCCCGATCCTCCGCCATGTCGATGGCGCGCTGCGACGCGCCGATCAGCTCCACGTTGAACCGGTCGAGCACTCCTTCGCGCACCAGATCCAGCGCCGTGTTCAGCGCCGTCTGGCCGCCCATGGTGGGCAAGAGGGCGGTGGGGCGCTCCTTTTCTATGATGCGCGCAACGGTCCGCCAATTGATCGGCTCGATGTAGATGGCATCCGCGGTTTCCGGGTCCGTCATGATCGTGGCGGGGTTGGAGTTCACCAGCACAACTCGATAACCCTCCTCTTTCAGGGCCTTACACGCTTGAGCTCCGGAATAATCGAACTCGCACGCCTGACCGATGATGATGGGTCCCGCGCCGATGATGAGAATGCTGTCGAGATCGGTTCGCTTGGGCACTTAACTCTCGGCCGATTTCTGTTTGACGGAATTGCGGCCCCGCGAATTGGCCTGCATGCGTTTCACCATCAGGTACATGAAGTGTTCGAACAGCAGGCGCAGATCATGCGGGCCGGGGCTGGCCTCCGGGTGCCCCTGGAAACTGAATGCCGGACGGTCTGTGCGCGCCAGGCCCTGCAGGGAACCGTCGAACAGCGAGCGATGCGTCGCGCGCAGCGTGGGCGGCAGCGTCGCCTCGTCCACTGCGAAGCCATGGTTCTGACTCGAGATCAACACCCGGCCCGAGTCGATTTCCGACACCGGATGGTTGGCGCCGTGATGGCCGAATTTCATCTTCACTGTTTTTGCGCCGCTCGCCAGCCCCAGCAATTGATGGCCGAGGCAAATGCCGAAGATCGGCATGTCGGTCTCCAGAAAGCGCGTCAACGCCGTGATGGCGTAGTCGCAGGGCTCGGGATCCCCGGGCCCATTACTTAAGAAAATACCATCAGGATTCATCGCAAATACTTGATCTGCCGGGGTTTGTGCCGGCACGACGGTCATACGGCAGCCATGCTCGGAGAGGATGCGCAAAATGTTTCGCTTCATGCCGAAGTCGTAAGCGACCACGTGCAGCCGGCTCTGCGGCCGCGGCGGCTTGCTGGAGGATTTCCAGATCAAGCCGTCGTTCCACTGATAGATCTTCTTGGTCGACACCGCCTTGGCGAGGTCCATGCCCTTCAAGCCGGGAAATTTCTTGGCGGCGCGCACCGCCGCGGTCTCATCGATATTGTCGCCGGTCATGATGCACCCTGACTGCGCGCCTTTCTCGCGCAGCAGGCGGGTCAGTTTGCGGGTATCGATATCGGCGATCGCCACCACCTTGCAGCGGAGCAGGAAGTTGGGCAGCGACTCGGTGGAGCGCCAGTTCGAGTGCAACACGGGCAGGTCGCGAATCACGAGGCCGGCGGCATAGACCGCGCCCGATTCCAGATCCTCCGGGGTCGCGCCGGTGTTGCCGACGTGAGGGTACGTGAGAGTGACGATTTGCCGGCAGTAGGAGGGATCCGTCAGGATCTCCTGGTAGCCCGTCATCGCCGTATTGAAAACTACTTCACCAGTCGTGTTGCCTTTTGCGCCTACTGAGACGCCACGGAACACGGTGCCATCTTCGAGAGCTAGCACTGCAGGTGTCGACACTCCGGTTCCTCGCTTTGCGCTACGGCGCTTTCCGCAGATGCGCAAAGCGGGAGGCGCTCCTGTAGAACGTCCTCCCGCTTCATGGGTTAATTCGCGATCAGTTTCCGGGCGCGAATATTAACGATGCGCGCGGTGACTGTCTATGCTTGTATCCACGCTTCTTCTAAAGTCCGAGAACGTTCTGCATGCCGTACAGGCCCGCAGGCCGCCCGATCAGCCATTCGGCCGCCCGCAGGGCGCCCCGCGCGAAGGTGATTCGGTCCGTGGCGCGGTGCGTGATCTCCACCCGCTCGCCGGCGGCCGCAAAGGTCACCGTGTGCTCCCCCACGATGTCGCCGGCGCGCAAGCTCGAGAAACCGATGCCGCCGGGCGTACGCGGCCCGCTTTGACCCGTCCGGTCGTAGATCGCCACTTCTCTCAAATCCCGGCCGCGAGCGCCCGCCACCGCCTCGCCCAAGGCCAGCGCGGTACCGGACGGGGCGTCGCGCTTCATCCGGTGATGCGCCTCGAAGATCTCCACATCATAAGAGGGCCCGAGCCCGGAGGCCGCCATGGACACCAGTTTGGCCATCACGCTCACACCCACGCTGGTATTCGGAGCAATGAGCACCGGAATGTCCCTCGCCGTCCGCTCGAGGATGCTGCGGGTCGCCGCATCGAACCCCGTCGTGCCTACCAGGATCGGCACGCCCACCAGCGCACAGGCGCGGACATTGGCCGCGACGCATTGCGGCAAGCTGAAGTCGACGGCAACCGCCGCGGCTTTGAGGCTCGCGCCCGGATCCGCCGTGATCACCACACCCGTAGGATCACCCTCGAGCGCCGCATCCTGACCCAGCCGGGAACTGGCCGACGAAGCGACAGCACCGCAGAGGCTCAATGTCGCTTGCGCCCCCTGGGCCTCGCGCAGCGCGCGCACCAGGGACTGCCCCATGCGTCCGGTAATCCCAAAGACGACGAGCCCAGGCATGACCGACCTCCATTCGAAACCATCTACTGAGCGGCTCGCAGGGGCCTGTGGGTAGGGGGAGCTAGCCGGCAACGAAGAACACAGTTGCCGGCTAGCTCCCCCTACCCCCAGGCCTTTCACGCTGGGCCGCTTAACATCACCAAACAGTAACTACGAGTTGCAACGGGCTATCTCGCTGATGTGGCCTCATTCCCGCTCGTCGATTGGAATACCAGTGTCCAACACCCGACCGTAACGTCGGCACCGTCTGTCGACCGACTCCAGCACTCGTGCTGGCGGGGTCAGGAGAGCCGGCGGGCAAATGCGTTCTTCGTTGCCCGCCGGCTCTCCTGACCCCGCCGCACGCGCGAAGTTGCTAGTCGACCGCCCCGGTAAAGAACTTCTTGACGCCCTCGAAGAAGGACTGTTCGCGCGGCTGATGCCTGCCCTGCTGTAGCGAGTCCTGGAATTTCTTCAGCAGATCTTTCTGCTCGGCTCCGAGGCCCACGGGAGTCTCCACCACCACCTTGCAAAACAGATCGCCCGCCGCGCCGCCGCGCACCGGGCGAACGCCTTTTTCACGCATGCGAAATACACGGCCGGATTGGGTCTCGCTCGGTATCTTCAGAATCACCTCGCCATCGAGCGTCGGCACCTCCACCGAACCGCCCAGGGCGGCGGTCGTGAAGCTGATCGGGACCTCGCAGGACAAGTGACTGCCTTCGCGCTCGAAGATGGCGTGTTCGCGTACCCGCACCTCGACATACAGGTCGCCGGCGGGTCCGCCGTTGCGTCCTGCCTCGCCCTCGCCGTTCAGGCGAATGCGGTCGCCGGTATCGACCCCGGCGGGTACGTTGACGGGCAGGGTCTTTTCATGGCGCACCCGGCCCTGGCCGTAGCAGGTATCGCAGGGGTTGCTGATGATCTTGCCCCGGCCCTTGCAGCGCGGGCAGGGTTGCTGGATGGTGAAAATCGACTGCTGCACCCGCACCTGGCCCTGACCGTGGCAGGTATCGCAGGTCTTGGGCGACGTCCCCTTGGCGGCGCCCGAGCCCTTGCAGGTCTTGCACTCGGCCAGGGAGGGAATCTGGATCTCGGTGTCGGTGCCGAACACGGCCTGTTCGAGATCGAGCTCCAGCTCGTAGCGCAAATCGGCGCCGCGAAATACCTGCGACCGGCCGCGCTGCCCGCCCGAGAAAATGTCGCCGAACATTTCACCGAAGATGTCGCCGAACGCCTCGCCGGCACTGAAGCCGCCGCCGCGGCCGCCTTCGAGTCCGGCGTGTCCGAACTGATCGTAGACCGCCCGCTTCTGCGGGTCGCACAGGATCTCGTAGGCCTCCTTGGCCTCTTTGAATTTATGTTCCGACTCCGGATCTGGATTGCGATCCGGATGGTATTTCATGGCGAGGCGCCGATACGCCTTTTTGATGTCCGCCTCGGTCGCGGTTCTGGCCACATCTAGGAGCTTGTAATAATCCTGCTTCGCCATTGCTCACCTTATGGGGGACTCCCATAAAAATGAACCGCCGGTATCGTCGTGTCCCGGCGGCTCATCTCATCTGACTTTCGATCGTGAAGAAGCTTTAGGCCTTCTTACGATCGCTTTCCTTGACTTCTTCGAACTCGGCATCCAGCACGTCATCCTTGGGCTTTTCCGTGTGCCCGCCCGCCCCACCAGTATCGCCGCCGCCGCCGGCGCCCGCCGCCGACTGCTCGTACATTTTCTGCAGCAACGCAGTCGATGCCTGCTCGAGAGCCTGGGTCTTGCGCTCGATCTCCTCGCGGTCGTCGCCGCTCATCGCCGTCTTGACCGCCGCAACCGCTTCGCTCGCCGCCTTCTTCTCGTCGTCGGAGATCTTGTCGCCGACATCCTTGAGCGCCTTTTCCACCGTATGGATGGTCGCATCCGCCTTGTTGCGTGCGGCTACGAGTTCGCGGAACTTCTTGTCCTCCTCGGCATGGGCCTCGGCATCGCTCACCATGCGCTTGATCTCGGCCTCCGACAAGCCGCTGGACGCCTTGATGACGATGCGCTGTTCCTTGCCCGTTTTCACATCCTTCGCCGAGACATTCAAAATGCCGTTCGCGTCGATGTCGAAAGCCACCTCGATCTGCGGCATGCCGCGCGGTGCCGGCGGAATATCCGTGAGATCGAACCGGCCCAGCGATTTATTGTCGCTGGCGCGGTCGCGCTCACCCTGCAGCACATGGATGGTCACACCCGTCTGATTGTCGTCCGCAGTCGAGAACGTCTGCGACGCCTTGGTCGGGATGGTGGTGTTCTTCTCGATCACCTTGGTCATGACGCCGCCCAGGGTTTCTATCCCCAAGGACAAGGGGGTCACGTCGAGCAACAGCACGTCCTTGACGTCTCCGGAGAGCACGCCGGCTTGGATCGCGGCACCGACCGCCACCGCCTCATCGGGGTTCACGTCCTTGCGCGGCTCCTTGCCGAACAGATCCTTCACCGCCTGCTGCACCATGGGCATGCGGGTCTGGCCGCCGACCAGGATGACCTCGCTCACGTCCTTCATCGACAGGCCCGCATCCTTCAGCGCAATACGGCAGGGCTCCATGGTCTTTTGGACCAGATCCTCGACCAGCGACTCGAGCTTGGCGCGGGTCAGCTTCATGTTCAGATGCTTGGGTCCCGCCGCATCCGCCGTGATGTACGGCAGATTGATTTCGGTCTGCTGGCTGGAGGAGAGCTCGATCTTGGCCTTCTCCGCCGCCTCTTTCAGGCGCTGCATGGCCAGCGGGTCCTTGCGCACATCGATGCCGCTTTCTTTCTTGAATTCGTCGGCGAGATAGTTGATGACGCGCAGGTCGAAGTCTTCACCGCCCAGGAAGGTATCGCCGTTGGTCGACAACACCTCGAATTGACGCTCGTTGTCCACTTCGGCGATTTCGATCACGGAGATGTCGAAGGTGCCGCCGCCCAGGTCATAGACCGCGATCTTGCGGTCGCCGCCGTCCTTGTCGAGGCCGTAGGCCAATGCCGCCGCCGTGGGCTCATTGATGATGCGCTTGACGTTCAAGCCCGCGATGCGCCCGGCATCCTTGGTCGCCTGACGCTGCGAATCGTTGAAATAGGCCGGGACCGTGATGACGGCCTCGGTGACGGGTTCGCCCAGATAATCCTCGGCGGTTTTCTTCATCTTCATGAGGACCCGCGCCGAAATTTCCTGAGCCGCCATTTTCTTGCCCTGCACTTCCACCCAGGCGTCGCCGTTGTCGGCCTTGACGATCTTGTAGGACACCATGCTCATGTCCTTCTTCACCACTTCGTCGGTGAACTTACGGCCGATCAGCCGCTTGACCGCGGCCACCGTGTTCGCCGGGTTGGTCACGGCCTGCCGCTTGGCGGACTGCCCCACCAGCACCTCGCCGTCCTTGGTGAAGGCAACGATCGACGGCGTCGTCCGGTCGCCTTCACTGTTCTCGATGACCTTGGGCTTGCCACCCTCCATGATCGCGACGCAAGAATTGGTCGTGCCGAGATCGATGCCAATCATTTTACCCATGTGAAAACCCTCTAAGAAATTCTTGACCTATGACCGCTAAGTGGGGGAGTCCCCGGCATTTTCAATTACCATCGCCGCCCGGAGTTCTACTCACGATGACCCGCGCCGGCCGCAATAATCGCCCGTTCAGCGAATAGCCCTTTTGAATCACCGACAGCACCGTATTCGCCGGATGCTCCCGGCTGTCCTGGACCGTCATGGCCTCATGCCACTCCGGATCGAAGGGCTGGCCCACAGGGTCGATGATCTTGATCCCACCCTTGTCGAAAGCGCGGTACAGCTGCCGCAATGTGGCTTGGGCTCCTTCCAGCAGGGCCGGACCGGGAGTCGCCGCACCGGCATTGATCCCGGCCTCCAGGGCATCGCCGACGGTGACCAGTTCCTGCGCGAAGCGCTCGATGGCGAACTTGCGCGCATTTTCAACCTCGCGCTCGCTGCGCTTGCGGAAATTCTCCAGTTCCGCCACCGCGCGCAGATAGCTATTCCGGTTCTCGGTAGCCCTGGCCTCGGCCGCGGCCAATGCCGCCGATGCGTCCGCGCCGCCCTGCGGGTTCATATCCGCAGGAATCGTGCCTTCGGCATGATTGGTTTCATTCACAAGCTTGACCTCAAAAGGAATGGCGGCATGAATGCCGCTCGAAGTGACCTGGGTGGGGGCTATTTACGGGCGTTCAAGGCCGAACCCAGCAGTTTTGCGGTCAGATCCACGATGGGAATGACCCTCTCGTAGGCCATGCGGGTCGGGCCGATGATGCCCAGCACCCCGACCACCCGGTTATCCAGCGTATAGGGCGCCGTGACCACGCTGATATCGTCCAGAATCCGGTAGCCCGACTCTTGACCGATGAAAATTTGGATTCCTTCGGCCCGCAGGCAGCTATCCAGCAAGCGCAGGATGTCGTGCTTCTCGTTGAACGCCTCGAACAGGCGCCGTAGCCGGTCGACATTGGACAGTTCCGCGAACCCCATCAAATTGGTTTCGCCCGCAATGACGTATTCGACCCCCTCGTCGGGCTTGGCATCGAAGACCTTCTGCGCCATTTGGATGGCGTCCTGCATGAGCTGGTTCATGTGCTGCCGGGTCTCCTGCAGCTGCCCGACCAGCTGGGCCCGGACATCCTTCAGCGAGCGTCCCGCGAACGCCTCATTGAGATAATTGGCGGCGCGCCGCAACTCCTCCGTCGAATAGTAGCGGTCGAGCTGGACCACCCGGTTCTGCACCTCGCGGTTGCTCATCACCATGATGGCGAGCGCGCGGTTCTCCGACAGACCGATGAATTCGATCTGCGACAGCGCGACATAATTAGGGTTCGGCAAGGTCACCAGGCCCGCCATATGCGTGACGTTCGACAGCATCTGCGATACGGTCTGGACCAGCGAGCGGCCGTTGGCCGCATCCGACCTCAAGCGTCGCTCGATTTCCTCGATCTCCTCCTGGCGCAAGGGTTTGAGCTTGAGCAGGGTGTCGACGAACAAGCGGTAGCCCTTGTCGGTGGGTATGCGTCCCGCGGAGGTATGCGGCGAAGCGACCAGTCCCATATCTTCCAGGTCGGCCATGACATTGCGGATGGTGGCGGACGACAGACTCAAACCCGAATCGCGCGACAAAGTTCGCGAACCGACGGGCTGCCCGTCGCGAATATAATTCTCAATCAGGGCCTTGAGCAGAAGCTGCGCCCGCTCGTTCAGCCCTTCCTCGGTACCTTCTGTCATACGCTCCATATAACATGTTTGAAGGTGCCCCGCGTAAAGTCAAGAGCCGCGATTCGGCCTAAACTCGAGTTTAAGCGCGTGACCGGCTCGGCGCGGTCATGCTACAAGGAATCGCTCATGTCCCAAACGTTTCAATCCATCGCGCTGGTCGGCAGGCCTACGGATTTGCGCGTCGCCGAATGCATGCTGAGCCTCGCCGGTCATTTCCATTCGCGAGGCGTGCGCACCCTGGTCGATCCCGGCGTGGGGCTCGCCTTTCAGGCGGACAGCGTGGTGCCCTGCCCGGAAGCCCACTTCCCCACCCGGGCGGACCTCATCATCGCCATCGGCGGCGACGGCACTCTGTTGTACGCGGCGCGGTTGGTGGCCGGACACTCGGTGCCCTTGCTCGGAATCAATCGCGGACGGCTGGGATTCTTGACCGACGTCAGCCCCGATTCGATGCTGGAGGATGTGGACACCGTGCTCGCCGGGCGCTACAGCGAGGATCGGCGCTCGTTGCTGGCCGCGCGGCTGGAAAAACAGGGCGGCGAGACGGTGAGCGCCCTGGCCTTGAACGACGTGGTGGTGAATAAGTGGGAGACCGGCCGCACCATGGATTTCGAAACCTCGATCAATGGGCGTTTCGTCAACTCGCATGGCGGCGACGGCATGGTGATCGCGACGGCCACCGGCTCGACCGCCTATGCGCTCTCCTGCGGCGGCCCCATCGTCGAGCCCAACCTCGACGTGTGGGTGCTGGCTCCCATCAGCCCGCACACCTTGAGCGACCGTCCCATCGTGGTGCGGGCGGGCAGCAAGGTCCAGCTGCGCATGTCGGATCGCTTCGAGTCGCGGGCCCAGGTCACCTGCGACGGCAGCGCCCTCGGTGACCTCGAGCAGGGCGACAATCTGTACGTCGAGGGAGCCGACGCCCAAATCACCCTGCTGCATCCGCCGGGTTACGACTACTACCGCCTGCTGCGCTCGAAGCTGCATTGGGGCCGCGGCGCGTACGGCCAGAGCAACAACGGCGACACCGATTAGGCCCGCATGCTCACCCACCTTCAGCTGCGCGATCTCGTCCTCGTCGATCAAGCCGAGCTCGAACTCAAACCCGGCCTGACCGCCCTCACCGGCGAAACCGGCGCCGGCAAGTCCATCGTCGTCGATGCGCTGCTGCTCATCTCCGGCGGCCGCGCCGCAGGCGACGTGGTGCGCCAAGGCGCGGAACGCGCCGAGGTGGCGGCCGGTTTCGACGCCCTTCCCCCTGCGGCAAAAGCCTGGCTCGAGTCGCAGGCGATCGAGCACAACGGAGACCTCGTGGTGCGGCGGGTGATCGGCGCCGACGGCCGTTCGCGCGCCTATGTGAACGGCCAGATGGTGCCGATGCAGGCACTGCGCGAACTGACGGAGTTCCTCATCGAAATCCACGGCCAGCAAGAATTCCAGCGCCTGGTGAATCGCGGTGCCCAGCGCGAGATGCTGGACGAACACTTGGCTGATCGGGGCCTGCGCGAGGCCGTCTCCGAGCTCTACGAGCGCTACCGCGCCCGCCGCCGCGACTTCGAATCCCTCGAGTCCGCCGCCGAGAATCGCGACTCGCGCCTCGACCTGCTGCGCTATCAACTCGCCGAGCTCAAGGCCGAGGTCACCACGGTGGCCGCCATCGAAGAGCTCTTTGTCGACCAGAAACGCATTGCCGGCCGCGGCCGTCTCGCGGCCGCGGCTCGGACCGCATTGACCGCCGCCTACGAGGCGGATGGCGACAGCGCCCACGATTTATTGGGCAGAGCTCACGCGGCGCTGCGTCACGTCGGGGATGCCGACCCAACCCTCGCTCCTGCGGCCACGCTGCTGGAAGAAGCGCTGATCAACACCCGGGAAGCCGCGGAAGCGCTGCGGCATTACCTGGACGTTCTCGACATCGATCCCGCCCGCCAGGAAGAGATCGAGCGCCATGCCGCCGCGCTCGAGGCCTTGGGCCGAAAGCACCGCGTGGGCGTTTTGGACCTTCCCGAGCAGCTGTTGCGCATCGAAACGGAACTGGCCGCGCTCGACAACGCGCAGCTCAGCCTGGCCGCCCTCGAGGCGGAACTGGCCACGCTGACTCGCGAGTACCGCGCCGCCGCACAGCGTCTGACCTCGGCCCGCAAGGCCGCCGCCGACCACTTGAGCCGCCACATCACCCAGCTCATGCAGGGACTCGGCATGGCCGGTGGCCGGTTTGCGGTCAGTATCACGCCGAACGATACGGAATTTGGCGCGCAGGGCAGCGATGACATCGAATTCCTGGTGAGTGCGAATCCCGGACAAGCGCCCAAAAGCCTCGCCAGGGTCGCGTCCGGCGGCGAACTATCGCGCATCAGCCTCGCGGTGCAGGTGGCGGCGGCCGCCAAGACCTCGGCCCTTTGCATGGTGTTCGACGAGGTGGATGCCGGCATCGGCGGTGCGGTGGCGGAAATCGTCGGGCGGCAATTGCGCGACTTGGGCGAACGTGCCCAGGTGTTGTGCGTGACTCACCTCGCGCAAGTGGCGTCGCAGGCTCACAGCCAGTTTCGAGTCACCAAGCTCTCCGACGGCAAGATCACGCGTACGTCGGTGAAGACTTTGGGCCCGCTCGAGCGCGTCGACGAAATTGCGCGCATGTTGGGCGGCATCGACATCACCGAGCAGGCCCGCGCCCATGCGCGCGAGATGTTGACGCGTGCCGCACCGGCTGAGGCCAATCTCAAGAAGAAACGCGCTCCGTCGGCGCGGCGCTGAACACCTACAGCGGCGCTGAACACCTACAAAAGTATCTCGTGCACGGAAGCCGGATCGGGAATGCAATGTTCCGGACCGGCGCTCTAGCCAGTTATTCCGGCCGGCGACGACTACTTGACGTTCGGGCGTTTCTGATTGGGGCAATTGGGCTTGCGGCAATGCCCATACAGAATCAACGCATGATCGCTGATCTCGAATCCTAAGCGCTTAGCCACCGCGTTCTGGCGCTCTTCGATTCCACCGTCCATGAACTCTTCGACCTTGCCGCAGTCCACACACACGATGTGATCGTGGTGCGCACCCTGATTGAGCTCGAACACCGCCATGCCGCCTTCGAAATGATGACGCGTGACGAGACCAGCCGCCTCGAATTGAGTCAACACTCGGTAGACGGTCGCAAGGCCGATGTCTTCGTTGGAGACCAGCAGCTTCTTGTAGATGTCTTCAGCGCTCATGTGGCGCGCGGAGCCGTCTGCCAGAATGTCGAGGATTTTCAGGCGCGGCAGCGTCACCTTCAAGCCTGCATTGCGCAGGTCGTTGCTTTCGCTGGTCGTGTCGGATTTCAGGCGCTGCGGCATGCTGTGCCCTCGGGTATGATACGGGTCCGATTATCAATCATTTAACGGCTGCGCACCACTTTGACGAAAATATTTCATCGGGTTCTCTTGGGAATGGCCTTGGGCGCGCTCGCGTCGGGATGCGTCTACCGCATCAACATTCAGCAGGGCAATTACCTGGATCAAGCGGCGGTCGAACAAGTCAAGGCCGGCATGACGCGCAGCCAGGTCCGGTACCTCCTCGGCACGCCGATGGTCGCCGACAGCTTCAATAAGGAACGCTGGGATTACATCTACTACCTGAAGAAGGGGCGCAGCCGTCACGTCGATTCGCGGCGCGTCACGGTGTATTTCGACGGCGACAAGGTCGCGCGGCTCGACAAGCCGACGGCGGCCGAGGCGGCGGCGCAGGATGCTTCCGCCGCCAAGATCAAGAACGGCCGGACTTACTAGTCTCGGCGCGGAATTGCGGCCGGTTGGAGATGGCGCTTGCACGGCGGGGTCCGGAGAGCCTGCTGGCAACGAAGAATACAGTTGCCAGCAGGCTCTCCGGACCCCACCGCGCGAATACTGGCGTCGGTCGGCACACGGTGCCGACCCTTCGGGCGGGTGTCGGACACGTGGTTTTTACCATCAACGGGCGCGAATGGGGCCACGCGAGCGAAGATAGCCGCCCGCCACTCATCTTTACCATACGGTGAACTCGCTGTGCCGAGGCACTAAGGCTTTTTGCGGGCTTGTTTGGCGCGTTCGCGGCGGGCGACTTTGGGATCGGCGGCGAGCGGCCGATAGATTTCGATTCGATCGCCTTGCTGCAGGGCGTGATCCGTCCGGGTCAGTCTGCCGAAGATGCCGAGTGGGGAATTCGCGAGATCCACGCCGGTGAAATCAGAGTCGAGAGCGGCCAGGCGCAGGGCGTCGGCCACGCGGGAACCCGGTGGGAGGGTCAAGGCCTTGACTATGACGCGCTGCGGCTCTACCGCGTAGGCGATCTCGATCTGGAGCGGTGCGTCGCTCAATGGCTAACCTGGATAGATTGTCCGCGCCCGCAGCACGAAGGCATCGATGATGGTGCCGCACATCGACTCGAACACGGCGTTGAACGCGGTCGCTGACAGGCGGTTCTTGAACTCGAACTCGATCCGAAAACTCACGCGCGAGCCGCGCGAGCCGATCGGCTCGAAGCGCCATTCGCCGGTCAAATCGCGGAACGGCCCGTGCATCAGCTGCATGTCAATTTGCGCATCTTGCTGCAGGGTATTGCGAGTGGTGAATTCGGTCTGCAGGACGCCGCGCGCCACTTTCAGGGTCGCTATGCGTTCGCCGGAGGAAACGTCCTCGACGCGCGCGCCCACGCACCAGGGCAGAAATTCCGGATAGCGAGGGACATCGTTCACCAAAGCGAACATCTGCGCGGCCGTATAGGTCACCAGTGCGCTGCGCTCGACTACCTGCATTCGTGCTCCCCAGCGGCATCGCCGCTCATGCGGATTCTCCGGCAAAAGCGCGGGCGCCGCCACCGTCGGTTCGGTAGAATTCTCATGCGCTTCGCGCAACCGTCAACGGGGCCGAGGCGGCCCCGTCCGAAAATTGTCGTGAATAAACATGAAAACCCCCGATAAATTGCCGCCGATCGCCGTCAACCGCAAGGCGCGCTTCGACTACTTCATCGAAGAGCGCTTCGAGGCAGGCATCTCCCTCATGGGTTGGGAGGTCAAAAGCATGCGCGCCGGCAAGGCGCAAATTGCCGAAGCCTACGTGTATCTGAAAGGCGGGGAAGCCTTCCTCTTCGGTGCCCACATCAACGCGCTGAACTCGGCGTCGACTCACGTCGACACCGATCCCACGCGCACGCGCAAGCTCCTGCTCAACAGGCGCCAGCTCGATCACATGGTCGGAGCGGTCGAGCGGCGCGGATACACCATCGTGCCGCTGGAACTGTACTGGAAGGAAGGCCGGGCCAAGCTGGAAATCGGCCTGGCGAAGGGCAAGAAGCAGCACGACAAGCGCGCCAACGAGAAGGATCGCGACTGGCAGCGCGACAAGGGCCGTATCCTCAAAGCCGCTCGGCGCTGAATGTCAGGTCTGAACAACTATCGGACGGGTGACCAAGGATGGTCACCCAGGGCTTGCGCGGAGCAGGGACTGCCCAGCGCAATGCGCATCGGCCCCGTTGGCAGTTGCGCGAAGCGCATGGGAAGCGTCATTTGGTTCGGGGGAACATACCGCGTACACTACCGGTTCGATTGGGGCCGACCGGTTTCGACATGGGTTGCGAAACTGCAGGGGCGTACCGAGGTGCAGGTTACCTCGTAAAACTGACTTGCAAACTTATAGTTGCCAACGAAGACAACTACGCTCTAGCTGCCTAATCGCAGCTG
>WNFT01002232.1_pt1 | contig 16583 bp, 19 predicted proteins | sample 5400191 | NCBI WGS metagenome assembly WNFT01 (sample SAMN13153359, study PRJNA577476) | soil metagenome | isolation source: 80 cm saprolite under Madrone tree | place: USA:California | collected 2016-06-14 | reverse complement strand
CCGATGCGCCGCGCCGCCTCGGCCATGTCGGCCTCGGAGTCCACCGCCATGTCGGCGAGCACGGCCGCCTCGTGGAGGTTCGGCGTCACCACGGTGGCCAGCGGGAGCAGCTCGCGCACGAGCACGTCGCGCGCGGCCGGCTGCAGCAGCGGATCACCGGAGGACGCGATCATCACGGGGTCGACGACGACGGGGGCACCGCGATACGCGCGCAGCCGCCCGGCCACGGTGCCGACGATGTCCTTCGTCGCGAGCATGCCGGTCTTGATGGCGTCGGCGCCGAGGTCGTCGAGCACGGCGTCGATCTGTCGGCCGACGAACTCCGGGGGCAGGTCGAGCACGCCGAGCACGCCGAGCGAGTTCTGCGCGGTGACGGCGGTCACGGCGGACATCCCGAACACCTCGAAGGCCGAGAACGTCTTGAGGTCAGCCTGGATGCCCGCGCCGCCGCCGGAGTCCGACCCGGCGATGGTCAGGGCCTTCGGAACGGTCATAGACTCATGCAGTATACGCCGCCCCGCCGCCGTATCATCCGGTGGACATTGACGTCCCCGCCGCGCGCCGCTACCGTGGCGCCATGCGCGAGCCGCTCGTGCGCACCCGCCGCTGGACCCGCAAGGAATACGGGCGCTTGATCGATCTCGGCTTCTTCGGCGAGGACCGCAAGGACAACAAGGTCGAGCTGCTCGAAGGACGGATGATCGTCGCGGAGCCGCAGAACACACCTCACGCGACGGCGTGCGATCTGGCGGGCGAGGCCTTGCGGGCGGCGTTCGGATCGGGCTGGCGGGTGCGAATGGGACTGCCGATGGCGATGGATCCTGACTCGGAGCCGGAGCCGGATCTCGCCGTCTTGCGTGGCTCGCCACGTGACTGGCTGGCCGATCATCCGTCCACCGCAGCGCTGGTGGTCGAGATCGCCGAGACCAGCCTGCGCTTCGACCGTGTTGTCAAAGGCCGGGTGTACGCCGCCGCCGGCATCGCGGATTACTGGATCGTGAACCTGCGCGATCGTGTGGTGGAGGTGTACCGCGAGCCGATTCGCGGCACGCGCCGCGCGCGCTATGCTTCGGCGCACGTCGCGCATCCGGGCGAGACGCTCACGCCGCTCGCCGCACCGGACGCCCGCATCGCCGTCGACGAACTATTACCGTGAGGGGCCCCGAGACGGGCCCCTCACACTCCCCCATTAGCGTGAGGGGCCCCGACATGGCCCCTCACACTCCCCAGTTCTCGTGAGGGGCCCCGAGACGGGCCCCTCACACTCCCCAGCGCTCGGAAGCGCCCCGGCAAAGCCGGGGCGCTCCTCGATGACCGTCCACGGTCATCGCGCGGCGGGGATAATCACGACGAACTCGCCGCGCGGCGGCGTCGCGCGCAGGCGCGCGAGGTGCGCGACGGCGGGCGCGCGCACGATCTCCTCGAACTGCTTGGTCAGCTCGCGCGCGACGACGACCTCGGCGTCGCCGAAGACCGCCGCGACCGCCTCGAGGGCGGCCACGATGCGGTGCGGTGACTCGTAGACCACCACCGTCGTCTCCAGCGCGCGCAGCGCCTTCAGACGATTCAGCCGCTTACCGGGCTTCACCGGGAGGAAGCCGTCGAACACGAAACGGTCGGCCGGCACGCCCGCCGCCGACAGCGCGGTGGCCACCGCGGACGGCCCCGGCACCGGCACGACGTCGAGGCCCGCCGCGCGCGCGTCGCGCACGAGCAGGAAGCCGGGATCGGAGATCCCCGGCGTGCCGGCGTCGGTGACGAGGGCCACCGACGCGCCCTCGACCAGGCGCCGGAGGATCTGCGGGCCGCGCGCAAGCTTGTTGTGCTCGAAGTAGGAGAGCGTCGGCGTGTGGATGTCGAAGTGCGAGAGCAGCGCGCGCGTACGGCGCGTGTCCTCGCAGGCGATCAGGTCGACCTCGCGCAGCACGCGGAGCGCGCGCGCGGAGACGTCCTCCAGGTTGCCGATCGGAGTCGCGACGACGAAGAGAGTGCCGCGGGCGCTCAGGCTACGCGGACTGTTCGTGGGCTTCGGAGATCAGCACCGGCCGCTCGTGGTTCAGGATCACCTCGCGCGTGATGATGCACTCCTTGAGCCCCTGGATGGACGGCAGCTCGTACATGATCTCGAGCATGACCTCCTCCAGGATCGCGCGCAGGCCGCGGGCGCCCGTACCCCGCTTGAGCGCCTCCTTGGCGATGGAAGCCACCGCGTCGTCCGTGAACTTGAGGCGGACCTTCTCGAGGTCGAAGTACTTCTGGTACTGCTTGATGATCGCGTTCTTCGGCTCCTTGAGGATCCGCACCAGCGCCGCATCGTCGAGGTCGTGCAGGGTGGCGATGACGGGCAGGCGGCCGACGAACTCCGGGATGAGACCGTACCGCAGCAGGTCCTCGGGCTGGATCATCGCGAGCAGGTCGCCCACGCGCCGTTCCGTATGGCTCTTGATCTCGGCGCCGAACCCCATCCCGGATCGACCGACGCGGCTTTCGATGTTCTTGTCGAGTCCGACGAACGCGCCCCCGCAGATGAACAGCACATTCGACGTATCGACCTGGATGAACTCCTGGTGCGGGTGCTTGCGGCCGCCCTGGGGCGGCACGTTGGCGATGGTGCCTTCCAGGATCTTGAGCAGCGCCTGCTGGACGCCTTCGCCCGACACGTCGCGCGTGATCGACGGGTTCTCGGATTTCCGCGCGATTTTATCGATCTCGTCGATGTAGACGATTCCCCGCTCCGCTCGCTCGACGTCATAGTCGGCGGCCTGGAGCAAACGCAGAATGATGTTTTCCACATCCTCGCCGACGTAGCCCGCCTCGGTGAGCGTGGTCGCGTCGGCGATCGTGAACGGCACGCGCAGCATCTTGGCCAGCGTCTGGGCCAGCAGGGTCTTCCCGGAACCCGTGGGGCCGATCAAAAGAATGTTGGATTTCTGCAGCTCGACGTCACCATTGTCGTTGCCCGACTCGATGCGCTTGTAGTGGTTGTGGACGGCGACGGAGAGGATCTTCTTGGCGCGCTCCTGACCGACCACGTACTGGTCGAGGACGTTCTTGATCTCGGCGGGCTTGGGGAGCGAGCGGATCTCCCGCGACTTCTCCTCTTCCCACTCCTCGGCGATGATGTCGTTGCAGAGCTCGATGCACTCGTCGCAGATGTAGACGGTGGGCCCCGCGATCAGCTTACGGACGTCGTTCTGGCTCTTGCCGCAGAACGAGCACTTGAGGGTACCGTTGCCTTCGCGCGCCCGACCCGCCATCGCTGCCTTCCTTACGTCTGGACTTGCGCCGCCAGCGCCGCCGCTTCGCTGATCGCCCGCGTCGTAGGCTTGGAGGAGATGACTTCGTCCACGATTCTATAGTCTTTGGCCTGCTCGGCGGTCATGAAAAAGTCCCGATCGGTGTCCTTCTGGATCTTGTCCATCCCCTGGCCCGTGTGGTGCACGAGGATGCGGTTCAGCTCCTCGCGCATCCTCAATATTTCCCTGGCCTGGATGTCGATGTCGGTGGCCTGGCCCTGCACGCCACCCAGCGGCTGGTGGATCATGATGCGCGCGTGCGGCAGCGCGAAGCGCTTGCCCTTGGCGCCGGCGCACAGCAACAGGGCGCCCATCGACGCGGCCTGGCCCATGCAGATCGTCGAGATGGCCGGCTTCACGTACTGCATCGTGTCGTAGATGGCCATGCCCGCGGTGACGGAGCCGCCCGGCGAGTTGATATAGAGGTAGATGTCCTTGTCCGGGTCCTCGGCCTCGAGGAAGAGCATCTGCGCGATGACGAGGTTGGCCAGCTCGTCCTCGATGAACGTCGGCAGGAAGATGATCCGCTCTTTGAGCAGGCGTGAGAAGATGTCGAACGCGCGCTCGCCGCGGGGCGTCTGCTCGATCACCATCGGAACCAGGGCCATTGCTGCTCTCCTTCTATGCGCTGTCATGCGCGAACGGTCGCGTGTCCGATCAGGAAGTCGAGCGTCTTGCGCTCGCGGAGCCCTATCCGGAGCGCCTCGAGGTCTCCGCTCTTCTCCATCATACGCCGCACGGCCGGCGCCGGGCGCTGGCTGGCGCGGGCGATCTTTTCCACCTCGGCCTCCACCTCGTCGTCGGCGGGGACCAGCCCCTCCTCGTCGGCGATGGCCTCCAGCAGGAGCGCGCGCCGGACGCCCTGCTCCGCGCCGGGCCGCAGCTCGCCCACGAGCCTCGGGACGTCCCACTTCACACCGTCGGGGTCCACCCCCTGGCGCCGCAGCCGCTCGCGCGCGTGCTCGACCTGGTGCGCGATCTGGCGCATGACCAGGGCGTCGGGCACGGTGAACTCGTGATGCTGGAGCACGGCGCCCACGATCTTGTCCTCCAGCTCGCGCCGCTGCTCGGCCTCCCGCCGCGTCTCGAGTTGCTTGCGCACCTCGGCGCGGAGCGCGTCGAGGGTCGCGAACTCGCCGAGCGACTTCGCGAACTCGTCGTCGAGGGCGGGGAGGATCTTCTCCTTCACCTCGCTCACCTTGAGCGTGGCCGTCCCGCCCTTGCCGCGCAGCGACTCGAGGCGATGGTCGTCGGGAAAGCGCAGCGCCACGTCCTTCTGGTCGCCCGCCTTCATGCCGACGGCGGCCGCGTCGATCTCCGGCATCACGGCGCCGCTGCCGATCACGAAGTGATAGCCGTTGGCCGTCGTCGCGTCGTGCTCGTCGGGGCGCAGCGTGTAGTCGACCACCGCGAGGTCGCCGGACGCGGCCGCGCGGTCCACCGCGCGGAACTCCGCCTGCTGCTCGCGCATCTGCTCCAGGGCGGCCGCCGCCTCGTCGTCGCTCACGGCGGCGGGCGCGTGTTGCACTTCCACGCCCTTGTAGTCGGCCAGCGCGATGGCCGGCTTGACTTCCACGACGGCGACGAAGGACAGCGGCGCGTTCTCCTCGAGCTTGACCTCCTGCAGGTCGGGCTCGTTGACGGGATCGAGCCGCGCCTCGGTGAGGGCCTGCCGGTAGACGTCCGGGATGAGGTGCTCGGCCACTTCGCGCCGCACGTCGTCGGCGAAGTGCAGCTTCACGAGCGAGCGCGGCACGTGACCCTTGCGGAAGCCGGGCAGGCGCGCCTGCTTCTGGACGCGGCCGTACGCGCGCTCCCATTCTTTCTGAACGACGTCGGCGGGTGCCTCGACGGCCAGGCGCCGCTTGCAGGCCTCCAGCTCCTCGACCGCCACCTTCACGAACGCACCACGCTCACCGTCATCGGGGCTCCGAGTTGGTGCGAGAGGGGGGAGTCGAACCCCCAAGGGCTGTTAAACCCACCGGATCCTAAGTCCGGAGCGTCTGCCAGTTCCGCCACTCTCGCGAGATAGGCGCGACTACGCGCGTCCAGAGCATACCCAGCGCGGGGCGGGGTCGCAAGGATCGCCGCGTTTTGTAGAAACGCCGCGAGGATGCGGGGCTATGGTGGCAGGGCGAGGAGGGTTCTCAGGCGGCCCGGCGCCGGGTCTCGAGCTCGCGTCCGGTGTCGCGCCGCTCGAGGAAGGCGCGGTACTCGGAGCGGAAGCGCGTCGCGCACTCCGGACAGATCCCGTCGGTGAACCTCAGCCCCCAGCCGCTCCACGACACGACGCCTTCGACGAGCGGATAGCCGAAGTAGCGAGGGTGCCAGGCGCAGCGGCTCAGGAGCACGGGGACCTCCCGGCGTTCATGACGCCATAGCCCTGTGCAACGGATGTGCCCTGCCTCATCCGCACCGCAATCTCGCGCACTTGCCGCGCATTCCGCCCGGCCGGTACGGAAAATCTCTCCTCTCTCTCGCAGGCGGCGCTGGGAAAAACCTTCCGGCAGCCGGGACCCGCGTCCCGCGGGCATAATCGAATGTGACCTTGCGCACGATGTGGTCCCGCTGGGCCGCCCGCCTTCGCGACGTGAGAGAGGCTCGGCTCCTGGCGTGGGCGGGCACGCGGCGGCGCAGCACGCTCGTCGCCCTCGGCCTCGCCGGCCTGGGCGGCCTGGCGCTGCTCGCGCTCCTCGTGTACTCCGCCGTCGAGCTGGCGCGCTTCGACCGCGTCGAGACGCGCCGCGCCGCGCTGGTCTACGCGGCGCCGCAAGCGCTGGCGGCCGGCGTCCAGGTGAACATCGCCGACCTGGCGGGCACGCTGACGCGGCTGTCATACCGGGAGACGCAGGGCGCGCCGGACGCGCCCGGCCAGTTCCAGCGCGACGGGAGCGACTGGGAGATCTACCTGCGCGGGCTGCCGGGACTCAGCCGCGTCCAGCGCGTGCGCGTCGAGGTGAGCGACGACCGCATTCTTCGCGTCACGCGCGACGGGCTCGACATCGGCGCCGCCGCGCTGGAGCCCGAGATCCTGGCGAGCGCCGGCGATCGGCCGGGCGAGGACCACCGCCCGGTGCGGCTGCGCGACGTGCCGTTCAGCCTGCTGCAGGCGGTGCTGGCCGCCGAGGACCATCGCTTCTTCGACCACCCGGGCGTCGATCTCCGCGGCCTCGTGCGTGCGGCGTGGGTGAACTTCCGCGCCGGGCGGGTGGCCCAGGGCGGCAGCACGATCACCCAGCAGCTCGTGAAGAACCGCCTGCTCGATCCCAAGCGCACATTCATGCGCAAGCTGGACGAAGCGTGGCTGGCCACGCTCGTGGAGTGGCGCTACAGCAAGGAGCGGATCCTCGAGGCCTACCTCAACGAGGTCTACCTCGGGCAGCGCGGGCCGATGGCCATCCGCGGCGTTTCCTCCGCGAGCCGCGCCTACTTCGGCAAGGAGGTGCACGAGCTGACGGTGGCGGAGTCCGCGCTCCTGGCCGGCATGATCCGCGCGCCGAACACCTACTCGCCCTCCACCAATCCCGCGCGCGCACGGGAGCGGCGCGACGTCGTGCTCGGGCGCATGCGCGAGCTGGGGCGCCTGTCCGAGGCCGACTACCAGGAGGCGCGGCGCGAGCCCGTGCGGGCCCAGCTCGTGGTCGCGGCCACCCAGACCGCGCCCTACTTCGCGGACCACGTGCGTCAGGAGCTGGAGGCGCGCCTCGGCAGCGGCGCCCTCGACGCGCGCGACGTCCGCGTGTTCACCTCCCTCGATCTCACGCTGCAGCGCCTGGCCGAGAGCGCCGTCGAGCGTGGGCTCGCGCGGCTGGAGGCGAAGCGGCCGACGCTGCGCGGCAACGACAACGCCCATCGCCTGCAGGCGGCGCTGGTCGTCCTCGACCCCGCCACCGGCCAGATCCGGGCGCTCGTGGGCGGCCGCAGCTATCAGGCGAGCCAGTTCAATCGCGCCACGCTGGCGCACCGCCAGCCCGGCTCCGCGTTCAAGCCGTTCGTCTACGCGGCGGCGCTGACCGCGCCGCCCGGCGGCGGGCGCGGCTTCACGGCGGCGACGTTCCTCGACGACTCACCGCTGACGCTGACCGTGAACGGCGCGCCGTGGTCGCCGCGCAACTACGAGGACCGCTACCAGGGCCGCGTGACCGTGCGCGAGGCTCTCCAGCAGTCGCTCAATGCGGCCACCGTGCGCCTCGCGCAGGACGTGGGACTGCCGACCATCGTGGAGCGCGCGCACGCGTTCGGGATCGACAGCCGACTCGAGCCCGTGCCCGCCATGGCCCTCGGCTCCTTCGAGGTGACGCCGCTCGAGCTGGCGCGCGCGTATCTGCCGTTCCTCAACGGCGGCCAGCGCACGCCGCCCGCTCACGCGGTCCGCGCGGTCCAGGACCCCGGCGGCGCCCTCGACGTCGACGAGGAGCCGTCGAAGTCGGTGATGTCGCCGGCGGAGGCGTACCTCATGACCTCGCTGCTCGAGGGCGTGATCACCGCGGGCACCGGCGCCTCCGCGCGCGCGCTCGGCGTGACCGGCGCCGTCGCGGGCAAGACCGGGACGACCAACGACGGGCGCGACGCGTGGTTCGTCGGCGGCGCCCCGGGGCTGCTGGCCGCGGTGTGGGTCGGCTACGACAGCGGCGAACCGCACGGCCTCAGCGGGGCCGAGGGTGCCCTGCCGATCTGGGCGGAGTTCATGCGGCCCGCGCTCGAGAGCGTCGCCAGCCAAGGCTTCACCGTGCCGTCGGGCGTGACGTTCGTCGAGATCGATCTCACCAACGGCAAGCTCGCGAACCGCTTCTGCCCGCGCACCGGGAAGGAGGTCTTCCTCAACGGCACCGAGCCCGAGGCCTGCCGCGAGCACGGCGGCCTCGGCGACCGCGTGGAGGACTGGTGGAACCGATTCCGCGGCTGGCTGCGGCGCTGACCCTCGTGGCGCTCGCGGCGGCGGCGTGCGCGCCGACGCGCCGGCAGCCCCCGACCGCCGCGTCGGCGCCGACACCGACTCCGCCCGGGGCGCGCGCGCTGCCGCCGGAGGCGCGCGCCGTCTGGACGGGCACGGCCTCGTGGTACGGCGAGGCCCACCACCGCAAGAAGACGGCGAGCGGCGAGCCGTTCGACATGCACGCGCTCACCGCGGCGCACCGCACGCTGCCGTTCGGCACGCGCGTGCTGGTCACGAACCTCGCCAACGGGCGCGCGGTCGAGGTGCGCATCAACGATCGCGGTCCCGTCGTGCGCGACCGCATCATCGACCTTTCTTACGGCGCCGCCCGCGCGCTCGACGCGGTGGGCGCCGGCGTCTTCCGCGTGCGGATCGCCGTCCTCGAATAGGTCCGTATACTGAGCGTGAGCATGACGCTCCGGTCCCACCTGATCACCCTCGTCGTGGTAGCCGTCCCGCTGAGGGTCAGACCCGGGCCGGCTCCGCCCGCATCTCGCCGAAGACGCGCGAGGCCACGATGAGGGCGTCGCGCGCGAACGGCGCGCCGACGTAGCCGGTGAGCTGGATCAGCGCCTCCGTCAGCTCCTCTTCCGTCCAGCCCTGCCGCAGCGCCATGCGGAGATGGATGGCCAGCTCGGGCTCGCGTCCCGTCGCCGCGTCGGAGACGACGCACACGAGCGTGCGCGTCTTGAGGTCGAGGCCGGGGCGCGTCCACAGCATGCCGAAGATCGCCTCCGTCGCCACGTCGATGAACTTGCCCATGACGGGATCGGCGTAGACCGTCTTCGTCGAGCGGTCGACGAACGCGTCGCCCAGCAGCCGCCGCCGCATCTCCGCGCCCTTCCGGTACGTTTCGCTGTCCTTCATCGGGGGCCTCTCTTTCCGCAGTGCGGCCATTCGGATTGCGCGGGGCTGGGGCCCCGCCGTCCGAGGCGAGCCTATGAACGAGCCGAGAGACACGCAGGATATACTGCGACGCCATGACGGGCCTGCGCTTCGGCCAACCCGCGCCAGAGTTCTCGCTGCCGGCCGGCACGGGCGGCGAGGTGCGCCTGGCAGACTTTCGCGGCCGCGACGTGGTGCTCATCTTCTACTGCTTCGACTGGGGCAGCATCTGAACGCCCGAGCTGAGCGACCTCGTCGAGGTCGCCGAGCGCGCGCGCGAGCGCGGCGCTGCCGTGCTCGCGATCAGCGGCGACAGCCCCGCCTGTCACGCGGCCTTCGCGGCGGCGCGGAAATTCCCGTTCCCGCTGCTGAGCGACCTCCACCGGAGCGTCATCGACGCGTACGGCGTGCTCGACGCGGACCGCAACGTCGCCTGGCGCTCGACGTTCGTGATCGACCGCGACGGCGTCCTACGCTGGGGCCAGGCCGGCGACCGCCAGATGGTGCGCGACGGCGCCGAGATCCTGCGCGTCCTCGAGCTGATCGGCCGTCTGCGCTGACGGCTGTTCGAGCCCGCAGCCGAAAGGCGAGGCGCACCTGTGATGCGATCGCTGGCATCCGCCATGCTCGAGTTCCGGCCACGCTCACGCGGAGGAGGGGTTCGCGTGGCACGGGTTCGGCGCTCACCGCGACTGCGCCCGGCAGGAAGAAGCGCGCGAGACTTCGGATCGTCTAGACAACGACGATGTAATCCGTACAAGTACCTCAGGAATTCAGGAGAATTTTTTTCAGGGCTACCTTTTGGCGGGGGGCGGCGTAGTGTGGCGGCAGTGATCGATCCACCGCCCAGGAGGGGCGTTAGTGGCAGGCAGCAAACCGTCCGCGGCCACCGTCGACTTGACGGGTGTTCATGTCCTGATCGTCGAGGACGACGAAGACAGCAGGCAGCTTTTGGCGACTTTTCTCGAATACTGTGGCGCGCTCGTCACGATGTGCCACTCGACGGAGTCGGCGCTTGAGGACCTCGCCGAATACCGGCCCCACGTGATCGTCTCGGACCTCTCGCTGCCCGGCGCCGACGGCCTGCAGTTCATCCGCGCGCTGCGCCGGCTCGAGCCGGAGGCGGGCGGCGACGTCCCCGCCATCGCCGTCAGCGCGTACGACAAGGACTTCACCGCGATCGAAGCGAGAACGGCGGGGTACACCGGCTACCTCGCGAAGCCCGTCAACCTCGACGATCTCGTGACTCTGGTTCACGACCTGGTGAACCCCTGATGACACCGACGCGGCCGGCCATGCTTCCCGATCTGACGGGACTGACGATCCTCGTCATCGAGGACAACTTCGACGCGCTGAACCTCATCCGCGCGATCCTCGACACCGCGGGCGCGCACCCGCTGCTGGCGACGCACACCGGCCAGGCCCGCGAGTACCTCCGCACGCGCAAGGCTCACCTGATTCTGTGCGACCTCAACCTGCCCGGCGAGGACGGCACGCAGTTCATGGCGTGGCTGCGCGCGCGCCCGCCGGCAGAGGGCGGCGACATTCCCGCCATCGCCATCACCGCGCACTACGAGGACTTTCCCGTCTCCGGCGCGCGCGGGTTCACGGCCTATCTGCGCAAGCCGCTCCAGATGGACCGGCTGTGCCGCACGATCGCCGCGCTCTGCGGCCGCGACGCCGCCGATGCAGGCGAGGCGTCGGCCGGCGCCGCCTCGCTCTGATCAGCCGACCAGGTTCTCGGGCGGCTCGCCACGCGCGGTGCGGCGGATGTTCTCCGCGATGAGCCGCGCGCGCGCCTGCAGCATCCCCTCCGTCCAGCCCGACACGTGCGGCGTCATGAGCACGTTCGGCAGCGTGTGGAACGGCTGGCGCGCGGGCAGCGTCGGCGCCGCGTCGGTCGGATAGCGATACCAGACGTCGAGCGCGGCCGCGGCGATCGCGCGCTCCGCGAGCGCCCGGTACAGCGCCGCCTCGTCGACGATCTCCGCGCGCGCCACGTTCACGAGCACGGCCGTCGGCTTCATCGCCCGGAGCTGCGCCTCGCCGATCAGCCCGCGCGTGGCGGCGGTGGCCGGCATCGTGATCGCGAGGTAGTCGGAGCGTCGGAGCACCTCGTCGAGAATCTCCAGGCCCCCGAGCAGCGCGAGCCCGTCCGGTGCGGAGCGCGCGACGTCACGACGGATCGCGCAGATGGCCATGTCGAACGCCCGGGCGCGCCGGGCCAGCGCCTGGCCGATGTGCCCGTAGCCGAGAATGCCGAGGGTCTTGCCGGCCAGCTCCGGCCACGGCGGCGGCGGCGCGGTGCCGACGGCCCACTGGCTCTCCCAGGCTCCACGCCGGAGCGCCGCGTCGAGCCGCACGAAGCCGCGCGTGAGCGCGAGCATCGCGCCGAGCACGTATTCGGCGATGCCGACCTCGTGGCCGTACGCGTTGGCGAGGGCCGTCCCCGCGGGCAGCGCGGCGCGGTCGATCCGCTCGAGGCCCGCGCCGGGCACCTGCACGAGCTTCAGCCGTCCCGCCGCCGCGCCCATCTCGCGGGTGAACGCCATCGTCACCAGCACGTCCACGTCGCCGAGCTTGCCCACGATGCCGGCCTCATCGGCGACGACGACCTCGCACGGGAGGCCGAGGTGGGCCCGCACGGGGGCCTCGAGGCTGGCGGCAAAGGTTCCGGCGAAGGCGACAGCAAGCATGGCGGCTCCCCCCCAGCCTGATCCTCGGCGGGAGCCGGCGCCAGATCAATTACCCGGCACGTAGGCCACGGCGACCGGCGCGTCCGCCGTCCGAATTCGAGAGCAAGGAGCGGAGTGCCGGCAGGCGCGCGATGGCCGAGGATGAGGACACGAAAAGGAGGCATCATGGTGAGCGTGGCGACGAAACATCCAAACGGTTCCCCGGCGTTCTCCAGCGACCCCGGGCGGTGGGCGGCCGTCGTCCGACGCGACCGGCGCGCTGACGGCGTCTTCTATTACTCCGTCCGCACGACCGGCGTGTATTGCCGGCCCTCCTGCGCGGCGCGTCTGGCCCGGCGCGAGAACGTGCGCTTCCACGCGACGTGCGCGGACGCCGAGCGTGCGGGCTTCCGGCCGTGCAAGCGCTGCCGCCCGGACAGCCCCGGGCTCGTCGAGGCGCGCGCCGAAGCGGTGGCCCGGGCGTGCTGCCTCATCGAGACGGCCGAGGAGGTGCCGAGCCTCGACGCCCTGGCGGACGCCGCCGGCCTCAGCCGCTTCCACTTCCATCGCGTCTTCAAGACGACCGCCGGGCTCACGCCCAAGGCCTACGCGGCGGCGCACCGCGCGCGGCGCGTCCGCGACGAGCTGTCGCGCAGCGACTCCGTGACCGACGCGATCTACGGCGCGGGCTTCAACTCGAGCGGCCGCTTCTATGCGACGGCGTCGGAGGTGCTCGGGATGACGCCGACCGACTTCCGCGCCGGCGGCGACGGCGCCGCGATCCGGTTCGCGGTCGGCGAGTGCTCGCTCGGCTCCATCCTCGTGGCCGCCACCGAGCGCGGCGTCTGCTCGATCCTGCTCGGCGACGATCCGGACGCGCTGGCGCGTCAGCTCCAGGACCGATTTCCCAAGGCGCGGCTGATCGGCGGTGACCGCGACTTCGAGCGGCTGGTCGCGAAGGTGGTCGGCTTCGTCGAGGCGCCCGCGCTCGGCCTCGACCTGCCGCTGGACGTGCGCGGCACCGCGTTCCAGCAGCGCGTGTGGCAGGCGCTGCGCGAGATCCCCGCCGGCGCCACGTCGACGTACACGAAGATCGCCGCGCGCATCGGCGCGCCGAAGGCCGTGCGGGCGGTGGCGCGCGCGTGCGCGTCGAACACCCTCGCGGTGGCCATTCCCTGCCACCGCGTCGTGCGCCACGACGGCGGGCTCTCGGGCTACCGCTGGGGCGTCAAGCGCAAGCGCCTGCTGCTCGAGCGCGAAGCCGTCTCGTAGCGCCCATGGTCAAAGGGGGCCTCGAAGGGCCCCCTTTACCCCCAATCGCTCGGAGGCGCCCCGGGGAACCCGGGGCGCCCCTCGTTCCACCAAGCATCCCCGGCCATCTAAGCATCCCCGGCCATCGTGAGGCCGTGGATGAAGCGGTCGATGACGACGTTGAACAGCACGGCCGCCGGCACTCCGACGAGGAGACCGCCGGCCATCAGCGAGCCCCAGAAGTAGATGTCGCCCCGGATCAGCATGGTCGGCAGCCCCACCGTGACGACTTTCTGATCCACGGGCGCGGCCATCACGACCGCGTAGAGATACTCCTGCATCGCGAGCGTGAACGCGAAGATCGCGATGGTCGCGATTCCGGGACGGCTCAGGGGCAGGACCACGTGCAGGATCGCGCCGACGCGCCCGCAGCCGTCCACCCACGCCGCCTCCTCGATCTCCGGCGGCAGGCCGCGCAGGAAGCCGAACATGAGCCAGGTGGCGATCGGGATGGTGAAGGTCGGGTAGACGAGCACCAGCGCCCACCACGAGTCGAAGAGCCCGAGCTGGCCGATCACGTACGTGAGCGGCAGGAAGAGGATGATCGGCGGCACCAGGTAGGTCATGAAGATCGCGGTCGCGGTGTGGCCCGCGCCGGGCAGCCGCAGCCGCGCCAGCGCGTAACCGGCCGGCACCGCGGTGGCCACCGTGATCACCACCACGCACACCGACACCATCGCCGTGTTCACGAACCACGTGCCGAACCACGTCTGCGTGAACAGCAGGTGGAAGTGCTTGAGCGTCGGCGGCTCGTAGAACCAGAAAGGAATGCCGCGCATCGAGTAGAGGTCGCGCTCGTGCTTGAAGGCGGTGATCACCATCCAGAGAACGGGGAACAGCGCGATGAAGAGAAACGGCGCCAGCCCCGCGTAGATCAGGACGCGCTTCATCCACGACATGATAAGGTCTCCGCGCGGAGGTCCCCATGGCGATCTGGCTCGGACTCCTTCTGATGCTGGCGGCGGCGCCGGCCGGACCCATCGGCGCGCAGGCCGCCGAGATCAAGCTCATCAGCACGATCGGCGTGCGGTCGGCCAACGTGCTGAAGCGGCAGATCGAGGGCGGCGAGCCGTTCGACCTCGCGATCATGACCGCCGCCGCGTCCGTCTACGAGGCGAAGGGCCTCGAGCCCGGGCCGAACTTCCAGGCCGCGCCGTGAGCGACGTCGGCATCCATCCGGCTTCCGGCGCCCTCGGGGCCGAGATCTCCGGCGTGGATCTCTCGAACGCGCTCGACGACCAGACGCTCGGCGTGCTGCGCCGCGCGTGGCTCGAGCACCTCGTCCTCCTGTTCCGCGATCAGCCGCTCACGCCGCCACAGTTCCTCGGCTTCGCGCGGCGCTTCGGCGAGATCATCGAGTACCCGTTCGTGAAGGGGCTCGAGGAGTATCCGGAGATCATTCCCGTGGTGAAGCTCGAGCACGAACGGATCAACTTCGGCGGCGTCTGGCACTCCGACACCGCGTACCTCGACGTCCCGCCCATGGCGAGCATGCTGCTGGCCCGCGAGGTGCCCCCGGTGGGCGGCGACACGCTGTTCGCGAACATGTACCTCGCCTACGAGACGCTCTCCGACGGCATGAAGCGGCTGCTCGACGGGCTGCGGGCGGTCAACAGCTCGGCGAAGGCCGACGCCTCGCGCACGCGCGAGGACCGCATCGCCGAGCGCGGCCGCGACGACGCGCGCACGCTGTACGAGGCGTCGCACCCCGTCGTGCGCGTGCACCCCGAGACCGGGCGCCCGGCGCTCTACGTCAACGTCGCCCACACCGTACGCTTCGAGGGGATGACGGAGGAGGAGAGCGCGCCCATCCTCGCCTATCTCTACCGCCACCAGGTCCGGCCGGAGTTCACCTGCCGCTTCCGCTGGCAGCCGGGCTCGCTCGCGTTCTGGGACAACCGCTGCGCCCAGCACAACGCCGTCAACGACTACGCCGGCCACCGCCGCCTCATGCACCGCATCACCCTGGCCGGCGACGTGCCGGCCGGCGCGACGTAACGCTCCCGCCCGCGCGCGGCTCGGACGTGGGAGTAGGGGCGACGAGCGGTAGGCCGCGCGCCAGCCTGGCGCGGGCGGTGCCAATTCGTTCGTGACGCGCTGGCGCGGCCTTCGGCGATCCGCTCAATGGCGCGGCCATCCGCGTGGCATCGACTTTGCCACAGTGCCGCGCCATGCGATCACGTGTCGCGCTCACGAGCCCCCGGGTGTACTTCCCGTTCGCCCGTCTTGCCCTCTGCGCCGACTGCGAGGTCTGCTTCGAGATCGGTCTCGAGGCCTGTCCCGCCTGCGGGGGCCGGACGTGGTCACCCCTGTCCCGTCTCATCGGACAGGCCTCCGACGGGGCCATCGTGCGGGCGGTGCGCGCCGTGGTGGCCGAGACGCGCGGCGGCGCGGCGACCCGCGGCGACGCGCATCACCTGGTCATCGTCTCCCGCGATCAGCCCAAGCTCTTCGACATGCTCCGCCGCGAGCTCCACGCCAGCGAGACGGTCACCGTCATCCTCGACCGGCGTGGCGGCCGGCCGCAGCCGGCGCTCGCGCGGATGAACCTGCGCTGGCGCAACGTCGACCGCCAGATCGCCGCGCTCGGCTGGGCCATCGTCCGCTCGGACCTCATCACCGCAAAGCGGTAGCCCGCTCCCCGGCCGTCGGGGACTTGCCGCTCGGCCCTGACGGGGCGCTTGCGGTGCGCGTCGGGCGCGTGCTGTAATCCCACGATCTTCGCGACCGATGAGCGGCGAGCAAGGCCACACCCTCGACATCGACTCGGTGACCCACCGGTACGGTCCCGTCACCGCCGTCGCCGACGTGTCGCTGGTCGTGCGGGCCGGCGAGATCGTGGCGCTCCTGGGCCCCTCGGGCTGCGGCAAGACGACGCTGCTGCGGGTCGTCGCCGGGTTCGTTCGACAGAGCGCGGGATCGGTGCGGATCGACGGCAAGGCGATCGACCATCTGCCGGCGAATCTGAGAAATGTCGGCATCGTCTTCCAGAGTTACGCGCTCTTTCCCCACATGACGGTGGCCCACAACGTCGCCTACGGGCTGCAGGCGCGCGGCGTGCCGCGCGCGGACGTGCGGCGCGCCGTCGAGCGCTTTCTGGAGGTGGTCCGCCTCACCGACTTCCGCGACCGTCTACCGCGCCAGCTGTCCGGCGGCCAGCAGCAGCGCGTGGCCGTCGCGCGCGCGCTGGCGGTGGCGCCCACCGTGATGCTGCTCGACGAGCCGTTCAGCGCCCTCGACAAGGGGCTGCGTCTGGACATGCAGATCGAGATCAAGCGGCTGCAGCGGCAGTTCGGCCTGACCGCGATCCTCGTGACGCACGACCAGGACGAGGCGATGAGCGTCGCCGACCGGATCGCCGTCATGAGCCACGGGCGCGTCGAGCAGTTCGACACGCCGATCGCCGTCTACGACCGCCCGGCCACGCTCTTCGTGAGCGGGTTCATCGGGACGACCAATCTCCTGCGCGGGCGGGCCCTC
>WNFT01002231.1_pt1 | contig 16584 bp, 12 predicted proteins | sample 5400191 | NCBI WGS metagenome assembly WNFT01 (sample SAMN13153359, study PRJNA577476) | soil metagenome | isolation source: 80 cm saprolite under Madrone tree | place: USA:California | collected 2016-06-14 | reverse complement strand
GCTTAATGCGCATCGCGAGCTGCGGCAGGCCGCGCAAGGCGCCGCAGTGGTTCAGACATCCAATCCGCTTTTCGACAAGATCCTGCGCCGTTCCATGGCTGATTTGGCAATGCTCAAGACGCAGACGCCGCAGGGACCCTACCCCTATGCGGGCACGCCCTGGTACTCGACCACGTTTGGACGCGACGGGCTCATCACCGCCCTGCAGATGTTATGGGTCGATCCGCGGATCGCGCGAGGGGTGCTGTTCCGCCTCGCAGCGCTACGGGCGAAGACGACCGATGCGGCGTCGGACGCCGAGCCCGGCAAGATCTTGCATGAAGTGCGTTTCGGCGAAATGGCGGCACTCGGCGAAGTGCCGTTCGGCCTCTACTACGGAAGCGTGGATTCGACCCCGTTGTTCGTGCTGCTGGCCGGCCTCTATTTCGAGCGTACCGGCGATGTCAAAGCCCTGGCTGAGTTGTGGCCGGCGATCGAAGCGGCGCTGTCGTGGATCGATGGGCCAGCGGACCGGGATGGCGACGGCTTCGTCGAATACTTCCGCGCCAACGACAACGGTCTCGTCAATCAAGGATGGAAAGATTCGGCGGATGCGGTGTTTCACGCCGACGGCCGGCTTGCAGCGGGCCCCATCGCACTGGCCGAGGTCCAGGGCTATGTGTTTGCCGCCAAGCGCCTGATCGCGCGCTGCGCGCGCCGGCTGGGCTATCCGGATCGCGCCGATATTCTGGAAGACCAATCGCGCCGGCTCGCCGCGCATTTCCAACGCGCATTTTGGCGCGAGGACCTGCACATGTATGCGGTTGCGCTGGATGGCGCCAAGGAGCCGTGCTGCGTGCGCACGTCCAATGCCGGCCAGGTGCTTTTCACGGGCATCGCGCGAGCCGACCACGCCGCGACGGTGGCGACGACGCTGTTGGCGCCCGATCTGTTTTCCGGTTGGGGCATCCGCACGGTCTCGCGTCGCGAAATCCGTTACAATCCGATGTCGTACCACAACGGCTCGGTGTGGCCGCACGACAACGCGCTTATCGCGGTCGGACTTGCGCAGATTGGCGCCAAGGGCGCGGTCAATCGCATTTTCAGCGCACTCTTCGATGCGGCCACTCACATGGATCTCAATCGCTTGCCGGAACTATTCTGCGGTTTCCAGCGGGCCCGCGGCCGTGGGCCGACGCGTTACCCGGTGGCGTGTGCGCCACAAGCGTGGGCGAGTGCGGCCCCATTCTGCCTGCTCCAGGCGGCACTCGGACTTGAAATCGATCCCGCGGCCGAACAATTGCGTCTGCGCAATCCGCGGCTGCCGAAATTTCTCGACGAGGTGATATTGCGGAACTTGCAGGTCGGAGACTCAAGCGTTGACATCGCGGTGCGGCGCGACGGCGAAGCGGTCTCGTTAAGCGTTCTGCGGGCGCTCGGCGCCATTGAGGTATCGGTTCTGGCTTCGTGATAAGCGAGGTCAAGTCCGTCGGAGTATCGTGTTGTAGGGGCGACCCTTGTGGTCGCCCTCTTGGCGGACGCGGTACGCAAATCGGGCGACCACAAAGGTCGCCCCTACAGCAGGCAATGTTGGAGGACCTGCAATCCCTCAAAACTAGCGCGCAGAACTCCAGCGCGTCGGCCGTGGCCCCGTAGAGGTGATCTCCGGCTTCTTGCCGGGCGCGCCCCTTGGCGCTCCGCGAATCTGAAACGTGCCCATGACATCGTCGCCGCTCAACGCGGTGAGGAATTCGCGCTGCCACCGATCGACGTCGTAGTCGAGGACCGCGGCAAGCAGCGCCTGGTGGCGCGCGCGCCGCTCCTCGATCGGCATGGCCAAAGCGTGCGCGATCGCCGCGGCAACGGATTCAGGGTCATAGGGATTGACCAGGAGGGCGCGGCGAAATTCGATCGCGGCCCCGGCGAAGCGCGACAGGATCAGGACCCCCGGGTCCTCCGGATTCTGGGCCGCGACGTATTCCTTGGCGACGAGGTTCATGCCGTCGCGCAACGGCGTCACCAGGCCGACGCGCGCCGCGCGATAGAGGCCCGCGAGCGCGGCGCGGCCATAGACCCGGTTCACGTAGCGGATCGGCGTCCACGACACCTCGCCGTATTTACCGTTGATGCGTCCGGCGGCAGACCCCAAGGCTTCTTCCAGCTCGGCATATTCCGGGATTTCTGAGCGGTTTTTCGGCGTGATCTGCAGGTATATCACCCTGTCGATCCATTCGCGGTGATTGGCAAGGAAAAGGTCGAAGGCGTCGAGACGCTGGATCAGGCCCTTGGAATAGTCGAGGCGATCGACCCCGATGACGAGGAGGCGGCCGCCAAGGCTTGCCACCATCTCCTTCACCAGGGGCGACCGCATGTTGCGGCGCGCCAGCCGCTGGAATGCACGCGGCTCGATACCGACCGGAAAATTCCCGATCCGCGTCTGTTGGCCGCTCACACTTACGGTCGTCTGTTGGCCGGCGATTTCGAATATTCGCATTTCCCGTGCCTGATTGCGCTCGGACATCAGGTAGCGAACGAAATTGCCGGCATCGCCTTCGGTCTGAAACCCGACGACGTCATATTGCATGAGCATTGGAATCAACTGCTCATGGTTCGGCAGCGAGGTCAGCACCTCAGGCGGCGGAAACGGAACGTGGAGGAAAAACCCGATCCGGTTGGAATGGCCTCGCCGCCGCAAGGCGTCGGCGATCGGGATCAGGTGATAGTCGTGGACCCAGATCAGGTCGTCATCCTCGATGACTTTCTCGAGTTCGGTCGCAAAGTGATCGTTGACCCGGAAATATCCGCCGAGGTCCCGCCGCGCAAACTCGGCGAGGTCCAGCCGATAATGCAGAATCGGCCACAGCACCCGATTGGCGAAACCGTTATAGTATTCCTGAAACTCGTCTTTGGTCAGATCGGTGATGACGTATTCGACGTTCTTGTGCTTGATGGATCGCGTTCGGAGCTTGTCCTGCGCGCCGATTTTCCCGCTCCAGCCGAGCCATATGCCTCCGTTGTGCTGCAACGCCGGCCGCAACGCCACCTCAAGCCCGCCGGCGCGCGCCGCGCCATCCCCGGAGGGAACCGAAACACGATTGGATACCACCGCCAGGCGCGCCAATTATCGCCCTCCGACTTCGCAACAGCGGCGCCATAATCAATTGTCCGGTCGATCCGGGAAGCATTTTCGCAGTGCCATCCCGATTCTCGACGCGAACTCCATGGCGTTCTGCGCCGTGCGAGAAGTCGCTGAACGTTTATTTCCAGCGCCACAAGTCGCCCACATGACGTATGTCGCTCACGTGACATATAATGTGTTTGCCGCCTAAATGTTCCATGCCGACGCGGAGTGCTGGCGCCTATGTGCCGGAAGCGAGCGGCTGCCGGGTCAGCGGTCTCAGACCGCAACCCCCCCCTCCCTACCCTCGCCCGCGTGCGGGGAGGGTAGGGAGGGGGGCATAAATTCCTCCTTGATCATTTCCGGAATGCTCTCCATCAAGGGGAATGCAATCCGTTCGGAACGGGATTGGGATGAGACGCGGCTTTGCGCCCTGGCCGGATCCGACAGCCGAGCCGCTGGTGCGCTTCGAAAACGTATCGCGGCGCTTTGGCGACGTCGCCGCCGTCGACCGGCTGAGCCTCGACATCTACCGCAACGAGTTCTTCGCTCTCCTCGGCCCCTCGGGGTGCGGCAAGACCACGCTCCTGCGGCTGCTGGCAGGGTTCGAGAGGCCCGATGAGGGCCGGATTATGCTTGGCGGCCGCGACATCGTCGCAACGCCGCCGCATCGGCGGCCTGTCAACATGATGTTTCAGAGCTATGCGCTGTTCCCGCACCTCACCGTCGCGGGCAACATCGCCTTCGGGTTGCGCCAAGACGGCATTGGCAAAGCTGCGATCGCGGCACGGGTCGACGAAATGCTGGCGCTGGTCAAGCTTGAAGGGCTGGGCCACCGCAGGCCGGATCAACTCTCCGGCGGTCAGCGTCAACGTGTGGCATTGGCCCGTTCGCTGGCGAAGCGCCCGCAGGTTCTGCTTCTCGACGAGCCCATGGCAGCACTCGACAGAAAATTGCGCGAGCAGACCCAGTTCGAACTGATGGACCTGCAGGCGCGGCTGGGGCTGACCTTCGTGATCGTCACCCACGATCAGGGCGAGGCGATGACGGTTGCGCACCGGATCGCCGTGATGGATCGCGGCCGCATCGTCCAGGCGGCTACGCCGGCCGAAATCTACGAGCAGCCGCGGTCGCGATGGGTCGCGGAATTCGTCGGCGACGTTAATTTGATCGACGGCCTCGTCCTGGAGACCGGCGCCCGCGAAGCGGTGATCGGAGACAAGAGCGGCAGGCGGTACCGGGTCGCTGCCGATGTTGCCAAGGGAGCTACCAAGGGAGCGCAAGTGTCCATCGCGCTGCGACCCGAAAAGGTTCGCATCCAGGCCGGACCGGCGCCGCACGATGCTCCCAACGCGATGCGAGGCCAAGTCTGCGATATCGGTTACTTGGGTGGCGTTTCGATCTATAAGGTACGGCTCGACGACGGCGCCGTCCTGAAGGTGGCTGTCGCCAATGTGGCGCGGACCTCCGGGCAGGCATTCAACACGCACGATGAGGTCTGGTTGTCATGGCCGCCCGACGTCGCCGTCGTCTTGACGGGTTGAGGCGCGCTCCGCCATGGCCAAACGATCAGTCCGTACGGATCGGGGGAGCACAGCTGCCCCGGGTGCCCGGCTCTTCATAGCGGCGCCTTATCTGTGGCTGCTCGGATTTTTTCTGGTGCCTTTCCTGATCGTCCTCAAGATCAGCCTCTCCGAGACCGCGATTGCGCAGCCGCCCTACGTGCCGGTGCTGGACTTCGCGGCCGGCTTCCGCGGCATCCGGGATTTCGTTGCCGGGCTGTCGTTTGCCAATTACGTTACGATTGCGGGCGACGATCTCTACGTATTCTCCTACCTCAAAAGCCTGAAGGTCGCGGTGGTGTCGACCGTGCTCCTGCTGCTGTGCGGAGTTCCGCTTGCCTATGCGGTGGCGAGGGCGCCGCGTCGGGCGCAGCCGCTCCTTGTCACGCTGGTGGTTTTGCCGTTCTGGACCTCGTTTTTGATCCGGGTCTATGCCTGGATCAACATCCTCCAGCGCGACGGCCTGCTCAATCAGGCGCTGATCTGGCTCGGCCTTGTGGACCAGCCGGCAACATGGCTCGCGACCGATACCGCCGTTTATATCGGCCTCGTTTACTCCTATCTGCCGTTCATGGTCTTGCCGCTCTATGCGAGCTTCGAGAAGCTCGATGAAAGTCTTCTTGAAGCCGCGGCCGACCTGGGTTGCCCACGCTGGAAGACCTTCTTTGTCATCACGCTGCCTCTCGCCTTGCGGGGCCTCGGCGCGGGGGCGCTTTTGTGCTTCGTGCCCATCGTCGGCGAGTTCGTCGTTCCGGATTTGCTGGGTGGTTCCGACGCCACCATGATCGGCCAGACCCTGTGGACGGAATTCTTTGCCAACAAGGACTGGCCCGTCGCGTCGGCTGTCGCCGTCGTGCTGGTCGTGCTCCTGGTAGCGCCGATTGCGGTCTACCAGCATTTGCAGACCCGTGAGATCGAGGGGCGTCAATGAGGCGCCTGTCGTTGACGAATCTTGTCGCGCTCGTGCTGGGGCTTGCTTTTCTCTATGCGCCGATCGCGATACTCGTGGTCTATTCGTTCAATGCCTCGCGGCTCGTGACGGTTTGGGGCGGCTGGTCGACGCGCTGGTACGCGGCGCTCATCGAAGATCGCGCCATGATCGACGCGGCGCTCGCCTCTCTCGGCATCGCCATCGTCTCGGCGGCGCTGGCGACGGTGCTCGGCACCATGGCAGCGATGGCTCTGACCCGATTCCGCTTCCGCGGCCGCCTGCCATTCGCCGCCATGATTTATGCGCCCCTGGTCATGCCGGAGGTGATCACCGGCCTGTCGCTGCTGCTTCTGTTCGTGGCGATCGACCTCGATCGCGGTTTCTTCACCATCATCATCGCCCACACCACGCTCACGATGTGCTTCGTCGCCATCGTCGTCCAGTCACGGCTGGCGAATTTCGACCGCAGCCTGGAGGAGGCCGCGATGGACCTCGGCTGCCCGCCGGGCCGCACCTTTTTCGCGATCACGTTGCCCCTGATCATGCCGGCCGTGATTGCGGGATTTCTGCTGGCGTTCTCGCTGTCTCTTGACGACCTCGTGATCGCGAGCTTCACCACCGGCCCGGGGGCCACGACACTCCCGATTCGCATTTATTCCGAGGTGCGACTCGGCGTAAAACCGGAGATCAACGCCGTATGCACCATTTTTATCGCGGTGGTGGCGGGCGCGGTCGTCACGGCGTCCTTGATCGAAAAGAGCCGGAATCGGGAGCGGCGTCCGTTGCTGACCGCGTAGGGACCGTCATGGCGGCGCACGGAACGGCGTAATCGACCGGCTCAGGCGATTGATGGCATCTTGCATTTCCTCGCGCGTCTTCTTGTCCTGCGCATCAAGCAGCGACCTCACGGCAGGCGATCTCTCGATGAGCGTGCGCGTGTCCGGGACGATCGACGGACTTCCCCACTGGCCCCGCACCGTGAAGGGCAGCTCGAACAATCCGCTGGCGTCCGGTGCCGCGCCGCCGATCAGGTTAGCGGTGCCCGAGAGGTTGAACTCGCGCGCCGGTATCGAGGTCGTCCCCGTCACCGCGAGCAGCACGCTCGGCCCTTCGAGCACGACGTCTTCGATCGTGGCGAGCCCCTGGACGATACGGAACCTGATGTTGAGCCTGTCGAACGGGGTGCGACCATTGCGGAAATCGCCGCTTGCGGACAATGGACTACGTTGCAAGCGCCGCATCATCTGTTCGACGTTCCAGCCGTTCAGGGCGCCCTGCTTGGCGCCGACCTGCACGGTGCCGTTCAGGTTGCCGGCGAGTTCCTGCACGTTGCGTCCGGTGCTATCCACGGAAAATGCCAGGCTGCCGGAGCCCTCGATCCGGTTCATGCTAAACAGCTGGCCGAGGCATTTTTCCAGGTCCACGTTCGAAAACTGCATCTGGGAGCCGAACTCGGCGCCCGATTGCGACTTGGCGACCGCGATCGTTCCGGTGACAACGCCGCCGAATGCCTGCGACTCGCCGACCGTGACGAGGAGCCGGCCCGAACGCATATTGGCCGCAACCGCTGTCCGTCCGAGCTCTGCCTGGGCAAACGCAACGCGGGCCGCGGACAGGCGCAGATCGGCGTCCCAACCGTCGAACCAATCAAGCGTGAGGGATCGGCGGTCCCAGTCTCGCGAGTTGTCTGCGATCAGCCGAAACGTCGAAACATAGGGGCTGAGGTCGAGCCTTTCGACAGCGAGCGTCCCCTGAAGGGTCTGCCGGCCGGTGGTAGCGTAGCTCAAGACGCCTTCGGCCACGTTGTCATCAAGTTCGACATTAAGGTCCGATAGCGAGATCGCCCGGCCGTTGACGGCGGCGCGGGCCTTGAGGGCGAATCGACCGAAGCCGCCCCCCGGGAGGGAATGACCGCCGCTCCATCGCAGCGCCTCCCGCAGTGAGGATGTATCTGCCGCGAGGATGCCGTCGATTTTCAACGAGGGCCGATAGCTCATGGCGCCGTCAAACGCGGCTTTGAGCGGGCCCGCGCTGGCGCGGAATTTCAATCCGGAATCATCGCCCGCCAATGCGCCGGAGAAATTGGCGATGGTGAGGCTCGCGTTGACGACCTCGTTATGCCAAGTGAAATGCCCGGTCGCGGCGAAGCTCTTCGCGATCGACGGCCATGCGAGCGACAGCTCGACACCCTCCAACGTCTCGTCGACATTTCGATCCGGGACGCGCAGAGCCACGATGCCGTCCTTGATACCGATTTCCGAAAACGACAGCACCCGCTCATCGCGCTGCGCGTTCGGCTTCAGCGCTCTGGCCAGAATGTCGATCAGCGGCGACCAGTTGGTGTGGCCATCGGCATCGACCGTCACCGCGATACGCGGCCTGACGACGGAAATGTCGGCAATCTCGATGCGTCTCGCCAGCAACGGCATCAGTCGCAGATTGACCGTGAGTTGCTGGGCCGCAAGGGCGGTTTCCCCGGCGACCGGTTCGCCGAGCGCCACATCGGAAAACTCCACGGTCGGGACCGGAAACATCGACACCGCCATCGGTCCGCGCAGCAGCGGATCGAGACCGGTCACCGCTCTGATTTGGCTTTCGATGGCATCGCGAATGATGTCGGCAGGTATAACGTATGTCGCCGCGGCAATGACCGTCGTGCATGCCGCAAATACAGCCGCTACGAGAATGGCGATTCGTTTCACGCCTATTGCCGTTTCTTTAAGGGTTTCGGTTCCGATTATGACGGCCGGAGCACATCGGCAAGCATGAATTGAGCAGTTGATTAACTGACATGGGGACAACCAGTCTTGCGCTCGGGCGCTCAGGCCGCAGTGTGAATTCGCATTGGGGCAAGAACTATTCCTGTGTGACCGGTCATCCCGAATCGTGCCCTGTCAGGCTTGATCCTGGATCCGTTTTCACTCCCCCACCCCTCCCAGCTTGCGGGGGAGGGTGGGGAATGTGGGTTAGCTCTGTGACCCTTTCGTGGCCTGATGCTGGGCTGCAGCGGCAAAGAACCGGTGGGCGCCATCCCTGTGCCGTCTGCGCGGGTACGCAGCCGTTGACGCCCAGTGTAGACTAGGGCGAGCCGCCGGTGCGATCACGCACGGGTCGCCGATGATCCGGGATCGCCGCGGCGCGGAAACCGGACGGCATTGATTTCGTTGGGAATTCCCAAATTAGTTCGTTTTGTCTAAATGGGCTCCCAACAGTTTCATATGGTACTTATATGGTGCTATTATACCATATAAGGCGGCTGATTCCGGTTGCTAACACCAGCCCGCCGGTTGACGTGCGCGCGGGTCAGGCGCTATCTGCGTCAATGCCCGGTTAGGCATCCTGACAATTTGAGTTTCCGCCGCGCGCGCGTGCGTGCGTGAAAGCGGGGTTCGGCCTCTCCACCCGGGCGGCTGAACCCCGCAGCACGAGGTTTTGCGATGACGTCGATTGATAGTCACAGCCGGCAAGTATTACGCTGGGATGCGACCAAAAGCAGATGGATGCCTATCAGTTGGGATCGCTGGGAGCGCTTTCATAACAATGGATATTTCCATCCTGACGGCTTCGCTCCTCTTCCGGATGTGACTCCGGGCAAGCATTTTATAGCCGTTTCTTGCCTCGTAGGTACCCACCTGATCTGGGTCCACGCTGGCACGAGTGTAATTGGGCCCGACGGTCGAAACGGAGACTTGCCGTTAGATCGCGTCCTGTCAGCGGATGAGGTGAAACGTTTGCGGGAATATCAGGACCGATCCAATGATTACGATACGGTACGGAATCAACTTCGGCGACCTCTGAACCACGAAGAGCAACAAGAATTCGACGAATTGCGAGATCGGGTTTGGCGATCGGAGCTTCCACCTAAAGCCGTGATGCAAGAATTGCCGCGCGCTTTGGGAGCGCTGACTTTTGACGACGCTGCTCGTCAGACGCTCGCAGCAGCAGGTATTTCTCTATTCTTGCATTAATAGAATGGACGGTCCGCAATCATGAAAATTGACCGACGCCAGACATTGGCGGGCTGGCCCGCAATCAAGGTGCGGGATTTTTTGCAATACCTAAAACGGTGCGGTGAGTTCGGCGCCCCATTCGAAAATCTTGAGGCCTATGGCAACCTTTGTCCGCTTGGAGAGGAAGGACTGAACCGCCTGCTTGAGGCTGGTCTCATAGAGCAGGTGCCACCGCAACCCCAGGAGGGACTGAAGTGCCTGCTTGGAGCCGGTTTTGTAGAGCAGGCGCCACCATTACCAGAGTCGCCGAGCCGCTACCGCATCACTCACGAGGGGTGCCGACTTGCCCTACACAAATTTGTCCCACGGCTTGCCAGGGCAAAAGCGAACCAGCTTGTCGAGCAATTTCTGAAGCGTGTCGATGAGGTAAATACAAGTTCCTACTACCTCATGACCGTCGGCGAAGTGCATTTGTTTGGCAGCTATATTACGGATGCGGCCGATCTTGGTGACATCGACCTCGCCATTAAACTTGAGGCAAAGTATTCAGGAACCGAGTGGGTAGCGCACAACCTAGCCCGTGCGGATGCGACCGGCCGCGATTTGGACTACTTCGCTCGTCTCTCTTATGGCGAGACTGAAGTGAGGCGCTTCCTCAAGTCTCGCAGCCCATATATCTCCATGCACGGCGTGGATGAACTAGAAAGAAATGGCTGGAACAGCCTCAAAGTCAGGCCACTCACGTCCCCAACAGCTGCGATTTTGTCGTCGGCCACAGTCGGTGTGTCAATACCTTCCCGCTAGGCCGGGGGAGGATAGGGGGCAGGGTCATACGCCCGCAACGCGTGTGGGTCTCCCCGCCCCCTGAGCTCCCCCGCAAGCGGGGGAAGGGTGGGGCAGGGGGGTCTCTCAGCCAAGATTGGGAGCAACTGCAAAATCCGCCTCTGTCTTGGCGCGAATGGCGTCGGTGGTTACCCCCGGGGCAAGTTCGACGAGCTTCATGCCGTAGGGGTTTTTCTTCTCGATGGTAAATACTCCGAGATCGGTGATCACCATGTCGACGACGCCGGCCCCCGTGAGCGGCAGCCTGCATTTGTGCAGGAGCTTGGGTTCGTCCTTGGCCGAATGCTCCATGACGACGACCACCTTCTTGACCCCGGCAACGAGGTCCATGGCGCCGCCCATGCCTTTGACCATCTTGCCGGGAATCATCCAGTTGGCGAGGTCGCCGTTCTGGGCGACCTGCATGGCGCCGAGCACCGACAGATCAATGTGTCCGCCACGCACCATGCCGAAGCTGTCGGCGCTTGAGAAATAGCTGGTGGTCGGCAACTCAGTCACGGTCTGCTTGCCGGCATTGATGAGATCGGGATCCTCCTCGCCTTCAAACGGGAAGGGGCCGGTGCCGAGCATGCCGTTCTCGCTCTGCAGCTGGACGTTCATCCCTGAGGGAATGTAGTTCGCCACCAGCGTCGGAATGCCGATGCCGAGATTGACATAGAAGCCGTCCCGCAATTCCTTGGCGGCGCGTTCCGCCATCTGCTCTCTGGTCCAGGGCATGCCGTCCTCTCAAGCGCGTTTGCGCACGGTGCGCTGCTCGATGTGCTTTACAGCGTTGGCAACATGGATGATGCGTTTGACGAAGATGCCGGGCGTTATGATGTGGTCGGGATCAATCTCGCCGGGTTGCACGAGGTGCTCGACTTCGGCGACCGTGACTAGTCCCGCCGTCGCCATCATCGGATTGAAGTTTCGCGCCGTCTTTCGATAGACGAGGTTGCCCTCAGTATCGCCTTTGAAGGCGTGGACGATGGCAAGGTCGGCCACGAGCCCGGTTTCCATAATGAAGGTGTCGCCGTCGAAGACCCGCTCCTCCTTGCCGCGGGCGATCTCGGTCCCGGCGCCGGTGCGGGTGAAGAACGCCGGGATGCCGGCCCCGCCGGCGCGGATTCGCTCCGCCAGCGTGCCCTGCGGATTGAACTCGATCTCCAGTTCGCCGGCAAGGTATTGCTGGGCGAATAACTTGTTCTCCCCTACGTAGGACGAGATCATCTTGCGGATTTGCTTGGTTTCGAGAAGTATTCCGAGCCCGATCCCGTCCACTCCGGCATTGTTGGACACCACGGTCAGGTCGCTGACGCCCGAGTCGCGGATGGCGAGGATCAGGGTTTCCGGGATGCCGCACAGCCCGAAACCGCCGGCCATGATCAGCATGCCGTCTTTGAGCAAACCCGCGAGCGCCGACGGCGCATCGGCGTAGACCTTGTTCATGAACCCGTCTCTCCCCCGCTCAGCTCGCTGTCGACCCCCCTCCCTACCCTCCCCCGCAAGCGGGGGAGGGTAGGGAGGGGGCTCGGATTGCAATCACAGCTCGCTCCAATTTGGAAGGGCTATAGCGAATTCCGGTCGTGCTGAACAATTCTCTTCCGACATCGCCGGGCCGTCCCGGCCTTCTGCGCCTTGGCTCGGTGAAGCGCCGCAAGGAGGGGGCGATCATGACGATCGGATGGGCGTGACTCAATCACGCCGGCAAGTGGTGAAGCATGATCCGTGCCATGGCAGAAATGACCTGCTCGACCTGTCGGGAAGGATAAGCCAGTCTTACCAGCGCGCGGGCGGCGACCGAAACCGATCGAAGATATCCAAGACCGCGTTTGCAAGGAATAGGCGATCGCGTCTCGCGCGGTCCGCGATCACCAGAATTCCTGCATCGACAAGCTGTGCCGCCGCGGTGTTGACGCTCGCGAAAGTGGCGCCGATAGCGCGGCGGGCATCCTCAATGGTGAAGGCCGGCCGCGTCAGCGCGAAAGGCGCGAGTTTATGGACCATGCTGTCCGACCGGAAGTGCGCAACGACGCTGCGCCATTGCGCCTCGACGGTTGCAAGGCGCGCGAGACGGTCAAGGTTCGCCGCGGCGGATCGCCGAAGGAAGGAGAGCATGAGGCGCGTCCACGCCGTCATATCGGCCGAAATCCGCGCTGCCTTGAGCGCCTCGACGTAGAGGTCCTTTTCCTCATGGACGGCCTCGCCGAGGAACGCGCAGGCAACTCTCGTCGCGCCCTTGCGTCTCAGCATCATTGGAACGAGAAGGCGACCGATGCGGCCATTGCCGTCCGCGACCGGATGGATGTGCTCGAACATCCAGTGCGAGAGCACCTGGCGCACCATCTCGGGCGTACGCGGATCGCTTGCGAGCGTGAAATCGCGCCATTCGGCAAGCGCCTGCGGCGCCGATGCCGGCTGCGTGTAGTAAAAGATCCCCTCTGGCGCTTCCGGATCGGTCGCGCCATTGGCGCGCTCCTTCAGCCTTCCGGCCATGGTCGCCACCATACGATCGCGCGACCGCTCGAAAAGCCGGCGGTGGATCGCGAGGCTCATGTCGATCGGATCGCTGGTGCCGGGAGCCTCCGCTTCGAATGCCGCGGCGCAAGCCGCCACGGCGGCCGCATCGTCGGGATCGGCGGCCGTGCGCCGCGAACTCTCATATTCCATAAGGTCCGCGAACGTGGTGGTCGAGCCTTCTGCCCCGGACGAATGCACCGCATCGAGACGGGTGAACAAGCGGCCGATCAGCCCAAAAGGCAGCCCCGTAGGTTGCCAGCCTGCGAGCGCGCGCTCGAATTCGCGGACTGCCGCGGCAGCCGGGTCAAGAGCATCGAGGACATCTTCCAGCGGTGGAATGTGCGGCGTGTGCGGTCGGAAGCAGCGCCGGCCAACAGGATCAACTTCGTAGGCCCCGGAAGCCAAATGCGAATCGTCCTATTATTATGGACTATTGTGGTAGTCCATAATAGCAGCTCGGTGCATTAAAGACTAGTCGGGCCACTTCAGCCAAAATGAAGGGATTGGAGCGCGTACGGGGCGACCCTTGTGGTCGTCCGGCCCGCACGCCCTCGACATGCTCTACAACTTATGCTTGATCAAATAGGACTATTGGCGACCAGCTCCTAAGATGGGCCAAGGAGGCCGGAATCGTCCGAACTTTGCAAGAATTCCCTGTTAATTTCCCTGTTCTGAGGGAATAGGCTTTACGCCGGACGGGGCGGCGCCGAACCACGGCTCAGCAGAACGAGGGCGGTTGGACTACGCGTCTCGCTGCCCGCTCTACCGACCGCTCGCGGCGACGGTAAAGTGCGGCAGGCAGGCGCGACGCCCGCGGTCTTGAGGGGGAAAACACACATGACCGTATCGCCAACGGCCTCCCCTCATGACCCCGCAGCCGGCGTCGCAACCCCGCAGGACATCCTCGCCCGCATCGAGCGGCCGCCGTTGTCGTCCTGGCAGATCAGAACTCGCATCATTGTCGGCACCGCGACCTTCTTCGACGCCTTCGATGCACTCGCCATCACGTATGTGCTGCCGGCGGTCGTGCCGGCCTGGAAGCTCACACCGGGTGCGATCAGCTGGCTGATCTCGGCGGGCTTTGTCGGCCAACTCATCGGCGCGCTCGTCGGCGGCGCGCTTGCCGAACGGATCGGGCGCCGGCCCGTGATCGTGGCGGCGGTGTTGTGGTTCGGGCTCTTTAGCCTCGCCTGCGGGTGGGCGTGGAGCTATGAATCGCTCCTGGTGCTGCGGCTTCTCCAGGGGCTCGGCCTCGGCGCCGAGGTGCCGGTGGCCGCGACCTATATCAGCGAGCTCGCCACGGCCAAAGGCCGCGGCCGCTTCGTGCTGCTGTTCGAGCTCGTTTTCCCGATCGGCCTTGTGGCGGTGGCGGTGATGGGCCGCTGGATCGTGCCGGTCGGCTGGCAATATCTGTTTTTCGTCGGAGGTCTGCCGGCGCTGTTCGCCCTGTTCATGATGCGCCATCTGGCGGAATCGCCGCGATGGCTGGCGTCGCGCGGCCGCAGCGGCGAGGCGGCGAGCGCCATGGCGCTGATCGAGAACGCGGTACAAGCTGCGACCGGCAAGCCGCTGCCGCTCGTCGAGGCCGCGCCCCGGACGATCGTCGCCAAACAGGCGACGTGGACGGAACTGTTCAGCCCGGCCTATCGCCGTCGCACGCTCGTTATCTGGGTGGCGTGGTTTGCGACCTACTTCGCCAATTACGGGCTCACCACCTGGCTGCCGACCATCTATCGGACGGTCTTCAAGCTCCCGCTTGAGGACGCGCTGAACTACGGTCTTATCACCCAAGCGTGCGGGCTCTTCACGAGCTTCGCCTGCGCGATGCTGATCGACCGGGTCGGCCGCCGCATCTGGTTCGCCATGGCATTCGCCGGGGCGGCGGCGGCATTGCTGACGTTGTGGTGGATCGGACCGAGCAGCGCCGAGCGCATTCTCACCTTTGCAATCCTGACCAACTTGTGCATCAGCACGCTGTCGCTCGCGCTCTACCTCTATACAGCCGAGCTATACCCGACCCGCGTGCGCGCGCTCGGCACCTCGACCGGCACCGCATGGCTGCGCCTTGCCTCCATTCTGGGACCTCAGGTCTTCGGCAGTACTGTCGGGAGCGGCAGCATCGGCGGCGCTTTTCTGGTGTACGGCCTGGTGGCGCTCGGGGCGTGCGTTGTCGTGGCTCTGTTCGCCACCGAAACCAAGTCGCGCGTGCTGGAGGAGATTTCACCTTGAGGCGGACAAGCCGGAAAACCGGGAAGGCGAGGTCGTCCCCGTCCGGGACGCCGGCACCGGCGCCCGAAACCGATGCCGTAACAGCGGTCGGTGACGCTTCCCTGTTCAGCACCAGCAACCTCTCGCTCCACGAATTGTTCGAACAGCAGGCCCGCAATATGTTGGAGCGCGCGGACATCGACGAGGAGCAGAGGCAAAGCATCCTGGTGGCGATGGCGTGTCCCTGCTGCGGGGCGGGTGGGATGTCGTTCAGCGTGAAACTGAAGGCCGAGGAATTGTAGCCCGGATGGAGCGAAGCGTAATCCGGGAACCGTGCTTCTAGAAAGGAGAAGCCGACCCCGCATTACGCTTCGCTCCATGCGGGCTACACAACACCGCCCGGCAGCGGCGGTTCCGGACCGAGCGGCACGATGCCGGTCGGATTGAGCGCCTTGATCGAGTAGTAGCCGTGCTTGATGTGATCGATATTCACGGTCTCCTGCGCGCCCGGGATGGCGAGGACGCGCCTCACGTAGGCGGCCAGGTTCGGGTAGTCGATCAAACGCCGCAGATTGCACTTGAACAGGCCGTGGTAGGCGGCATCGAAACGAACGAGCGTCACGAAAAGCCGAACGTCGGTCTCGGTCATGCGCTCGCCGAGCACAAACGACCGGCGTTCGAGACGCCGCTCGAGCTCGTCGAGCATTTCGAACACGTCCCGACAGGCTTCTTCGTACGCCTGCTGCGTGCTGGCAAAACCCGCGCGATAAACGCCATTGTTGAGCTTGCGGTAGATCGGCTCGTTAAGCGCTTCGATCTGCGGGCTGAGATCGGGCGGATAGAGATCGATGTCGTGGGTGGCGAACTTACCGAACGGATCGTTGAGCATACGAACGATCTCGGCCGACTCGTTGTTGACGATGGTCCGCCTCTGCTTATCCCACAGCACCGGGACGGTGGCGCGGCCGCTGTAGAGCGGGTCGGCGAGGGTGTAGATTTCGTGCAGATAGGTTGCGCCGTTGAGCGCGTCACGGTTCGCGCCGGGGTCGCCGCCGAAGCGCCAGCCCTGAGCGGTCAGGCCAGGCTCGACTACTGAGACCGATATGACGTCGTCGAGACCTTTGAGCTTGCGCACGAGCAGCGTTCGGCATGCCCACGGGCAGGTCAAAGCCACGTAGAGGTGGTAGCGTCCGGCCTCGGCCGGGAAGCCGCCTTCGCCGGTCGGGCCGGGACGGCCGTCGCCCGTGACCCAGTTGCGAAATTGCGACTCCTGCCGCACGAAGCTGCCCTTGGCATCCTTGGACTGTATCGGATGCCAACCGGCCGTCCATTTTCCGTTCACCAGCATGCGGTGGTCCTCAGAGTCTGACTCATAATAACGCCCGTGAAATCGGGGGTTCTGATGCCCTAGCATGCGGAGGTAAGGGATTCCAGCCCGCGCAAAGCCCGCGATTGATCGAGTCTTCGCAAGCTTCGACCGCCGGGCGCCTCGCG